>Ga0207650_10002277_pt1 | contig 13392 bp, 8 predicted proteins | sample KBSS63metaG_FD_184325 | JGI IMG/M metagenome (GOLD analysis project Ga0207650, IMG submission 184325) | Switchgrass rhizosphere microbial communities from Kellogg Biological Station, Michigan, USA - KBS S6-3 metaG (SPAdes) (version 2) | ecosystem: Host-associated > Plants > Roots > Rhizosphere >...
GATCGCATGCAGCAGTGTTCCGGATCCGCCGATGGCCCTGCGGCCATGGCACCAGCGTCCGCGCAGGCATCCACGTCGATGCGCGCCCGCACGGTCGCCCCGTTCGGCATCGCCGTGGCCGCCAGCCTTGCCGCCGGCGTGCTGGCGGCGCTGTGGCTGCCGCGGCTGGCGCCGTGGCCGTTGTCGCTGGCCCTGCTGCTGGGCGGGCTGGCGCTGTTCGTCGGCCTGCCGCGCTGGCGCTGGCTGGGTGCGTTCGCCGTGGGCTGCGGGTGGCTCGGCCTGGTCGCCGGCATCGTGCTCGCGCGCCAATTGCCCGCCGCTTGGGAGAAGCGCGTGGCGACCGTGAGCGGGCAGGTGGTGGCATTGCCGCAGGCCGAGGTGCGGCGCACCCGCTTCCTGTTCCGGGTGGATGCCGACGCCGCGCAGCCGGCACCGCTGCGCGGGCGCCTGCTGCAATTGGCCTGGTACGACGATTTCGGCGCGCAGGCGCCTGGTCCGCGCACGGCGCTGCATGCCGGCGCGCGCTGGCGCCTGAGCGTACGCCTGCGCGCGCCGCGCGGGCTCAGCAACCCCGGTGGGTTCGATGCCGAAGCGTATGCGCTGGCGCAGCGGATCAGCGCCAGCGGCTATGTGACCGCGCCGGCCGACGCCGTTGAACTGGCGGCGGGACAGGGCGTGGACGCCTGGCGCGAACGGCTGTCGGCACGGATCGCGGCGGCGGTACCGAACGCGTCGGCGCGCTACGTGCAGGCGCTGGCGCTCGGCGACACGCGCATGCTGGACGACCGCGACTGGCGCATCCTGCGTGCCGCCGGACTCACCCATCTGATCGCCATCTCCGGCTTCCACGTCGGCCTGGTCGCCGGCGCCTTCGCGCTGCTCGGCGGCGGCCTGTGGCGATGCTGGCCACGTCTCGGGCGGCGATGGCCGCGCCGTCAGGCGGCGGCGGTGCTGGCGGTGCTCGGCGCCGGTGGCTATACGGTGCTGTCGGGAATGGCCCTGCCGACCGTGCGCACGCTGCTGATGATCGCGGTGGTGGTGGTGGCCCGGCTATGGCGGCGTCCTGTCCGGGTGGTGGATGCCTTGGCGCTTGCGGCGATCGCCATGCTGGCCTTCGATCCGTTGGCGGTGCTCTCGCCGGGCTTCTGGCTGAGTTTCCTCGGCGTGGCCTGGCTGGCCTGGTGCATGCCGGTCGCCGGCAGCGGCTGGCGCGGAAAGCTGCGCGAGTTCCTGACGGCGCAGGGCGTGGCGACGCTGGGCTTGCTGCCGCTGAGCACGATGCTGTTCGGTCAGGCGTCGGCGGCCGGGCCGCTCGCCAATCTGCTGGCCATTCCCTGGTGGAGCCTGGTGGTGGTGCCGCTGGCGCTGCTGGGCACGGCGCTGGAGGCGCTGCACGCAGGGGCCGGGACCTGGGCGTGGCGCGCGGCGGCGGCCTGCTTCGACCTGTCCTGGCCGCTGTTCGCGGCCCTGGGCGAGAGCCGTTTCGCGCTGTGGTGGCTGCCGGAGGCGCGCGACTGGGCGCTGCCGCTGGCCATGCTGGGCGCGTTCTGGTTGCTGCTGCCGCGCGCGGTGCCGGGCAAGCCGCTGGCGGCGCTGCTGTGGCTGCCGTTGTTCTGGCCGCCGTTGGAGCGCCCGGCGGCGGGCGAGGTGGAACTGGTGATGATCGACGTCGGCCAGGGCCTGTCGGTCCTGGTGCGCACTGCACGGCACCAGGTGCTGTTCGATGCCGGGCCGGCGATCAAGGACGGCTACGACGCCGGCGAGCGCGCGGTGGTGCCGGCGCTGCACGCGCTCGGCGTGGCGCGCCTGGACCGGGCGGTGATCAGCCACGGCGACAACGACCATGCCGGCGGTTTCGAGGCGGTCCGCGCGGCGCTGCCGATCGGCCTGGCGCAGGCGCCGGCCGGCGCGCCGTTGCGGGTGGACCGGCCATGCGAGGCGGGTGCGGGTTGGGAATGGGACGGGGTGCGGTTCCGCTTCCTGCATCCCGCGCGCGGATTCCCCTACCTCGACAACGAGTCCAGTTGCGTGCTGCGCGTGGAGACCGCGCATGGCGCGATGCTGCTCACCGGCGACATCGGCGACGTCGTCGAGAGCCGGTTGCTGCGCCAGGCGCCGCAGGATCTGCGCGCCGAGGTGGTGCTGGCGCCGCACCACGGCAGCGCGCATTCCTCGCAGGCCGCCTTCGTCGCCGCCACCGGCGCCCGGCTGGTCTTGATCTCGGCGGGCGAGGGCAATCGCTTCGGCCATCCGCGGCCGGCGGTGGTGGCGCGCTGGCAGGCGGCGGGGGCCGAGGTCGCGACCACCCCGCAGGGCGGCGCGCTGCGGGTCTGGCTGGGGCAGGCCGGCCTGCAGTTGCGCGAACGGCGGCCCTGGCGCGCGCGCCTGTGGGACGCCGCGGAGCGGGCGCGGGCGGCTGCTATCCTATCGGCCAGTGAACGAACGGCCGAGCGTGCCGGAGGGTTGCGACGTGTGGGAACTGGTCAAGGCCGGTGGCTGGCCGATGGTGCCGTTGCTGCTGTTGGGCGTGGTCGCGCTGGCGATCGTCCTGGAGCGGTTCTGGAGCCTGCGCCGTAGCGAGGTCTTGCCGCCGGGGCTGGGCCAGGAAGTGCGCAACTGGGCCACGCGCGGCAAGCTGGACCAGACCCACATCGAATCGCTGCGGCACAACTCGCCGCTGGGCGCGTTGCTCGCCGCCGGGCTGGACGTGCGCAACCGGCCGCGCGAGATCGTCCGCGAGCGCATCGAGGATACCGGCCGCCACGTGGTGCACCGCATGGAGCGGTTCCTGAACGCGTTGGGCACGGTGGCCTCGGCCGGCCCGCTGCTCGGCCTGCTCGGCACCGTGGTCGGCATGATCCAAATGTTCCTGGGCATCCTCGACCACGGCGTCGGCGACGTGAACCAGCTCGCCGGCGGCATCGGCAAGGCGCTGGTGTGCACCGCCACCGGCATGATCATCGCGGTGCCGGCCTTGGTCTTCCATCGCTACTTCAAGGGTCGCATCGCCGGCTACGTCATCGAGATGGAGCAGGAGGCCACCGCCCTGAGCGATGTCCTCGACGGCCACGGCCGTCCCGGGACGCAGGCGCCGTCGCGCGCGGCCGCGGCGGCGGGCGCCACCGCGCCGGCCAAGGGCTGAGCCGGTGCGGATCCGCGACGACCGCGGCCAGGACGAGCCGCATATCGACCTGGTGCCCTTGATCGACGTCATCCTGGTGCTGATCATCTTCTTCGTCGTGACCACCACGTTCGATGCGCGCTCCACCTTGCAACTGCAGTTGCCCAACGCCAGCGACCAGCACACCCCGTCGCCGCCGCGCGCGCTGAGCGTGCTGGTGAACGCCGACGGGCGCTATTTCGTCAACGACCAGGAAGTGCTGCGTACCGACGTGGAATCGGTCAAGCGCAGCATCGCGCAGGTCGCCGGCGACGACCGCGAGCAGCCGGTGCTGCTGCGCGCCGACGCGCGCACGCCCTACCAGGCGGTGGTCACCGCGCAGGACGCGTTGGGCCAGCTCGGGTTCCGCCGCATCGCCATCGCCACTGCTCCCGAAGTCAACAGGGACGGAAGCTCCAAGTGAACGTACCCACCGACGTGCCCGTCCAGGATTCGCCCTGGCGGACCTATCGCCGTTTGTTGTCCTATGCCGGCGGCTATCGCGGCCTGCTGCTGATCGCCGCGGTCGGCGCGCTGCTGGAGGCACTGGCCGGTTCCGGCTTCCTGGCGCTGATGAAGCCGATCACCGACGAGACCTTCATCGCCCGCAACCGCGAGGTGGCGATGTGGCTGCCGCTGCAGATCGTGGGCCTGTTCGTGCTGCGCGGTCTCGCCGGCTACATCACCGACATGTCGATGGGCCGCGCGGCGCGCAGCATCGCCCGCGATTTCCGGGTCAACGTGCTGGACAAGTACCTGCGCCTGCCGGGCAGCCGTTTCGATGCCGAGCCGGTGGCCTCGATGCTGGTGCGGCTGGGGTCGGACAGCGACCAGGTGGCGCAGGCCGCGGTCGATGCGATGAAGGTGATGGTGCAGCAGACCCTGCAGATCGTCGGCGCGCTGGCGGTGATGCTCTGGTATAGCTGGAGCGTGACCGTGACCATCCTGCTGGTGGCGCCGCCGCTGTCGTGGGTCATGGATCGCGTCGCCAAGCGCTACCGGCGGGTCAGCCACCGCATCCAGGAGAGCAACGCGGATTTGATGCAGACGGCCGAGCAGGCGTTGTCCGGCAACCAGGAGGTCAAGGTGTACGGCGCGCGCGCCAGCGAGATGGAGCGCTACCGGCAGTTGGCCGACACCAATCTGCGCCTGGCGATGAAGGTCGAATCCACCCGCGGCATCTCCTCGGCGGCGGTGCAGCTGCTGGGTGCGATCGGCCTGGCCGTGCTGCTGCTGATGGCCGGCCACGAGGCCCTGGCCGGACGCCTGACCGCCGGCGAGTTCGTCTCGCTGATGACCGCGATGATGGCGATCATCCCGGCGCTGAAGAATCTCACCAATGTGCAGAACATGCTGCAGCGGGGCGTGGCCTCGGCGCAGCGGCTGTTCGTGGTGCTGGATGCGCCCGAGGAACAGGACAGCGGCACCCGCCGCATCGAGCGCGCGCAGGGCCGGATCGAGTTCCGCGACGTCACCGCCGCCTACCCGGGGCAGGCGCGGCCGGCGCTGGCCGAGGTCAGCTTCGTCGCCGAGCCGGGCACCGTCACCGCCATCGTCGGCCGCTCCGGCAGCGGCAAGTCGAGCCTGGTCAAGCTGATCCCGCGCTTCTACGACCCGCAATCCGGGCACATCCTGCTCGATGGCCAGCCGTTGCAGGACTATCGCCTGGACGACCTGCGCCGGCAGATCGCCCTGGTCGGGCAGCAGGTGATGCTGTTCGACGGCACCATCGCCGAGAACGTGGCCTACGGCGAGATGCGCGAGGCCGACGCGGCGCAACTGCGCCAGGCGATCGCCGACGCCAACGCGATGGAGTTCGTCGAGCACCTGCCGGACGGCCTGCAGGCGCAGGTCGGGGCCAAGGGCGGACGTCTCTCGGGCGGCCAGCGCCAGCGCCTGGCGATCGCCCGGGCGATGCTCAAGGATGCGCCGATCCTGATCCTCGACGAGGCCACCGCGGCGCTGGACAACGAATCCGAGCGCCTGGTGCAGGACGCGCTGCAGCGGCTGATGCCCGAGCGCACCACCCTGGTCATCGCGCACCGCCTGTCCACCATCGAACACGCCGACCAGGTGCTGGTGATGGACAACGGCCGCATCGTCGAGCGCGGCACCCACCAGGCGCTGCTCGCGCAGGGCGGCCTGTACGCGCATCTGCACAGCATGCAGTTCCGCGAAAGGCAGGGCGGATGAGTCGCGGCCCGCACACGCCTGGCTACTGGTACGGCCAGGGCACGCCGCCGCTGCATGCGCGGCTGCTGACGCCGCTGTACGCGGCGGCGATCGGCCTGCGCCGCGCGCTGTACCGGCGCGGCTGGCGCAAGCGCCACAGCGTCGCGGTGCCGGTGGTGGTGGTCGGCAACCTCACCGCCGGCGGCACCGGCAAGACGCCGTTGACCATCGCCCTGGTGCGCAAACTGCAGGAGGCCGGCTGGACGCCCGGCGTCGCCACCCGCGGCTACGGCCGCAGCGAGGACAAGGTCGCGCGCTGGATCGAGCCGGGCACCACGCCGGAACTGGGCGGCGACGAGCCGGTGCTGATCGCGCACAAGACCGGCGTGCCGGTGCGGGTCGACCGCGACCGCGTCGCCGCCGCGCGCGCGCTGCTGCAGGCCGGGTGCGACATCGTGGTCTGCGACGATGGCCTGCAGCATTACCGCCTGCAGCGCGACGTGGAGATCGAGGTGGTCGACGGCCATCGCCGCTACGGCAACGGCCGCCTGCTGCCGGCCGGGCCGCTGCGCGAGCCGGTCGAGCGTGGCCGCGAATGCGATTTCCGGGTCATCAACCTGGGCCAGGCCAGCGACGCCGGCGAGGTCCAGGCCGGCTTCGGCGAGTGGGCGATGCGCCTGCGCATCGATAGCGCGCAGCCGCTGCGGGGCGGCCGCGCGCGGCCGCTGCGCAGCTTCGCCGGGCAGCGCGTGCACGCCGTCGCCGGCATCGCCCATCCGCAGCGCTTCTTCGACATGCTGCGCGCGCAGGGCATCGGCGTGGTGCCGCATGCGTTTCCGGACCATCACCGCTATCGCGCCGCGGACCTGTCGTTCGGCAGCGAACTGCCGGTGCTGATGACCGAGAAGGACGCGGTCAAGTGCGCCGCCTTCGTCAACGATTGGTGCTTCAGCGTGCCGCTGGTGGCCGAGCTGCCGGCCGCGTTCTGGATCGGCCTGCTGGACCGGCTGGACAAGCTGCGCGGGCACAGCGGCGACGCCGGCGAATAGCGGTGGACGCTGCGCTGCGCGCATGCGCAGCCAGCGACGCGCGGGGTAGGCAAGCGACCCCGCCAGCGACGCCGCGATGCGCTGCGGGCGCTGCACTCGATCGCTGCTCTCGATCGCGCACGGCAACCGCCTATCTGCGCCTGTGCCGCCTGTGGATTCTCGTGACGAGCGCAACGCAGCCCGCAGCCCGCAGCCCGCTGACGCGATCGATCATGCGCCGGTCGCGGGGGCATCATGTTCTGCCCGACGGTCGTTTCCAGGCCGCAATCGATCTCGCTGCCGCCGGTTTCGGATATGCCTAGGTGATGTTGCCGGGGTGAGGGGTGGCTCGTGGTTTTGGGTGATCGGTTTCAGATGATGTGTGGTCGCGGCTGAAGCCGCTCCTACAGTGCACCCGGCCGGTTGCCATGGTCCATGTAGGAGCGGCTTCAGCCGCGACCGGCAGCCTCCTGCGCACGCGATGCTTTCGCAGTTTCGATCAGATATTCCCACTGCAGCCGGGTACTCGCCGCATCGTCGCTCGCTGTTATTTGCTGTGACGTGCCGCGCCCGCATCGCCGTTCGGCACGGCGGACAGTGGCGCATCGCGCTGTCCGCCGCCTGCCTTGCTCACTTTGCGACAGGCCCGCTCAGAACTTGTAGTTCAGCGACAACGAGGTGTTGCGCGGCGCGCCGTAGTAGCCCTGCGCCCAGTACAGGCTGTTGATGTACTTGCGGTCGGTGACGTTGTAGACGTTGAGCGTGGCGCTGAACTGCGGGGTGAAGTCGTAGTGCGCCATCAGCCCGAGCAGCGCGTAGCTGTCCTGCCGGGTGAAGATCGCGTTGCCGCTGGTGTCCACGGCCTGCTGGTCGCGGTAGATGTCGCTTTGCCAGGTCAGCGTCGCGCCCAGTTTCAGCGCTTCCCACTGCGGCACGGTGTAGGTGCCGGCGAGCTTGACGGTGCGGCGCGGCACGTAGGTGCGCACGTTGCGGCCGGCGTCGTCCTTGAGGCTCAACTGGGTATAGCCGGCGTTGAGCTGCCAGTGGTCGCCGAGCCGGCCGGCGAGGTCGACCTCGTAGCCGGTGGAGGTCGCGTCCACCGGCTTGTAGGTCTGCAGCGTGCCGACGTAGGTGTCGGCTTCGGCGGTGTTGTCCTGCTTGGCGCGGAACAGCGCGAACGAGGCGTTGACCCGTTGCTGCAGCCACTGGCCCTTGATGCCCAGTTCGGCGTTGCTGCCGGTGATCGGGTCCAGCACCCGCAGGGTGCGATCCAGTTCGGTCTGCGGATTGAAGATCTCCGCATAGCTGGCGTAGAGCGCGTAGTTCGGATCGAAGGTGTAGACCGCGCCGACGAACGGGGTGGTCTTGCTGTCGTCGTAGACGTGCTGCACGCCGTAGTTCTGGCCGCGGCTCTCGATCCGGGTGTGGTTGACGCCGGTGATCAACTTCAGCGCGTCGCTCAGGTTCCAGCGCGCGGTGGCGTAGGCGCTGCGGCGGATCATGTCGAACTCCGCGCCGGTCGGCGCGGTGGTGAACGCCGGCAGGGCGATGGCGCCGGTCCAGTTCTCCAGGCTGGGCAGCGCGAACCAGGCGCTGGTGTCGCGGGAGTCCGGGTAGGTGGAGACCTGCGAGACGTCGATGCCGGCCCACTTCACGCCCGCCACCAGTTCGTGTTCGCGTCCGCCCAGGACGAACGGGCCGCTGGCGTAGAGGTCGGCGTACTTCTGCGTCTCGTGGCTGAGGTAACGCGATGGATAGGAGTACAGCCCCAGCCCGGTGGCGCGGTCCGGCGTGCCGTAGGCGTAGAACAGGTTGCCGTCCGAATCCAGCTTGCGGTAGTTCAGTGCGGCCTTGAGCTGCCAGCCGCCGCCCAGCGCCTGCTGCAGTTCCACGAACGCGCGCTTGTCGGTGCTGTTCCAGTACGACCAGTCGGCCGAGGTGCTGGTCGAGCGCGCGTAGTCGGTGGCGCTGCCGTCGCTGTAGTACAGGGGCAGGGCGCCCCACATGCCGCCGTGGGGTTCGTTCTTCTGGTAGCTGGCGCCCACGCTGAGCAGGGTGCTGTCGCTCAGGTCGGCCTCGACGATGCCGTAGACGCTGCGCTTCTTCAGCGAGTAGCGGTCCAGGTAGCTGTCGCCGTCCTGGCCGGCGGCGACGATGCGCCCGCGCACGCTGCCGCTGCGGTTGAGCTTGCCGGACAGGTCGGCATCGACGCGCCGCGTGTCCCAACTGCCGGCGGTGACGCCGACGCTGCCCTGCAGTTCCTGGGTCGGCCGCTTGCGCACGAAGTTGACCGTCGCCGACGGGTTGCCGGTCGAGGACAGCAGGCCGTTGGCGCCGCGCAGCACCTCCACGCGCTCGTACATCGCGGTGTCCAGGTCGCCCTCGGCGCCACCGTTGGTGAACGGCAGGCCCAGCCCGTCGACCTGGAAATTGGTGATGTCGAAGCCGCGCGCGGTGTAGTAGGTGCGGTCGGTCTCGATCTTCTCCACGTTGACGCCGGTGGCCAGGGCCAGCACCGCGTTGGCGTTGTCGAGGCCGAAATCGTCCATCTGCTCGCGGCCGATCGTGCTCACCGACTGCGGTGTCTGCAGGGGGCTCAACACCAGGCCGGTGCCGGTGGCGCTGGCCGGCGGGGTATAGCCGTCGCTGCGCTGCGCGACCACTTGCAGCTTGTCCAGCAGCGTCGGCGCGGCGTCGCCGGTCGTGGCCGCGTCGGCAGTGCCTGGATCCGCGTCGGTCGCGCCGGCGGCCAATGGCGCCAGCAGCGCGGCGAGCGCCAGGCACAGCGCGCGGCGGTGGACGGGGGCACGAGCCGACGCTGCGGCGAGCCGGGCGGAACGGACGGGAAGGTTCATCAGGCGGGATCTATAGAATGGGAGGGAACGGCGGCGCGCCACGTGGTGGGCAGCGCGCCATCGGCGGATGGTCGGCTGCCGTTGCGTCAGCGAATACGAACTATTCTCAATAAGTGATGGGGAAAGATCAACGCATGTTTCGGTTTCCTGAGTTCCAGCGTTCAGCCATGACCCCGGGCGCGGGCGCCGCATGAGCGCGCCGCCCCCCTTCGTGGTCGCCGTCCCGGCGCGCTATGCCGCCTCGCGCCTGCCCGGCAAGCCCTTGCGCGCGCTCGGCGGCGAACCGCTGGTGCGGCACGTGGCGCGCCGCGCGCTCGCGGCCGGCGCGCAGCAGGTCTGGGTGGCCGCGGACGATCCGCGCATCGCCGCGGCGGTGGCCGACCTGGACGGCGTGCATGTCGCGTTGACCTCGGCGGCGCACGCCTCCGGCACCGACCGCCTGGCCGAATGCGCCGACATCGCCGGCTGGGACGACGCCACCCTGGTGGTCAACCTGCAGGGCGACGAGCCGTTCGCGCCGGCGGCGGGCATCGTCGCGGTGGCGCAGGCGCTGGCCGCCAGCGGCGCGGACATGGCGACGCTGGGCACGCCGGTGGAGTCGGCCGAGAGCCTGTTCGACCCCAACGTGGTCAAGCTGGTGCGTGCCGCCAATGGCGATGCGCTGTATTTCAGCCGCGCGCCGATCCCGTGGCATCGCGACGCGTTCGCCGCCTCGCGCACGCACCTGCCGCCGGGGCCGTGGCTGCGCCATATCGGCATCTACGCCTACCGCGCCGGCTTCCTGCGCCGATTCGCGGCGATGCCGCCGGGCGGGCTGGAGCAGGTGGAGGCGCTGGAGCAGCTGCGGGTGCTGGAAGCCGGCTTCCGCATCGCCGTGGCGCTGTCGCCGGCGCCGTTCCCGCCCGGGGTCGACACCCCCGAGGACCTGGCCCGCGCCGAGGCGCACCTGCGCGGCCTGGCATGAAGCTGCTGCTCGTCTGCCTGGGCAACATCTGCCGCTCGCCGATGGCCGAGGGCGCGCTGCGCCACCATCTGGAGCGCTCGCCGCTGGCTGGCCAGGTGCAGGTGGATTCGGCCGGCACCGGCGGCTGGCACCGCGGCGAGCCGCCGGACCGGCGCGCCATCGCCTGCGCCCGCGGCCATGGCGTGGACATCGCCGGGCTGCGCGCGCGGCAACTGCGCGATGCCGACTTCGCCGCGTTCGACTGGATCCTGTGCGCCGACGCGGCCAACCTGCGCGATGTGCGCCAGCGTGCGCCGGACGCGGCGCGCGAACGGATCGCGCTGTGGTTGCCCTGGGCCGGGATGGAAGGCCGCCGCGAGATCCCCGATCCCTACACCGGCGGCAGCGCGCAGTTCGAGGAGGTCTGGCGGCTCGTAGACGAGGCCGCGGCGCGCAGCGTGACGCGACTCTCCCTAGACGGCGGCTCCGGCATAATCGAGCGATGAATTCGATCGCCGCCCTGGAACTGCCGCAGTCCGGTCTCTGGCTCAACGCGGCGCCGGCCACGCTGCGCGAGCAGCAGGGCCGGGCGCTGGTGCTGGCCTTCGTCAACGCCGCCTCGGCGTGGTGCGCGCAGCGTCTGGCCGAACTCGGCCAGTGGCAGGCGCGCAATCCCGGACGCCTGCAATTGATCGTGGTGCAGGTGCCGCGCTTCGACTGCGAGCGCGAACCGCAGCGGGCGCTGAAGCTGCTGCGCAGCCAGGGCGTGTCGGCGCCGATCCTGCTCGACGCCGACTGGGCCGCCTGGCAGCGTTTCGGCGTGCAGGCCTGGCCGACGCTGGTGCTGATCGACGCCGGCGGCCAGGAACGCGAGCGGCTGGTCGGCACCGGCGGCGCCGATCTGGACAGGGCGCTCGCCGCGCTGTGCGCCGGGCAAACGCTGCCGCCGGACGAGGAACTGCGCCAGCCCCGCGAGACCCAGCCCGAGCCGCGCCTGACCCTGCGCTTCCCGGTCGGCCTGGCGGTGGCCGAGGATCGCCTGTACGTCGCCGACAGCGGCCACCACCGCATCCTCGAATGCACCACCGGCGGTCGCGTGCTGCGCCAGTTCGGGCTGGGCACCGCCGATTTCATCGATGGCGGCGTCGGCGAGGCCGCCTTCCACCGCCCGCGCGGCCTGGCGCTGGAGCGCGGCGTGCTGTACGTCGCCGACACCGGCAACCACGCGCTGCGCCGGATCAACCTGCTCAACGGCCACGTCGATACCCTGTGCGGCAACGGTCGCGCCGGGGAGCCGGTCGAGGGGCCGGTGCCGCTGCCGCAACAGGCGCCGTTGAACCACCCGCAGGACGTGGTGGTGGCCCACAACCAGGTGCATATCGCGATGGCCGGCGACAACCGCATCTGGAGCTACGAACTGGGCACCCGCAGCCTGCGCTGGCGTGCCGGCGCAGGCGTGCTGGAGCTGCGCGACGGCAGCGGCCACCTGGCCGCGTTCGCGCAGCCGTGCAGCCTGGCCGCGGTGCAGCAGGCGCTGTACGTGTGCGACGCGCTGGGCTCGGCGGTGCGCTCGCTGCAGTTGCGCGGGGACCTGGTGCAGACCCTGCTCGGCGGGCAGGGGCCGTGGGATTTCGGCAACGAGGACGGCCCGCGCAGCCGCGCGCGGCTGCAGTTCCCGCAGGCGATCGCGCTGAGCCCGGACGCGCCGCTGCTGTGGATCGCCGACAGCGGCAACGGCAGCCTGCGCAGCCTGCGCCTGGGCGGCGGCGAACTGTCGACCACGGTCCTGCCGCGGCGCCTGCACGGCCCGGCCGGGCTGGCGGTGAGCGCCGGCGCGGTATGGATCGCCGAGACCGACGCCCACGCGGTGTTGCGCTACGACATCGCCAGCGGCGCACTGAGCGACGTGCCGATCAACGAATGACCGCGACCCCGCAACCCGCGTTCGACGGCAAGGCCTTCGCCGCCAACCTCAGCACCGCACCCGGCGTCTACCGCATGTACGCGGCCGACGATACCTTGCTGTACGTCGGCAAGGCCGGCGCGCTGCGCAAGCGTGTGTCCAGCTATTTCAGCGCCTCGCCGAAGAACGCGCGGACCATGGCGATGCTGGCCCAGGTCGCGCGCATGGACGTGACCGTGACCCGCAGCGAGGGCGAGGCGCTGCTGCTGGAAAACCAGCTGATCAAGTCGCTGGCGCCGCGCTACAACGTGTCGTTGCGCGACGACAAGAGCTATCCGTTCGTGCTGCTGACCCGCGAGGAGTGGCCGCGCATCGCGCTGCACCGTGGCCCGCGCGCGGTACCCGGGCGCTACTTCGGTCCGTATCCCGGCGTCACCGCGGTACGCGAGACGCTGAACCTGATGCACAAGCTGTTCAAGCTGCGCAGTTGCGAGGACAGCGTGTTTCGCAACCGCTCGCGGCCGTGCCTGCAGTACCAGATCGGCCGCTGCAGCGCGCCGTGCGTGGCGCTGGTGGCGGCCGACGACTACGCCGAGTCGGTGCGCCGCGCGACCATGTTCCTGGACGGGCGCAGCGACCAGCTCGGCGAGGAACTGGTGCAGGCGATGCAGGCGGCCAGCGAACAACTGGAGTTCGAGCGCGCCGCGCGCCTGCGCGACCTGCTTGGCTCGCTGCGCAGCATGCAGAGCCGACAGTACGTGGACGGCCGCGCCGCCGACCTGGACGTGCTCGCCTGCGCGATGCAGGGCGCCAACGCCTGCGTGCTGCTGCTGGCGTTCCGCGACGGTCGCAATCTCGGCACCCGCGCGTTCTTCCCCAAGACCAACGGCGAGGACAGCGCTGCCGAGGTGCTGGGCGCGTTCGTGTCGCAGTACTACGCCGAACAGCCGCCGCCGCGCGAGGTGCTGCTGGACCGCGAGATCCCCGACGCCGACCTGATCGAGGCGGCGCTGGCCTCGGCCGCCGAGCGCAAGGTGCAGTTGAAATGGAACGTGCGCGGCGAGCGCGCCGGTTACCTGGAACTGGCCAGCCGCAACGCGCAGGCCACGCTGGCCACCGAACTGACCAGCCGCAACGCGCAGCATGCGCGCAGCGAGGCCTTGCGCGAGATGCTGGGGCTGGCCGAGCCGGTCCGGCGCGCGGAGTGTTTCGACATCAGCCACACCATGGGCGAGGCCACCGTGGCTTCGTGCGTGGTGTTCGACGCCAGCGGCCCGGTGCGCAGCCAGTACCGGCGCTACAACATCAGCGGCATCGAGCCGGGCGACGAC
>Ga0207650_10002281_pt1 | contig 13384 bp, 14 predicted proteins | sample KBSS63metaG_FD_184325 | JGI IMG/M metagenome (GOLD analysis project Ga0207650, IMG submission 184325) | Switchgrass rhizosphere microbial communities from Kellogg Biological Station, Michigan, USA - KBS S6-3 metaG (SPAdes) (version 2) | ecosystem: Host-associated > Plants > Roots > Rhizosphere...
AACCATCGGCGCGCTATGCCTCGAGCCCATCACCGCCGGCGGCGGGGTTATCGTGCCGCCGCCCGGCTACTGGGAGAAGGTACAGGCCATCTGCCGGCGCTACGATATCCTCCTGCATATCGACGAAGTGGTGTGCGGCGTCGGTCGCACGGGCAAGTGGTTCGGATACCAGAATTTCGGCGTCGAGCCTGATTTCGTGACGATGGCCAAGGGGCTTGCCTCCGGCTATGCCGCCATTTCCTGCACCGTCACCAATGAGAAGATCTTCGATCTGTTCAAGGACGATCCAAGCGATTCGATGTCCTATTTCCGCGATATCTCGACCTTCGGCGGCTGCGTCGCCGGCCCGGCCGCAGCGCTCGAAAACATGCGGATCATCGAGGACGAAAATCTCCTGGAGAACACAATCCGCATGGGCGAACGGCTGATGGCCAATCTGCGGGCTTTGCAGGAACGCCATGTCGTCATCGGCGATGTCCGCGGCATGGGCCTGTTCTGCGGCGCCGAGCTGGTCAGCGACCCGCAGGCCAAGACGCCCGTCGAGGAAAAGCAGGTTCAGGCCGTGATCGCGGCCTGCATGGCGGATGGCGTCATCATCGGGGCGACGAACCGATCGGTGCCGGGAAAGAACAATACGCTTTGCTTCAGCCCCGCCTTGATTGCCACGGCAGCCGATATCGATGCCATCACGGGTGCGGTCGATAGGGCGCTGACCAAGGTCTTCGGCTGACCTTAGTCTTCAAGAGACCAAGGCGCCGGCATTGCGGGGGCCTTGGTCGGCAAAAGTCCAAGCCGTCTAGTCGCGATGCACCTGGAACGGTGCCCAGGACTGGCTTACCGGCATGATCTCGACACTATTGATGTTGACGTGCGGCGGAAGGGACGCGACCCAATAGACCGTTTCAGCGATATCTTCCGGTTGAAGCGGGTTGGAGCCCCTATAGAGCCTGTCATAGGCCGCCTGGTCGCCGCCGTTACGCACGAGAGTGAACTCACTTTCCGAAAGGCCGGGCTCGATGGATGTCACGCGAACGCCACGGCTGGATAGATCGCTGCGCAGGCCAAGAGAGAACTGGCGGACGAAGGATTTTGTCGCGCCGTAGACATTGCCGCCCGGATAGGGCCAGCTTGCAGCGATCGATGCGAGGTTGACGACCAGTCCGCGCTGCGCGATCAGCGTCTCAAGCATAAGTCGTGTGATCGTGACAAGACCGGTGACGTTCGTATCGATCATCGTCTTCCATTCGTCGAGACCGCAGGCATCGGCCGGACCGGTGCCGAGCGCAAGCCCGGCATTGTTGACCAGCGCATCAATCTGCCGGAACTGCGGCGGAAGAGACTCGAGCGCCATGCGCATGGCCGTCTCGTCGCGGATATCGAAGCACAGGCAGAGGACGCGTTCGCTGCCGCCCAATTCGTCAGCCAGCGCGTCGAGACGATCCTTCCGCCGGCCCGTGATGACGACATTCCATCCTTCTGCAACGAACCGTCGCGCGATCGCCGTGCCGAATCCCGAAGTTGCTCCGGTGATGAGAGCGATTTTTGACATGGTTTTCCTTTCGAGCCATCAAACGAATGCGATGGCAAATAGCGCCTGACACAGGCCGACGACAGCAATGAGAACCAGCCCGCCGGAAGAGATCCTGTGCCAGGCGGACGACGTGACGCGCCGCGATATCAGATAACCGACACCGAAGCCGATCACCGTCAGCGGACAGTAGAAGATCAGCAATTCCGGCAGTCGGGAATCGATGGTGCCGAAGATGACCCTGCTGACCAGGCTTATGAAATCGATCGCGCCGAAGAAGACGGCGAGCGTGCCGCGGACATGGGAACGCTGCGTGCCGCCTGCCAACAGCCAGGCCGCGGCCAAGGGCCCACCGACGGCGAAGGCCGAGAGCAAGAGCCCAACGGCAAAGCCGAAACCCAGGCCGAACGTCCGGCGCGCCAGCCATCGCGGTGGGTTCCGGATGAGTGCGACGCAGGCCGCCAGCATGACGAAACCCGCGACCAGAATACGCGCCGCATTCTGGTCGAGATGGGAGGCGAGCCATCCTCCACAGATTGCGCCGATGAGACCCGACAGGAGCAGGATGCGGGCAGCAGCCCAGTCCACTGCGCCATGTTTACGGTCGAGCAATGTGAAGCCCGTCAGCATCAGGTCGTTGAACAGGATGAAGGGAACGCTGACGGCCGGCAGCATGAATGCCGCGGAAAGACCTAGCGCCGCGACCATCGCATAGCCAAAACCGGTCAGGCCGCGAAATGCGCCCGCGCCGATCGTCACCGCAGCTATGGCCAAAGTCTCCATCAATATCCCCGTGACGCAAATATGCGCTATCGAGGTTCTAGACGGGAAAAGCCGAAGCAAGACAGAGCCAGAGCCGGGCATCGATGGAACCAGTGAGGTTTGCCCATCGCCATTGGGCCAGATGGCCGAAGAATTGACAGCAACTGGCTCTTTCGGCATGGCGCTTGCTTCACGCTTAATGCGAGTGTCTTAATGGTCCCCTTCAAGGAGCGAACGCCGATGATTTGCCTGAACAAAGTAATTGTGTCCCTTGCCGTGACCTGCGGTGCCGTCTTCGGTCTGTCGTTCGGTGCATCGGCGGCCGACAAGACCGTAACCTTCGCCTATCAGGACATGATGACCCCCATCCGCGTGCTGATGGAATCCGGCAAGCTGGAGTCGGAGACCGGCTACAAGATCAAATGGCTCAAGTTCGGCGGTGGCGGCGATGTCATCCGCGCGATGTCGTCCGGCGATGTCGATGTCGGCGAAGCCGGTTCCTCGCCTGTCGCCGCCGCTGCCTCGCAGGGGCTGCCCATCAAGCTCTTCTGGATCCTCGACGACATCGCCAATGCCGAGCAGCTTGTCGTGCGCAAGGACAGCGGCATCAAGACAATCGCCGACCTGAAGGGCAAGACGGTCGCCGTTCCCTTCGTGTCGACCTCCCACTACCAATTGATGTACGCGCTCTCCGAGGCCGGACTGTCCAGCAAGGACGTCAAGCTGCTCAACATGCGTCCGCCGGAAATCGCTGCCGCCTGGGAGCGTGGTGATATCGATGCGACGTTCATCTGGGCGCCCGTCCTTGATGTTGCCAAGAAAAGCGGCACGGTCATCGCCAGCGCCGGCGATTTTGCAGCCAAGGGCAAGGCGACCTTCGATGGCATCATCGCCACCGACAAGTTTGCCGGTGCGAACAAGGAGTTCATGACGAAGTTCGTCACGCTGCTGGCTGCCGCCGATGCCGATTACGCAAAGAACGGCGTTTCATGGACGCCAGACTCGCCGGAAGTCAGGGCCGTTGCCAAGTGGACGGGGGCGAATGCTGCCGACGTTCCGGCCGGCATGGCGGCCTACAAGTTCCCGACGCTGACGGAACAGGCATCCGCCGCCTGGCTCGGCGGCGGTGCCGCCAAGGCCCTGCAGTCGACTGCCGAATTCCTCAAGGAGCAGGGTCGGGTGAGCGAAGTGGCGCCTGACTACGCCGCCTTCGTCACCGACGAATACGTCAAGGCAGCCAAGTAACAAAAGTCTCGTGGTGCGGGCCGGTTCGTCCGGTCCGCACCCACATTCGGCGGAGAAAGACAGATGCTGCAGATACGCAATGTGAGCGTCCACTATGGCGAAGGCGAAAGTGGCATCGTCGCGCTTTCCCGGATCAATCTCGATATCGAGCCCGGCGAATTCGTGGTGGCACTGGGCGCTTCCGGATGCGGAAAAACGACGCTTCTGTCCTGCATCGCCGGCTTCCAACCGATCACCGACGGCTCGATCGTGATCGATGGCCAGTCGGTTACCAAACCGGGCGCGGATCGTGGCGTCGTCTTTCAGCGCCATGCGCTGATGCCGTGGCTGTCCGTCGTGGATAACGTCGCCTTCGGCCTGCGCATGCAGGGTATGCCGAAAGCCGAGCGGCTGCAGCGCGCCCGCCACATGCTGAACCTTGTCAGCCTCGACGGCTTTGCCGACAAGAAAATCTACGAGCTTTCCGGCGGCATGCAGCAGCGCGTCGGCATCGCCAGAGCGCTTGCCGCAGACCCGCGCATGTTGCTTATGGACGAGCCGCTCGGCGCTCTTGATGCGTTCACCCGTGAGCAAGTGCAGGAATTGATCCTTTCGATCTGGGCCAAGACCAACAAGATGGCTTTCTTCATCACCCATGACGTTGAGGAGGCAATTTTTCTTGCCACCAAGCTGATCATCATGACACCGAGGCCCGGCCGTATTGCCAGGGAAATGCGGCTCGACTTCAGCCGCCGTTTCCTGGAGTGCGGCGACGCGCGGGCTGTGAAATCCTCCCCAGACTTCATTGCAATTCGCGAGGAGGTTCTCTCGACCATCCACCAGGGTAACAAGATCTCTGAAGGGGTCGCAGCATGAGCAAAGCCACGCCAAACAACGCAGCGGCCACCGATGCGGCCGCCGGAGAGAGAGGCGTTGCCAGTCAGCCAGGGAAAACCGGTCCCCTGACCGGCATGCAGACAGGTCTAATCAGCTCAATAACTGTGGTGTTAGTGCTGGTGGTCTGGGCTCTCGTTACGCACCTTGGTCTGGTCAAACCGCTGTTTCTACCCAAGCTGGAAACCGTGTGGCAGGCATTCGCCGATGCCATTGAAGGCAAGATTGATGGGGCGCCGCTGACCGAGCATGTGGCGATGAGCCTCTTCCGCGTCATCTCGGCTTTTTTGCTGGCGGCGCTCATCGGCATTCCAATTGGCCTTGCCATGGGGTTGAGCCCGGCAATCCGCGCAATAATGGACCCGTTCATCGAGTTCTACCGGCCGCTGCCGCCGCTTGCCTATCTGCCGCTGGTCATCATCTGGTTCGGCATCGGCGAGACATCGAAGATCCTTCTCATCTTCCTCGCCTGCTTTGCGCCCGTCGCACTTGCGGCACGCGCCGGCGTTCTCTCGGCATCCTCGGACCAAATCAACGCAGCCCGGGCACTCGGCGCCAGCCATTTGCAGCTTCTTCGCTTTGTGGTCTTTCCCGCAGCCCTTCCTGATATACTTGTCGGCCTCAGGATCGGCATGGGTGTCGGCTGGACGACGCTGGTGGCCGCCGAAATGGTGGCCGCCTCCACCGGTGTCGGCCAGATGGTGCTGAACGCATCGAATTTCCTGCGCACCGACATCGTCATGATGGGCATCTTCGTCATCGGCGGATTCGCAATTATCTTTGAATTCGCCATGCGATGGCTGGAGCGGAAGCTGGTTCCATGGCGGGGCAAGAGCTGATGAAGGCCGCATGCGTAGAAGCGGTATGCGAGCTTTCAGTGAGAACTTGTCGTGCAAACCCAACAACAAAGGCCTTTGATCGTGACCTTGGTGAACGAGTGCTACCTCCTTCGCGCTTGATGGAATACGAACAACTGACTCCAAGTCGAATATAGCAAACCGCCGGGTTGTCGCTATGTTCTGTTGTGCCGAACGTGGTTCGGCAGTAGGCTCTCTGTCTGATCATAGTGCCTCAAGAGAGAGTCGTGACTGAAGAGCCAAACGTATCCAAATCCGAAGAAAAATACGCTTTGCGAAGCGTTAGCCGCGCCGTGGATATCCTGCAAGCGTTAGGCGAACAGAACTCCGATGGCATGACCGTGGCGGAATTGGCGGAGAGTATCAACGTTTCAAAGAGTACGGCTTTCACACTGCTTCAGACCCTTCTCAGTCGTGGCTTTGTTGCTGACGAGCGGCTCGGCGGCTCGCGTCGCTACCGGCTTGGACTAGCGCTGGTCCATCTGGGGGATCGCGCCGCCGCCAACACCGGCATTACACAGTTGGCGTTGCCCATGCTACAGCAGCTGACGCAGGATACGGGGCTAACATCCCGGCTTGCCGTGCTTGACGAAGGCTATGCGGTCGCGATCAGCCGTGTCGATGCGCCGGGCCTGTTTCGACTAGCTGGGTCGTTGGGAACCCGCGAGTTGCCGCATTGTTCGGGTGTCGGCAAAGCCCTGCTGGCATTGTTGCCGCCTGCCCGCGTCCTGCAGATCCTGAAAAGAATTGGGATGCCGCGCCGCACGGAGCATACGATCACCGACGCCGCGGACCTCGTCAGGAACCTCGTCGATGTGGCTGTTCGCGGATATGCATTCGACGACGAAGAAGACAATCTCGGCGTAATCTGCGTCGCCGCGGCGGTTACAGATCGCAGCGGCGCCGGCCTGGCGGCGATCAGCGTCACCAGCATGAAGGGCGGCCGGACAATCGAGGACATGCACGTTCTCGGCCATGTCGTACGCGCCTACGCAGACAAGATCAGCAAACTGCTTGGCGCCTAAGAGCAGTCACGCGGACTACGTCTGACTAAACAGCGTTTCCACCATTGAAAAAAGGTCGGTTGACAATCGCGCGCCTGTAACTATCATCTGCATAACGGAACCGAGTTCTGTATAGCCGAACTTTTAGTGAGTTAGCTATGGAAGACGGCGCCCGCTGACGGATGCTGTAGAACGGCTCAGGTGATCTTGCATGACGATCGGCTCCGATAACTTTGCCACGTACCCAAGCCTGAAGGGCAAAAGTGTTTTCATCACCGGCGGCGGCAGCGGCATCGGAGAAAGTCTAGTCCGGCATTTTTCCGCGCAGGGCAGTCGCGTGGCCTTTGTCGACATTGCCGAGGAGGCGTCGCGCCAGTTGGTATCGTCGGTTTCGACGGAGGGATGCGAGCCACCGCTTTATCTTTCATGCGACCTGCGCGACATCGAAGCCCTGCGCGCCGCGATCGCGAGCGCTGCCGACCAGAATGGCCCCATTCAAATTCTTTGCAACAATGCCGGCAGCGATGACCGGCATCAAACCGAGGACGTGACGGTCGCCTATTGGGACGACCGCATGGCGGTCAATCTGCGCCCACAGTTTTTCGCCGCCCAGGCGGCTCGGCCCTACATGAAAGCCCAAGGCGGCGGTTCGATCATCAATTTCGGGTCGATCACCTGGATGGTCGGCGATCCAGATTGCCCGGCTTATGTCACGGCAAAGGCGGCCATCTACGGGATGACCCGCGCGCTCGCCCGCGAATTCGGCCCCGAGCATATCCGCGTCAACTGCATGGTGCCCGGCTGGGTGATGACGGAGCGGCAAATGCGTCTGTGGTTGACACCGGCTGGCGAACGCCAGATCGAAGAGCGCCAATGCCTGCCAAGCCGCTTACAGCCATCCGATATCGCACGCATGGCACTGTTCCTCGCAGCCGATGACAGCGCCATGTGCACAAGCCAGCAATTTATCGTCGACGGTGGTTGGGTGTGATGCATCCTGCCATCGACAAGAAAGGTTCATTCATGCGTCTCGTCCAGTTCAAAACGGCGGAAGGTGACCGCAAGGTCGGCCGCGTCTCCGCCGATGGAAACCATCTGCAGGTGCTTGCAGAGACCGCCTCGGTGCGGGAGCTTGCGGAAGAGGCAATTGTTTCCGGCGTCCAGCTTGTGGCCCTTGTCGAAAGCCACGCGACGGAAGGCACCGTCGATTACGAACAGTTGCTGCGCGAAGGACGTGTGCTGTCTCCGCTTGATCATGACGAGCCGGCCCGCTTCCTGATCACAGGAACGGGCCTGACCCATACGGGCAGTGCCAACGCGCGCGACAAGATGCACATCCTGACCCACGGCGAGGATGCTGAGGAATCGGATTCGCTGAAGATTTTTCGCAGGGGCCTGACCGGCGGCAAGCCTGCGGAGGGTGAGCTGGGTGTTCAGCCGGAGTGGTTCTTCAAGGGTGTCGGCACCTGTGTCGTTGCGCCCGGGGCGGCTTTGCCGATGCCAGCCTTCGCCCGCGCCGGTGCGGAAGAAGCCGAGATTGTCGGCCTCTACATTGTCGGCCCCGACCGCAGTCCGTACCGGATAGGCTATGCGCTCGGAAATGAATATTCCGACCACATCACCGAGGCCGAAAACTACCTCTATTTGGCGCATTCCAAGCTGCGCTCCTGCTCGATCGGGCCGGAGCTGCTGGTCGGCGATCTGCCCGCCGAAGTGCGGGGACATTCGCGCATACGGCGCGATGGCGCGGTTATCTGGGAAGAGGAATTCCTGTCGGGCGAGACCCACATGTCGCACTCGATCGCCAATCTCGAGCACTATCATTTCCGCTATCCGATGCATCGCAGACCGGGAGACCTGCATGCCTATTTCTTCGGGGCCGCGGTGATGAGTTATGCCTTCGGTGTCCAGACGGGCCCGGGGGATGAGTATGAAATCGAGGCGGAAATTTTCGGCAAGCCGCTGCGCAACCGGGTCGAGTTGTCAGCCGACGAAGGTTTGGTGACGGTCACGCAGCTATAGTCATTTTTGCGCATCGATCGCATTCGTAATACCAACAATAAGGGGAACGGATATGGGATTGAAGACACGTATCATTGGAATGGCGACCGCCGGCTTCGTGCTGTCGCTGACGGCCTCGACGGCCTTTGCCGAAAACCTTCGGGTTCTCGCCTGGGACGGCTATGCCGACAAGGACTGGGTCAAAGAATTCACGGCGACAACAGGGATCGGCGTCGATGTCGTCTTCATCGGCAGCGACGACGAAGCCTGGGCAAAGATCAAGGGCAGCGAAGGCAAAGATTTCGACATCTACGCCGTCAACACCGCCCAGCTGCAGCGCTATATCGCCGCCGACCTGGCGACGCCGATCGATGTGGCTGACATGCCGAACCAGAAGGACGTGCTGCCGCGCTTTCGGGATCTGACGACGGTGCGCGGCGTCACCAAGGATGGCAAGGTCTACGGCATTCCCTTCTGCTTCGATTCGATCGGCTTGATCTACGACACCGACAAGGTGAAGCCGGCACCGACATCGATGTCAATCCTCTGGGACCCTGCCTACAAGGGCAAGGTGCTGGCCTATGACAACGGCGAGCACAATGTCTCCTTCACAGCCCTGACGCTCGGCTACCAGGACCCCTTCCACCTCAGCGACGATCAGATCGCGGCGGTCAAGACCAAGCTCGTCGACCTCAAGCACAATGTCTTAAGCTTCTACACGACCGCCGACGAAGCCCAGCAGATCTACAAGGACAACGACGTGGCGCTTATCTGGGCGAACTACGGACAGCAGCAGCTGAAAGCCCTGCAGGCCATCGGCGCCCACGTCGCCTACGTCAATCCGAGTGAAGGCGCGCTTGCCTGGCTTGACAACTGGGTCGTCTCGAAGGGCGTGCATGACAAGGTGGCCGCCGAAAAGTGGATCAACTTCATGATCTCCAAGAAAGTCAGCTCACAGCTCTCGGAGCGCACCGGCTTCGGTAATACGGTAACCGAAACCGCCAGTGCCGGCGGCAACGACAAACTGATCTGGCTTGACAATGTCGAAGATCCGCTCAAGCGCTCGGATATCTGGAACGAGGTCAAGGCGACGCCTTGATCCCAGTTGTCATTGTCCCTTCTGACGCGGCGGTCTGGATGAAACTCCGGACCGCCTTCCCAACATGCCGAGAACAACATGACCCAAGCGCTGGATCTGCTGAACCTGCAGTCCGTCTCCAAATCCTATGGACCCGTGCCGGTCCTGCACGAGATTGATCTTGCCATCCGCGAGGGCGAGTTTTTGACGGTGCTCGGTCCCTCCGGATCCGGCAAGACGACGGTGTTGCGTCTGATCGGCGGACTGGAAACGGTCACGTCAGGGACGATAAAACTGGACGGGCAGGATATCAGCCGCGTGCCGATCAACCGGCGGCCGTTCAACACCGTTTTCCAGGATTACGCGCTTTTCCCACATATGACCGTTGCCGGCAATATTGGCTATGGCCTGTCCATCCGGCATAGGCCGAAACCCGAGATCAAGCGGCGGGTCGGCGAAGCGCTCGACCTGGTTCAGCTCGGGAAATTCGCCGGTCGTTACCCGGTTCAGCTGTCCGGCGGCCAGCGTCAGCGGGTGGCGTTGGCGCGGGCGCTGATCTGCCAGCCGCGTCTCATTCTGCTCGACGAGCCGCTGGCAGCCCTCGATCTGGAATTGCGCCGCCAGATGCAGGAGTTCCTGAAATCAATCCAGCGCGAGATCAAGACTACCTTCCTGTTCGTCACCCATGACCAGGAGGAGGCGATCGGCATGGCGGACCGCATCTGCGTAATGCAGGCCGGCCGTATCCGCCAACTTGGAACGCCGCATCAGCTTTATTACAAGCCCAATTGCGAATTCGTCGCCCGCTTCTTCGGAGACAATAATCTCGTGCCAGGGACGCTGGGCGCGACGGACGGTGCGTTTCGGGCGATCGAAACGTCGCTTGGCACCCTGCTTTGCTCTACCCAAGGGCAGCCGGATTTGAGCGCCGCTGCCTCGGGAGTTTCTGCCTTTGCCGTCTTTCGGCCGGAAGCCCTTCGTCTGGCCGAGGCGAGCGACGGTGCCAATCGTTTCTCCGGGGTTGTGACGGAGCTAGCCTTTGGCGGATCATCGACGGTCGCGCATATCGACGCCGGCGGACAAAAGCTGCGTCTGCGGCTGCCAAGCCGGTTCGAAGGAAGCCATCTGCGCCAAGGCGAAACGATCGATCTCGCATTCGCACCGGGAGAATCGCACATGGTCCTGTCATGACCGGGAAAAGCGCACGGTTTTCCATCCTCGTTCCACTGCTGGCATTTGCGCTGCCGGTGTTCTTCATCCTCGTGCCGCTGGCGATCTTTGTCGGATACAGCTTTTTCAGCGTCGACCACGGGCAGATCAAATATACTCTGACGGTTGCAAACTATGTGCGGTTCTTTACCGATCCAATTTTTCTGTCGGTGTTCTGGAACACCTGCCTGCTCTGCCTGACCGTTGCCCTGATCTGCGTCCTGCTCGGATATCCCACCGCCTATTTCCTGACGACGCTGCGCGGACGCTGGCGCTACGTCATGCTGATGATGATGCTGGTGCCGTTGCTGATGAGCTACGTCATCAAGATCTATGCGATCCGCAGCATTCTCGGCCAGAGCGGTTTCCTGAACACCATGCTGGTCGGCATCGGCCTGCTGGACAAGCCATCGTCCTTCTTCGTCTTCAACATGAACGCCATCCTTCTGACGCTGACCATGCTGCTGATCCCTTTTGCAATCTTGCCGATCTTCCTGACGCTGGAACGCATCCCGCCAGTGCTGATGAGCGCCTCGGCCGATCTCGGCGCCACAGGGCTTCAGACCTTCCTGCGCGTGACGCTGCCGCTGAGCGTCCCCGGCATCGCCTCGGCGGCAAGCTTCGTGTTCATTCTCGCCATAGGTGATTTCCTGACGCCGCAGATGGTCGGCGGCGTTGATGGCTTCACCTTCGGCCGCATTCTCTACAGTCAGTTCGGCACAGCATTCAATTGGCCGTTCGGTGCAGCCCTGTCGGTCGCCTTGGCGGTGGTGGTGATCGTCGCCATCCTGATCGGCGAACGGTTTGGCCGGCAGCGGGGGCTTCCCGAATGAACGGCCCGATACGCCTGTCGACGCTCACTCTGGCTTCGATAACAGCCGTTGTCACCATTGTGCTTTACAGTCCGCTTTTCGTGCCCATCCTGTCGTCTTTCTTCACCGTCGATCACGGCAAAGTCGACTGGTCGATGCCGACGCTGTCGGCCTATGTCGACCTGATGGACAATGAGGACGTCCTGTCGGCGCTGCGGGCGACACTGATCGTCGGCATTTGCACCGTCGTTCTTTCGGTCGTCTGCGGCACCCTGCTGGCGCTCTACTACCATGGCCACCGGGCCGGCCGCGGGGCGCTGCAGTTCATCGTCTTCCTGCCGTTTCTGATGCCACCCGTGATCAGTGGCCTCGCCCTTTTGATTTTCTTTCGTGAGATCAACTTTGACCGTTCACTGATCACGATCGTCATCGGCCATACCGTCTTTGTGCTTGCGATCGTCTATCGGACGATATTGACGCGCTTGCAATCGATGAGTCCGGCCCTTGTAGAGGCCTCATATGATCTGGGGGCCAATGGCTGGCAGACATTCTGGCGCGTCTTGCTGCCCAACCTTTCCACCGCGATGATCGGCGGCGGAGTTCTGGCTTTTGCCTTGTCCTTCGACGAAACCATGATTACGATTCTCGTGACAGGGCCGCAAAGCACCTTGCCAGTCCGGCTTTGGGCGATGATGCGGCTTGGCTTTTCGCCCGATATCAACGCTCTGGTCGCCCTGATACTATTGTTCACCGTGCTGTTGTGTGCGCTGACCACGCGTTTGCTCATTCCGAAGCAAATCAAACTGTAGGTGATTTTTGGTTGAAGCGTTACAATAGGGCTTCTGAGGGCGGCGCCTTGGATCAGGTGTCGGCCCCCGTCACCGATACAGCGGAAATTATTTCCGCTTATCGCTTCAACAATGTGTCTTTTCGCCTTGAACCAATTCGAACCATCGCCCTGGTGTTTCTCAGCACCGAAAACAAAGTCTAGCTCGCGAGTAAAGTGTCTGGCCATTCCTGCGAGGCTTGGCGAACCGTGATCCAACGCTATGGGATTTACAACCCCTATACAGGCCGCAGTGCCATCAAGGGGTCGCTGCCGCACGGACCGCATAATCTTCGCGATATTCTGGCAACGCATATCCTCAAGCAGACCGGGTCATGCGAGCAGGCCAGTTATGCCATCCAGGACCCACCGGATGTCGTTCAGCAACACTACGGTCGCTTCCTGCCGCAGGATAAAGCGGCGCTCGCGGCGAAAATCCCTAATCAGGTTTGGGAAGCTGCATAACCGGTCGGATGAATAGCTGATCCACATCGCCCATGCAGGCACGGAAACAATCTGCGCATCTGCATGGCACTGCCGGTCGTCTCCGCCTTGAGGGGATGTGAACCTACGGCCACTGGTTGGACCGGCTGGGGCGGGATGGAACATCAATCGGTTTAGGGGGGTGGCTTCGGCTCGAATACAACAGTCACCCCTTGCGTGCGGTACGCTAATCGCATACCGTTTCTTGGGTAAGTCGGAGGCTAAAGAAGTATGGCGACGGTCGAGAAGATTACCATTGCATTGACGTCCGAAATGGCGGGGTTTGTGCGGAGCGCAGTCGATGCTGGAGAATATGCATCGACGAGTGAAGCTATCCGTGACGCCGTCCGAGAATGGAAGGAGCGCCGGGATTTGCTTGGGTATACAGTCGAAGATCTCCGAGTGCTTGTGCAGGAAGGTATTGAAAGTGGGCCAAGTTCGCGCTCGACAATGGCAGAGGTAAAAGCTGCAGCGCGCGAACGATTAGAATCTTCACGAGATGAACGCTAGCCGTGCATTCCATTATCAGAACCGATCGCGCGGACGAGGACCTGATTGAGATATGGTCTTATATAGCCGCTGACAACATATCTGCAGCTGACCGTGTTCTCGACGCGATCGAAGCACGCTGGGACAATCTCGCCCGACACCCCTACTCTGGAGTTGCGCGCGACGATATCGCGCCTGGCATTCGGCATCTCGTCTC
>Ga0207650_10002289_pt1 | contig 13345 bp, 16 predicted proteins | sample KBSS63metaG_FD_184325 | JGI IMG/M metagenome (GOLD analysis project Ga0207650, IMG submission 184325) | Switchgrass rhizosphere microbial communities from Kellogg Biological Station, Michigan, USA - KBS S6-3 metaG (SPAdes) (version 2) | ecosystem: Host-associated > Plants > Roots > Rhizosphere...
CGAGCCCGGGTAACATCGGGCAATATTGAATCCGTTGCGGCCAATGTCCGAAACGAGACTTGCTTTCCATCCCCACGCAAGTTTGCTTAGGTGTCAGGCCATCCAGGGGAGCAGCGATGAGCGAACCAAAGCTAGTAAGTCCGGACGATCCGGTCTTCCCGAAAGAGGTTCACAACCTGCTGGTCGCGGCCAACGCAACCAACATCACCTTGTCGGGAATGGCCGACACCAAGGCCTCGATCCTGATGGGCGCCAGCTTCGTCGTCTTTTCCATGTCGATCAGCGACATTGCCGACGGCAAGGCAAGCCTTCCCCTGCTCGTGCTGACCCTTTTTTCGTTTATCGCGACCGTGTTCGGGGTGCTCACCATTCGCCCCAACAAGATGGTCGTCACCAAGACGCCCATCCCGCCAGAGAAGATCAACATCCTGTTCTTCGGCAGCTACACCAACGCCAACCGCGAAGATTATATCAACGAGATGATGAAGGTCCTCTCATCCGAGGAGGAAACCTATCGCCGCCTGACGGCGGACCTCTACGACCATGGCAAGGTGCTGCGAGACGACAAGTTCAGCTGGCTGTACTGGAGCTTCACCCTGTTCCTGCTCGGCATGGTGCTGACCGCCTGCGCCGTCGTCTACCAGCTGCTCTTTCACTAGAGCCAGCCGGCCTCGCGATACCATTTGGCCGTATCGGCCAGGCCTGTTTCGGTTTTGATCTCGGGTCTCCACAACGCCTCCGGCGCGCCGCGGCCGGGATCGACCATCCAGTCGGGATGGCAGAAATAGGCGACACGGTCGGCGGTAAGCTTGGCCTTGGGCCCGCGCACCCAACGGTCGACCTTCGCAAACAGATCGAGGATCGGCCGCGACATGGATAGCGTCGCCACCTTCCGGCCAAGTGCCTCGCCGAGCGCCCGGCCGAATTCGGCATGACTCCAGCCGCCATGGCGCCCGTCATCAGGCTCGACCATCAAACCAGCAGGTGCGGCGGGATCCGCCAATGCCAGCAGCAATCGGGCGAGGTCATCGACATGGATCAGCGACAACCGGCCTTCGGGCGGCAACAGGACGATGCCGCGCTTGGCCATGCGAAACAGTTCGAACGTCTCCTTGTCACCGGGGCCATAGACGGCCGGGGGCCGGACGATTGCGTAGGGTAGCGACGACGCCGCGACGAGCGCCTCCGACCCCGCCTTGCTGGCGCCATAGGCCGATAGCTTCGGCTCTCGCGCCGACAGCGACGAGACATGGACGAAGCGCTTGATCTGGGCTTGTTTGGCGGCGGCGAGTATCGCGCTGGTGCCGGTGACATTGCCTGCTTCAAACCCGCCCGGGTCAGGGGCATTGATCACGCCGGCGACGTGAATCAGGGCATCCGCGCCTTTTGCCAGCAGGTCCAGACTGGCCTGTTCGTCGAGTGCGCCCGTGATCCAGCTTACTCCATCACGGCCTTGCTGCGGCCGGCGGGTGAGGGCGCGCACCTCATGACCCGCGGCCAGGGCTTGTTCGAGCAGGCGTCCCCCGACGAAGCCGGTCGCGCCGGTAATGGCCAGCTTCAAATTGGCGACCATTCGATCGGCTCGCCCGGGCCATCGTCTTCGACATGCTCGGCGCTGATCCGATCGAGCAGCGCGTCGAGCACGGACTCGATGCCGATCTCGCCGGCGGCGCTCATCGGGTAGACCTTTGCTCCGCTGGCCGCCTCAAGCTCGGCGGTCAGCGCCGCGATCAGCTCATCATCGAGCGTATCAATCTTGTTGAGCGCCACCACCACCGGCTTGTCGGCGAGCCCGGCGCCATAGGCGTCGAGCTCATCACGGACGACGCGGTAGCTGGTCGCCACGTCCTCGTCATTGGCATCGACCAGGTGCAACAACACCTGGCAGCGCTCGATATGGCCGAGGAAGCGGTCACCGACGCCCGCGCCCTCCGCCGCGCCTTCGATCAGCCCGGGAATGTCGGCAGCGACGAATTCGCGGCCGCGGTGGCGGACCACGCCGAGTTGGGGACGAAGGGTTGTGAAGGCGTAGGCGCCGACCTTGGCCTGGGCATTGGTGACGGCATTGATGAATGTCGACTTTCCAGCATTGGGCAATCCGACCAGCCCGACATCGGCCAGCAGCTTGAGCCGCAGCCAGACCCACATTTCCTCGCTCGGCCAGCCGGTGCCGTGCTGGCGCGGGGCGCGGTTGGTCGAGGTTTTGTAGCTGGCGTTGCCGCGGCCGCCGTCGCCGCCTTTCAGGAAAACGATGCGCTGGCCTTCCGTGGTGAGGTCGGCGAGCAGGGTGCGTTCCTCATCGTCGGCCAGGATCTGGGTTCCGACCGGGACCTTGATCACGAGGTCCTTGCCGCCCGCACCGGTCATGTTGGACCCGGCCCCGCCCTTGCCGCGCGGCGCCCGGAAGTGCTGGGTGTAGCGGAAGTCGATCAGCGTATTGAGGCCGTGCATCGCCTCGAAGATGATATCGCCGCCCTTGCCGCCCTCGCCGCCGTCGGGGCCGCCATATTCGATGAACTTCTCACGCCGGAAGCTGACCGCTCCCGGCCCGCCCGCGCCCGAACGGATGAAAATCTTGGCCTGGTCGAGAAAATGCATGGCGAGCCCTTTACCGGCAATTGCGGCGATTTCGTAGCGCAGCCTGTCCGGGGGACAGGCGAGCAGCGAAACAGCGGCCCGCTCAGGGACGCGCGTGACGCGGCTCGTAGAGGCCGATCTTGCCGCCGCCCGGAAGCGGGATGCTGGTTGCCCGGCCCCAACTGGCGCTGAACGGTTCGGAACAGGTCGCTCCAGCGTCAGCAAGCCGCGCCATTTCCGCATCGAGGTCGTCGCACATGAAATAGAGGTGATGGACATCGTTATTTTCGCCGCCATGCACACCCATTTCGGTTGGCGGCAGCTTGTAGATCAGCCAGCCGCCGCCGCTGTCGATGCACGGGATGCCGACGACATCGCGCAGGAAAGCACGGTCGCCATCCTCGTCGCGCGTAAAGATCATGACATGCGCACCGCTGATCATTGCCAGTCTCCCTAGGCTTCGCCGACGATTCCCTTGATCAGCCCGACCGCGTCTTCGCGAACCGCCTCCCGGGGGAGGCCGCTGGCGGCCGCTACTTCGCCGCCGGCCAGGCTGTCTCCGATCGCCATCAATACCAGCCCCAGCGTCACCCGGTCCATCGGCCTGGTGTCGCCGGCCGCGCGAAAGTCCTCGACGATGCTGCGGATGGTGTCGACCACCGGCTCCAGCGCTTCGCGCTGGCGGGTAAGGGCGATCCAGCCGATCAGCTCGCCCACCCGCTCGGCATGGAAGGCATCGAACATCGCATCGACCACGTCGCGCTCGCTGGCCTCGCCGCGGCGGCGCTTGCCGATCGCTTCCGTGATCGATGCCGAGACCGTGTGGGCGATATCCTCGGCCAGGGCGCGGTGCAGCCCGGCGACGCTGCCGAAATGATGGAGCAGGTTGGCGTGGGTCCGGCCGACCCTGGCGGCGACAGACTTCAGGGTCACCGCCGCAACTCCCTCGTCGCGCAGCAGCTGGCGTGCCGCCGCCACGGCGGCAGCCCGGCTCTCGACAGGTGACAGACGCTTACGGCTTTGTAATGTTATTGACATTTATGTAAGTTATTTCATATGAGTGTCACATGGTGCTTGGAGTGTAATCATGACCGCCGCAAGAGTGACGCCAGTCGATCTCACTATCACGCCGCGCGACCGCCGCTTCGCACGCGAGGTCAAGCCGGCCCATTGGTGGCATGGCGGCAATCCCTTCGCGACCGCCTTCTACAACGCGCTGTCAGCGACCTTCCCCAAGGGCGAGGCCTTCTTTGTTGAAGCCGTGCGCAATCATCGCGACGGCGCACCGCCCAAGCTGGCCGAGGAGATCAAGGGCTTCACCACGCAGGAGGCGATCCACAGCCGCGAGCATGATGCCTTCAACAAGGCTGCGGCGGATGCCGGCTATGACCTGACGCCGCTCGAAGACCGGTTGCAGATGCGCTTGGACTTCATCCGCTCCAAGCCGCCGATCGCATCGCTCGCCTCGACCATGGCGCTTGAGCATTTCACCGCCATTTTCGCGCACGAGCTGCTGGCCGATCCGCGGCACCTTGCTGCTGCAGAGCCGGAGGCCCAGAGAATGTGGCGCTGGCATGCCATCGAAGAGATTGAGCATAAGGGCGTCGCTTACGATACCTGGCGTCATGCGACCCGCCATTGGCCGCGGTTCAAGCGTTGGAAGGTGAAGGCGCAGATCATGCTGATCGCTACGCGCAACTTCACGCTCGATCGAACCCTGGGCGCGATCGAGCTGCTGCGTCAGGACGGGATCACCGGCCTCAAGGCCTGGCTCGGGCTGCTAAACTATATGTGGGTGCGACCGGGCATGATGAGGCGGATATTCCGCGCCTGGGCCGCCTATTTCATGCCTGGCTTCCATCCCTGGAACGAGGACGACCGCCACCTGATCAAGCGCTACGAGGCGGAAACCGAGCTTGGCACCGAAAGCGGGAAGAAGGTGAGGCGGGCGGCCTAAGCCGCCAGCGCCTCCACTTCGCCGCGGCCCATCAACGACAGTCGATAGAGCCGCGCCATGGCTTCGCCGCCCCGAGCGCAGCTGTAACGCTCGGCACTAAGGCCCGTCGGCCGGAAGCCCAGCTTTTCCAGCACCCGTCCCGAAGCGGGGTTGTCGAGGAAGTGCGAAGCCTCCAGCCGCGGCAGCTTGAGCGTTCGGGCGATCTCGATCAGCGCTCGGCTGGCTTCCGTCGCGAAGCCCTTCCCCCAATGCGCACGGCCGATCCAATAGCCGAGCTCGACCGCTCCCGAAGGACGCCGTCCCAGCCCGCAGGATCCAATGATCCGCGGCTCGCCGTCGGTTCGCTCGGTGATCAGGAAGCTCGGCATCGCCGGATCGCGCGGGGACGCGAGAAATGCCTCGGCGTCCTCCAGCGCATAGGGCCACGGAGCCGTCGCCAGGTTGCGCACCACCTGCTCGTCGGCGATGGCGCGCGCTAGCGCGGGGGCGTCCTCGGCCCAGCCTGGTCTCAGCAACAGTCGCTCGGTACGGGCGAACATGACCAACTTCCTTCTCCTCTCGAACGAGCCGCTAGGCCCGCTCTGTTTCAGTTTCGGGAGAAGATTTGGTCCCCTTCGTGAAAAACAAAAAAAGGGAGAGGAGGGGGCTTCCCTCTTCTCCCTTTTCGAAACCTTTTGGTCTCGTCTGGGCTGCCCCCTCCGGGAGCGGCCCTTTATCGACCGATCCCGCTTATTTCGCGGCCTCCGGCATAATGGCTTCGACGTGGACGTATTTGCGACCAAGCTTGCCATCGCGGAAACACACGCGACCGTCGGTGAGTGCAAAAAGCGTATGGTCTTTGCCCAGGCCGACATTCGTCCCCGGGTACCAACGCGTGCCGCGTTGACGCACGATGATGTTTCCGCCGCGAACTTCCTCGCCGCCGAATTTTTTCACGCCGAGGCGCTTTGCTTCCGAATCGCGGCCGTTACGCGAAGAGCCGCCAGCTTTTTTATGTGCCATCTCGTGGTACTCTTACTTCTTTGCCTTGGCCGCAGGGGCCTTCTTGGCGGGTTTCTTAGCAGGTGCAGCATCCTTTGTCGACGCCTTGGGCGCTGCTTCCTTCTTGGGAGCGGCAGCCTTCTTCTCGGCGGCGGGCTTTTCAGCCTTCGCAGGCGCAGCAGCCTTTTCCTCGCTCTTCGGAGCGGCGGCCTTCTTCTCGGCCTTCTTGCCGCCGATCGAAACGATCTTGAGGATCGTCAGCTGCTGGCGGTGGCCGGCCTTGCGGCGATAGTTATGCCGGCGGCGCTTCTTGAACACCGTGACCTTGTCCGACTTTGCCTGGGCGATGATCTCGGCGCCGACGATCAAGCCGTCGGTCGACTTCAGGTCCGAGCCCTCGCCCGCAAGCAGCACATCAGTGAGGTCGACGCTGTCACCGGCATTGCCGGCCAGCTTCTCGACGACGATCTTGTCTCCGGGGGCAACGCGATACTGCTTGCCACCCGTGCGCACGATAGCGAACATGGGCCTCTTCACTTTCCGTCACTTATTGACCGCACGAACAAACACCGCGTGGCAGTGCCCCGCGCGGAAAGCGTGCCGCCTATGGGGTGGTAATGATTCTGTCAACCGCCGCGGGCGGAATTTCGCTAGTGGCGATGCTCGGGCTTCAGCTTGTAGCGCTGCCCGTCGAACCCTTCGAACAGGGTGCCGATGGCCGGATGGTCAATCGGCTCACCCTCATCATCAGCGACCAGGTTCTGCTGGCTGACGTAGGCGACGTAGCTTGTCTCGGAGTTCTCCGCGAGGAGGTGGTAGAAGGGCTGGTTCTTGGCCGGTCGCATTGCTTCCGGAATCGCCTCATACCATTCGTCGCTGTTCGCGAACTCCGGATCGACGTCGAAAACAACGCCGCGAAAGTCGAGCAGCCGATGTCGGACCATTTCGCCGATACCGTAGCGTGCTGCCGGAAGGTCGTTGATATGTGAAACGGTCGGTGTCGCGGTCATCTGTCTAATTTAGACGACCCTGACGCTTGGGCAAGGGGCAGCGCGACCCTGATTTCCAGTCCGCCCTCTGCCATATTGGTTAGCGACCATTCGCCGCCATGGCTTCGGACACCTTGGTCGACGATGGCAAGGCCGAGTCCATGCCCGCCGAAGCCCGGATTTCGCGACGGTTCCAGCCGCCCGAACGGGCGAACTGCGGCCGTTTTGGCGACTTGGTCCTTTGCCGGTGTAGTCGAGCTGGCGGCATAGGCCGCGCCGCCTACCAGCAGCGAACCGGCAACGAGAGCATAGGCGATCTTGCGCATCACATTCTCCTATGGATGGCGCGAGCCTGCCGCGCCTGGAGCTGCCCTCTGCCGCAAGCATGTCGCCGGAATTTGCCGGCAAGAGGGAAAATTGTCGCCAAATGTAACCGAAGGGGCCTTAGGCTCCTCCCGATGCGCTCGGGATTCAAACGGGCTTTGCAGCACCGCAAACCGCTGCTAGAGGCCGCCCGCGACCCCCGGCATGCTTCGCCGGCCAGCGTCATCCTGATCTTGCGGAGAGGTGGCTGAGAGGTCGAAAGCACCGCACTCGAAATGCGGCGTGCCGGCAACGGTACCGTGGGTTCGAATCCCACCCTCTCCGCCAAGCACCCCTGAAACTAGTCTCCAATCAGGGAGGACAGGTGGCGGCTAGGTAGGCCCTGAAGCGCCACACGAGATTCGATTTCCACTTAACGGCGAAGTTGGAGTTTGATGATTGCTACCGTTTGGGCGATTGGGGGCGCCGATTTCAAAGTGATACCTTAACTCGAGCCCAACGGTACGATTGCAATCATGTCGCTGGCATCTAATCAAGGTCTGGCCGGAGCGCTCGAAGAGCGACGATCCGAACTTCGCAGGTTCCTCATTGCGAGAACCGGAAGCGAGGCGGACGCTGAAGATCTGCTGAGCGAACTGTGGATCAAGGTCAACGAAGGCCGGCCGGGCCCCCTCGCCAATCCCACGGGGTATCTCTTCCGCATGGCGAACAATCTCGTCCTTGATCGTCTACGCGAGGCGCGCCGCCGCGAGCGGCGTGAAGGCGACTGGAGTGCCGACCAATATGGTCCGGACGCTGCGTCGGTGGAAGTCGCCGACCGGACCCCGGATGCCGAGCAACTGCTGGTCGAGGCCGGCGAAGCGCGGCGACTGGCAGATGCAGTCGCCCAGCTGCCAGCGGGCGCTCAGCGCGTGCTACGCCTGCATAAGCTGGAAGGCCTAAGTCATGGCGAGGTCGCCGCCGAACTCGGGATCAGCAAGAGCGCCGTGGAGAAGCATATGGCGGTTGCTATGACCCACCTGCGACGGTTGCTGGAGGACTGAGGCGATGGTCGTGCCGCAACGTCAACGCAATGAACAGGGAAGCTCGAATGCAAGCGCATCGAGCTGCAAGGCATGACGATGGATCGGATTTACGAGGAAGCCGCCGACTGGCTCGTTCGGGAGCAGGGCGACGACATGGATTGGGTTGGATTCACTGTTTGGCTTGAAGCCGATTCTCGGCATCGCAAGGCGTATGACGAGCTTGCTCTCATCGGCTCGGATCTAGACGATCATTCCCATGCGCTCGCCTCCGCGCGTCACTCGCCGCTACCGGTGGCTGCCAATGATCGATACCCGATCAGCTGGGCCCGCTGGGCTGGATTGGGGGGCGGCGCAATCGCCGCCGGTCTCGCCATCCTCTTCGCGCTCCAGCCAATGGTTCATCAATTGCCGGTTCAGGACTATCGATCGGTAAGCGGCAAGAGCATTCGGGTGGCGCTTGACGACGGTTCGTCGGTCGTCCTGGCCCCGGCGAGCCACCTGACAATAAAAGGACAGCAATTGGCCCTTGATGGCACCGGCTATTTCGAAATCCGGCACAAGCCCGGTCGGACGCTCGCCATTCAAGCCGGCGATTTCCTTGTCACTGACATCGGGACCCGCTTTTCCGTCGGCAATGAAACCGACGGCGTCAGTGTCGATGTCGCGGAAGGCTCCCTGTCGGTGACGTCCGGGCGCCTGGCGAAACCAATAGCTTTGGCGGCCGGGCACGGGCTCCGCGCCGATCGGTCGAGTGGGACCGTTCGCTTGACTAGTGTCGACCCGCGCCAGGTCGCCAGCTGGCGTAGCGGGAAACTGCAGTTCGATCAGGTCCCGCTTGCGCTGGTGGCACGCGACGTCTCGCGCTATTCGGGCGAGCTGGTGACGGTCGATCCGGCTATCGCCGACCGGCCATTCAGCGGGGTGATTGCGATTGACAAAGGTGGGTCACCCGCGCGGACCTTGGCCCAAATACTTTCGCTGGACGCCAAGCCAGTGGATGGTGGTTTTCGCCTGGAGTCTCGCGACCGCTAGCGGCTTGGCCTTATCCGTTCCTGCATATGCGCAGTCGCGGACGATCTATATTCCGGCTGGTCCACTCGCGCTTTCGCTCCGGCGACTTTCTGAGGGCACCGGAGTGTCTGTCGGCTATGTCGGAAGGCTTCCCGATGTTCGCGCACACGCGGTACGCGGCGCGTCCAATGCTTCCGACGCCCTGCGGCAAATGCTTCAGGGAAGCGGTTACCGCGCAGTTCCCACCGGGCCATCGAGCTTCAGGATCGAACGGCTGGAAGCCCAAACCCCTCACAGTGTTGCACCCTCGGCGGCTCCGCTGCCAATCGAGCCTCCGCGGCCCGAGATCGTGGTCACTGCGCTTAAACGTTCGAGGCCGTTGTTGACTCTGCCCGCCACGGTTCGCGTGCTTGGCGAGGACCGTTTCCAGTCGTCAGCCGGCCTTCCCGGCAGCGACACGCTGGCGCGCGAACTCCCCGCATTAAGCATCACCAGCTTTGGACCCGGCCGTAACCGGCTGTTCCTGCGGGGGATCGGCGATGGGCCACTGAACGGCTTCAATCAGGGCAGCGTCGCGATCCTGCTCGACGAAGCCAGGCTCAATTATGACGCACCCGACCCGGACTGGGCATTGATCGACGTCGCCCAGGTTGAGGTGCTGGAGGGTCCGCAAGGCCCTCTCTATGGCACCGGCGCATTGGGCGGCATCGTCAAGATATCGACCAACGGACCCGACACGTCCCACTCATTTGCACGAGCGTCTGGCGGGCTTTCGCTGACGCAGGACGGCGACATGTCGAATGACCAGTCGGTCGCCCTCAACTTGCCGCTGGCAACCGGTCGCCTCGGGCTTCGGGTTGTCGCTTATAGCCAGGACCAGGCCGGCTGGATCGACAATGTCGGAGGACGCGAGGATTCAAATCGGGAGCGGTTGGTTGGGGGGCGGCTTGCCGTTCGCTGGATTCCCGGGAGCTGGACGCTCGACTTGACGGTCGCGGCACAAGGCCGTGGTGCGCGTGACAGCCAATATGTCGATGGAGAATTTGGCCCGCTGGAAAGGCCGGACCGCCTTCGAGAGAGACGCGATCTTGACGCCGAACTTGCGTTGATGACGGCCAGGGGGCCGGTAGGACGCCTCGAAGTCACGTCGATCACCAGCATCAGCCGACAGGAAGCCGTCGCCGACTATGATGCGACGCCGCTCGCCGCCGAACTAGGGACCGTTGGCCAGACCAAGGTTGAAGACGATCGCAACTACCGCTTGTTCGACCAGGAAATCCGCGTCAGTGATCCACGCGCGGGGCGGCTTGATTGGCTCGCCGGCATTTCGCTGATCAAAGCGGCCACCGACGTCGAAATCCAGGCAGAGGATAGCGCTGCCCTCTTTCGCGTGCTGACCTTCAAACGGTCCGTAACCGAGGCGGCATTGTTCGGCGAAGCCAGCCTTGCGGTGACTCCAAAACTTGCAGTGGGTGCCGGGGCACGGATCTTTTCCAGCAGGGTGGAAGACGAGGGTCACCAAGGCGACTCGGACAGCGCCAGCGGCCGGGGAACTGTAAGGGCTGCGGGCAGCGCGAGCATCACTTGGAATCCGGCCGAAAATACGACCATTTTCGTTCGCGCGGCGACTGCCTATCGGCCGGGCGGCATCAATGTTCAGCCGGATGCGACGCAGGCGTCTTACGATGCCGACGAACTTGCCAGCATCGAATTGGGATCGCGTTTCAAAATTGGGACGTCGCTTTGGATCGACGCCACGGCCTTCGCCGCTCAGTGGCAACATGTTCAGGCGGACGAGTTGCTGGACAACGGACTGGTTGCGACGCGGAACGCGGGCGACGCGCGAAACTTCGGCGTCGAGGCGGATATGCGCTGGACGCTTACCCAAGGAACGGAGCTGACGGGCGGCCTGATCGTCCAGTCGGCGCGTCTGGAGTCGACGGGCCCCGGTGGAATTTTCGAGGATCCTCGCTTGCCTGCAGTTCCCCAGTTCGCGGGACGATTATCGCTGGCGCATGGGTTCTGGCTCGGACTCTGGGCAGGCAAGGGCGATCTGGGCCTCAAATACGTCGGTGCCACGCACCTAAGCTTCGATCCCTCGCTCGATCGCCGGACCCGCGGGCACGCCGCCATCGACGCATCGCTGCGTTTCACTCATGACAAGTGGACTGCGATCGTGGCCGCTGAAAATATTACCAACAGCAGTGCCGACACTTTCGCATTCGGCAACCCTTACCGGGTCCGAACGGTGCCGCAGCGCACGCCCGTCAGGCCGCGCACGATAGGCCTGACGGTCAGCCGCAACTTTTAGGGAAAAATTTTCGCCCCGTTCAACTGGGGTCCCCGCTCGCTTGCGTCGTCCTATCCCCGAATGGCCGGGGAGTATTTCATGCACGCTGCAGCCGTCAGGCAGTTGATCGAACGCCGTTATGCGATCGCCCACGGAGCGGTTCCGGCAGCGAACTTTCCACATTTCTGCGTTGTCGACCCAGGCGGCGCAACAGGTCCCACCGCGGCGCTCGGATATCGCTTCGCCGCGAACGGGCGGCTCTTTCTTGAGGATTATCTCGACGATCCTATCGAAGCGGTCGTAAGCGCGGAGTTCGGCCGTGCCATCGACCGCAGCCGTATCGTCGAGATTGGCGCGCACGCGTCAGACCGCAGCCGCGCCACGGTCGCCCTCTGGGCGCGTACGGCGCGCCATCTTGACGGACTTGCGGATGTCGCCGTGGCGGTCCTCACTGCACCTTTACGATCCATGCTCAAGCGCCTGGGCATATCCGTCCACGAATTATGCGAGGCCGATCCCGCAAGGCTGCCGGATGGCGGCACTGGTTGGGGGAAATATTATGACCAGACACCGCGCGTTTGCGCAGGCCTGATCGCTCCAGCTCGCCCGAAACTGGCCGGTTACGACGACGGACTCGTCGGAATCTGCGCATGATCTGTCTGCTCGATTCCATTCGGGGCCATGCCAAGGACGGCCGCAGAAATCTGGCGGTCGACGACGGCGTCAAGCCGCTTGACTGGGCCGGCGCGGCCAAAGGTATCGCTGGTACGACTGCCGAGATCGACCGGCTCGGTTTCGGAGAACGGCCGGTCGGACTTCTTCTCGACCATTCGACGGCCAGCGCCATCCTGCTCGTCGCCTTTCTGGAGGCAGGAGTGCCGATCGTCCCGCTGCCACCATATTTCAGCAAAGCCCAGGTCCATGCCGCGCTGGATCATGCTGGCGCGGGCGCATTGGTGACGAATTGCTGGCTCGACCGGGAAGTCGTCCGCCTTGAGTTGGAAAGACGCGAATCCGCGCCAGCTGGCCTTCCCCCCGGCACGGCGGTCATCAGCTTCAGCAGCGGCTCGACCGGCGATCCCAAGGGCGTATGCCTTTCGGCCGGGCACCTGATCGCGGTCGCGACCGCAATCTGCGACCGGCTTGGCCGCGACCTGGCGGGGCGCCACTTGCCGATCCTTCCGTTCGGAATCCTGCTCGAACAGGTGGCCGGCCTCTTCGCGTCGCTAATCGCTGGCGGAACCTATGTTCCGCTCCCAGGCGCGAAGGTAGGCCTGTCCGACCCCTTGCGGCCAGACCTGATGGCGATGCTCGGCGCGATCGAACGGACGCGTGCCACATCTCTGATCCTAGTCCCTGAATATCTGTCTGCCCTTACTTCCGCGATGGAGCTGAGCGGCATCCGCTTGCCGCAACTGAATCTGGTAGCCGTTGGCGGCGCCAGCATTTCGACGGCCCTGCTTGAACGGGCAAAGGCGGTAGGGCTGCCGGTTTGCCAGGGATATGGGATGACCGAAGCCGGATCGGTCATCGCCTTTCCCATCGCCATCGCGACATTGAGAAAGAACTGGTCGTTGCGGCCGATGAACGCGAACACTTCGGCCAGCTGCTTCGCGTCGCGGCTGCTGCGCGCGAGCGAAGGCGCGAGCTCGCGCAACAACAGCGCCGAGCACGCGACGTTGCGCTGGTGCATCTCGTCGCCCATCGCGAGGCCGCGCGCGATGACGTTCTTGAGCGGAACCCCACCGTTGTCCTCGAGCGCCGCCGCGAGCGCGGGCGCCAGCACGCGCGCGATCCAGCGCAGCCGGTCGATCACCTCGCGATCATTGCCGCCAAAGCGCATGACGCGCCCCAGCCCTTCGTTGATCGTGCAGTACGCGCGGTTCCCGAACGTCCGGTTCTCGACGATGAGCACCGGCTGGCTCGCCGTCGTCATGCCCGTCATTGGGCCGACGGTGCCGAAATGGTGGTTCGGATGAAACGCGAACGCTCCGGCCGCCGCGGCTTTGGCGGCGTCGTCGAGCGTCTCGGTCCAGCCTTCGAAAACGGCGGCGCCGCATACCGCGCCGCGCATCGGCCCGCACATCCGGTTCCAATCGATCGGCGGCCCGGCGTGGAGGATCGTGTTTCGGCCCAGCCCTTCGATCACTTCGCCGGCCGGGCGGACGCCGACGAGCATCGGCTCGGAGGC
>Ga0207650_10002293_pt1 | contig 13333 bp, 8 predicted proteins | sample KBSS63metaG_FD_184325 | JGI IMG/M metagenome (GOLD analysis project Ga0207650, IMG submission 184325) | Switchgrass rhizosphere microbial communities from Kellogg Biological Station, Michigan, USA - KBS S6-3 metaG (SPAdes) (version 2) | ecosystem: Host-associated > Plants > Roots > Rhizosphere >...
GGGCACCGGCGCCTGCGCACTAGCCGCGCTGGTGTAGGAATGCGTCGCGAGGGAGGCGGGCGCTGTGGCTTGTGCGCCGCGCGCGGTCGCTGCGCGTTGCAGCAGCGGCACGCATGCGCCGGCGGCCAGCAGCGCAAGCAGCAGGTGTCGAGGACGTGGGGCGGAACGCATGGGAACTCCTGGAGGCGTAAGGGCGTGCTGCGCGGCGCGGAGTGCCGCGCAGTGCCGGGGAGCGGCCTCCCCGGCGCGACCATGCGATGGTCAGTTGTAGCGCGTGGTATCGCGCGGCACGTTGGCGCGGATCACGCTGAGCGGGTCGTCGGTGATGATGCTGGTGAAGCCGGCGGTGACCTGGCCGCGGAAATCCGGACGGTCGTCGGCGGTCTCGTTGCCGAAGTACTTGGTACGACTCAGGTAATTGTCGAGCGAGGCGCAGCAGGTGCCGTTGCTGCGCACGTAGTGCTGGCCGTCATGACTGCTGAGGCGGTATTCCGGCACCGGCGAGAACGCGCCGATCGCGCGCTTCTGGGCCTGGTTGTCGGCCAGCAGCTCGGCGGTGGGATCGCTGCGGCGCGGCTGCTTGTTGCCGATCTCCAGCCAGGCGAAGCCCTTCTGGCCGCGCACTTCGTTGATCCAGGCGTTGACCCGGCAGAACGGCGTGTTGGGGCTGGTGGAACCGCACAGGCCCAGGTAGCCGCCATCGGCGAGGTTGTCCATGTCGCCGGCGTAGATGGTCGGCGCGAAGGCCACACCCTTGGTGAAGCGGGTGATGTCGCTCGGCGTCTTCGGCAGCAGCGAGGCGCTGAACTTCAGCACCACCTGGTTCTCCATGCGAAACGAATGCACCTGATCGGCCGCGCGCGACACCGCGTCCAGGGTCTTCAGGTCCAGCACCACCACCATATGGTTGGCGCTGGTGACTACGGCGTTGAGGCCGTCGGCCAGCGAGGCCGGGCGATAGTTGGTCCTGGCGAAGTTCTTGTCGCGCAGCTTTTCATTGACCAGTTCATGGCTGGTCAACGTGCGGATGTCCGGATTCCAGCCCGATGGATTGGTCGCGTTCTGGAAAATGTTGAACGGCGGATCGTGGTCGACGACGCGACCGGCGTTCTGGTCGTGGAACAGCCAGAGGATGCCGTCCGAGGTCTGCTTGACGTCGAGTTCGATCGCTTCGATGTTGTTGTTGTAGGTGTTGAGGATCGAGCAGGTGGAGTTTTCCGGGCAGCCGTTGGCGACCAGGCCTCGGTGCGCGATCACCGCGACATCGGCGCGGTTGCCCTGATACGGGCCTTTCATCGCGTTGAGGATGTGTTGGGGATTCCAGTTGTTGGCGGCCGACGCCATGCCGGACAACGTGGCCAGCGACGCGCAGGCCAGTGCCAGGGCGAGGGCCTGGGCGGGTTTCTTGGGCAGTTTCATGTGCTCTCTTCCGTTCTGGGGTGGATGGAATGAAGTGAAGCAAACGCAGCGCACCGCAACCGACGCGCCCACGGGCGTTGTCGTCTGCAGTGCAATGCTCGAAGCGACGGGCATCGTCCTGGCATTGCATGCCGCCCGTCTGAAACCGGACTCCTGGCGACGCCGCGCGTGGCCATCGCGCGGCATCACCGGAATTGAGACCGATGCCGGCTACCGTGGTGTGGCCGCGTCGTGCAGGTAGCGTTGCAATGCCGCCGGCTCGTCGGTCTGGATCATGCTCACGCCGCGCTTGCGCAGTCCGCCCCACACCGCGGCGGGATCGCGCAAGGCGCGCTGGTCTGTGTAGTCCGCCGACAGGCGCATCGGCTTGCCGCTGGCGATGTCGTTGGTCATGGTGTTGACGAACAGGCGCGCGTGCGGCGCCAGGTCGCGTTGCGCGATGTCCAGCACCGCCGGGTCGTCGAACATCAGTTGCACCACCGCCGGCCGCAGCGCCGCCGCACGCCGCAGGGCCTGCTGCGGCGATAGGGTCGAGTCACGCTGCAGGTACAGCGCCTGCACCGCGATGTCGGCCTTGCGCGCGCGCTGCAGCACCGCCGCCGGTACGTCCAGCGGCACGTTGAGCAGGACGTCGCGTTGCGCACCGGCGGCCTCGACCACATCCATCACCTGGTCCAGCGATGCGGCCTTGACGTCCAGGTTCACCAGCACCTTGCCGCGCGCCAGGGCCAGCGCCTGCGCCAGCGTCGGCGGATGCCGCGCGGTGAGCGTGCTGTCGCGCCCGCCGCCCCGGCTACGCACGCGCAGGGCGGCGATCTGCGCCGCTTCCAGCTCGGCCACCGCGCCATGCCCGTCGGTGGTGCGGTCCACGGTGGCGTCGTGCATCAGCACCAGCACGCCGTCGTGGGTGGTGCGTACGTCGATCTCGACCATGTCCACGCCGCGCGCGATGCACGCGGCGATGCCGTCCAGGGTGTTCTCCGAGGCGAACGTCCAGCAGGCGCGGTGCGACACCACCAGCGCCGGCCCATGCGGGTCGCGCAGGCGCTCGGGCAGGCTCGGCGTCGCCGCCATGGCCAGCATCGGCAACGACAGCGCCACGCTCATCAGCAGTCTCCGGCAGCGCATGCTCACCACCTCCAGGTCAGCGACGCGTTGTAGTTGCGGCCGAAGATCGGCCGTGCGTAGATCGCGTCGGCGGTGCCCTGGCCCGACAGCGTGTCCACGCGCGCGTTGCCTTCGGTGAGGCCGCGCGCATTGCTGACGTTGGCCGCGTGCAGTTGCAGTTCCAGGTGTTCGCTCAGCCGCGCGAACAGGCCCAGGTCGTAGGTGGTGTAGGCGGGCAGGGCGGTGGCGTTGGTGTAGTCGACGTAGCGCTGGCCCATGCGGTAGGCGGTGGCCGACAGTTCCAGCGGCCGGCCGTCGATGTCGAAGTACAGGGTCGGGCTGAGCGAGGCCATGAACTTGGGGATGCGCGAGATCTGCTTGCCGTCCAGGTCGCCGTAGCTGAGGCCGGTGGTCGCGTTGCTCAGGCCGCGCGTCTGCGGGTCCTGCAGCGTGGCCGAGCCGGTGATGCCGAACAGCGGCAACGGGCGCCAGGTGAACTCCGATTCCAGGCCCACGGTACGGGTCTTGCCGACCAGCGCCAGGCTCTGCACCGCGCCGGTGGTGTCGAGGACGATGGCGCTGATCGACAGATCGTTGAAGCGGCTCCAGAAGCCGACCGTGGAGAACGAGAAGGTGTCGCCGAAGCTGCCGCGCAGGCCGGCCTCGGCCTGGTCGATGTCGGTGACGTCCGCGTTCTGGGTCTGGTAGACGTTCTGCAGCCGCGGCAGCCGCTGCGACTGGGTGTAGCGGGCGAAGGTCTGCAACTGCGGGGTCAGGGCGAACTCCGCGCCCAGCGTCCACTGCGTGGCGTGGCGATGATCGGTGCGCGGGCTGAACGCGCCGCTGAGGCCGCCGACGTTGTCGTCGGCCAGCGTGGTCGGGTCGCCCAGGTTGCGCGTGGTGTTGGCGTACACGCCGCCGTTGGCGTTGTAGCGGGTGTAGCGCACGCCGGCATCCAGGCCGAGGCGGCCGAAGCGCACCGAATCCCACAGGTACGGCGACAGGTAGGTGCCGTTGGCGACGCCGCTGGTGACGCCGTTGCCGTAGCGCACGAAACCGTTCTGGGTGACCGAGCCGACCACGTTGCCGGCGGCGTCGTAGGCCAGCACGTCCAGGCGCTGCGCGTTGTTCTGCAGCGTGGTCAGCACGGTGTTCTGCAGCCGGTCCTGGCGGTACTCGAAGTGCTGCACGTTGAGGCCGGCGGTGAGCGTGTGCTTGCCCAGCGCCGTATCGTCGAACGCCTTGCTCAGGCGCAGGTCGTCGGACAGCGTGCGCAGATGGGTGCGGGCGTTCCACAGGCCGCTCTCCAGCACCAGGTCGTCGGCCGCGGCCGGATCGTAGGCGGCGCCGTTGCGGGTGGTGACGTAGCCGACCCGCGCCACCCGCGAACCGAAGCCGCTGCGCGCGCGGCCGAGTTGGGTGTTGAGGTAGGCGCCGGCGTCGTAGGGCGCGGCGCCGGAGAACAGCGCGGTGTAGTCCACTTCCGCATCGACGAAGCGCATGCGGTTGTTGAGGGTCAGGCCGTCGCCCAGATCCCATTCCAGATGCGTGCCGAGTTGCTTGACCTTGTTGTGGATGCCGTCGGCCAGGTCCAGCTCGCGCGCCAGCGGGCCATTGCCGTCGAAGCTCAGCGCGGTGGTGTGGCGCAGGTCGTCGGAGAGCAGGGTGCCGTCCAGCGGATCGAGCAGCGCCGACAGCGATTGCGACGGGTTGCGCGGGTCGGCGAGCGGGATCGGGTTGTAGAAGGCGGTGCGGTCGTCGAGGTACTTGGCGTCGACGTCGAGGATCGCATCGCCCATCAGGAAGGTCAGGTTGCCGCGCAACTGGCCGCCCTGGTCGGCGGTGTAGCCGGTGCGGCGCAGGCCGTCGTCGCTGCGGTGATAGCCGCCGATGCTGTACAGCACGTTCTCGCTGAGCGGGCCGGCACTGTAGGCGTCCTCGCGGCGCAGGCCGTCGCTGCCGACGGTCATGCGTACCGCGCCCTCGGGGGTGGCGGTGCCGTGGCGGGTGATGGCGTTGACCGTGCCGCCCGGCGCGTTGGTCGCGAACAGCGGCGAGGTGCCGCCGCGCACCACTTCCAGGCGCTCGGTCATCATGTCCAGCGCGAACAGGGTGTCGACGTTGAAGAAGCTTTCCTGCGGCTCGTCGAACAGGGTCAGGCCGTCTTCCTGGTACTGCACGTAGTACCAGCCGCCGGCCGGCAGGCCGCGCACGTACAGGTTCTGGCCGCCGCCCTGGCCACCGGAGGGTTCGGCGGAGAAGCCGGGGACCGCGCGCAGCATGTCCACGCTGCTGCTCGGGGTGCTGCGCTCCAGGCGTTGCTTGGACACCACGCTGATCGCGAACGGTGCGTCCTTCTGCGACTGGCCCTGCGGGGTGCCGGTGACCACGATCTGGTCCAGCGTCGTGGTGGCGTCGGCCGGCGGCGCCGGCACGTCCTCGGCATGGGCGGTGGCGGCGCTGAAGAGGATGGACGCGAGCGCCAGTGCCAGCAGGCTCTGGTGCGGGTGAACGGTACGCATGAAGACCCCCAGTAAAAGAATGTGGGGGTAATACTATTTACCATGTATGAAACTTCTATGTCCACATGCTAGGTTGTAGCGGTTCGTGCATCCATCACGCTTTCCGTCTACCTATGCCGCCTCCCGATTTCCCGCCGCGCGTCAGTGCTGGCGGCCGCCAGTTGCTCGATCGTGTGTTCAAGACCGGGGTACAGACCCAGGCGGCGCTAAGCCGCGACCTGGATCTGTCGCAGCCCACCGTGGCGCGGCTGCTGCAGGGGTTCGTGCAGGAGCGCATGGTCCAGCTCAGCGCCCGCGCCGCCGGGGGCCGTGGCAATCCCAGCGTCGACGTGCGGCTGGCGCCGGACTACGCCTACGCCTTCGGCATCGGCCTGATGGGCGACGTGGTGGCACTGGCGCTGGTGGATTTCGCCGGCAACGTGCGCGGCCAGCGCCGCATCGGCCTGGCCGACATGCGCCGCGCGCCGGTGCTGGCGCAGCTGCAGCGGTTCCGCGCCGAGTTGCTGGCCGAGACCGGGGTGGATCCGGCGCGGGTGGTCGGCGTGGGCATGGCGATCTCGGCGTTCTTCACCGGCCAGGGCCAGCAGATGGCCGGGCCGCCGGCGCTGGAGGACTGGACCCAGGTGGAGCTGGTGCCGATCCTGGAAGAGGCCCTGGGCTGCGCGGTCACGGTGGAGAACGATGGCGCGGCGGCGGCGGTGGCCGAGAGTCTGTACGGGGTCGGCCGCGACTGCCGCGACTTCGTCTACCTGCATCTGACCAACGGCTTCGGCGGCGGCATCATCGCCGATGGCCGGCTGTTCCGTGGCTACCGCGGCAATGCCGGCGAGTTCGGCGGCATCTGGACCGTCGGCGGCATGGCCTATCCGAACCTGGATGCGTTGCTGTCCCTGGTGCGGGCCACCGGCCAGGACTACCCCGGGGTCGAGCAGATGCTCGGTGCGATCGACGCGCACACCCCGGGCGTGGACGCCTGGCTGGACATGGCGCAGGCGCCGTTCTCGCAGTTGTGCGCGTACCTGGCCTATGCGCTAGATCCGCAGGCGATCGTGATCGGCGGGCGCCTCCCGGCGGCGATCGGTGCGCGCCTGATCGAGCGCATCCGCATCCCCCGCGCGCCCAACCGGCACGGCCTGGCGCCGCCGTTGCCGCAGTTGTGCATCGCCCGCACCGTCGGCGACGCGGTGACCCTGGGCGCGGCGCTGATGCCGTTGCAGCGGGCGTTTTTCGCCTGAGCCACGCACGGTCGGGCGCGGTGCGCCGCGTTGCCTCGCAGCGGCGTGGGCCTGGCGAGCGCGGTGGCCGCGTTCCGACGCCTCAACCGCTGCTGGCGTTCGCGGCCATGCCGGTGCCGATCGGGAGCGCGCGGCGGCGTGCGGTGAGCAGCGCCAGCAGCAGGCACAGCGCTCCGCACAGGAGCGGCCCCGCCGCCATTGCCCAGCACAGCAGCGTGCAATCCCCGTCGCGGTACGCCAGCGCATCCAGCAGCAGGCCGATCAGCACCACCCCCGTGGCCAGCGCGACTTGCGCGGCGGCGGTCAGCGCGGCGAAGCACAGCGCGCGCTGGGCGAGCGCGCGGGTGGCGGTGCGGCGTGCATGCCAGGCCCACACCAGTTGTCCGCCGCTGCCGCCGATCGCGCCGATGCAGGCCGCGGCGGCCAGGCTCAGCAGCGGCTGCGCGGGCAGGGTCAGCGCGAACAGCGGCGCGCTCAGCAGCAGGGCCATGCCCAGCCAGCCCAGGCGCTGCGCCGGCGTGCACCGCCGGTCCCAACGCGCGGCCAGGGGCTGCACCAGCACCGTGCCGAGCGCGTAGGCGATCAGCACCGCGCTGCCCCAGCCGGGCGACAGCAGGCCATAGGCGGCCACGTACGGGGCGAGCTTGGTGAAGGCGGGCAGGGTCAGCGAGATCGCCGCGATCAGCGCCAGCGGCTGCCAGGGGATCGCACGCCACGAGGGCGCGAGGCCGGTGTCGGCCTCGGCGATGTCCCCGTGGTTGGCCGGAGCGCCGCTGGCGTGTCGCTGCAATGCCTGCTGCAGATGCCAGGCGCACAGCATCGCCACCGCCGCCAGCGCCGCGCTGGCCTGCAGCGCCAGGCGGCCGCCGTCGGCGCCGCGCGCGAGCACCGCGCCGACCACGCCGCTGACCAGCAGCGCCGCGGCGCCGCTGCCGGCCAGGCGCAGCGCGCTGGCGCCGTCGTGGCCGCGCCAGGGCCACTGCGCCAGGCTCAGCAAGGTGTTTTGCGCCACATCGCAGGTGGCATAGGCCAGCCGGAACAGCAGGCTCGCCACCAGCACGTAGCCCAGCCGCAGCGGCGCCGGCAGCAACGGTGCGGCGAACACCAGCAACAGTGCCAGCGCCGCCGCGGCCAGGCCGTGCCATTGCAGGCGTCCGGCGCCGCCCACGTCGCGCAGGCGCCGGCGCAGCCCCCAACCGGCGCCGAGGCCGATCGCGGCGCTGAGCAGCAGGCCCAGTGCCAGCACCAGCCCGGCCGCGGTCGCGCCGAGCCCGGCGTGTTCGGTCAACGAGTAGATCAGCAGCAGTTCGCCGGCATACCACAGCAGGCTCTTGCCGAAATGCGCGCCGGCATAGGCCGCCAGGGCCGCGGGCGGCAGGCGGGGCAGGGCGGGCAGGGGCGAGGGATGCGGCATGCGCATAGCCTTATAACCGGGCGATGCGACAGCAGCGCGTCGGCTCGGTCAGGCAGCGCCGGGGTTTGGCGGGCTCAATCCCGAAGGCCGTGGTGCGTGCGATCGTCGCCACCCATCGTCCGTGTGTGGAACGGCATCCCTTTCCTGGTCGCGGGCATGCGCACGCACGGCGCGACATGCCCGGTGACCAGACACGCCCTAGAGTTGCGCCGCCAGCCGGCTGCCCTGGGCGATGGCGCGCTTGGCATCCAGTTCGGCGGCGACGTCGGCGCCGCCGATCAGGTGCACGCTGCGGCCGCTGGCCTGCAGCGTGTCGTGCAGGTCGCGGCGCGGTTCCTGGCCGGCGCAGACCACCACGGTGCCGACCGGCAATAACTGCTCGGCGCCGTCCACGCGAATGCGCAGGCCGGCGTCGCTCATCTCCAGGTACTCGACGCCACCGAGCATGCTTACGCCCTTGGCTTTGAGCGTAGCGCGGTGGATCCAGCCGGTGGTCTTGCCCAGGCGCGCGCCCGGACGGCCGGGGCTGCGCTGCAGCAGCCACACCTTGCGCGCCGGCGCTTCCGGTTGCGGCTTGCGCAACGCGCCGCGCGCCTCGAACTGCGGGTCCACACCCCATTCGGCCATCCAGCGCGCCGGGTCCAGCGCGGTGGATTCACCGGCATGGACCAGGAACTCGCCGACGTCGAAGCCGATGCCGCCGGCGCCGATGATCGCGACCGTGTCCGCCGCCTGCACCCGGCCCTGCAGTACGTCGAGATAGCTCACCACATGCGGATGGTCGGCACCGGGGAAGTCCACCTTGCGCGGCACGATGCCCGTCGCCAGCACCACCTCATCGAACTCGGCCAGCAGCGCCGCATCGGCGGTGGTCCGCAGCCGCACCTCCACGCCGGTGGCGTCCAACTGGTGGCGGAAGTAGCGCAGCGTCTCGTGGAATTCCTCCTTGCCCGGAATGCGCTTGGCCACGTTGAACTGGCCGCCGATCTCCGCGGCGCTGTCGAACAGGGTCACGCGGTGGCCGCGTTCGGCGGCGACCGTGGCGCAGGCCAGTCCGGCGGGTCCGGCGCCGACCACGGCGATGCGCTTGGGCGCGGTGGTGGGCAGGTAGTTCAGTTCGGTCTCCGCCGCCGCGCGCGGATTGACCAGGCAACTGGCGGTCTTGTTCTCGAACACGTGGTCCAGGCAGGCCTGGTTGCAGGCGATGCAGGTGTTGATCGCCTGCGCCTGGCCGCGCCGCGCCTTGTTCGGCCACTGCGGATCGGCCAGCAGCGGCCGCGCCAGCGACACCATGTCGGCGCCGCCGCCGGCGAGGATGCGCTCGGCCACGTCGGGCATGTTGATGCGGTTGGTGGCGATCAGCGGCACCCGCACGTGCGGCTTGAGCTTGGCGGTGACGCCGGCGAACGCGGCGCGCGGCACCGAGGTGGCGATGGTCGGCACGCGCGCCTCGTGCCAGCCGATGCCGGAGTTGATCAGGGTCGCGCCGGCGGCTTCGATCGCCTGCGCCTGCGCCACGATCTCCCGCCAGTCGCTGCCGTCCTCGACCAGGTCCACCAGCGACAGCCGGTAGATGATGATGAAGTCCGGCCCGCAGGCGGCGCGGATGCGGCGCACGATCTCCACCGCGAAGCGCATGCGTTTGGCCGCGTCGCCGCCCCAGGCGTCGTTGCGGCGGTTGGTGCGCGGGGCGACGAACGCGTTGATCAAATAGCCTTCCGAGCCCATCACCTCGACGCCGTCGTAGCCGGCCTCGCGCGCCAGCCGCGCGGCGCGCGCATAGGCGTCGATCTGGCGCTCGACCGCGCGCGCGGACAGTGCGCGCGGCGTGAACGGATTGATCGGCGCCTTCAGCCTGGACGGCGCCACCGACAGCGGGTGGTAGGCGTAGCGGCCGGCATGCAGCAGTTGCAGGCAGATCTTGGCGCCGTGCGCGTGCACCGCGCGGGTCACCAGCCGGTGCGGACCTTTTTCCCATGGCCACGACAGCTTGCCGCCGAACGGCTTCAGCCAGCCGACCACGTTCGGCGCGAAGCCGCCGGTGACGATCAGCCCGGCGCCGCCGGCGGCGCGCTCGGCGAAATACGCGGCCAGCTTGGGGAAATCGCGCGCGCGGTCCTCCAGGCCGGTGTGCATCGAGCCCATCAGCACCCGGTTGCGCAACTGGGTGAAGCCCAGGTCGAGCGGGGCGAACAGGTGCGGATAGGCGGCGGGGGGCGGATCGGGCTGGCCGGAGGCGGGCGACATGGCTTGGATACGCTGGCGTACGGAAGCGCGCAGGGTGCCGCGAAACCCGGGCCACGGCAAGAGGGGGCGCCTGGGCCGGGGGCGCTGGCGTGTGCAGGCGCGCGCGCCCCGCAGCTCGACGGCGATCCCAGAAGCGGGTTTTGTCCAGCGGGGCGGGAAGGGGGCGTCGGCCGTGCTTCGTCATCGTGCGCGGGCGGGGCGCCTGCGCCCGGCCCGGACCCTCCAACCACCCAAACGGAGTTCTCCATGCGCCATTCGATCCGAGCACTGGGCGTCGCGCTGTGCGTGGCCGCCGCCGCCACCATCCCTTCCCTGGCCTTCGCCCAGTCGTGCACGACCTCGACCGCGTACTACGGCGACTTGCTGCAGACCGCCGACCTCGACGGCAACGGCACCCTGGAAGCGGTCTGCAACGGCTACAGCGAAATCAATGTGGTCAGCGGCAGCGCCGCCGCCCGCTACCCGCTGACCAACACGCCGTGGACGCTGGCCGCGGTCACCGACGTCGACGGCGCGCCCGGCGCGGAGGTGGTGCTCAAGCAGGGCAACCAACTGACCATCGTCAAGCACTACGCACGCACCACGGCCGGCCTCTACATCGGCACCGGCGCCTGGGACATCGGCGCGTTCACCGACGTGGACGCGGTGGCCGGCAGCGAGATCGCGATCACCACGCCGACCCTGTTGCGGATCGTCACGCCGCGCACCGGCGGCATCACCGACCACTTCATCGGCACCGCCTCGCGGGTGGTGGCCGGCGCGATCGCGGACATGGATGGCTTGCCCGGCAACGAGATCCCGCTGGAAGCCGGCAGCAACCTGGTGGTGTACGGCCGCAACGGCGGGCTGCGCACGACCTGGATCACCAACGGCAGCAATTGGAAGGTCTGCGCCGACATCGCCAACTGCGCCAGCGACATGAACGGCGTGGCCGGCGCCGAACTGCTGCTGGCGCTGCCCAGCGAAGTGAAGGTGTACTCGCTGAAGTCGGGCGCGCTGAACAGCTACTGGATCGGCAGCCAGTACGCGACGCTGGACAACGGCGTGCGCGATCTCGATGGCGCGGCCGGCAACGACGTGGCGATGGCGCAGGGCGGCGGCAGCGGCAACCTGCTGATCCTGCGCCCGGCCAGCGGCACCTTGCAGACCATCAACGGCGCCGGCAGCTTCGGCAGCTCGTGGACGCTGCTCGGCTACGCCAATCTCGACGGCGTGGCCGGCGACGAGATCCGCATCCGCTCCAACACCAACAACCGCGTCTATCGCATCTATCCGCGTTCGGGCACCGTGTCGGTCGAATGAGCGCGCAGGCGCATGCGCCTGGTCGCGGCGTATGCGTGGCATTCGCAATCGGGCCTGGCATGCCGCCGCGGTGCGCGCGGCGGCATGCCGCGTCGCCAGCGTGGTCCCGCGGCGACGGCCGATCGCGGCATCGCGCCGCGCTCGCCTCGGCGCCCGCGTCAGCCCCAGCCGGCCAGCGCCAGCTTGCCGATGGTGCTGCCCGATTCCAGCCGGCGATGCGCTTCGCGCAGCGTGCCGGCATTGATCGGCGACAGCGTCTCGGTCAGCGTGGTGCGCAGTTCGCCCGCATCCACCAGGCTGGCGGCGCGCGCCAGGATCCGATGCTGCTCGATCATGTCGGCGGTCTGGAAGCGCGCCCGCGCGAACATCATTTCCCAGTGGATGCCGATGCACTTGGCCTTGTACGGATCGCCGATGCGCAGCGCGCCGGCCGGCTCCACGATCAGGCCGACGTGGCCCTGCGGCGCGACCAGTTCGCCGAGCGCATCCCAGTAGCGGTCGGTGTCGGCCAGGTTCAAGGCCGCGTCCACCTGCGCGATGCCCAGCGCCTGCAATTGCGGCGCCAGCGGCTGGCGATGGTCGATCACGTGCTGCGCGCCCAATTGCAGGCACCAGTCGCGGCTCTCCGCGCGCGAGGCGGTGGCGATGACCTCGAAGCCGGCGTGCCGCGCCAACTGGATCGCGATCGAGCCGACGCCGCCGGCGCCGCCGATGATGAGCAGGCGGCGACCGCGATTGCGTTCGTCGTCGAAGTCGAACGGCATGCGCTGGAACAGCAGTTCCCACGCGGTCAGCGTGGTCAGCGGCAGCGCCGCGGCCTGGGCGAAGTCCAGCGTGGCCGGCTTGCGCGCGACGATGCGCGCATCGACCAGTTGATACTGCGCGTTGCTGCCGGCGCGGGTGATGTCGCCGGCGTAGTAGACCTCGTCGCCGGGCGCGAAGCCCGCGACGTCGGCACCGACCGCCTCGACCACGCCGGCCGCGTCGTAGCCCAGCACCTTCGGCTGCGCTTCCACCTGCGGCTTGGGCGCGCGCACCTTGGTGTCCACCGGATTGACCGACACCGCCTCGACCCGCACCAGCAGGTCGAAGCCGCCGGGCGCGGGCGGCTGCGGCAGGTCCAGGTCGAGCAGCGATTGCGGATCGTCGATCGGCAGGTAATGCGTGAGGGCGACGGCTTTCATGATGGCTCCGGAAATGGGGGAGGGAGGAAGGCGCTGCGCCGGACTCACACCGGACGCGGATTGCGTTCGGCGAAGCCGCGCTGGTGCCAGTACGGATAGGTCGGCACCACCGCGCTGGCCTCGTCCAGGCGCTGGACGTGTGCCGGGTCGAGATTCCAGCCGACCGCGCCCAGGTTCTGCCGCAACTGCTCCTCGTTGCGCGCGCCGATGATGACGCTGCTCACCGTCGGCCGCTGCAGCAGCCAGTTCAGCGCGATCTGCGGCACGCTCTTGCCGGTCTCGGCGGCGACCGCCTCGAGCGCGTCGATCACCCGGTACAGGCGCTCGTCCTCGACCGGCGGACCGGCCTCGGTGACCTGCTGGTTGTGCAGGCGGCTGCCCTCCGGCAGCGGCTGGCCGCGGCGGATCCTGCCGGTCAGGCGGCCCCAGCCCAGCGGGCTCCACACCACGGCGCCCACGCCCTGGTCCAGGCCCAGCGGCATCAGTTCCTCCTCATAGTCGCGGCCGAGCAGCGAGTAGTAGGCCTGGTGCGCGACGTAGCGCGACCAGCCGTAGCGGTCGGCCACCGCCAGCGACTTCATCAGGTGCCAGCCGGAGAAGTTGGACACGCCCAGGTAGCGGATCTTGCCGGCGCGGACCAGGTCGTCGAGCGTGGACAGGGTTTCCTCCACCGGCGTCTTCGCGTCGAAGCCGTGCAACTGGAACAGGTCGATGTAGTCGGTGCCCAGCCGCTGCAGCGCGGCCTCGACCGCGCGCACCAGGTGGAAGCGCGAGGAACCGACGCTGTTCGGATCGTTCGGGTCGAAGCGGAAGGTGGCCTTGGTCGAGATCAGCACCTGGTCGCGGCGGCCCTTGATCGCCGCGCCCAGCACCGACTCGGCGGCGCCGCCGGAATAGATGTCG
>Ga0207650_10002294_pt1 | contig 13327 bp, 11 predicted proteins | sample KBSS63metaG_FD_184325 | JGI IMG/M metagenome (GOLD analysis project Ga0207650, IMG submission 184325) | Switchgrass rhizosphere microbial communities from Kellogg Biological Station, Michigan, USA - KBS S6-3 metaG (SPAdes) (version 2) | ecosystem: Host-associated > Plants > Roots > Rhizosphere...
ATGGCGATGGTCGTGGTCTTGCCGGCACCATTGCCGCCCAACAGTCCGGTGACCGATCCGGGCTCGAGCGCAAACGAAATCCCGTCCACCGCGTGGGTGGTCTTGTAGACCTTCACCAGCTGGTCGACGGCGATGGCGGGCTCGGCAGCTTTGGGCATGGATACACGGTTTGCCAAACCGCACATGTGGCCCGAGCGACAGCGCGAGGCAAGGGCCAAGGACATCGCCGCGCAACCCTCGGCCGAAGCGTCTAAGAGCATGAAGTAGGGCATTCGGCCACGGTTGAGCACATGCGACGAAGGTCTAGAGTGACGGCATGACCGACCAACCCGCGGAGGAGGCGCACCGGACCGGGCGCAGCGTGCGCCTCGACACGCTCGTGCGGCTGCGCTGGCTCGCGGTCATCGGCCAGACCACGGCCGTGCTCGTGGTGTATGTCGGTCTCGACTACGAGCTGCCGATCTGGGGCTGCCTCGCGGTGATCGCGCTGGCGGCCTGGCTCAATGTCGCCTTGCGTATTCGCTTTCCGATGACGCAGCGGCTCGAGCCCGACCGGGCGGCGTGGCTCCTGGCCTTCGACATCGCCGAGCTCGCGGTGCTGCTGTTCTTCACCGGTGGGCTGCAGAACCCGTTCGCGTTTCTTTTTCTCGGACCGGTGCTGATCTCGGCCACCGCGCTTCCCCCGCGCATGACCTTGATGCTCGGCGGTTTCGCCATCGCCTGCGCGACGCTGCTGGTTTTCGTCCACGATCCTTTGCCGTGGGACACCGAGCCGCCGCTGGAATTGCCCGCCGTGTATGTGATGGGCGTCTGGCTTGCCATCCTGCTCTCGATCGCATTCATCGGCCTGCATGCCTGGCAGATCACCGAGGAGTCCCGCCAACTCGCGGATGCGCTGGCGGCGACCGAGCTGGTGCTCGCGCGCGAGCAGCACCTCTCGCAGCTCGACGGACTTGCGGCGGCCGCCGCCCATGAGCTCGGCACGCCGCTCGCCACCATCACCCTGATCGCCAAGGAGTTGCAGCTCGCTATCCCGCCCGACTCCGAACATGCCGACGACGTGCGGCTGTTGAACGAGCAGGCGAAACGCTGCCGTTCCATTCTCGCCAAGCTCACCGAGCTCTCGAGCGGCGATCCTTTCGACCGCATGAAGCTCTCCACGCTGATCGAGGAGGTGGTGGCGCCGCATCGCAATTTCGGCGTGGCGATCAACGTCGCCCTGTCGCCAGACCAAGCCGACGAGCCGGTTGGCGGCCGCAACCCGGCGATCCTGTACGGCCTCGGAAACCTGCTGGAGAACGCGGTCGATTTCGCCCGCGAGCGGGTCGAGGTCGCCGCCTCGTGGAGCGGGCAGGACGTCAACGTGACCATTACCGACGATGGCCCGGGCTTTGCCCCGGAAATCATGGACCGAATCGGCGAGCCTTACGTCACCAGCCGCCGGCAGCAGCGCCAGAGCGTCGACGGCGAGGCGAGCGGCCTCGGCCTCGGCTTCTTTATTGCCAAGACCCTGCTGGAACGCTCGGGCGCGACGCTCGATTTCGAGAATCGCGCGTTTCCCGACCGGGGCGCCGTGGTGCGGGTGCACTGGGGCCGCAGCGACTTCGAGCGCCCCATGGCGTTCGCTTCGTGAACGGCGCCCCGCCTTTCATTATCGATTATTCACTTGAGGTCGTGGGGCGGCGTTCCTAGACTATATGGGAAATTTATGGGCAGATGGTGCTGTCGCCGGTTCCGTCGGGCCTGCGCAGCGTGTGGCGGCAGGCCACTTTGGAGGCGGTAAATGGCGATGGCCGATTTCGCGGCAGCAATGCCGAACGATCGCTCGCTGCTGATCGTCGAGGACGACAAATCATTCCTGCAGCGGCTTGCGCGCGCCATGGAGGGTCGCGGCTTCGCCGTGACCACGGCCGAATCGGTCGCCGAAGGGCTGACCCAGCTCGAAACCGCCTCGCCTGCCTTCGCCGTGGTGGACATGCGGCTCGAGGACGGCAACGGCCTCGACGTGATCTCGGCGCTCAAGCGGCGCCGTCCTGATGCCCGCGCCATCATCCTGACCGGCTACGGCAACATCGCCACCGCGGTGAACGCGGTGAAGCTCGGCGCCGTCGACTACCTGTCCAAGCCGGTCGACGCCGATGACGTGGTGGCGGCGCTGCTCGCGCTCGACGGCCGCAAAGCCGAGCCGCCGGAAAACCCGATGTCGGCCGATCGGGTGCGCTGGGAGCACATCCAGCGCATCTACGAGCTGTGCGGACGCAATGTCTCGGAGACCGCTCGCCGTCTCAACATGCACCGCCGCACGCTGCAGCGCATTTTGGCCAAGCGGGCGCCGAAATAGGTGACGCTTTTACCATTGACCAAGTGAATACCTTTGCCGATCCGGACATCGACCCGGTCGCATGGCTCGCATGCTTTCCGAACTAACGCGCATATCGCAGTGCAACCAAAACCCGCCCTGAGCGTTACTGCTCCGGACCATCGGAGATTTGAGCATGTATCCGAATCAGGACGCCATTTTTGAGCGACTCGAGACCACCAAGAAATTCGGTCTCCTATCCGATTACCTGGTGAGCTGGGTCGGGCGCGCCGGACGGCTCAATCCCAAAGTGACGGTCTGGGGCAGAGACGGCACGCCGGAAGACGTGGTGGAGCACTACGTGGCGCGGCTGCTCAAGGGTCTGGTCAGCGACCGCCACATCATCGTCGCCGATTAACTTCCACCGCCGTATGGCCCATCCGGATCGGCCAGCGCCGAGAGGCGCAGCGCTGCCGCGCGCGCAAATGCCAGCATCATGCTCCTGCGGGTGGCGGCATGCAGCCGATGCTCCGGGGCTTCGCACTTGACCGACGCGCCGAAGGCGTCGGCAACGATGAGGCCGGTGTCGGACGGAAAGATCTCGCAGGGGACGTCGAGCGTCGTGGCGAAAAACAGCCGGTCGCAGTGCAGCCGGTAGTCGATCCATTTCTGATCGGCGCGCAAATCGGCGATCGAAGACTTGATCTCCACGATCCACACTTCGCCATCGCCCGCGAGCGCCACCAGGTCGGCGCGCCGGCCCGACGCCAGCGGCAATTCGCTCACCACGGCAAAGCCCAGCGAATGCAGGAGCCGCGTGGTGCCGCGCGCGACCGCCAGCGCGGTCGGCGATTGCCGGCGGTCGATCGGCAGGACGGCGGCCAGTGAGCTCATGCTCATGGAATGAACGATCCCCGGCAGCGGCACGCTCGTGGTTGCAGGACGAAACCGAAACTCACGCACGCAACATCCCCCGGTGACGGCAAGCCGCGACCGATCGGGGGCCGCACGCGCTCTCCGGCGATCACGACTTGCTGGTCCCGGATATTGCCGCGGCGGCGCGTTCGGCGAAAGCCCCGCTCAACGCCGCCCGGTTCGGAGCAATGATCCCGCGCTCGGTCACCAGGCCGGTGACGAGGCGCGCGGGTGTCACGTCGAAGCCGTAGTTTGCGACGGCCGAGCCTTCCGGCACGATCCGCACGGTCTCGACGCGGCCGTCGGCGGTGCGGCCGGTGATGGTCGCGACCTCGTCCGGGCTGCGCTGTTCGATCGGTATTTCGGCCAGCCCGTCGGACACGGAAAAATCGATCGTCGGCGAGGGCAACCCGACATAGAACGGCACGCCATTATCCTTGGCCGCGAGCGCCTTGAGATAGGTGCCGATCTTGTTGCAGACGTCGCCGTCGGCGGTCACGCGATCGGTCCCGACGATTACCATGTCGACCATGCCGTGCTGCATCAGGTGGCCGCCGGTGTTGTCCGGGATCACGGTATGCGGCACGCCGTGCTGGCCGAGTTCCCAGGCGGTCAGCGCGGCGCCCTGGTTGCGCGGGCGCGTCTCGTCGACCCAGACATGGAGCGGCACGCCGCTATCATGCGCCACATAGACCGGCGCCAGCGCAGTGCCGAAATCGACGGTCGCGAGCCAGCCGGCGTTGCAATGCGTGAGCACCTGCACCGGCTGCGCCGATGTCTTCTTCGCCGCGATGGCGGCGATCAATTCGGCACCGTGGTGGCCGATGGCCTGGTTGATGGCGACGTCCTGGTCGCAGATTTCGGCGGCGCGGCGATACGCGGCGGCGACCCGCTCGTCCCGCCGGCGGTTGCGCACCGCCGCGATCATCTCGTCCAGCGCCCATTTGAGATTGATGGCGGTGGGACGCGTCGCCAGGAGCGCCGCACATGCGTGCTCGAGCGCCGCGTCGGACGTGTCGGCCCGCAGCGCCAGGCAGACGCCGTAGGCCGCCGTCGCTCCGATCAGCGGGGCGCCCCGCACCTGCATGGTGGCGATGGCGCGCGCGGCGTCGGCAAGCGTCGTCAGCCGGATGGTGGCGAAGCGGTGCGGCAGCTGGCTCTGGTCGATGGCGCCGACCGACCAGCCATCGTCCTCGAGCCAGATGCTGCGCGTATGTCGGCCGTCGACCCTCATGGCGGCAGACATATAGCGCTTTCCCGCCAAGTGCGAACCGGTTCCTCGCAGAAAGGTGTCAGCTCCAGGGGACGAAGCGCCGCGATTGCGGCGCAGAAAAGCAAGACGCGGTCTTTTGTCCGCTACCGCCCGGTCCCTCTCCCCGTCGGCGGAAAGAGGTGATAGAGAGGCGCGAAGGGGGACATCGCATGCCCATCGACTACGAAGCCGAATACAACAACCGCGCCCGCGTGCCCGAGCACCCGGAGATCTTCGCACGCTGGACGCGCGAGGCCGAGGACTATCGCGCCGAAGCCATGAAGGAGCGGCGCGCAGAGCTCGGGCTGAGCTACGGCTCATCGCCGCGGCAGTTCATCGACCTGTTTTCGCCCCGCCCCGATGTCACCTCGCCGCTGGCGCTGTTCATCCATGGCGGCTACTGGCGTTCGCTCGATCCGTCGTTGTTCAGCCACATGGCGCGCGGGCTGAATGCGCGCGGCGTCGCGGTCGGCGTGGTGGGCTACGATCTTTGTCCGGACGTGACCATCGCCGAGATCATCGACCAGATCCGGCACGCCTGCCTGTTCATGTGGCTGCGCACCGGCCAGCGCATGATGGTGTACGGACACTCCGCCGGCGGACATCTCGCCGGCGCCATGGTCGCGACCGAGTGGCACGAGCTCTACCCCAAGACGCCGGCGGATCTGGTGCCCGCGGCCTATTCAGCCTCCGGCGTGTTCGATCTTACGCCGCTCGTCCAGGTCTCCATGGCGCAGGACCTGCGGCTCGACGACGCCCAGGCCCGGCGCGTCTCGCCGCTGTTCTGGCCGGCGCCGAAAGGCCGCGTGTTCGATGCGGTCGCGGGCGCGCTGGAATCGAGCGAGTTCCTGCGCCAGAGCCGCGATGTTGCCGAGGCCTGGGGCAAGGCCGGCGCGCAAACCCGCTTCGAGGCCATTGCGGGAAAAAACCATTTCACGGTGATCGACGCGATGCCGGATCCGCAAAGCGCGATGGTCGGCCGCCTGGCGGAGCTCGCGCAGAAGGGTCAGAACCAGTAGCGCCAGGCAAAGCCGACCGTCAGCAGCGCGCCGACGAGAACGACAAGCTTGCGCGCGGCATGGTTCGGCATCACCTGCGCCACCCGCGCGCCGATGAGGCCGCCCACCAGCGTTCCCGCCATCATCAGCAGCGTCGCCGGCCACGACAGCGCCCCTTGCGCCGCGAAGATCACGGTGGCGGTCGCGCTGTTCAACCCGGTCACCAGGTTCTTGGCGACGTTGGCGGAGCGATAATTGCCACCGGTCCCCACTGACAGCACGCCGAGCATCAGCACCCCGAGGCCGGCGCCGAAATAGCCGCCATAGATCGAGACCGGCAGCACCACCGCCGGGGAATGGGTGAAGCGGCGCACGTTGCCGCGGGCGGCGGCGCGGGCGGCGAGCCACGCGCTGATCCGCCCGGCATAGGCAAACAGCACGGTCGCGAAGCCGAGCAGCAGCGGCACCAGCACCGAGAACACCCGTTCCGGGGTCAGCAGCAGCAACGCGGCGCCGATCAGCGCTCCCGCGATCGATGCGAGCGCCACCGCCGCCAACGATCGATCGAACGGCGGCAGCTGCGAGCGATCATAGATGGCGGCCAGGAACAGGCCGGGCGTGAGCGCGGCGGTGTTGGTCGCGGTCGCCATGACCGGCGGCAAGCCTGCGGCGAGCAGCGCCGGAAAGGTGATGACCGCGGCGCCGCCGACGATCGCGGCAATGATGCCGCCGGCGATCCCGGCGGCGACCAGCAACACGCCGTGGAGGAGGTCCATTGTAATTGGTCCCACACCGTCATGCCCGGGCTTGACCCGGGCATCCATCCTGTTCGCGAAGAAGAGGGATTGCACCGAACTCGGCCTTGCCCGAGTTCAGCATATTGAGAGCCGCAAGTCGGGTAAGACCGACTTGCGGTGTCAAGCCCGGCAATGACAGCTTGAGTTCGTGCGGGCGGGCATCAGAAAAACGCCTGGATGCCGGTCTGGGCGCGGCCGAGAATCAGCGCGTGGATGTCGTGGGTGCCCTCGTAGGTATTGACGGTTTCGAGATTGCACAGCACGCGCATCACGTGGAACTCGTCGGAGATGCCGTTGCCGCCGTGCATGTCGCGGGCGAGGCGCGCAATCTCGAGCGCCTTGCCGCAATTGTTGCGCTTGAGCAGCGACACCGCCGGCGGAGCCGCCCTGCCCGCTTCCATGAGCCGCCCGAGGCGGTACGCCGCGTGCAGGCCGAGCGTGATCTCGGTCTGCATGTCGGCGAGCTTCTTCTGCACGAGTTGATTGGCGGCGAGCGGGCGGCCGAACTGTTTGCGATCGAGCACGTATTGGCGGGCGCGGTGCCAGCAGAACTCGGCGGCACCGATCGCGCCCCAGGCGATGCCGGCGCGCGCCACGTTGAGGCAGCCGAACGGCCCCGCGAGGCCCTTCACGTTCGGCAGCACATTCTCCTCCGGCACCAGCACATCCTCGAGCACGATCTCGCCGGTGATAGAGGCCCGCAATGAAAGCTTGCCTTCGATCTTGGGCGTCGAGAACCCCTTGGCGCCGCGCTCGACCAGGAAGCCGCGGATGACGCCGTCGAGCTTGGCCCACACCACAGCGAGGTCAGCGACCGGCGCGTTGGTGATCCACATCTTGGCGCCATTGAGCCGGTAGCCGCCCGCTGCCTTCTCCGCGCGCGTGGCCATGGAGCCTGGATCGGAGCCATGATCGGGCTCGGTCAAGCCGAAGCAGCCGACGATCTCGCCCGATGCGAGCTTCGGCAGATACTTCTTGCGTTGCGCCTCGCTGCCATAGGCGAAGATCGGGTGCATGACGAGCGAGGACTGCACCGACATCGCCGAGCGGTAGCCGGAATCGACGCGCTCGATCTCGCGCGTGATCAGCCCATAGGCGACATAGCCGAGCCCGGCGCCGCCGTACTCTTCCGGAATCGTGGAGCCGAGCAGGCCGAGCGCGCCCATCTCGGAGACGATGGCGCGGTCGAAGCGCTCCTCGCGGTTGTCCATCAGCACGCGCGGGAACAGCTTGTCCTGGGCGTAGCCGCGCGCGGTGTCGCGCACCATGCGCTCTTCTTCCGTGAGCTCGCTCTCGAGATCGAGCGGATCCTCCCAGTCGAACGCGGCGTCCTTGAGTTGCGACGGGGTCCGATGCTCGCGCTTCTCGGCGGTCTGCGACATGGCATGCTCCCGGGCTTGCGGTGTGGGCGGACGCACGTGCTCCAGCGCTGGTCGGAAAACACTGGGCGGCCTCTCGGCCTTTCTTGCCCACGTTCATCCGCGAGATTCAAGGGGCTTGCCGTCCCGGCGGCGTCGGTGAACGGAGGCCGACGTCCCGAGTTCCCTGATCCGCAGGCGCCATGTTACGAGCGTTGCCCGGCAACAGGGAAAAGCCCACGATGAACGATCAAAGCGCAGCGCAGAAGGCCGTCTGGCCCGGCGGAAAATCCATCGCCGTCCTGGTCAGCATCCTGTTCGAGACCTGGTCGGACGGAAAGGGTCCGAGCTATTTCCCGCGCACGACGCCGCTGCAGCCCGGCACCGTCGACCACGGCGCCATCCAGTGGGCGCAGTACGGCGGCAATGAAGGGCTGTGGCGGATCCTGCGCACGCTCGATCGCCATTCGGTCCCGGCCACGATCTTCTGCAGCGGGCGTTGCGGCGAGCTCTATCCCGACGTCATCGCCGCCGCCGCCAGGGCCGGTCACGACATTGCCGGGCACGGCTACACCCAGGACGGCCTGTTCTGCTACATGACGCCTGACGAGGAGCGCATTGCGATCCGCAAGACGCTCGACGCGCTCGAGCGCGCCTCCGGCATCCGCGCGCAGGGCTGGGCGACGCCGGCCTACAGCTGGACCGGTCACACCTTCGATCTCCTGTGTCAGGAGGGCGTGCGCTGGTACGGCGACGCCTTGGACATCAGCCTGCCGCGCAAGCAGGCGACGGCGAGCGGCGACATCGTCGCCTTCCCCTGGAGCGACTTCGTCGACAATCGGGTCCTGCGCGGACAACCCCGCAGCTATTACGACGTCTACGCCGACACGTTCGAATATCTGCGCGCGCACGAGCCGATGGGGCTGATCCATATCGGCTTCCACAGCCATTTCGGCGGCCGCCCGCTGATGACGGCGATGTTCGACAAGCTCTTGAAATTTCTGTGCGCGCAGCCGGACGTGCATTTTCCCGGCCACAACGCGATCGCGCAGTGGGTGCTGGAGCGCGGAGATCGCGAGCTCAGCTACGCCAACCGTTTCTTCGCCTAGGCAGAATGGATGGTGGCGGTACCGGACCAGCCGCAGACGTAGCAGGCGTAGGTTGGGTCGAGTTCTTACGAGACCCAACGCTGATTGAGTGTTCCGCCGCCGCGGATGTCACCCGCGGCTTGACCCGCGGATGCGCGGGTCAAGCCCGCGCATGACAACGCGGGCTCTCTGCGCAACGCAACTCGCCTCACTGCGCGATCTTGATATTCCTCTCCTTCACGAGGCTGCCCCACTTGCCCATGTCCCCGGCGAGGAGGGCGCGCATCTCCTCGCTCGCGCCGCTCCTGATCTCCATGCTCAGCGCCTCGAGCTTGGCCTTGACCTCGGGCGCCGCGAGCGCCTGCTTGATGTCGGCTTCGATCTTGCCGACGATCGACTTCGGCGTCCCGGCCGGCGCGAACGCGCCGATCCAAGTGGCGACGTCGTAGCCGGGCACGCCCGATTCATTGACCGTCGGCACGTCGGGCAGCCGCGGCGCGCGCTTGAGCGTCGTCACCGCGAGCGTGCGCAGCTTCCCCGACTGCATGCCGGCATTGGCGGTGGCGAGGTCGGCGAAGATGAGCTGGGTGTCGCCCGCCATCACCCCGGTGACCGCCGGCGCCCCGCCGCGAAACGGGATGCTGGTGATGTCGACTCCGGCCATGGCCTTGAACAATTCGAGCGCCAGCAGGGTGGCGGTGCCGCCGGAGGCGTGATTGAGCTTGCCGGGATTGGCCTTGGCGAGCGCAATGAGCTCCCGGATCGGTTTCGCCGGCACGCCCTCGTTCACCAGCACGACCTCGGGGATCGAGGTCAGCAGCGCGACCGGCTCGAAGTCGCGTTGGGAATGGTAACCGAGATTGGGATAGACCACGGGGTTCATGGCCATGGTGCCGTCGTGCGCCACCAGCAGCGTGTAGCCGTCGGGCGCCGCCTTGGCCGCGGCTTCGGTGCCGATGATCATGGCCGCGCCGGCGCGGTTCTCGATCACCACCGGCTTCCCCCACAGCTCGGCGAGCTTGCCCGCGACCACCCGGGCCGTGGTATCGATCGAGCCGCCCGCCGCGGTCGGCACGATGATGCGCACGGCGCGCTCGGGGAAACCCTGCGCCTGCGCGGGCGCCGGCGGGCCCAGGTCGGTGATGGCCAGGACGGCGGTGAACGCGCCGCACGCCAGCCTGCCCAGCAGGCACCGTTTGTTCATTGGCTCCTCCTTGGGGCATGCGGTATTCCCCGCATTGCCGTGCCGGAACTGATCGGCTAATGACGTGTTTTAACGCGCCCGTAGCTCAGCTGGATAGAGCGCTGCCCTCCGAAGGCAGAGGTCACAAGTTCGAATCTTGTCGGGCGCGCCATTGAATCAATGGCTTAGCCCAACGCAGATCAGCGAGTGTCCCGGAAGTATCCCGGCGAGAAAACAACGGCCATCAAATGCCCTTCGTTCGGCCTGCGGTGCCCTCTGCGAACAGACTGCAGACGCGCCGGCTGTTAACCGGTTGGTCGCTGGTTCGAATCCGGCCTGGGGAGCCAAGCAAATCAAGTGCTTAGGAGGAAGATTGCCCCGCATTCAAGCCTCAAGGAAAATCGGGGACAGCAATCCGGACAGCAAGAGGCAGATTTCAATTGCGCGCGCTATCCCGTTCGTGCGTGTTGAGGTTACTGGTTGCCCGAGCGCGGTAGGACCGTAGTGGAAGACTTGCAAGCTGCCCTGGGAGCACGCGCCGGTCTAACGACGCGTGACGCTCAGACAATCCGATATTCGCCAATGACCGAGAATTACAGACCTGCTGTCGATCTCTCGTTGTCCATTCTCGCGCGCCGCCCGCGCATCGCCTCAGCCGGCGGCGAGGGAAAGGCTTTCGGCGTTCTGCTCGATATGGCAGAGATCTGGGAGCTATACGTCGCCAAGCTGTTGCAAGTCAGCCTCCCAGGATTGCGGGTCAACCACACAGGCCGCGCAAAACGGCACATCCAGTCGCTTCTAGTTGCCCGACGGGGATGAACTCGGTTCGTGCTTGGAAATGAAGGGCTCGATCTCCCGAGCACTTGTTCTGGTACACAGCGATCAACCAGTCATACGACCGCCAGGACTCAAGCCATTGTGTAAGCGAGCGCCGCGGCCTGCTGTCGTACGTAGCCGGATGATCGTCCCTGAACTCTTCGATCTGCTTGCCGGCTTGACGGTCCCAAACAGGCAGCGGGACAGGTTTCCCACCCATTCCTGGCATCCTTGAATTGCGATTGGTGGTTTGGCTGGTATCGTAGCTTTTGGCATGTGGACTAAGTTCCACAGCCTCAGGCCGTGGGTAGAGCGCGTCACTTGGCGGACGTTGGAGGGATGAGATCCAGGTGAAGTCGGTGACAGAGGGCGCCATGGCCCACGCCGATGGATGACCTCGATCTAGAACAGTTCGATGCCGTTGAATACGCCACGCTGGAGTGGACTGGTTCAATAACCGCCGGCTATTGGAGCTGATTGGCAACATCCCGCCAGCCGAGGCAGGGGCGAACTACTATGCGACGCTTGAGAAGCCCAGGATGGTTGCGTAGCTCTCAACAAAAATAGCCTCCGGAAAATTCGGCGCGGTTCAACAATCCGGCACATGCCAGGGGCGGTCGTGGTCATCCTCGCTCTGGCTTTTTCTGCCGATCAACAATGAGTTGGCGATGCCTCTCGAAAGCTCGAAGGCTCGCCTCAAAAGCTCGCAGCATGGATATAGGGATCTCTGCGTCACGACCTTCTTGAAACGCAGCAGTAACAACGTGGCGTTGGCGAGCGATACGTTTCTTGCCTTCGATGATCAGGCGCTCAACTTGAGGCAATGCCTGGCTGTCCATCTATGTCCCCAATCCTATGGCTTCACGCCTGTGCATCCAAGATTTGAACTTGAGCCAATCCCGGAGGGTCAGCACGATGCCAGCAGGGTTGTGGTGCAGCCGCTCGGTTCCGAGCGGAATGCCGAAGGAATCTGACGCTTCATCAGACGTTCGTTCGAGTCGTGAAGTCTCGCGATGCTACCTTTGCCCCTTCTCCCTCATCATCGTCAGTAAGCGCTCCGTTACGGGGTCCAGGTTGTTGGATGTGGTCTCCTCCAGCCCCACGGGTGCGCCCTTACGTTCCGACGACCGTTCGAACGGCTGCTCACCGAATGAGGAGGACAGGTCTAGGGTCCGTCTCCCTTGATGCAGCCTCCGAAAGACCCTGAAAACTCTGATCTTGTCACCCTCAGTAGCAAAATCGATATCATCGTTTTCATTGAGCCGTAGTTTCAAGGCCTGTCTTACAGTGTTCTTGGCCTTCTGAGTCTCGGTTTTTAGGGCTGCAAGCTTGATTGATTTGTCAAGGTAATCATCCCAACCCGGCAATGTTTGAACCTTCTCTATGGGAAGAAAACCAACCGTCTTTGTCTTGGCCTCGCTCTGGTCTGACATGTCATTACCCTCTTTAGCGCCCAACGCTCGAACGTCCGCTCGCAATGAGCGTGTCCCACCCCGTCTGACCAAAACGTGCCAAATTATGGTTTACGGATGTTTAATGAGGGGCGCAGGGTGTCGGTATGCTCGAGGCAATGGTAAAGGCGCAAATGGCTCCGCCGACGCGCTGCCGAGGAACCCGATGACCGGCATCACCGCCTGCTGGGCACGCACCGCGAGCGGCCACGCCGCCGTGCGCCATTTCAATCGAGTCGAATTGCATCCAGCACCCCAACGAGCCAAAGCCGGATTGCAGTAGCGAATCGGCGCAGATCAGTCGGGAGGTAGTAGAACGATTTTACCGAGTACTGGCGGCGCGCTCGCGCCAATGAAAGTCAATCTGGGATGGGCAGCGAGGGCGACGCTGCTTGTCGTTGGCAGTTAATTGTCTGTAAACCATACTTCGACATACTATTTCGCATGCTGAAGTATGCGGACGCTACTCCTCATTTCCTGCGTCTCAGCCGTGGGACGCGCCCGATCCGCTCCCGGTGATGCGGCGGGAAATGAAGCTGTTGCTCATCGAATTAAGTCAGTTGTGTACTGCAGCCCGGTTTTGAGACATCCGGCTGGGCTTATTCAGGCAACCAACTTTAGATCGGTCATTGCGTTCTGATCAAGCTGGCTTTGAGCGGCTCGTACCTGGGCTGGGGTACGATTACCGTGGCGGGCGACGAGCCAGGTTTCGTTGTAGTGCCTGGCGAACTCGACGAGCGCGGCTCGGAGCTCTTCGATCGTATCGAAGGTTCGCGCCCACAATAGGTTCTCCTTCAACGTCCGGATGAAACGCTCCGCGACGCCGTTGCCCTGGGGCTCTCGCACGAAGGACGGCGAAGCTTCGATACCCAAGCATTCGATCTCTTCCTGGAAGTCACCGGACATGTAGTTGGAGCCATGATCGTGACGCAGCATCAATCCCCGCGCCACACCAGGTGCAATGGATCCGAAGCACCGATGCACCCCCTGGCGCACCGGCTCCAGCGCCTCGAAGCGATTGGCCGAACGCGCGGCATGAATGCCGACGACTTCCGAATTGGCGTGTTCCACGGCGACGAAGACATAGGCCCTGCCTTCCGCCATGGTGATCGTCTGCGTCATGTCTGTTCCCCACATTTCATTGACTTTGTTGGTGACGATCGTTCCATC
>Ga0207650_10002295_pt1 | contig 13327 bp, 9 predicted proteins | sample KBSS63metaG_FD_184325 | JGI IMG/M metagenome (GOLD analysis project Ga0207650, IMG submission 184325) | Switchgrass rhizosphere microbial communities from Kellogg Biological Station, Michigan, USA - KBS S6-3 metaG (SPAdes) (version 2) | ecosystem: Host-associated > Plants > Roots > Rhizosphere >...
TGCTCCTTGCGCCTCGCACGCGAACCGTGGCGTCCCACGTGACGTTTCGCTCGAGCCCCGCCAGCGGAAGCTCGGCGCGCTCGGCCGTCCACGCGAAAGTCAGTTCCCCCTCCCGCTCGCCGTTGTAAAAGCCGTGCAGCAGTCCCGGGCGGTCGTGCGACATCTCCACGACCAGGCCGGCGTCGAGGCTGTAGAGGAGGATCATGGCCGCGGCGCCCGCAAGGGCGCCGAACAGGCCGCATCCGAACGCGGAGCCGACGTGTCCCCTCATGCGGAGACGCCCTCCGCGCCGGCGACCGAACGATAGATCTCGTCGAACTGTCGGTGGACCGCCGGCGGCCGGAACTCCTGCGTGATGATGCGCACCGTGGATTCGCGGGCACGCCGCTTTTCGTCGAGGAACGTGATGATGGCGCGCGCGAGCGCCAGGGGGTTCTCCTTTGGCACCACGCTCACGTCGTATCCGAAGATCTCGCTCAGCTCCACACCACCCGGGTTGTCGGCTGTGATGACCGGCGTGCCGGACGCCAGCGCCTCGAGCGCCACCGTCGGGCACGCTTCGAGCAGCGACGGCAGCACGAAGGCATCGGCGGCCGCGTCGAAGCGCGCGATGGCCTGGTTGTCCACGAGGCCAGCGAAGGTCACGTGTCCTTCCACTCCGTTGGTGCGCGCGACGACTTTCAGCTCGTCCAGCAGCGGACCGGTCCCGCAGATGATAAGTCGCGTGTCGGGGTGCGTGCGCACCACTTCGCCAAGCGCCTCGAGCAGGTAGCGCTGGCCGGCCAGCGGATGCAGGCGCTTCACGTTCACCAGCACGTGCCGCGCGCGGATGCCGAGCGCCATCCGCGCGGAGAGCTGCGCACCCGAGTCGTGATACGTGAATTCGGGCGCCACCGGCGGGTAAACGACTGATGCCCGGTGCCGCGCCAGCCCCAGCTCGACTGCCCGCGTCTGCAGCCCGTGGCTGTAGAAGGTCACGTGGGCGGCGTTGCGATACGCGCGCGTGAACAGGTCGAGGCCTTTCTTCGGCTTGTAGTGCCAGATCTCCGTGCCATAAAGCGTCAGCACGCAGGGCTTGCCCGCGCGCTCGGCGACCCACGATGCCACCTCGACGATGAGCCCATTGCTGTGCAGGTGTACGACGTCGGCAGCCTGGATGGACGGGCGGGCTGCGCTCACAATCTCCGCCGCCGCCGTGACACTGCCGATGCGCGTCAGCCGGGCCACTCGCCCGCCGCGTGAGGCGGGGATCCACGTGACCGGCCCAGGCAGGCGTGCCGCTTCGTCGTGAAGGTTCCGCGAGGCCCGGGGCGGATGCGCCACATACGACACTTCGCTGCCATGTTCGACCGCCCAGCGCCCGAGGTGATAGGGGAGCAGGGCGTTGGCAGCCTGGTCTGGCGGAAGGTGCGGAGAGACGTGGCAGATGCGCACGAGCGAATCGGATCAGGCCGGAACCGAATCGGCCGCCTCCGCGGGGGCGCCCGCAAACCTCGCGTGGAATTCCCGGAACGTCGTCGGCTGCGCGCCCAGTTCCGTCACGGCGAACTGCAGGAACCGATCGAGCCGATCGAGGAAGGCGTCCAGCTCGGCCTGAGTGCGGTTGTACGGACTGCCGCCGACGATAGCCTCGCTCGAGTGAAAGATGACGTTCAGCGCAGGCACGCCTTCCGCCGCCAGGCGGCGGGCGAGCGCGCACATCTGGTCGAACGAGGAGAACGACGGACGCAGCCAGTCGAGCCGGGCGACGCCGAGCTTGCGGAGAATTCGACGCGTCATGTACGGCCACGGCACGCGAGCCCAGGCGTGCGCCAGCGACGGCGGCACTCGGCGATGGAGTCCCACCGAGCAGGGGATCTCGAGCACCTGGCTCGTACCCGGCCGCACCGCCGAGTCGTACGCCAGGAAGTACGGAGTGACCGGCGCTTCAGAGAAGTCCGGCCCGCCTTTGTGCGACTCGTTGAAGAGCGGGACGACGCTCGAATCGACGAGATAGCCGTAGCGCTCAAGCGCCGCCACGTGCGAGCCGTCGAAGCCGAATCGCCCGGACCTGTACGAGACCGGCGGCGCGCCCACTGCCCGGGCGATGGCCGCGGTCAACTGGGCGAGTTGTGCCTCGAACTGATCGAGACCGAGCGTCGACGCGTAACGATGGGCCCTGACATCCTCGGCGCTGCACGGCGGGGTCTCCCACGCGTGATGGTGCGCGCCGATCTCACAATCACCCCGCAGCAGCAGGAAGCGCAGCACTTGCTGCGATCGCTCGTCGCTGGCCACCGGCCAGGTGACCACGTACGTGGGCCGCACACCGTGTCGTCCGAACAGACTGTGCAGCTTCGGCAGCGCGTAGATGTTCTCGAAGGTCTGGTGCTCCCGCGACTTCAGGTCCCACTGGTTGTCGCCCTCGGTGTCGATGCCGACGAGCAGGTACGGTCTCATCGCGTCAGCGGTCCTGATCGGAATCACCAAGCGTGACGTGCCAGCGATCGGTCGTCGAGTAGAAGTTGGCGGGCAGCGTCAGCCCGTTCACCTTCACGGTGAACTCCATCATCGACTTGACGGCGAAGTAGCCCGATCGGCGAAGCACGCGCCTGAACCCCGCGTGCAGGCTGAACGTGCGTATCTTGTCCGAGTCGGCCGCGCGTGCCTCCCGGTCCACCCAGCGCAACAGCGTCTTCAGCCCTGCCTCATCGTCGGGGTCGACGAGGAAGTCGACGAGGTTCGTCGCGCGGCTGCGCGCTTCCTGCAGGTGGCGATACACGGCATAGCCGTGCAGGACGCCGTCGCGGCGCAGGGCGGCGAGCACGTACCGGACGTGCGGCGCCTCGACGAACTTCCAGTTCAGGTACGCGGCGTCACGGCGGACGGCGAACTCGAACCGCGGCGCAAGTCGCTCCCAGAGATCGGTGAACTCCGGTGAAAAGCGCCGGATCGGTTCGACTTCGGCCCTGAGCGGTCGCGAGCGTGCCACCAGCCGGACAAAGGGCAGCGTGACCGCCGAGACAAGCCGGTTGAGTGGCTCGGGCCACTGCGGCCGCTTCAACGCGCGGCGGGTCAGCGGCTTGACGAAACAGGGGATGGGGCCGGGTTCGGGCCATTGCATCTTGCGGAACAGCCGATGCGACGAGTCCGACAGTCCCAGGCCGAGCGAGGCGCCGACGTTGCGGTCCCACGTACGGAACAGGACCTCGCCAATGCCCTGCCGCTGGCGCTCGGGGGCCACCATCACGTCCATACCCCACGACGCGTCGAGCTCCTGCCCGCGCACCTGCAGGCGCACGGGCATCGTCGCGTACTGGCCGACGAGCGTCGGGCCTTCACGCGCGATCCAGATTACCGGCGTTCCGCCGGGGTTGTTCGGGTTGCGACGGTACTGCCACTCCCACCGCAGGCGGCTTGCCTCGGCGGCATCAGGGCCGAATACACGCCGATAGAGCGCCTCGACAGCGCGGCGGTCTTCCTGGCGGTAGCGATCGATCTCGGCCATCTGACGGGAAGAAGGAGTCAGCGCAATTCTACACGCGGCCTCCATCTCACCGCATCACGGCACGAAGCGGGGCACGGCGCCGGTCCGCGTCCACGGCGTTCGATAGATCACCAGGTGCGGCGCGCCCGCGGAATCCTGGTGTGCATGGACACGATAGATCTCATGGAACAGGTCCGTCCTGGCCGCGATCTCGGGGTACCACTCGGGGAAGATCACCAGCAGGTCGGGCCGCTGGCTCTCCAGAAAGGGAACGAATCGCCGCATCCGTTTCGGGTGAATCGCCTCGGCCGTCACCAGGCCTTCGGTGTCGACGATGAAGCGCTTCGAGAAGAACGCGATCGCCCCGATGTCGTTCGTGGCTATGCGGGCATCCTTGCTCGTCTCGCGCTGAATCCAGTGACCCGTGGCGACCTCGAGGTCGTTGATGTTCTTCACCTTCGACGCGTAGCGCGGCGCCTCGTAAGAGAGCGCTCCCCCCATCCGAATCAGCGACACCAGGCAATAGAGAGGGACGATGGCCTTCCACTTGAGTCGGGTGTGCAGCTCCATCAACCCTGCGACAGCGACGACGAGAAACAGGATGAGAAGGTGGAACAGATAGCGCCCTTCGTGTACGAGCAGCGGCGGCTGCGGCGCGCCGAGGGCCTTGATGACCGGCGCGGCCACGAGAATCACGACGAGCAGGTACGCGCCACGCCGTTGCGGGCGATCGCCGAACACTCCGGTGAGCGCGGCCGCACCGACGAGTGCGCCGAGACCGAGATCCGGGTACTCCGTCTCGGTCCAGGTCAGCAGGAGATAGAAGAACTGCTGCGGGTAGCGCCACGCGTCCACCCAGGCATCGTGCCAGCGTCCCTCCATCAAGGAAGGCACCGTGCCCATGCCGTATGACTTCGCGTAGAACGTAAGGGGCAGCGGATGTCCGCTGGTGTAGAGATTCAGGGCGACGAACGCGGCTGCTGGAATCGCGAACAGCAGCAGGGGAGCGGCCCATCGGCTCGCGCTCGTCGACACAAGCTGCCGTCGCGCCGCACGCACAGTCCAGTCGGTCGCCAGAATCGGAAACAGCACGAACACTTCAGGTCGGGCGGCACCCGCAAGACCCACCAGCAATCCCCACCATGGCGCGCCCGTTTCGAGCGCACGCAGGTAAGACAGCACCGCCCAGACACCCAGGAGCGCGTAGAGCGAGACCTCCATGCCCGAAAGCGCACCCCAGACCAGGCGGGGAGAGACGGCGAGCACGAGGGCCGTGAAGAAGCCGGCCGCGCGGGAGCTCGTGAGCCACTCGGCGAGACGGCCGGCCAGGAGCGCCGCGGCGAGCGTCAGCGCGATGCCAAGGCCCTTGGCGCTCGCAACGGGATCAAGACCGAGCCGTGCGGGGAGGGCCAGCACCAGCGTCCACAGCGGTGCCGTGGACCCGGCGACGGGGATGCCGGCGTTGTATGAGAAGCCCTGCCCGGATGCGATGTTGCTCGCAAACTGCAGATGAATCCACGAATCGTCGAGCGGGAAGCCCCAGAAGGTGGCGTGCAGCTCGAGGCGCGTGAACCACCAGCAGGCAGTCAGCAAGGCTGTGGCCACGACGACCGCTTCAACGAATCGCGATGCGAGAGGGGGAACCGCAGCTCGGTTGGAAGCGGTGGCCAAGATGGAACAGAATCGTACTACAGGCACGGAGCCGCCACTCCCAGCGTGACATCGACCGCCCCGCTCCTTTCCATCGTCGTGCCGACCTACAACGAGCGGACACGAATCGCCGAGCTCGTGCGGGCCGTTTTCGAGGTCTTTCGCACCTATACGCTCGACGGCGAGCTGGTGGTCGTGGACGACAACTCGCCCGACGGCACAGGGGCGGTCGTAGACGATCTGAGCCGCGAGATCGGGCCGCGCCTCGTCGTGGTGCATCGAGCCGGCAAACTCGGCCTAGGCACCGCGGTGATGGAGGGTTTCGTCGCGTCGCGGAGTCCCGTCGTGGGCGTGATGGACGCCGACTTCAGTCATCCGCCCGAAGGCATCGCGCGCTTGTACGGCGTGCTCCTCGAGTCGAAGGCCGACGCCGTCGTCGGCAGCCGCTACATTCCGGGCGGTCGGGTCGAGAACTGGCCTGCCGGCAGGCGGCTCCTCTCGAAGCTCGCCTGCCTGCTGGCGTGGCCTCTGACGCCGGTGCGCGATGCGACGTCGGGGTTCTTCCTGATCCGCCGTGAAGTGGCGACGGGCGCGCAGATCGCGGCCGGCGGGTTCAAGATCTGCCTCGAGCTGCTGCTGCGGAGTCCCGTGCGCTCGGTGGCTGAAGTCCCCTACGTGTTCGTCGACCGAACGACGGGGCAGAGCAAGATGAGCCTGCGTGAGGCGATGGGCTACTTGACGCAGCTCCGGCAGCTGTACGTGCTGAGGTTCGTCGGATCCGCGCAAGGCCGCAGCGTCCGTTACACCCGCCAGGGCTGACGCTCTACGGCATCGAGCTCCGGAGCTCCCAGAGCCGTGCGGTGGCGCCGCCGGTCCTGCCGGGCGGATGCAGTTCAAGGCGATCGAACTGGCGCGTGGGATAGGCGCGTTCCGTGAGGACCGTCGTGCCGTCGGCGGCGAAGACCTCCATCACAGACCGATCGAAGACGATGCGCAGGGAAAGCTTGCCGTCCTTCCATTGCGCCGGTCCCGCGTGCCGGCCTGGATAGTCGGCGTGGAAGGCGGGTCCCGCGCTCGAGCGCTGCCTGTCGATGAAGACCTCTGAAGGCGACGAGGTCGCTCCGATCGTTACTTCTTCCCCTGCCTCGTTGAAGATCCGAAGGCCCACCGGCCCATCGCTGCGCGTCAGGGTCAGCTCGATCTCGGCCGACGGTGGCAGCGCGGAGCTGCCCGCAACCACGGCCGCCTCGCCAACTCTGAGATCCCGCAGTTCGTCGATGGGCCGCTGGACGAGTCGAACTCCGTCGGAGGACCGCTTGAGCGCCAACGTCCTTGGAATGGATTGCGCCCCGCGCCAGCGCACCGTTGGCTCCGCGTTCGCGTACGCCCAGTTGCTGATCCAACCCATCCAGATGCGACGGCCGTCGGCAGCCGGGATGTCCGAGAACGACTGGCTGGCATAGAAGTCCTTGCCGTAGTCGGCCCACAGCGTTCGTGCCGAGGCGTTCTCGTTCGTGAACGTCACCCCATCGAACGCGCCCACGAAATACTGCGTGCCCGACCCTCCAGCCACGCCGCCCGGGTTGATATTGACGACGAGCACCCAGCGCCGTTCGTTCGACGGCTCAACAGACAACTCGAACAGATCGGGACACTCCCAGGCGCCGCCGGTGGCACCCGCCGGCCCGAAGTCGCTGAGCGTTTCCCACTTGATCAGATCGTTCGACCCGAAGAACCGGACCTTGTGCTCGCCAGCCAGGACCGTCGCCATGATCCAGCGGCCCGTCGGCGCGTGCCAGAAGACTTTCGGGTCCCGGAAGTCCTTCCGGCCCAGATCGATGATCGGATTGCCGCGATACTTCGTCCACGTGCGGCCCCGATCGTTGCTGAACGCGATGTTCTGCGTTTCCTTCCCGAGTCCGTCTCCAGAGTAGATCGCAATCAGGCAGGAGGGGTCGGCGGCGTCGGCATGGCACAAGCCGCTCGAGTTTCGCGTGTCAACGACGGCGCTCCCCGAGAAGATCATGACGCCGCCCTCCTCGCTCAGCGCGACGGGCAGATGCTGCCAGTGCAGCATGTCGCGGCTGACGGCGTGCCCCCAGCTCATGTGTCCCCACTCCTCGCCGAACGGGTTGTGCTGGTAGAACAGGTGGTACTCGCCCTTGTAGTAGACGAGCCCGTTGGGGTCGTTCATGAAGTAGCGCGGCGGCGTGAAGTGGATTCGTGGCCGCAGCGGCTCGTCGCCTGCTTGCGGCGCCTGCGCGCGGGGAGCGCTCAGCGCCAACACGACGCCGGCGGCAAGCAGCACCGCCGCCAGCGTCGATGCAGGTTTCATGAGCCTCTGACGTTGGCTTCCGTTGGCAGTGCGAGACGCGAAGGCGACACGTCGATGACCTTTTGTCCAAACAGCACGCGAGAGAGCAGGTGCGTGACGATGGCCGGCTTCGTCCAGGCCAGGCGTGCCGCGTCGGCGAGGTGCTGCGTGAGGTAGCGCGGCCGCAGGAAGAACCGGCGCTTTGCCCGATTGATGGCTGCCATCACCACCTGCTCGTTCAGGCCGTGGCCGTCGAGCAGGTAGTACGAGTACTCCATCTTCGACCAGTCTTCATTCGCCAGCATGCCGTCCTTGCGCACCTTCTCGTACAGTGCCGTGCCGGGATATGGGACCGCCGGATAGAAGTTCGCGAAATCGGGCGAGAGGTCGATCGCGTACTCGATGGTCCCCTCCATCGAGTCCGGCGTATCTCCCGGGTAGCCGAAGATGAAGAACGCGAACGACTTGATCCCGGCGTCGCGCAGGTTGGCGAATGCCGCCCGGATCTTCTGCTCCTCGAGGCGCTTCACCATGTCCTTGCGGATCTCCGGCGAAGACGACTCGATGCCCATCGCGAGCATCCAGCAGCCCGAGCGGCGCAGTCGGTGGACGAAGGCCGGGTCGGTCAGGTTGTCGGCGCGGGCATTGCCGAACCACTGGATCCCGAGGTCCCTCGCGATCAGTTCCTCGCAGAAGGCGCTGAACGTCTTCTGGTTGAGCGTGACGGTGTCGCCCCACAGGTAGAAGTAGCGGACACCCAGCTCGCGCTTCGCCCGCTCGATCTCGTCGACCAGCGCCTTCGGGTCGCGCTCGCGGAACTTGTGGCCCTGATGAATCGGCGCCACGCAGAAGTCGCACGCGTACGGGCAGCCCCGGCTCGTCTCGACGATGACGTAGGGCTCGCTCACCATCGGGAGCTGGTAGTTACCGAGCGGCAGCAGATCCCACGCCGGAAAGGGCATTGACTTGAAGCCAGCGAAAGCGCCCTGGCCGATCGGGGGCACGATCGTGCCGTCGGGCCTCCGCCAGGTGACACCTTCAATGCCTTCCGGGTCGGTCAGCGACGCGCTGGACGCGAGCGCCATGACCGGGTCCTCGGGCTCGCCCACGACCATGATGTCCACGTCCGGCACTTGACGCATCGCCTCGATCGGTACGGTTGAGGCGTGCGGCCCAAAGCACACGAGCGCGGCGCCGAACGTGCGCTTGAGCACGACCATCTCGGCAGTGTCAGCGTGCAGCGTCGGCGTGGTGGAGGGGAAGATCACCAGCTCCGGCGTGAACCCGTCGCGCTTCAGCTCGTCCACCAGCGACGCGGTCGTGCGTCCCTCGGCCGTCAGGTCGACGAGCCGCAGCGACGCGCCCTGCTCGCGAAGCAGGGCAGCGATCACCAGCAGCGAATAGGGCGGCTTGGTGGTGCCAAGCACTTCTTCGCGTTCCTGACAGCGGCCCTGCCGCGTGAACGCGACGCCGCCGACGAGCGGGGGATTGACGAGAAGAATTCGGCGGTGCGGCATCAGTTTCGATCAGCGGACCACGGTCAGCGGGATGGCGCGCGGCGCTCTGGCGCGCTCCTGTACCTCGCGCGGCAACGGCTCGGGAGAGAGCTCCACCTTGCAGCAGCGACGGCAGACCGGAAACAGCTTCGCGTCGAGCAGCCGCTTGCGCATTGCGACGTACTTCTCGCCGTTCCAGACCTGCTCCAGCGTCTGGGTGGCGAGATCTCCCACTTCGACGCGGATGAACGGGCAGAAATAGACCTTGCCGCTGAACGACACCCGCGCCCAGTTGAACGGATACAGGCAGCGCCCGGCGAGCTTCGCGCCGGGATCGTAGTAGTCGTCCATCAGCTGCGTCAGGACCTTCGGGCGGAAGTCGAAGCGGATGCCCTTCGCGCGGCATTTCTCTCGGAGCGAAGCGACCTTCTCGCGGACTGTCGACGGTCGCACCATCGGATTGGCTGTGACGTACGTGGCGATCACGCCCGGGTCGTCGCTCCCGATGAGGGCCAGCGTCTCCTTCACCTCTTCCGGGGTGCTGTACATCAGGTGATTGAGGCCGATGGCCTCGATCCCGAGCTCGCTGGCGACGTCCACCATTTGATCGAGCGTCTCGAGGCTCTCCTTCGCGACGGTCGTGTTGATGCTGATCCGCAGCGGCGCGCCCTTGCGCCCGGCCGCCTCGCGCAGGCGCCGGATGCCCGCGGTGGTCTTGTCGAACGTGCCCTTCTGGCCGCGCGCGACGTCGTGCAGGTCGCGCGGCCCGTCAATCGAGACGGAGATGTGTTTCAGGAACCCGCGCAGCGCCAGCTCGGCGAGCGCCTCGGCGCGCGCCTCGGTGATGATCGTGCCGTTGGTCGTCAGGCACCCGCAGTCGTAGCCCTTGTCCTCGAACAGCGCCAGGACCGACAGGATGTCCTTGCGCATGAAGATCTCGCCGCCCGTCAGGTTCACCTGCAGGCCCTCGCGCTCGGGAAACGCGGTGCGCAGCGCGTCAATCGCCAGCTCGTCGCGCCACTGGCCCTCGATGTTCAGCAGGTCCCCGACGTAGCAGAAATCGCAGTGCAGGTTGCACCGCATGGTCGCCTCGTAGACGACGCCGGAAGGCAGGCGGTCGGCGCGGCCGCTGCCATCCTGGAGGAAGCGCGCCACGTGCGCCTCGTAGCGGCGCTTCCGCACGCGGGCCCAGAGATGCTGGGCCAGGGGAAGCGCCCGGACGCGGGCGAGGACGGTTTCGCGGAGCTTGCGAAGCGGAGTCACGGCAGTTGCCAGATGTCCAGCACGGGCCCCGGCCGTTCCAGCTCGGGGTCGATTCGTCGGTCGGTATTGTGGAGGAACGGGGCGACGGGCACCGCGACTCCGGAGGAGCGATACGGCGAGAACACGGCCACTCGCCGTGCCTTCTGACCGAGTGCCTCCACCAGCGGCCCGACAACCGCAGGCTCGTCATTGTAGCGTTTCAGGACGACGTACTGCACGTTGCGGCGCTCGAGGGCCGACAATCCCGCCGATCCGCCCACCTCGGGATAATCGACGTAGATCTTGTCCACGTCGAGGCCGCCGTGCCCCAGGTAGATGACGCGAAACGACGGCTCGGGCCATGTGGGCAGCCGCAGCCGAAGCTGCGATTTCGTCGACGCCTTCCGCGGGTCGCCCAGGTGCTCGGTCAGCGCATCGACCAGCGACTGTCGCGACTCCGGAAGCGGCACCGAGTACGGCTGTACCAGCACGCCAGCTCCCGAGGGCACGGATGCGCGGAAATAGTCCAGGGCCAGGGTCCGTGTGTCGGTCTGCTGAAAGAACGTGCCTGTATGCCAGCTCGCCGCAAAGCCGGGCATGCCGGCGGCCACCGCCAGGATTGCTGCCATGGCCCATGCGGGACGCGATGGAAACAGCTCCGAGATCCGTGCGACCGCGACGCCCGCCAGCAGTGCGACGAAGGGCAGCACCGGGTTGAGATAGCGCGTGGCAGCGATGGTGGTGCTGATGAAAACCAGGAACGCGATCGGGAAGAGGAGCATCAGCACGCAGGAGTACGGCCTGCGTCGGGCCAGGACGACGAGGCCTGCCAGCGCCAGCAGGACGATGGGCCAGCCCGCGGCGTCCTGCCAGAGCATGCGGGCGTACTCGGGTGCGCTCGCGAAGGCATGCCCCCCGATTTCCGCGGCGCGATCGATGACGATCTGCCGATTTGCGCGGATGTCTCTCCAGGCGGTGAGCGGCTCCGCCAGCAGGAAGGGCGATCCGAGGAAGAACGCAATCGCGGCGATGGCCCCCGCGCGCACCATCAGGCCGATCCGCTCCCGCACTGACGAATCAACCCACGCGAGCCAGACGGCGAACATCAGCGGCAGGCCCACGAACACCGCGTAGTAGTGCAACGACATCGCAAGTCCCGCCGTCGCGGCTGCGAGAAGGAATCGCCGCCCGCGCTCTGGAGGCGTGCCCTCGGCGAGATGCAGGGCTGCCAGCACGGCGAGCGTGATGAGCAGCGTCGCCGGCACGTCGTGCTTGACGTAGTGCGCGTCGCGCACGGCAAACGGCGCGACGGCGAGAAACAACGCGGCAGCTGCGCCGGCAACCGGTCCGGCGAGCCGCCGGCCGAACCGCCACGTCGCCCAGACCGTCAGCAGCCCGCAGACGACGCCGAGCGCGCGGCCGGCCAGGTAGATGCCCGTGGGATCGACGAAGAAGGACTGCTGAAATGCGGCCCGGGAAGGAATCGCGCCGAGCAGGCGACCGCCGATGAAGTACAGCCCTTCGCAGGCGAAGAGCACGTAGAAGTAAAGCGTCGGGTACAGGAAGTTGTGAGGGTTGAGGTCACCCGTCCCGAACCCCAGCGCTCGCGACATGATGGCGATCTCGTCGGGGTTGTATACCGCCGGCAGTCCGAAGCCGAGTCCGCGAATGCGGAGCAGGGCGGCCAGCGCCAGCACGACAGCAAGCGCCAAGCCCCATTTCTTCATCGAGATCGAGGTGTGAAAACGGCGAGGGCCGCAGTCTTGCGGCCCTCGCGGTCGTCTTCGAGTTTCGCGTTCGCCCGCTCAGTACCAGGGCGGGAGCCAGTTGCCGTTCTTGCAGATCCAGTTGGGCCCCGGCTTGATCGTGGTGCATGTCCCGCTCGACGTGCCGCCGTCTCCCGGGAGCCAGTTGCCATTCACACACACGAAATTCGAGGCCGGCTTTGGCGTTGTGCAGGATGAGGATGCAGGCGCCATCCAGGGCGGCAGCCAGTTGCCACCGACGCAGACCCAATTGGCCGCGGGCTTGATGGTCGGACAGGTCGCCGTGCCACTGCTGGTTGGTGCGACCCACTTGCCATTCACGCAGGTATAGCCCGTTCCAGGCGAAGCCGTCGTGCACCCTCCCGTGGTACCGCCTGTGCCCGCCGGCGTAAACGCATGCCCGACCACTTGCACCATGATGTTCTTGAAGGCGTTCGACGTGACCATGAGCCACTGGTTGGCTCCGGTGTTGGCCTCGGTTCTTGGTTGCACGGAAAGCGTCGTACCGGACACCGAAAGCTGTCTTTGCGTTCCCGGCGCGCCTGCAGGGCTGATTTCCACGCCCCAGGTTTCGGGGTTCGTCTGGCTCTGGTAGTCCGCCAGATACGTGTTCGACATCGGGTTGTAGCCAAGGCCAACGCCGTCGCCACCGCCCTTGGCCGCCAGCGCGAGCGCCGATGCGCCAAGCGGCTGGCTATTACTGTCGGCCAGGCGCCCGCGGAGCATCCACGATGTGCCGCTGTATCCCCAGGTAATCGCCAGGTACTGGTTGGTCGCTGAGTTGTACGCCAGTTCGGGGTACTGGTTGAATCCGCCGCTGTAGAGCGTCGAACGGCCCCCGATGAGCGCACCGGTCCCGGGCTTCACGAGCTGAGTGCCGACGCTGCTGGCGCCACTCGACGTCTCGAAGTAGTAACCGACGTTGTATTCGTTCTCGATCGAGTTGTACGCCAGCGTCGGGAATCCTTCCCACAGCGTGGACACCGCGATCGGGATCACCGCGCCGACGAGCGCACCGCTTCCATCGACCCGCTTGCCTCTGATGTTGGGCCCGGGCGAATACTCGCCCCATGCGACGAGGAACTCGTTGCTCACGCTCGAGTAGACCACTCCTGGTGCGCTGTTCGTCATCAAGGGGGCAAGGGCTCCGTTGATGACGAACGGGCTCGTGAGAGCCTGGACAGCCCCGGCGTTGTAGCGCACCAACCGACCGACAACAGAGCGCGGCTCCTGCAGCCAGACGATCAGGCACCTGTTGATTGCCGGGGCGCACGCAACGCGCGACGCGCCAGCCGTGGTCGTGCTGATCTTGGCTGCCGTTCCGAGCGGCGTGCCGTTGGGCGCCACGTAACGGGCCTCCACCACCGAGAGGCCCGTGATGACAAGGTACGCG
>Ga0207650_10002299_pt1 | contig 13320 bp, 13 predicted proteins | sample KBSS63metaG_FD_184325 | JGI IMG/M metagenome (GOLD analysis project Ga0207650, IMG submission 184325) | Switchgrass rhizosphere microbial communities from Kellogg Biological Station, Michigan, USA - KBS S6-3 metaG (SPAdes) (version 2) | ecosystem: Host-associated > Plants > Roots > Rhizosphere...
TCACTGAAAGATACGGTCGCCCGGTTCATTCCCTACTGGGAATCGACCATTGCGCCAGACATCAAGGCTGGCAAGCACGTGCTGATCGTGGCCCACGGTAACAGCCTGAGGGCGTTGGTGAAGTACCTGGACAACGTGTCGGACGACGAGATCGCCGAGCTGAACATTCCGACCGGCATCCCGCTCGTCTACCAACTCAATGACGACCTTCGCCCGTTGAGCAAGATCTACCTGGGAGATCCGGAAGCCGTCCGCGCAAAGGCGGCTGCCGTCGCAAATCAGGGGAAAGCCCGCTAGAAACAGAACGGGCGGCCGCGAGGCCGCCCGTTCAACTACAGACTACCAACTGCGGTCTAGTTGTTGTCGACCGTTTCTTTCGCTTCATCCGCGCCAATGCGGAGCGAGCGGAGGAAGCGACGGTCGTTGGTGGTGAGCTCGAACGCTTTACGCGCTGGGAGGAGCCTGGCCGGCGTGGTGATCTTGGTCACGGCCGCGCCATTGTTCCGATTCACGAAGCCAACGACGGCCTCGAGCGTGACGCGCATGTCGTACCCGGCTTCGCGGGCGCGCGCGCGGCATGCTTCAACCTGAGGATTCTCAGCCACGGCGGCGGCAATCGCGTCGGCCAGCTCTTTCGCGAACCGGTTGACGACGTCATCCATTCCTGCTCCTCCTAGTTACCCGCCGCCGGGCCGGGATCCGGGGCGTCTCCCGATCCGAACCTGTGCAGGCCGGGGAGGCGTGACAGGGATCGAGCGCCAAAGTGTTTCATTTATAGGGGGTTAGCCTTAATGAAGGCTCTTCGCAATTGTAGAGGCTGGATCTGAAGGTGTCAACAAAACGGCCTAGAATTCCGCCAACGACACCCATGGAAGACCCAGCACAGCCACCCTTCCAGACCCCCGGCAACGTCTCATTCACACCCTCAGATATCGGACTGCCGGGCCGGTTTCCCTACACGCGAGGCATCCAGCCGACCATGTATCGCGGCCGGCCATGGACGATGCGCCAGTACGCCGGGTTCGGCACGGCCGCCGAGTCGAATCGACGCTACCGATATCTGCTTGAGCACGGCGTCACCGGGCTGAGCGTCGCCTTCGACCTGCCCACTCAGATCGGATACGACTCCGATCACGCCCTGGCACGTGGAGAAGTTGGTCGTGTCGGCGTCGCCATCGATTCGGTGGACGACATGACCGCCCTCTTCGATGGCATCCCGCTCGATCGCGTGTCGACATCGATGACGATCAATGCCACCGCGCTGATCCTCCTCGCGATGTACGTCGCTGCGGCACGCCGGCAGGGCGTGGACTCGGGTGGGCTGACCGGCACGGTTCAGAACGACATCCTGAAGGAGTACGTGGCCCGCGGAACTTACATCTACCCGCCGCGGCCATCACTCCGAATCGTCACCGACATTGTGTCGTTCTGCGCGCGCGAGCTGCCGCAATGGAACCCGATCTCGATCAGCGGCTATCACATCCGTGAGGCGGGCTCGACGGCGATGCAGGAAGTGGCGTTCACGATCGCAGACGCGATCGCGTACGTGCAGGCCTGTATCGCCGCGGGGCTGGACGTGAACGTCTTCGGTCCACGCCTGTCTTTTTTCTTCAACGCGCACAACGACTTCCTGGAGGAAATCGCCAAGTTCCGCGCCGCGCGACGGCTCTGGGCGCGAATCATGCGCGATCGCTTCGGCGCCACCAACCCACGCGCCCAGCAGTTGCGGTTTCACACTCAGACGGCCGGCAGTACGCTGACGGCACAGCAGCCCGACAACAACATCGTACGCGTGGCACTGCAGGCGTTGTCGGCGGTGCTCGGCGGCACTCAATCGCTGCACTGCAACGGGAGGGACGAAGCGCTTGCCATTCCCACCGAGGAAAGCGCGGCTATCGCCTTGCGCACGCAGCAAATCCTGCTGTACGAAAGCGGCGTGGCAAACACGATCGATCCGGTCGGAGGGTCTTACACGATCGAGGAACGCACGACGGCGATCGAAACCGGTGCGACGGCGTTACTCGCACGGATCGATGCGCTTGGCGGTACACTGACCGCCATCGAAAGCGGCCACATTCAGCGTGAGATTCGCGAATCCGCGTACCGCGCGCAACAGGCGATCGATCGCGGCGCGGCGGTCGTCGTCGGCATGAACAGATACAGCGACGACAGTCACGCGTACGATGCCGAGGTGTTTCGCGTCGATCCCGAAATGGAGCAGACACAAATCGAACGCGTTCGAGCCGTTCGGGCATCGCGCAGCGAGAGCGACTGGCGTCACGCGCTGGCGGGCGTCGAGGAAGCGGCCCGGAGCGGCGATAACCTTATGCCCCCGGTGATCACCGCGGTGGAGAATCGGGCGACCGTCGGTGAAATCGCCGACGCGCTACGCCGGGTGTTCGGGGAGTACCAGGCTGCCGACTGAGATGACACCGTTGCTGGACGTGCAGGACCTGACCGTGGTCTTCGAGGGCTCTCGTGCGCCCGTCACGGCGGTTGACCACGTCAGCTTTCAGCTCGCGGCAGGCGAGACGCTCGGACTTGTCGGCGAATCCGGCAGCGGGAAGTCCGTCACCGCATTCTCCATCCTTCGTCTGGTCCAGCCTCCCGGTCGTATCGTGGGCGGTCGGGTGCTGTTCGAAGGACGCGACCTGCTCTCGCTCCAGGAATCCGAGATGCGTCAGGTACGCGGCGCCCGGATCTCGCTGATTTTTCAGGAACCGATGACCGCGCTCAATCCCGTCATGCGCGTCGGCGATCAGATTGCCGAGGCCTTGACGGTGCACGGACTGGCCGACGCGCGCGAGGCACGAGCGCGCGCCGTGGAGCTGCTCGACGCGGTGAAGATCGCCGATCCGGCGCGACGCGTCCGCGACTATCCGCACCAGTTGTCCGGGGGCATGCGTCAGCGCGTGATGATCGCCATCGCGCTCGCCTGTCGGCCGCCACTCATCATCGCGGACGAACCCACGACGGCGCTCGATGTCACGATCCAGGCCCAGGTGCTGGAGCTGCTGCGCGAGCTGAAAGAACGGTTTCATCTCGCACTGCTGCTGATCACGCATGACTTCGGCGTCATTGCCGAGATGGCCGATCGCGTCGCCGTGATGTACAAGGGGCGGATCGTCGAAACCGGGCCCGTCCGTCAGATTCTCCGCCAACCCGCACACGACTACACGCGCGCGCTGCTGGCGGCGGTCCCCGGGACGAAGTGATGCCGCCGCTGCTGGAGGTGCGTCGGCTCGTCAAGCACTTCACCCGCAAGCAGGGCTTGCTCGCGAAGCCGTCGGTCGTGCGTGCCGTTGACGACGTGAGCTTCTCAATCGAGCAAGGCGAGATGTTCGGCCTGGTCGGCGAATCAGGCAGCGGAAAAAGCACGACCGGGCGCTGCATTCTGCGACTGATCGAGCCGTCTTCTGGAGAGGTGCTGTTCCGCGGAGAAAACGTGCTGGCGTTTTCAACGTCCCGCATGCGGCAGGCGCGCCGCGACATGCAGATCGTCTTTCAGGACCCATACTCGTCGCTGAATCCGCGAATGCGCGTGCGCGAGATCGTCGAGGAGCCGCTCGTCATTCACGGCCTGGGTTCACGGATCGAACGGCGCGCACGTGCCGAGGAATTGTTCAACCTCGTGGGACTCGAACCGGACCATCTCCATCGCTACCCGCACGAGTTCAGCGGCGGGCAGCGGCAGCGGATCGGCATCGCCCGTGCCCTCGCCTTGAATCCAGCGCTGATCATTGCGGACGAGGCGGTCTCGGCGCTCGATGTCTCCATTCAGGCACAGGTCGTAAAGCTGCTCCTCGATCTGCAGCAGCGACTGAGGCTCACGTACTTGTTCATCGCGCACGATCTGCGGCTGGTCGAAGACATCTGCAACCGTGTCGCGGTGATGTATCTGGGAAAGATCGTGGAGCTCGGCGAAACCCGCGCATTATTCAGCGCGCCGACGCACCCGTACACCCGCGCACTGCTCAGCGCGATTCCCACGCTCGATCCAGACGCCGTCCGGAAGCGAATCGATCTGGATCCGCGGAGCTTCGATCGAGAGGCGCCGCTGCGCCAGATCGCCGCCGGACACTGGGCGGCCGTCTAGCTGGTGAGTTGCGCCGTGACCGGCTGCTGGACGTCCTTCTCGATCTGGCCATCCCGCAGATGAATGGCACGGCGCGCGTACGCAGCAATGTCTGCTTCGTGCGTGACGAGGATGATCGTATTGCCGGCTGAGTGCAGCTTGGCGAAGAGCGCCATGATCTCGTTGCCGGTCTTGGAGTCAAGGTTGCCGGTCGGCTCGTCGGCGAGCAGGATGGACGGATTGTTCACCAGCGCTCGAGCGATCGCGACGCGTTGACGCTGACCGCCTGACAGCTCGTTCGGACGATGGGTCATGCGTCCAGAGAGCTCGACCTTATCGAGTGCGGCCTTCGCGCGCACCTGACGATCCTTCGCCGGCACTGCCGCATAGACCAGCGGCAGCTCCACGTTGTGCAGCGCCGACGCGCGTGGCAGCAGGTTGAACGTCTGGAACACGAACCCGATCTCCTCGTTGCGGATTCGCGCCAGCTCGTTGTCGTTCATCTGGCCGACCTGCTTGCCGTTCAGCAAATAGCTGCCCTTCGTGGGTGTGTCGAGACAGCCGATCAGGTTCATCAGCGTCGATTTGCCGGAGCCTGACGGCCCCATGATGGCCACGTACTCGCCGCGTTCGATCTCCATCGACACACCGCGCAGCGCGTGGATCTCCTCCGAACCCATCACATAGGTCTTCCACAGGTCGCGGGTTTCGATCAGGGCCATGTCGGGTAAGCGTGCCTCCGGTAAGCGTTACGGCGGCTGCGCGATCTTCGTTCCGGGCTCGTCAGTGCTCGTCCTGGTATTGCTCTTTGAGCCGGGCGACGACCGCCGGATCCGCCAGCGTGGTCGTGTCGCCAAGCGTCTTGCCCTCGGCGATATCCCGCAGGAGCCGTCGCATGATCTTGCCGGATCGCGTCTTCGGCAAATCCGCCGCAAAGATGATGTCGTCGGGACGCGCAATCGCCCCAATCTTCTTGACCACGTGCTCCTTCAGCTCGGCGATCAGCATCTCAGAGCCTGCATTTCCCTCTTTCAGAGTCACAAACGCCGCTACGGCCTGACCCTTGATTTCGTGCGGCCGACCCACGACGGCGGCCTCTGCCACACGTGGATGATCGACGAGCGCGCTCTCGACTTCCATCGTTCCGATCCGGTGACCCGCCACGTTGAGCACATCGTCCACCCGGCCGAGCAGCCAGAAGAAACCGTCGGTATCGCGCTTGGCGCCGTCGCCGGTGAAATAGATGTCCGGAGTCCATCGACTCCAGTACTGGGTCACGTATCGATCCGGGTCGCCGTAAATGCCACGCAGCATGGCCGGCCACGGCCTGGTCAGCGCCAGCAATCCGCCGCCAGCGCCGTCGAGGCTCTCGCCCTTTTCGTTCTTAATCTCCGCTTTGATGCCTGGAAACGGCAGCGTCGCCGATCCGGGCTTGGTGCTGACGATCCCCGGCAGCGGCGTGATCATGATCGCGCCCGTCTCCGTCTGCCACCAGGTGTCCACCACAGGACATCGCTCGCCACCGATGTAACGGTGATACCACACCCACGCTTCGGGATTGATCGGCTCGCCGACGGAGCCGAGCAGCCGCAAGCTCGAGAGGTCACGGCCAGTCGGCCACTGCGTCCCCCATCGCATGAATGCGCGAATGGCCGTCGGCGCCGTGTAGAAGATCGTGACGCCGTATCGCTCGATGATTTCCCAGAACCGATCCTTCTTCGGCCAGTCCGGCGCGCCCTCATACATGACGACCGTGGCACCGTTGGACATCGGGCCGTAGACCACGTAGCTGTGTCCCGTCACCCAACCGATGTCCGCCGTGCACCAGTACACGTCGTCTTCCTTGAGATCGAAGACCCACTTCGTTGTCGCGTACGTCCCGACGAGATATCCACCGGTCGTGTGAACGATCCCTTTGGGCTTCCCGGTGGTGCCTGATGTGTAGAGGATGTAGAGCATGTCCTCTGCGTCCATCGGCTCGGGCTCGCATGTGTACGATGCGTCGAGCATCAGCCGGTGGTACCAATGGTCGCGCCCCTCTGTGATGTGCACGGGCACGGGCGACCCATGCAGCCGCTGGACAATCACAACGTGCTTGATCGATGGTGTGCCGGTGAGCGCCTCATCCGCCATCTGCTTCAGCGGAACGACCTGTCCGCGGCGCCAGCCGCCGTCGGCAGTGACCAGCACGGTCGCCTGCGCGTCATTGATGCGATCCCGCAGCGACTCGGAGCTGAAACCACCAAAGACGACCGAGTGCACCGCGCCGATGCGTGCGCACGCCAGCATGGCGATCGCCAGCTCAGGGATGAGCGGCAGATAAAGCGCCACACGATCTCCGCGCTTCACGCCGAGACCCTTCAGCACATTGGCGAATTGACTGACCTGGCGGTACAGGTCGAAATACGTCAGTGTCCGGCGATCACCTGGCTCCCCTTCCCAGACAATGGCGGCCTTGTTCCGTCGCGGGCCACGGACATGACGGTCAACGCAGTTGACGCTCGCATTCAGCTTCCCGCCGATAAACCACTTCGCGTGCGGAGGCTTCCATTCCAGGACTCGCGTCCAGGGTGTGGACCACTCGAGCTCTTTCGCGAAGTTCTCCCAGAACCCCTCCGGATCGGCTTCGGCGCGGGCGTACACCGCGTCGTCACGCACGTTGGCTTCGGCGCGAAACGCCGCGGCTGGCTCGAATGTGCGATCTTCTTGAAGGAGATCGGCGATCTCAGCGAGCGGCTTGCTGTCTGCCATGGTTAAGGGAGCGGGGGAGGATTGATCGGGCCTCCGAGTGCAGGGGGAACGTCCTTCTTGAAGTAGGCTGCGCCGATGGCTCCCCCGACCGCGGCGAAGAGGGAGCCGAAGATCAACATCATGGCGAATCCGAACAGGCTTCCTCCTGTGCGGTTGGCCTCGGCGGTTTCGAGAAAGTCCTGAACTTCCGGGGGCAAATCCCGGACGTTGCGCATCAGCTCACCGACAAAACGCGTCTGAATGGGCGAGAGTGCTGAATCGACAGCGAACCAGACACACGAACCGATCAGGCCCGCCAAGAGCCCGATGCGTGCGCCTTGCGCCAGCGTGAGCGACACCGGCTGATTCTGCTGCTGCAGGTAGGCTGCGAGCAGGCCTCCGCCAATGATCCACAGACAGCAGCAGTTGCATATCTGCACGACGGGCAGCGCAGACAACACGCCGATGAAAAGACCGCCGAGCAGCGCAGGCATCGAGGCTTAGTCGTAATACTCGCGGCCGAGGTGCGTGATCAGCTCCTCACCGCGCATGAAGCGCAGCGTGTTCTTCAACTTCATCAACTGGATGAAGAGGTCGTGCTCCGGATACACCTCGGGAGCATGCATCGGCGCCTTGAAGTAGAAGGACAGCCATTCCTGAATACCCGACATCCCGGCGCGCTTTGCCAGATCAAGGAACAGCGCGGAATCGAGCACAATCGGCGCGGCGAGAATGCTGTCGCGACAGAGGAAGTTGATCTTCAACTGCATCGGGTACCCCAGCCAGCCAAAGATGTCGATGTTGTCCCAGCCCTCTTTATTGTCGCCACGCGGAGGGTAGTAGTTGATTCGGACAACGTGGGTCAGGTCTTTGTACAGCTCCGGATAGAGGTGCGGCTGGAAGATGTAATCGAGCGCGGACTTCTTGCTCTCTTCCTTGGTTTTGAATGACTCGGGGTCGTCGAGCACTTCACCGTCGCGGTTGCCGAGAATGTTGGTCGAGTACCAGCCCCGAACTCCGATCAACCGGGCTTTGAGACCGGGCGCGATGATCGTCTTGATCAGCGTCTGGCCCGTCTTCATGTCGTTGCCTGCGAGCGGGGCCTTCGTCCGTGCCGCAAGCTCCAGCATTGCCGGAATGTCAGCGGTCAGGTTCGGCGCCGCGTTCGCAAACGGAATCCCCTCGCGGATGGCGGCGTACGCGTAGACCATGCTCGACGGGATGGAGTCGTCGCTCTGGTCGAGCGCCTTCTCGAATGCCGAGACTGACGCATGGGCCGCGGTCTGCGTCATGAACACTTCGGTACTGCCCGTCCAGATCATCACCAGACGGTCGCAGCCGTGCCTGGACTTGAACGCCCGGATATCGGCGACCACCTGTTCCGCCAGGTCACGTTTGTTCTTGCCTTTCTTGACGTTCGGGCCGTCCAGCCGCTTCACATAACGCTGGTCGAATACCGCGGGCATCGGCTTGACTGCCTCGAGCTCGCTGCGGACCTGATCGAGCTGGGCCGGGTCGAGGACGCCAGCGGTGCGAGCCGCGGCATAACAGTCCTCCTCGAAGATGTCCCAGCCCCCAAAGACGATGTCATTCAGGTCCGCCAGCGGGACAAACTCGTTAATCTTGGGGGCGCGAGCCTCGGTGCGCTTGCCGAGCCGGATCGTGCCCATCTGGGTCAACGAACCGATTGGCAGCGCCAGACCCTTGCGAATCGCAAGCACGCCGGCGATGGTGGTGGTGGCGACGGCGCCCAGGCCCACGAGCAACACGCCAAGCTTGCCGCGTGCGGGCGCTACGTCCAGTGGTGGAGTCACAATCGGGCACTATATCATGAGGAAATGCGCATGTTTTTGCGCAAAAGCCGTATAGAACGTGACCCGCTCGCGGTGACGATGAGCGGCGTTCGGCTCGGCGAAAAAGCGCTTCAAATCGGCGAGGGCGACGTTCGCGTCATGACCCTTATTGCCACCAGGACGGGCCTTACCGGGAGAGCGGTGATCGTTCTCCTGGATGAACAATCCGCTGGCCGAGTACGCAGAGCCCTCGACGACGAGGGTGCGCTTGCCGAAGTGGGCGTGGTGGACCAGGGAGTCCCCCCAGACGACGCTGCTTTCGACGTGATCGTCGTGCACGACGTGCAGAAGACCATCGCCTCGCCACACGCTGCGGTTCGGTCAGGATGGCTGCAGCTCTGTCAGCGGACGCTTCGCGGCGGCGGCCGCATTATCACGATCGAGCCAGGATCTCCGGTCGGGGTCCGCGGCTGGTTTCGCGGCGTGAAAGACGCCGGGGCGTCTGCTGGGTCGGAGGCCACGCTCGCATCGGCCGGTTTTGGGGGCGTCCGGATCCTCGGCGATCGCGAGGGCCTTCGCTTCGTCGAGGGCTACAAGAAGCCGGATTAGAGGACAGCCCAACCGTCACGGTGAGTCGTCACAAGTTCAGTCCCACCCGTAAATTGCGCCTGATTTGACTGGTCACCGTGAGGCAAGAGATTTGCCTCGTGAGGCCCTATTCATGTCCGCGAGTCTCCAGGACGTCTATACGGCCGAAGAGGTGGCGCGCGCAGCAGGCGTCCCGGTTGACACTGTGAGGGCGCTGATTGCCTCGGGCGGGCTGCGTCGGATCGGCGGAACGCCCTTTATTGCGGCGGAAGACGCCGTCGTCGCGGGTCGTCGACTCCGCGAAAACATCAACGCCGCGCTGGCGCAGGCTCCGCCTGCCGTGGATGAACCTCTTTTTGCGCGCGTGATTCGGAAATCCGGGTTCGCAGAACATCGGCGTGGCGTCCATGCTGTCGGGTCGTCGGCGATCCACGTTGCCCTCCTTGGCGTGCTCCTCTGGTGGACCTCTGGATCCAGCCAGACCGCCACGGTCACGGAGCAGCAGGAACCCACCCGGATGGTGTTTCTGGTTACGCCCGGTCCGGGCGGCGGTGGTGGTGGCGGCGGTCTGAAGAACCCACTCCCCGCTCGAAAGGTCGAACGCCAGAGTCCCAAACCCTCGAAAACGCAGGTTCCGAAGGTCACCCCCGAACGCGTACTGGCATCACGGCGAGTGGTGGAAGAACCGCCACGGCCGGTACCGCCTCCAGTACCAGAACCGAAGCCGATTGAGAAGGCACCAGATCCTCTCCCCTCTCGAGTTCTGGTCGCGCCCGTCATCGCAACGTCAGGCAGCGACCGCGACCGCGAAGGCGTCGTGGAGCGTGGCAAACCCACTGGCGAGAGCCAGGGACCCGGGGTCGGTGGCGGCGCCGGAACCGGTCAAGGCGCCGGCAGCGGTGAAGGACTCGGTGGAGGCATCGGCGATGGGTCGGGAGGGGGCACGGGTGGTGGACCATTCCGGCCCGGCAGCGGCGTTGATCCACCGCGACTGCTGCGTGAGGTCAAAGCCGAGTACACGGACGAAGCGCGGCGCCGCGGGATCACGGGCGATGTGGTCCTCGAAATCGTCGTCAAGCGCGACGGCTCGGTCGGCGACGTCACGGTCCTGCAGGGTCGCGGCGCCGGTCTCGACCAGCGCGCCGTTGCCGCAGTGCGCCAGTGGCGCTTCAGCCCGGCGCGACGGCGCGGCGAGCCCGTGGACGTGATCGTTGAAGTGGCCGTGGAATTCACCCTGAGGTAACTGGAAATGTCCCTGCTGGTTATATCGATCGTGGCGGTCGTCGCTGCCGTTGCCGCGCTGTTGTACACCTGGCGCATTGCTCGCACCGAGCGGCTGCGCTCGGAGGCGCGCGTGGCCTCGCTCGCGGCGGCAATCGACGGAACGCCTGCCGACGAGGAGTCATCGCCGATGTTTGAGCGGGCTCCGCGTTCAGGCCTGCAGAGCCGGCCGCTGCTCAAGCTGGGGGTCGGCTTCGCGATGGCCGTCCTGGTGATTGTCCTGGTCGCCATGAACAGCGACCGCCATGGTCCAAGCGCCGAAGAACGACAGAGCGTTTCGGCGGAACAGGCCACGCCGGCGTTGGAGCTGCTGTCGATGCGGCACACGCGTACCGCAGACGGTCTGACCGTTACCGGACTCGTCCGCAACCAAAGTGCCGCAGACACGGCCTCGATCACGGCGGTCGTCTTTGTCTTCGACCACGAGGGCGGTTTCGTCGCCAGCGGTAGAGCGCCTTTGGAGTTCGGCTCAGTAGCCCGTGGCGATGAATCGCCGTTCAAGGTCACAATTCCAGACGTGAAAGACGTGGGCCGCTACCGCGTCAGTTTCCGGAGTCCGGCGGGCATCGTGCCGCACGTCGACCGCCGTGCGACACTTCAGGTGTCCAATTGAGGGCTGCCATGCGAATTCACCCGCTGCTTGCCGCGCTCGCAGTTGTCGCCGCCGTCGCCGTATCGGTAACCGCGCAGTCCTCGGACGGATTCAGGTTTCGCAGTGGCGTTGAGCTCGTCAACGTGACCGCAACCGTCAGCGACGATACCGGACGCTTCGTCTCCGGACTGGAGAAGGATGACTTCACCGTCTATGACGATGGAGTCCGCCAGGAAGTCACCTACTTCAGCAACGATCGCGTCCCGGTGAGCCTCGGCATTCTGCTCGACGTGAGCGGCAGCATGACGAGCGACAAGCTCGCCACCGCGAAGGCCGCTATCGACCGTTTCATTTTTGACCTGCTGGGCAAAGACGACGAGCTGTTCTTCATGGAGTTTGCGAACCACCCGCGTCTGACGCAGCAATGGACCCGCGACCGCCGCATGATCAGCCGGGCGGTCGATCGCGCCACCGCCTCAGGCGGGACGGCGATGTACGACGCCATTGCGGATGCGATCCCGTTTGCCAGCGCCGGCGAAAACCGGAAGAAGGCGATCCTGGTGATCTCGGACGGTAACGACAGCAACAGCAATACCAGTGTCAGCGAGCTGCGGCAACTGATTCGAGAGAGCGAGGTAATGGTCTACGCGCTTGGTGTGGATGGATCGAGTCGGGGCAGCTCGAGCGGACGCGTCTCGCCGCCGCCGGTCCAGATTCCGTTGCCGTTTCCGTTCCCGATGCCGCGCGGCAGGCGGCCGGCGTTCCCACAGATCACCGGTGGCGTTTTCAACCGCAACGTGAACGGCGAGCGGGTCAATGGCGAAGCGCTGCACCAGATTACTGACGACACCGGCGGCCGAACGGAAATCGTCCGTGGCTTTGACGGCCTCGAAGCAGCCACTGCGCGCATCGCCGACGAATTGAGCAAACAGTACTACCTGGGCTACGCGAGCAACGGCGACAAAGACGGCCGCTGGCACGCCATCCGCGTGGAAGTCCGGGATCGTCGTTTGACCGTTCGCGCCCGACGCGGCTACGTCGCGTCCTGACGGACGCTCAACTCCCCCTGTCCAACTCCCAACAACTCCTCGCCTGATGGTTTTGGGAGTTGGGAATTGGTCGTTGGGGGTTGAGGTTATCATCCAATCTACGTGTATCTCTCCCTCATCGCCCTTGGCCTGAGCGTTCTTGGCGGCCTTGGGGGTCTCCTCGTCGCGTCGGGCATTCTTCTCATCAACGACTCGCTTCGCGCACGGTTAGTGCCGTCGCTCGTGAGCTACGCCGTTGGAGCGCTGCTCGGCGTCTCAATGCTCGCGATCCTGCCGGAGGCACTCGAGCAGCTTCCTGCGTCACGCGTGCTTGCGACGCTGCTGGGGGGCATCCTCCTGTTCTTCGTGCTTGAAAAGCTCGTTCTCTGGCGGCACTGTCACACTCACGACTGCGAAGTTCACGACGGCAGCGTGTTCCCGGTGCTGATCGGCGACGCGTTCCACAATTTCGTCGATGGTGCGGTGATCTCCGCGGCGGTGATGACCTCGGTGCCACTCGGAGTCAGCACCGCGCTGGCCGTGGCGGCGCATGAGATCCCACAGGAAGTGGGCGACTTCGCGATACTGCTCCACGCCGGCTATTCGCGCCGACGTGCTCTCCTGCTCAACGTGACATCCGGCCTGGCAAGCGCAGTCGGCGCGCTGGTGGCGCTCCTCGCGCTGAAGCTCGTGCCGCTGCTACTGCCGTATTGCCTGGCGCTCGCGGCCGCGAGCTTTCTTTACGTGGCGATGGCGGACCTGATCCCTGGCCTGCATCGCGGCCGCACAGACGCCCATTCCATGCGACAGATTCTGCTCATCGGCGCCGGCGTGGCGACCTCGTTCGTCTTCGTCCCATAAACGTCCAGGCGGTGCGTCCCTCACCGGGGACAACCGTGCGGCATCGGCAAGAAATCGCGCCCCATGCGAACGTGTCGGCATGGCAACGCCTTTGCCGGATAGGCGCTGGAGGTCTGGCGCGCCGCACGGTACACTGCGGCCGCGCGTCATATCCGTTTCATAGCCGAGATCGCGCCGGCCTCCACCTCAGGAGGAACGACATGTGGACCCGATTTCTCACCGCATCCTCGCTGGTTCTAGCGTTGGCGTCCCCTGCAGTCGCGCAGACGAACGTACTGCCGCCGATGCCGCCGCAGACCGCGTTGCAGATCTTTCGCAGCGTCCAGCGCCAGGTCCTGACCTATCCGCACTTCACGGTCTTCGACTCGATCA
>Ga0207650_10002300_pt1 | contig 13319 bp, 12 predicted proteins | sample KBSS63metaG_FD_184325 | JGI IMG/M metagenome (GOLD analysis project Ga0207650, IMG submission 184325) | Switchgrass rhizosphere microbial communities from Kellogg Biological Station, Michigan, USA - KBS S6-3 metaG (SPAdes) (version 2) | ecosystem: Host-associated > Plants > Roots > Rhizosphere...
GAGTCATCGCGCACGCGCAGGCACCGGTATCAAGCGCCGCGGACTGGACCACACGCGTTCTGATCGGCGGACTGAAGCCGGCGCGCACTTACTGGTATCGCTTCACCGACAGCGACGGAAACGGCAGCCGGATCGGACGCACGATCACAGCGCCATTGCCAAACGATCCGCGCACAGTCAACTTCACATTCGTGAGCTGTCAGGATGTCAACGAGGGCAGTCTCAACGCCTATCGCCGGATGATTTACGAAGATGAACGCGCTCCCGCCGCCGAACAGCTCGATTTCGTTCTGCACCTGGGTGATTTCATCTACGAAGTGGTCGAGTATCCCGACGAGGTGAAAACACGATACGACCGCACAATCTATGAGGTCGCGCGCATCCCGGACGGCGGCAAGGCCGGCAATTTTCATTTTCCACTGAATGTCGACGGCTACCGGGCAGTCTACAAAGGCTATCTCGCCGATCCCGATCTTCAGGACGCACGCGCGCGCTGGCCGTTCGTCGTGATTTGGGACAACCACGAATTCTCGTGGCAAGGCTGGCAGAGCATCCAGAAGGCCGGCAAGGCGCGGCCGGGCCAGAGCATTAAAGTCGCCGCCAACCAGGCATGGTGGGAATATCTGCCATCGCGTTGCAAGAAGGTCAGCGGAGCCTCGCTCGAAACCTTCGATCCGCCCGCGGTGACGAATGTCGCAATCGAAAAGTGGGACGAGAACGGCCTTGGCGACGAGCCAAACAACTTGGCCGCGATCAACAGCCTGATCGGCTACCGCGCTTATCGTTACGGCAAACACCTCGACCTCATCATCACCGATCAGCATAGCTATCGCAGCGCCGACTCGTTCAGCGACCCGGCGGCTGGAGCTTTCGGGCCGGAGTTCACGGGCATGTTTCCGGAGGACGTGGCGCAGGTTCTCGACGGCGGCCGTGCGTTCAACGGCGGGAATCCGCCGGCGGAAGTGAGCTTCAACGGCGCGCATGTTCCCAATTCGCAGCGCAACGCACCGCCGCAGACGATCCTCGGCGCCACGCAGAAAGCTTGGTTTAAAGATCAGCTCCGCAATTCAACCGCGACGTGGAAAATCTGGGGCAATTCACAAGGCGCACTCGACCACCGCGCCGACCCGCAAAATCTGCCGTCGGGCCTGCTCAAGGAAACGTGGCCGAAGACCACCTATGCCACGATGCTTCTCGGCGATTACGGCGCGGCCTACAGAGAGCGCGGCGAGATCTACGACCTCGTGCGCGACGCAAAGATCACCGGCTTCGCCATCGTTTCCGGCGACCTCCACAGCTTTTGGGCGGGTTACGCGACCTCGGAGCTGCCGCCAGGTAAGTTCGAGCCCGTAGGCTTGAGTTTCGTCGGAGCCTCGCTGTCAAGCGCAGGAACCATGGAAGCCCAGGAGCACAATTTTCCCAAGACCGATCCGCTGCGCCCGTTGTTCCTCGCCGATCGGCCAGACGGCGCGAAGCCCGACTGGACGCACAACATGTTGCTAAGGCACGGCGTCCGCTCGTGCCTTGAATATGCCAAGAGCTTCGATCTCAAGCGTGCCCGATCGCTGTCCAATCCTGATCTGGCTCCGCACCTCGAGTTCGTCGATCTTGGAGGACACGGTTATGCGAAGGTTCGACTCACGGGCAACGAAATGCGGACGGAGTTCGTGTGCATTCCGCGGCCCATTACCCGGAGCGAAAGACCGGACGGCGGGCCCATCAGGTATCGGGTATCGCACACTGCTGCACTGTGGAAGAGCGGAGAGCGCCCGCAACTGAAGACATCGGTGCTCGAAGGCGACGTTGGACTGGCGATTTGACCGACTCAATGGTGCTCTTTCGGCAGTAGTGGTTTGTCGCCAACCCCCTCGTTGCAACGGACGCGGCCAGAAGCGCCGCGTCGCTGAACTCGAGTATCGTTGGGCCGCTCACATGGACAGTAAAATCGTCAATCGTTCAATCAGAGATCGGATCTGGCCGAGGTTGCGAGACCGTGGGTTCGTCTCCTCAAGCCGCTCTGCCTGGAGACACCACACCGATCGGGTAGACGTCGTTAACTTTCGATCATTCAACTCTTATAACGCTCAAGTAATTGGATGTACTACCTTCTCGTTTGCGGTGAACCTCGGATGCTACCTACTCTCGATACCGCCCAGCGACGAACCCGCGAGAATCAAACAGAATGGCGGGCGACCCATTCCTGCGGAATACCAATGTCACTTTCGTAGCAGACTCTCTCCAAGCATTCCGCAGCCGCAACTGAACTCCACCGACATCTGGTTCATTGAGGACTCAGGGAAAAACTTAGACTCATCGCTTGATGACGTGTGGGCCAATTTGCAGCGAACGGGACTTCAGTGGTTCGAACAATTCGCAAATCCGAATGACGTTCTCCGAATCTTGCTCACGGAACAAGAGCAGATGTCTCGGTTGTGGGGATTCGGTAACAATTCAAGTCCACTTAGACATTATCTGATAGGCTACGTCGCTCGTTCATTGGGTGATGCCCCAATCGCAGCGGAACATCTCCAGGCGGCATCCGCGTCCCAGTCGTTTATGTCTATCCAGGAGCGGCTGGTCTTTGACGCTCGGGCCGCGGCCCAACAAATCATTGGCCCGGAGCGGCGATAGCGTGCTTGCATCAATCGTGGTACGCCGAAGGTTGAATGACATCGCGCGGCCCGGTCAACTCTCACGTTCGGCGCACTGAAATATCGTCGGAACTAAAGGTCCGCAGAGCGGGAACCTGATAAGCAAAGGAGTAACCTTGTCGACTCGTGTGATTTATCGAATCGCCGCTGTGCTAATCCTGCTATTTGACCTTGGCCATACTGCTGGTTATCCCTGGTCCGATCCGAGTTGGGGAGTGGATCTTGGCGCGATGCAGTCAAGCCACTTCAAAGTCCTGGGATTCACCCGAACGATTTGGGATTTCTATGTTGGGTTCGGCTTGTTCGTGAGCGTATTTCTGCTGCTCGCGGCAATTTTTGCGTGGCAGCTCAGCAGCCTTCCGGCGGAGACCCTGCGGCTTATGCGCAGCAGTGCGTGGGCCTTGGCGGTCTGCTTTGCGGCCGTGACCGTCTTGGGCTGGATGTACTTCTTCACTATCCCCATTGCCTTTTCGGGTGTAATCACTGTGTGCTTAATTGTAGCTGCGTGGCGCTCGGGAAAAGCAGTGATGAGGGATGAAGGATGAATAAGAACTTTCCCCGCCCTCATCCTTCCTAACTCATACTTGCGTTTCAGCGCCGCCGCGGCAACTCAACCGTTAGATGCTTCTTTCAAGACTCATCAACTTAGGCTGGCTAGGATTCAATATGGCAAACAAATAACATCTGAGAATTCTTGAAAACAATAATGCGCGGAACAATTGGACAGACGGAGTAATCCTGAAATGGAGTTTACTTCATGACGCCGAAGCAGAATCCCCAAGTCCCCATTCGGCCGCTTAACTTTACGAAAGCGCAAGCAGACCCTGCCGCACAATCGCGCAGAGGCTTCGCGCCGCTCCTCCGACGTTTTTTTAGGCCGGCAATGTCTTTCGTCCGCTTTATAAGTGGACTTGTCCTACGGATAGCAGGCTATTCACCAGCCAAGCCAACGTCGCCGGTTCTCGCAGTACAGAGATCGAAATATCCTTGCGATTTCAAGACCTTGCTTCCCGTGCCGAATTGGAAGCAGGCTCACCTCACATGGCCGCCGTATCCTGGCAAGGACTGGCCGAGCAACATTTCTCCAATCGCCTTTTCTTCGACCCTTTTGTTGGACTCGGCGACGGGAAGTGTTTTCTTCGTCGGCAATGACAGTAAGGTCTACAACTACTATTGGGAAGACGACCAGGCTTGGGGGATTCAGGCGCTGAACTGGAACCAATGGGCGGGCATCGATCCCGGAGGCGGCTTGAAAATGGACGGCGGCAAGGTCTACTGCATCGGCACAGACAAGAAGGTGTACAACTTTTATTACCAAGGGGGCGCGTGGCAATTCAATGCCCTCGTCTCCAATCAGTTCGCTCCTGTCGATGCGCGCGGCGGCCTGGCCTTCGACCACACCGGGAAGGTCTTCGCGATTGGGACGAACGGGAAAGTCTACAACTATTACTGGACGGGGAGCTCATGGACGTTCGTCGCACTCAACCCCGGCCAGTTTAAATCTGTCGATCCCCGCGGGGGCTTGACGGTCGATCACACTGGGAAGGTCTTCGTCATTGGCGTTGATGGCAAGGTTTACAATTTTTATTGGACGGGAAGCGCGTGGGCGTTCGTGGCGCTCAACCCGAACCAATACGCGACCATCGACGCGCGCGGTGGACTGGCGGTGGACCAGACGGGAAAAGTCTTCGCCATCGGCAAAGACGGCAAGGTCTACAATTATTACTGGGACGGCAGCGCGTGGCAGTTCCAGTGGCTCAACCCGAATCAGTACGCGACCATCGACCCCGTCGGCAAGTTGCTGGTTCACGCCGGAAAGGTCTTCGCCGTTGGGACAGACGGCAAGGTTTACAACTACTACTGGGACGGGAGCGCTTGGCAGTTCCAGTGGCTAGTCCCGAACCCATACGCGCTTGCCGACCCTACGGGAGGACTGAAGATCGACGCGGCAGACAAACTGTTCGTCATTGGCCGCGACGGCGGAGTTTATAACTACTATTGGATGGGCGCGTCGTGGGCCTTCAACAAACTGAGTCCTCAACAATCCGACATCACCCGCGCCACCAACCAGCTCGCCGTCGGTGACGACACCGTGTACTACGCTAGCAAGGCGGGCTTCCTGCAGGTTTTCTACTATAGCGACAGTCGACTGAATTATAGCGACTGGGAGCTGTCATATAGTGAGGCGTTCCCTAGCACCACCACCATTACTGATTTGCAAACCTATTGGGTCTTCCAATTTCCTTGGGGACCCACGATGTCCTCAAGCATCCTCGCCGGCTATGAATGGGAGTACAATTGGGATAACTCGTTTAGCGTAAGCTCCGGCAGCCTCCACATCACCGCTGACAATCAGCCACACTGGGCCAGATTGATCGACGGGATGGCTGACGATGCCATCATGTCAGATGGGAAGGAGAATTACCGCCGCTTCGATTTCACCAGCGGCGCGATGACGACGATAGGTGCATACACCTACGGCCTTTTCGAGATCAGCTGTCGATTTCCGGCCGGTAAGGGCTTCTGGCCGGCATTCTGGCTGACCGGGGCGGACACATGGCCGCCGGAGATCGACGTGTTCGAGTTCGAAGGCACCGCTTGGGGCCGATGCTCGAACAACCTCCACTGGAGAATCAACGCCAATGAAACCGAGTCTTGCGGAATGGAATATTATGCGGGAGAGAACCTCACTCAAGCGTATCATAAGTACTCGATGGCGTGGCTCCCGGATAAAATTGTGTTGTACTTCGACGGACAAGAGTTGAGGAGGATAGACCACCACGTCCCCCAGGTCCCCATGCGAGTCATTATCAACATGGCGATCGGGTTGCAGTATCCTGACTCGGCGACTCCGTTCCCATCGAGTTTCGACATCGACTATGTGCGCTTCTACACGCACAAATAGGTTGCCGTCGCCCGATGCTGTCAGGAGTATTCCCTAGACGCCACACCTAAAAACTCATTCAACCGGAATCGCAATCAGTTCGCTTCTTTTCTTTCATATTGATTGCTCGCCGGTTAATTCGGGCGCGTTATGCCGCCGGACTTGGAACGTACAGCACCCATTTGATTTGGATCTCATGAACCTGCTTGCCAACCTCGATCATCACTACGATGAGTGCAGAAGAAACCAATGGTTGCGTTACTTCGCCGTCTTCTGTCGCGTCGCATTGGCCCTAGGGTTTATCCCCTCTGGTATAGTGAAAGTTAAGGGAGAGCGGTTTACCGGCTTGCCCGCGAATCATCCACTGGGCCACTATTTTGACGCGTTATACCTTACCGGCTTTTACTACAGGTTTATCGGCGTAGCCCAGCTGACGGTGGCGCTCCTGTTGCTCATCCCGAGGACGGCGTTGCTGGGTGCGATTCTTTATTTCCCGATCATCTTCAACATTTGTGTGTTGGCCTATGCGACTCGCTTTGAAGGCACACGCATCACTACACTCATGGTGTTGGCAAACTTGTATTTGCTGTGCTGGGACTACGCGCGGTTGAAATACGTTCTGCCTTTTCGGTCATCGAGCGGCTCATCGAGCGACTCATCAAGCGACGGGGGGACAACACCAAATCAGAAGATGTCACGCAAGTTTCCCTGGATATTCTTTGGAGGCGTTGTCGCAGTCGTCGCCGCAGTGATCATCGTCAATGCTTTCATGTATGACGTCCGGCCTGGCAATTCTGAACTCGAGTGCACGAACGGATGCCGTAATAATGCTCGCCCCGAGGACTGCCTGCGCTTCTGCAAATGCATTTACAACGAAGGCAACCCCTTGGATACGTGCTTGGAGGAATACAGAAAAAGAAAAGAATGACCCGCACGTCATCGAGCCTGTCTCCGGCACGACACTTATTACGAGGACGGCTTTTCCGGTTGCGACTGAGGGAGCACCACATGAGTCGACATCTCCTTAGACTCTAACTCAGTATATAGTTAGTCTCATGCGATTTGCCTGGAATGAGAAGAAAGCCGCAAGTAATCTCGTCAAGCATGGTGTCTCCTTCGAAGAGGCGGCGACAGTCTTCGGTGATCCGCTTTCGGATACTTTCCCCGACCATCACCATTCAGCAGAAGAGCAGCGCTTCATTATTATAGGTGCTTCAGAGTCAGGTAAAATCCTGGTGGTTGCTCATACAGACGATGGAGAGTTAGCTCGGATTATCAGTGCTCGCGAAGCAACGGCTGGAGAAAGAAAGTCCTATGAACAAAGTTGAATCAGAAGAAGAAGACGACCTGCAACCGGAGTATGATTTTTCTCAGATGCAGGGTGGCGTGCGCGGCAAGTACGTAGAGCGCTACCGGCAGGGAACAAATTTAGTGTTGCTTGATCCGGACATCGCAGCTGCCTTTCCAGACGCGAAGGCTGTGAATGACGCATTGCGCTTGCTGCTACAGGAAAAGCAAAGCCCTCAGCCGCGTTGAGTCTCATCGCAGAGGCGCAACCCCAGCCTTGCAACTGACAGCGGGGATAGTATTTTTCTCAAGTAATCCCTTTCCAGTTCAGCTCGGATGCTGATCGCGCGCCGCTGCTGTGCGGCATTAGGCGGTTTTCGCGCTCACAGGTTTTCAAAATGCTCTACCGGTTCGGATGAGACTCAACTCATAACCCACGCAAGGAGATTAATATGAGTTCAAACCAAAACGATTCGGCTAACAATACTGCGCCGAGTGAAGGAGAGGCCTCCGGCATGGTGCGGATAGATCCTGCGTTGACTACGACGCTGGCCAACGCATCGCTTGCCGCCTACACCGACTTTGAGGACCACACGTACAAACCCCAACTGACTGGCTACACATTCGTAGGCAGGTTTTATGGCTGGGACGAGTGGTTTTGGGAATATGGTCGAGAGGAGCGCTACGGCTTGATATTCAAGTCCCAGACCGTCGCCAACCGCTTCGTAGTGGCTTTTCGTGGGACTGATTCAGATGCGGATGCGATAGCGGAGGGCTTCTTTGAGTTCGCCACCTTCAAGCCGTATCGCAACTCCATTTCGCCCGTCCCGGACGACGTGTCGGCTGGCTTCAACGACATTTACTCCACTAAGGGCGGCGCTATGACGCAGACGATGCAGCAACAAATCTTTGGCTTCTTGCAGTCGGTGCCGATGTCCGAGGTTTACATCACTGGTCACAGCCTGGGGGGAGCACTGTCGCAGCTTTTTACCCTGGACATGCGCGTCAGCTTCCCTAACGTCAACATCCAGACGATTAATTTCGCTAGTCCGAGAGTTGGGGCATCTGACTGGGGCACAGCCTGCATCAACGCCGGCGCTGCACAGAGGATCACGCGCGTCATCAACTGGTACGATATCGTGCCAGACTTACCGCCTTCATGGGACCCCTTCGACAAGTATGTCTCCTTAGGAGCGGAGTTTCGGACCGCATTCTATGGCGGCCATCTTCCTATGGACGAGCTGCCCCGCCACAGGCTCCTCAACCTTCAAGTAGTGCTGAAGAATTGCCTGCCGCTAAACCCGCAGATTTGGGTAGGTACTTTTGGTGATGCGGTTTACCCCGGCTATACGATGACGAGCGTTGCTCCGCCCAGCGCGTCTAAGGATGAAGTGCTAGCCAAGCTGCGCGAATTAAACAGCTTGGAACGCTCGACTCGCGAGGGGAGCAGCCTCGCCCAGCCTCTAATTCAGGGTTAGCCAGGAATTTGAGCCCGGAAACAATCCGAGGTCGTCCTAGCATGAAAACCTTTATCGTCGACTCTTTTACCGACGCTCCATTCAAGGGTAATCCGGCGGGTGTTTGTATCGTGGAGTCGCCGTTGAGCGAAGCAATGATGTTGCACGTCGCTCAGGAGTTAAATCTTTCCGAAACGGCCTTTATTCAACCCTCCGGGACCAGCAACACTTTTTCCATCCGGTTTTTTTCACCCAGGATGGAAATCCCGTTATGCGGTCACGCGACTTTAGCTTCTGCCAAAGTAGCTTTCTCGACAAGTGAACTCAACGAAGTTCACTTCATAAACATCCAGAACCTGGATTTGTCTGCGAAGGAATCGGAAGGCCAAATCGTAATGGAGTTTCCCGTTTACGAGACGCAGCCTGCCGATGCTCCCCTTGCCCTGCTCGCGGCTTTGGGGATCAACGCAATCAGGAATGCGGTCTACAACGAGGAAACCAAGATTCTCCTGCTGGAAATTGCGGATGCCCAGGAGCTTGCTGCATTGGAGCCAGACTTTTCAGCACTCCATCGGTCCCACAATTCGATCAATGGAGTTTTGGTGACGGCCGCATCGGGTACGGATGGCTACGATTTTCATTCGCGCTACTTCTGGCCCTGGAGCGGCACCAATGAAGATCCCGTGACCGGCGGTACTCACACATTCCTGGCAAAATATTGGTCGGCTAGACTTGGCAAGACAAAAATGAAGTCCTTTCAGTCCTCAAAGCGAACGGGTTTCATGGAAGTGGAACTGATCGATGGCAAATTGCGGATCAAAGGCCAGGCAGTCATCGTGCTCGAAGGCCAGTTAACGATAAACGATGAAGGATGAAGGATGAAGGATGAATCAGAACACTCAGCCTTTCTCCTACCTAGTTTAGGTAGTGACCTAATTTCAGGTTTTCCTCTGCGCCACCTTTGTGTTCTCCGTGCCTCTGTGGTGAATCTGTTTGAGTAAACATGCACCACAGAGACACAAAGAGCGCAGAGGACGCACAGAGACTTTCAAATTAGGGCACTATGCTAATTCATCCTTCCTTTTCGGCGGCGCTTGGTTGGCGTATAAGAACTCGTTGGACCGGAGCGGCGGAAGCAAGTGCGCAAAGGGGAAAAGGGGAAAGGGCAAGAGGTAAGATGACGCGCCGCCCGGTCAACTCTAACGTTAGATGAGATGGGAGAGCGATGATGGCAAACGAAACAATGGCCGACGTTGAGCGGCCAACAACCTTTGAAGAGTACGTCGCTGCTGAGCAGGCCAGCGATCCTAAGAAGGGAAAGAAGGGCATGTGGCTCCTGCTCGGCTGCATCGACTATCGGTATCCACGCCGGACCGTCGATGCGATGCATCGAATCGGGCCGAACATCCCGTACGACCAATTCATCCTGGCGGGAGCTTCGCTTGGGGCGTGCGTTCCAGCTTGGCAGGCTGTGCTTGTTCAGCACGTGCAAGCCGCGCTCAAGTTGCAGCATCAGATCGAGCAGATCGTCATCCTCGACCACAGAGACTGCGGCGCCTACCAGCATCCTCGGGAAATTGGCGTACCTGAGACAATCCTCAAGGAGGGGCTTCCAAGGGATGTTCTTCCCAGCGTAGAAAAAGCGTGCCACGAGAGCGTGCTGGTTCAGCTGGTTCCGGTGCTCAAGGATCTGCTGCGCGGCGACATTCCGAATCTGAAGGTCAGTGCGTGGCTGCTAACCCGAGATCAGGACGATCCATTGGATGTAAGGTCGGCGTAGTCCTGGAAGACGCCGAACAACTCGTTGGACCGGAGCGGCCGGAGCGTGTTTCGCATCAAACTTGGTGCGGAACCGTCCGGTTGCTTACAGCTGAGATGAACGCAGGAGAAGTTGATGAGCGATACAACCACCTTAATAGCCGCCTTAGAAAATTCCCCTGGCGTTATCATTCCCCTTATTCGTGAGGTGCCGCTCCAGTTCCTGAAGCGTCGGCCCAGTCCGGCGAAATGGTCCGCTTACGAACACGCTTGTCATCTCTCCGGCACTGATGCGCCGTTCCGCGCGCGCCTCGACTTGATCTTATTTGCTCCGACGCCTTTCATAAGTTCCATCGTCAATTCTCCGGAGGTGGAATCGGGAGCGCTACTTAACGTTGATTTAGACGAATCACTCGAACGGTATGTGAGCGAGCGAGCCAGTTTGGTTAAGAGCCTCCGCGAACTATCGGTAGAGGACTGGCAGCGAACGGCAGAGCATGAGGCATTCAGCCATTACTCGGTATGGATCATGTTCCGGCATCTGCTGAACCACGAGATGTTTCATGCCTACAGGATTGAAGAATTGCTGCTAAAGAAGGACTGGGAATAAGTAAGAAACGACAGCAGGTCGCAACCTAAGTGGGTGTCTCCATGGGTCGACAAATTCGGAACAGGGAGCGGTAGCGACCTGGTATGTGGCATAGGTTATGTTTGGCCGAGCTTTACGTTGTCGGTAGGTCCTGAAGGTTATTATTTACAACGACTCGCCGGTCGCTACCGCTTCCCGTTCTGAATTTGTCGAACCACGCGCACTCCAAACAATTCAACGCGCTGCTAAGCTGGCTTCTCGTGCTCCAGGGCGAATGAGTCGCGTCGAGCCGTCGGAAAACTTAACTATTCGCGTGCCGTCGGCAGCGCGGAAGAATTGCGGCGGCGCGTTGGCGGCTGATTCGTTGAACGGCTTATGAACGCGAAGGCGCGAGACGGGCGTTGGCGCGGGCGGGTTTTCGCGAAAGTCAGGTTTCGGGAAACGAATGCTCGGCGCGCCTGGTCGCGGCAAACTCTTCCGAGTCGCCCCACTCCGCGTTTCCTCCGCACGAACATAACGATTCGAGGATTTCAGCGCGGGCGCTTTATCTTGCGAGGCAGGGGCACGGCATGCCGTACCCCTGCAAGTCTTTTCCGCCGGTGCAGTAGCAGCAACTTCGCTCCTCCGTTCTGCCATCAGATTACTTTCCGCTTCGTTGTTTCTCACCTTCGGCGTCACGACAACGGATGTTTCGTTTGCACGTGGCTTACGCGCGCTTGTGTTGTCGAGCATGGCCGCGGCTGTCTCGCTTGCGGCTTTAGTCGAAGTGAACTTGCCGGCTTCAGGAAACCACGTTTGCGCGCCGTACAGAATTCCCGCCGTCAGTCCAATCACGAGCAACAGCACCGCTGTCGCGCCGGCTGGGCCAAACCTTCTGGCGGAGGCGACGAGGGCCATGTTTACGCCCGAAGACTCCGGCACGCCGACGGAAGTAATCTCGCTGATGTGTATCTTGCCAAGACGAGCGCCGCTGTTTTGAAAACCTTCAACCCTTTGCCGTCTCGGGTTCTCCGTCCGGCCCATTCGCCGCAACGCTTCGCGAAACTCCCCGGCACTTTCGTAACGCTCCTCCGGTTTTTGGGCGAGCGCCTTATTCAAGATGGCGGTGATTTGCGGTCCGACTGCCGGGTGAATCTTGTCGGCCGGTTGTAACGGATCAGATCCACCGTTAACTACCGCCGCGGCCCGGACCATCGCATCGGGAGGCTTGACCCCCGTCAACAGGTGATAGAGCGTGGCGCCGAGCGCATAGATGTCGCTGCGTGGATCGGTGCGCTGATCCTGAATCTGTTCCAGCGGCGCGTAATGTCGCGTGTAACCAAAGAAAGCATGCGACGCCGTGACAGAGGGATCGGCAGGCTGAGCTTTCGCCAGACCGAAATCGAGGAGCGCGATCTGGCCCGTCGCTGTTAGTTTCAGCTTGTGCGGCTTGATGTCGCGATGGATAACTTGACGGTCGCGCGAGTGCAAATAGATCAAAGCGTCGAGCAACTGGTCGGCCCAGGCAATCACCTGGTCGCGCGGAAACGGCCCGGGCTGCTGGGAAATAATCTTCGCCAGGTCGACGCCACCGATGAACTGCATCACCAGGAACGCGCGATTGCCTTCGACAAAGTGATCGCTGACGCGCGGCAACGCCGGATGCTGCATGCCGGCGAGCAGCCGCGCCTCGCGCTCGAATTGTTTGCGCATCGACTCTTCGGCGGAGAGCGTTTCCTTGAGAGCCACGGTTATGCCAAGTCGCTGATCGACCGCTTCGTAGACCGCGCCCATGCCGCCGCGCCCGAGTTGGCGAACGATGCGATAGCGATCCTGAAGCACCGTGTCGGCGATCAGCGCGAGGTTGGGCGTGTCAGGATTTAGATTCTGAGACAAGGCGGGTTACTCCATTCGGGTGTGGAAAGCTTCCGACAAAAAGCGGCAGAGAATTCGAAAACCTAAGCTGAAGTTTGGAACTTGAGAGGATTGCTAGGGCTAGTTGATTGAATTGGTCAGGTTGACGACCAATGCGCGCGTTTTGAGTATACGTCAACGCGCGCGGCCGAAACAAGATCGAGGTCTTAAGGGTTATGTCGCATTTTGAAAGTCTCTGTGCGTCCCCTCTGCCCTCTGTGTCTCTGTGTCTCTGTGGTGATGTTTTGCTTAATGAATTCACCACAAAGGCACAGAGAACACAAAGGTCGCACAGAGGAAACCGAAATTTCGACACTAGCGTGCGAGGGTTAGTAATGAAGTTTTGGCTCTGAGGTCCGAAGGACCGGAAGTTAGTAGCCCCGCCCGTGAGGGCGGGGGTAGGCACCGCTCATTGTCTGAGCGCCGAAGGTGCGAGACGTTTTGTGCCGGCCCTTTCGGGCCTCGACAAAATTAGGAATTGTTTTCCCCGCCCTCACGGGCGGGGCTATTGATTGTCGGTCCTTGTACCTAAAGCCCAGCCCCGTCAAATTCGCGCTTCCCATCTACCACTTTGACGGAACGTGCGGTCAGATTGCCTCTTCACTCTGCCCGACACCCACCCGGCGCCTTCCGACGTTAATTCCCAGGCGGTCTCATTTCCCCTTAGAACGCCTCGTTATTCCGCGTTCGATTCAATTGTCACAAAGCTGGCACGACACTCGCAATGCTCAGCCCGCTCGCAGTCTGAGCCAGCTCTTTTGATATTCACCACCGTCAGCGACAAAGGCCTACTCTCGTGC
>Ga0207650_10002301_pt1 | contig 13312 bp, 14 predicted proteins | sample KBSS63metaG_FD_184325 | JGI IMG/M metagenome (GOLD analysis project Ga0207650, IMG submission 184325) | Switchgrass rhizosphere microbial communities from Kellogg Biological Station, Michigan, USA - KBS S6-3 metaG (SPAdes) (version 2) | ecosystem: Host-associated > Plants > Roots > Rhizosphere...
CGTCGCACTCGCGGAGCTGCGGCACTCGTGCCGCGAGGCACGGCTGTCGAGCTCGAGCGCGACGCCGGCCTCGACGACGCCGACGGCTACGGACGGTTGCTGCGCTACGTCACCGCGAACGAGACGAATGTGAACGTCGAGCTCGTCCGTCGCGGCGCTGCAGCGCCGTACTTCTTCCGCGGCGAGCGCGGACGGCTCTCGGACCGGCTCCTCGACGCCGTCGCCGAAGCACGGCGAGCCGGCCGAGGCATGTGGGGAGCGTGCCGGGTCTCATGGCGTCCGGACGCGCCGGTCGCGACTCACCCGCGCTAGGTGTCACTCGGACGAGGGACGTTTGCCGCCCGAACCCAGACCTTCGTCGGACCGACTCTGGACCTCAAGCGGGCGCCACGCGAAGCCGATGACGCTGAACTGTGACCCTGTAGTCGTAGACGAAGAGGGAGGCGGCGGTGACTGCGGCCCAGTTCGAATTGATCGACGAGACGGAGGCAGAAGCGATCCTGCGGTGGCGCTTCGAAGAGCTCGTCCGCTCCGGATACGACATCGGATCGGCACTCGTTCTGGCCTCCCATGTGGAGATCGACCTGCACGACGCGTCGGCGCTCACGCGCCGCGGCTGCCCTCCCGAGACGGCCCTCAGAATTCTCCTCTAGAGAGCGGCGGCAGACGAGGCCGGGCCCCGATGCGGCGGGGGACCGGCCTCTGCATTCGCAGATCGAGAGCTCGCGAGGGCGAGATTCTCGAATCAGGTGTCAGAGCCAGCGGCGCCAGCGGAAGAAGCCGACCATGCCGAGTAGGACCGCCACGAGCACAGCGACGATCACCCAGAACGCCTCTCGCGTCCCCTCTCCGGGGAACGCGACGTTCATGCCGAAGACGCCTGTGAGCATCGTCAGGGGAAGGACGATCACGGTGAAGACCGTCAGCAGCCGCAGGACGTCGTTCTGGCGGTGCGTGAGGACGGACTCGTTCGTCGACTCGAGCCCGTCGACGACCTCCTTGTAGTTGTCGAGGAGGTCCCAGATCCGCTCGGCCGCGTCGACGATGTCGTCGAAGTAGAGCTCCAGCTCCTCGGGCAGGAACCCTTCGACGCGCCGCTCGAGGACGCGGAGTGTGGAGCGCTCGGGCTTGATGATCTTGCGGTAGGAGATGATCTCCTGCTTGACGTTGGAGATGTCGCGTACGACCTCCTGTGAGCGCCCCTCGAACATCTCGTCTTCGATCCCGTCGAGCTTGTGGGCGATCTTGTCGAGGATCGGGAAGCAGTAGTCGAAGAGGTCGTCGAGGATCTCGTAGAGCAGACGACCGGAGCCGCGCGCGAAGAGTTGCTCGCGGAAGAGGTCGTCCTCCTCGCAGCGGACGAACAGGCGCGTGACCGGCCGGAGCTCGCGGTTCGGGATCGTGACGACCCAGTCGTGCCCGACGAAGAGGTCGAGCTCGGCGGCGTTCAGACGCTGCACCTGGTTGTCGTAGAACGGGAAGTGGAGGACCGCGAAGAGGTAGCCGTCCTCCTCGTAGTCGTCCACCTTCGGGCGCTGGCGCTTCGAGACGATGTCCTCGACGTCGAGGGGGTGCCAGCCGAAGCGCTCGGCGAGTTCCTGTGCCGTCTCGACGTCCGGCGAGACGACGTTGACCCAGGTGAGACCGCTAGCGGTGAGCTCGTGGACGACGGGCGCCGGCGCGATGGCCGGCAGGCCCCCACGGGCGCGCGAACGACGGATGCGAGGGAGGCTCGGCATGGGTACTCAGCGGGTCGTCCTTCGTCGGCACCATGTTCTCGATTGTAGTCGCCATGCCTTCAGGCGGGTGCCCCGGCAGGCAGAGGCGTACGCGTACACACGCATCCGAAAGGAGTCCGCGCACCGTGGAAAACTAGCCCGCATGCGCGGAGGCTTCCTCCTCGACCCGGACGTCGCCTACTTCAACCACGGAGGCTACGGGGCCTGCCCGGTCGAGGTGTTCGAGGAGTACCAGCGGCTTCAGCGGGAGCTCGAGGCGGACCCGACGCACTTCTTCGTCCGGCGCTTCGAGGTGGCGATGTGGGATGCACGGACTGCTCTGGCCGCATTTGTCGGAGCGGCACCGCGCGACCTCGTCTTCACGCCGAACGCGACCTCGGCGCTGAACGCGGTGATCCGGTCCCTGCGAATCCGTCCGGAGGAGGAGATCCTCACCACGAAGCACGAGTACGGCGCGATCCTGCGGACGCTCGGCTTCATCCGGGCGAACGTCGTGCTCGTCGAGCCGGACGAGCTGATCGAGAACATCTCGATCCGGACACGCGCCGTCGTCGTGTCCCACATCACCTCACCGACGGCGCTCGTGCTCTCGGTCGAGGAGATCTGCGCAGCCGCCCGGAGGGCGGGTGTGCTCTCGATCGTCGACGGCGCGCACGTACCGGGCCACGTCTCGCTCGACATCGAGTCGGTCGGCGCGGACGTGTATGCGGGCAACTGCCACAAGTGGCTGTGTGCGCCGAAGGGGTCGGGCTTTCTCTGGGCACGACCGGAGCATCAGGACTGGATCGAGCCGCTCGTCGTGAGCTGGGGCTACCGGGAGGACGCTGGGTTCGGCGAGCGCCACGGATGGCAGGGAACGCGGGATCCGGCGGCGTATCTCGCCGTGCCGGCGGCGATCGCGGCGCACGCCGCGTTCGACGCGCAAGCGGCAGCGGCGCTCGCCGACGAGGCGGAGCGGCGGCTCGGCCAGCTGGGCTTGCGACCCCTCCGCGGAGACCGTGCGCCGTTGATGCGGGCCTTCACCGTGAAGAGCCAGCATCCGGCGGCGCTGCAAAGCCGTCTGTACAGCGACCATGGGGTGGAGCTGCCGGTGTACGACTGGGAAGACACGACGCTCGCGCGCGTCTCGATCGGGCCGTACAACGACGAAGCCGATCTCGACCGGCTCGTGGACGCCTTCCGGGATAGCCTCGCTCGGTGATCCAGGCCGCGATCCAGACGCTCCTCGACGGGCACGACCTCGACCGCGCGGACGCGCGCGAGGTCATGGGCGAGATCATGGCCGGGGAGGCGACGCCCGCCCAGATCGGCGGATTCCTCGTCGCGCTGCGGGCGAAAGGCGAGACGGCCGACGAGATTGCGGGATGCGCCGAGGCGATGCGCTCGCACGTGCTCCCGGTGCAGCCCGCGCGGAAGGACGTCGTCGACGTCGTCGGGACAGGCGGCGACGGAGCGCGCACGTTCAACATCTCCACGACGGCCGCGATCGTGGCCGCGGCGGCGGGAGCCGCCGTCGCGAAGCACGGCAACCGCGCAGTCAGCTCCGTTTCCGGCTCCGCGGACGTGCTCGAGGCACTCGGCTTCGACCTCGAGCTGCCGCCCGAGCGAATCGCCGAGTCCATCGACACACTCGGATTCGGCTTCATGTTCGCCCCGTTGCACCACCCGGCCATGAAGCACGCGGCGCCCGTACGCCGCGAGCTCGGGACGCGGACGATCTTCAACGTCCTCGGGCCGCTGACGAACCCTGCCGGCGCACGAGCGGGCGTGTTCGGCGTGTACTCCGCGGACGTCGCCCGCACCGTCGCCGATGCACTCGCCGTGCTCGACTCGCGACGCGCGTTCGTCGTGCACGGGGCACACGGCGTCGACGAGCTCTCGCCGGCAGGCCCGAACCTCGTGTTCGAGGTGGTCGACGGGGGCGTCCACGAGCGCGTCGTCGATCCCCTCGAGCTCGGGGTCGAGCGCTGCGATCCCGCCGAGCTGGCCGGCGGCTCGCCGGACGAGAACGCCCAGGTTGCCCGGGACGTGTTCGCCGGTGCGCAGGGCGCAAAGCGCGACGCGGTCGTGCTGAACGCGGCCGGCGCGATCGCCGCGGCCGGCCACGCGCAGGACCTCGCCGAGGGGCTCGCGCTGGCCCGGGAGGCGATCGACGGAGGTGCCGCGGAGGAACGGCTCGCTGCGCTCGTCGAGTTCTCGCGACAATCCACGTGATGGGACGTTTTGCCCATGCGCTCGCACGGCCCGGCTTGACCGCGATCGCCGAGGTCAAACGCCGCTCGCCTTCGGCCGGCGACCTGCGACCGGACGCCGATCCGGCGACGATCGCCGCGGCATACGAGCGGGCCGGAGCGGCCGCGGTCTCGATCCTCGTGGACGAGCGCTTCGGCGGAACGTGGGACGATCTCCGCGCCGCACGGGTCGCCGCTTCGGTGCCGCTGCTCGCGAAGGGGTTCTTCACGAGCGAGGACGACCTGCGAGCGGCGCACGAGGCCGGGGCCGACGCCGCTCTCCTGCTCCTGCGAGATCTCGCGGACGAGGACGTCAAGCGACTGCTGGCCGCCGCTTCCGATCTCGGGATCGAGACCCTCGTGGAGGCCCACGATGCCCAGGAGCTCGAACGGGCTGTGGTGCTCGGGGCGCCCGTGATCGGAATCAACGCGCGCGACCTCGCGACGTTCGAGATCGACCGGGTCGAGCAGCTGCGGCTCGTCGCGAGCGCGCCGCGCGACCGTGTCGTGGTCGCCGAGAGCGGGATCGAGTCGCGCGCCCAGGGGGCAGCGGCGGAGCTGGCGGGCGCCGACGCGATCCTCGTCGGCTCGACGCTCATGCGCGCTCCCGATCCCGCCGCGAAGCTGGCGGAGCTGCTCTCGCGTCCGCTCGTGAAGGTCTGCGGGCTCACGCGCGAGGAGGACGTCGGCGCGGCTGTCGAGGCCGGCGCGGACATGGCCGGGTTCGTGCTCGCCGAAGCAAGCCCGAGGCGGGCGCCAGGCGTCCTGCCGGTGCCGGACACGATGCTCGCGGTGGCCGTCGTCGTCGGAGAACCCGAAGGCGATGGCGCCGACCTCGTCCAGCTGTACGCGCGGGAGGAGGGCAGGGTGCGCGGGCGCGACGCCGTGCTCCTGCGCGAGGGCGAAGAGGTCGCGCGCGTCGTCGACCTTCCGTGGCAGGAAGCGGATCCGACGCACCTGGAGCGGGCACGCGCGACCGAAGGTCGCGTGATGCTCGCGGGCGGGCTCGGCCCGGCGAACGTCCGCGACGCGATCGACGCCGTGCAGCCGTGGGCGGTCGACGCGAGCTCGAGCCTCGAGGTGTCACCGGGAATCAAGGACCACGAGCTCGTGCGCGCCTACGTCGAGGCAGCGCGATGACGGCGACGGCCTACGGCGCCTACGGCGGGCGGTACGTGCCCGAAACGCTCATTCCGGCGCTCGACGAGCTCGCGCGCGGTTGGGAGGAGGCGACCGTGGATTCCGCGTACCGCGCCGAGCTCGACGCACTCGGCGCCCACTACGTCGGCCGCCCCTCGCCGCTCTACGAGACCGAGCGCTTCACGCCGCCCGGCCGGCGCATCGTCCTGAAGCGCGAGGACCTGAATCACACCGGCGCCCACAAGATCAACAACGCGCTCGGCCAGATCCTGCTCGCCTCCCGGCTCGGCAAGCGGCGCATCGTGGCGGAGACGGGTGCAGGCCAGCACGGTGTCGCGACGGCGACGGTGTGCGCCCGGTTCGGGCTCGAGTGCGTGGTCTACATGGGTGCGGAGGACATGCGGCGCCAGCATCCGAACGTCGAGCGCATGCGACTGCTCGGCGCGGAGGTCCGCGCGGTCGAGTTCGGCACCAAGACGCTGAAGGAGGCGACGAGCGAGGCGATCCGTGACTGGATCGCGAACGTCGAGACGACGTACTACCTCATCGGCTCCTGCGTGGGGCCTGCTCCGTATCCGAGCATAGTGAGAGAGTTGCAAGCCGTGATCGGGCGTGAGGCCCGAGCTCAGATGCTCGAGGCGTACGACCGCCTCCCGGACGCCGTCGTCGCATGCGTCGGGGGCGGATCGAACGCGATCGGGCTCTTCGCCGGCTTCCTGGACGACGCTGAGGTCCGCCTCGTCGGCGTGGAGGCTGCGGGCGCGGCGAGCCTCGGGACGGGTCGCGCGGCGGTGCTGCACGGCGCCCGCTCCTCCGTCCTCGCAGACGAGGACGGGCAGGTGCTCGACGCACATTCCATCTCGGCGGGTTTGGACTACCCGGGCGTCGGCCCCGAGCACGCCGCCCTCCGCGACTCCGGGCGCGCGGAGTACGTCACTGCGACAGACGAGGAGGCCCTCGCCGCCTTCCATCTCCTGGCGGAGACGGAGGGCATCCTGCCTGCGCTCGAGCCTGCGCACGCGCTCGCACGCGCGCTCGACCTCGACGCGGAGCTCATCCTCGTCGGCCTGTCGGGACGCGGCGACAAGGACCTCGCCGAGGTGCTCGAGCACTGAAGACCCTCGTCGTCTACCTCATGGCCGGGCGCGGGACGCCGGAGCTCGCCGAGGCGGCTGCGGCGGGCGGCGCCGATCTCATCGAGATCGGCTTTCCGTTCTCGGATCCGCTCGCGGACGGCCCGGTCGTCCGGCGGGCGGCCGAGCAGGCCCTCGCCGACGGGATGCGCACGGCCGAGTGCCTGCGCTGTCTCAGCGACGTCCGAGAGCGTGTGTCGGTTCCGCTCGTCCCGATGACGTACTCGTCTCTGCTCGAGGCCTACGGATGGGAGCGCTTCGCCGCAGATGCCCGTGCTGCCGGGGCGACGTCGCTGATCGTCGCCGACCTTCCGATCGACGTGCACCCGGAGCTCGAGCGGATCCACCTCGTCGCGCCGACGTCCACCGACGAGCGGATCGCTCTCGCGGCCGAGTCGACCGACGGCTGGCTCTACCTCGTGACGGTCGCAGGGACCACCGGAGCCCGCACCGAGCTCTCACCGGCGCTCGCCCCCCTCGTCGCACGGACTCGCGCGCTCACCGACACGCCGCTGTACGCGGGCTTCGGGATCTCGACACCCGAGCAGGCAGCCGGGGCCGCGGAGCTCGCCGACGGCGTGGTCGTCGGGTCGGCGGCGCTGCTCGCCGCAGAGGTGGGCCCGGCTGCGCTCGAGCGGTTCGTCGCTCAGCTCCGTGCTGCGCTCGTCTGAGCGAGCAGCCAATCGCGCGCCACGTGCCAGGCCTCGGTGCCGGGGTCGATGTGCTCGAAGTGGCCGGTCTGTGTGAGGACGAGGAGCTCGCACGGATCGCCGGCGGATCGCGCGGCCGCGGCGTAGCTCGTCGCGATGCGCATCGACACGGTGTCGTCGCGGTCGCCGTGCAGGACGAGCTGCGGGATGCCGAGCGGGAGGCGCTCGCGGGGGGACGCGAGCACGTAGCGCTCGTAGTTCTTCACGGGATCGCCGAGCAGCGCCCGCGTCGGCGTCGACGACGGCATGAGCCCGGCTGCGAGCGTCAGGTCGAGAACGCCGGCCTGCGAGACGGCAGCGGCGATCCGGACGCACGGCGCGCCGCCCGGTGCGTCAGCCGGCAGATTTCTCCGCGCCGCTGCCCAGAGTGCGAGCTGTCCGCCGGCCGAGTGCCCGACCGAGACGACGTTCTCGAGATCGAGCGGCGCGTCCAGGTCCGCGAGCAGGTCGATGCAGGCTGCGAGGTCGTGGAACGTGTCGGGCCAGCCGCCTCCGCCGCCGACCCGGCGGTACTCGACGTTCCAGGCCGCGAGGCCGTACGCGGCGAGATCGATGCAGAGGTCGGTCATGAGCGACCGGTCGTACTGCGCCTTCCAGTACCCGCCGTGAATGACTGCCGCGACGGCGAACGGGCCCGTGCCGGACGGGAGGAAGAGCTCGCCGACCTGGCTCGGATGAGGTCCGTACGGGTGAAGGGAGCGCGAAGCCAGTGCGGCTACGATTCTCGCCGATGCCCAGCCTCAGCGACCGTCGCGTCACGACGATCTTCGCGTTCGTGCTCGCGTCCGGACTCTGCGGGGCATTGCTCCTCGCTCGTGCGGTCGAGACCGGATCGTCCAGCTGGCGGTTCCTCGTCTGGAACCTCGTCCTCGCGTGGATCCCGTTCCTCCTCGCGCTGGCTCTCTACGACGCACATCGGCGGCGCGCCGGACGGGCGTGGCAGCTCCTGCTCGCCGCGGGCTGGCTCCTCTTCCTTCCGAACGCGCCGTACATCGTCACGGACTTCCTGCACGTCGGGGTCATCGGAGGTGCGCCGATCTGGTTCGACGCGTCGCTCGTCGCCGCGTTCGCGGTCACGGGGTTGATGCTCGGGATGGCGTCGCTGTTGCTCGTCCAGGCGGTCGTCGCCCGCAGCTGGGGCGCCGTGTGGAGCTGGCTCGTGCTCGTCCCGGTGCTCGGACTCTGCAGCCTCGGGATCGCGCTCGGGCGCATCGCGCGCTTCAACAGCTGGGACGCGGTCGCACAGCCGGATGCGATCCTGCGCGTGCTTGGCGACAAGCTCCTCGATCCGGGGACTGCGGTGCGCGGGATCGCCGTCGTCGGCGCGCTGACTGTCTCGCTCGCGGTCGGCTACCTCGTGCTGTACGCCGTCGCCGGCCTCGTGCCGCGTCGCAGCTCGCCGGGCGACCGCGACTAGCGCGCAATTCGGAAGTCAGTGCGCCCCGGCAGGAACGTAACCTCGTCGGCAGGGGCTCAGCGCCAGGCAGCGCGCGCCGGATGTGGCTGAATCCACCGACTGCGGTGGGCGGACCCGTTCCTTTGGAGTTCCTCCCACAAGACGACCGCCCGCCGTTCTCCCGTGCGAGCTAGCGTGACCCGCGTGCCGGAGCGCGTCCTCACGCTGCGCGAGCTCAATCGCGCGACGCTCGCGCGCCAGCTTCTGCTCGATCGGAAACGCCTCTCGGCGAAGGCCGTGATCGAGCGCCTGGTCGGGATGCAGGCGCAGTGGCCCCCGGCCCCGTACGTCGGGATCTGGACACGGACGACCGGCTTTCGGCGCGCGTCGCTCGAGCGCGAGCTCGTGCGCGGGAGCGTCGTCAAGGCGAACATGATGCGGCAGACGCTCCATCTCGTCACCCGCCGCGACTACGCAGTCCTGCGCGCCGCACTCAGCGAGTCGGTCTTGAGGGAGTCCACTCAGGCGAAGCTCCTCGCGCCGTCCATGCGTGCGCTTGCCGACGGCGGACCGGTGGCGACGGCCACCGCCCTCGAGCATCTCGAACGCGAGCACGGGATCACCGGCCTCACGGCACGCCGGGCGTGGAGCGCTGCGCGTGTGTCCGGTCACCTCGCTCATCATCACGAGACGGCGCTGTGGCGAGGGCAACCGGAGGCACTGTTCGTCGCGCTCGAGGAGCCCGAGCAGCACGATCCAACCGAGGCGCGCGCCGTGACGCTCCGACGCTATCTCGCGGCGTTCGGCCCGTCTACGCGTGGCGACATCGTGGCGTGGTCGAAGATGCAGGTGCCGGAGATCCAGCGGGCGCTCGACGGACTCGTGCTGCGCCGATTCCGAGACGAGCACGGCCGCGAGCTCCTCGACGTGCCGCGTGGCCCGCTCCCGAATCCCGAAACGCCTGCGCCCGTTCGCTTCCTGCCCAAGTGGGACAACCTTCTCCTCGCCTTCGCGGACCGCACGCGCGTGCTGCCCGAGGAGTACCGGAAACGCGTGATCCGGGCGAACGGCGACGTCGCGCAGACGTTCCTCGTCGACGGCTTCGTTGCGGGGACGTGGAGCGTCGAGGACGGCCGCATCGTCCCGGAGCCGTTCGAACGGCTGCCAGGGTCGACCCAGCGCGGCCTCGCCCAGGAGGCCGAGCGGCTCGAGGCCTTCTTCGCGGACTGATTGAACTCCGTAGCGCTCCGGATCTCTCCTGAACGACCCGGTCCCGCTGCGGATGATGACCTGATCAGGACCCGACCCGAGCGCACGCGCGCTGGAAGCGATAGGTCCTTGACCGCTAACCGGGCGGGAAGCCGTTACCGCCGCAGTTCGCCTCGTCAAGGAACGTCGCGGTGCTTGTCGGCGGCGGCGCGTTCGTCGGTAGCAGGGTGTTCCCGCGCATCGCTGGTCGAAGTCACTAGGACCCGTGCCTGATACTTCCCGCGTGCTGCGCCGTTTGGTGTTCGCCGCAATCGCCATCACGACGCTGGTAGCGGTAGTCGGCTTCACCGCCGAACCACGGCCACTTCTCCCAGGTGACCGCATGGGAGCCATGCTGTTTGTCCGGGGAACGGCCGCGACCGCCGACCTGAAGCTGTTTGACATCTGCGACCCCGTCATCCTGCGACCCGGACGGTATGTGCGGTCGTGCGCCCCCGTGCCGCGGGTGAAGCGTCTTTTCATCGGCCACGGCGTGTTCGCAGCGCCGGGTGCCATCAATCGCGTCTGGCATCCAGCGGCGTACGCAGCGTGGTTCGACGGACGCCGAATCCGGCTTCGGGCGTTCGGAACCTCCGACCGACCGTTGTATTTCTTCCCGCCAGCAGGTGGCAAGACCGTAACGCTGCGGGAATGGCGCGTGATGGTCGTGAACGCATCACCCGGCGCGCACACGCTGCGCTATCGGACAACGGACGCGAGTGGCACGACCGACGCGACCTGGAACTTCGCGGTCACGCGCGGTTAGACGTTCACGCCGTCACCAGGACTGATCTGCGAAAACGCCCGTGCAAGAGGTCGATGCGTTCGTGGACGAGTACATCCGTCGGTTCTCCGAACGCGATGTCGAGGGCGTGACTGAGCTGTGCCACGCGCCCTTCTCGCCATACGGGAGGGCATGCCGATCCACATGCCGGACAGCGACGCCGCCCGCTACTACACGCCATCCTCACGTCGGACAGCGTGATCACATTCGCCCTCGCCAGTTCGTCCGTGCTTACCGACCACCCGGCCGCAACCGCGGCGCCGCGAGGATCGGCTTGCTTGGAGGAGGCCGCGCGGCCGGATGCGTTCACGACCAACGCCGCCGATGCTTGGGCAGAGGCGGAGTAGCCTCCTGTCATGAGTGTTGTGTCGCTTCGCGAGATCGGCGACGGTAATCGAGACGAAGTTCTCGCCCTCCGTGTGACGCCAGTCCAAGCGCGATTCGTCAGTTCGGTCGCGGAGTCCCTGAAGGAGGCCGAGGAGACTCCGGAAGGCAAGCCTTGGTATCGGGCCGTCTACGCGGAGGGCCTCCCGGTCGGATTCGTCATGCTGAGCTGGAACGTCACTCCCGAGCCGCCACGCATCATCGGGCCGTGGTTTCTGTGGAGGCTTCTGATCGACGTGGAGCACCAGGGCCGTGGGTACGGTCGCGATGCGATCAGGCTCGTTGCCGACATCGCGCGAGAAAACGGTGCGGCTGAGCTGCTGACCAGCTATGGCCAGGGTGAGGGCGGGCCGGAGTTGTTCTACCGGCGGATCGGCTTCAAGCCCACCGGGGAGGAAGCTGAGAAGGGCGAGATCATCGTCGCGCTTGACCTCCGCCCGTCGCCGGACGCCGAACGCATCTGAGACGGTTGGGGCCACTGGAGCGGCTGGCTAGCTGCGCGGCCGGGTCGGCTGCCTGAACTCCGTGACGCCACAGTTCCCACCGACGGGACCTGGCCCGCTAGCAAGATGACCGACCAGATGGCCGTTTCGGACAGTCGCGCGGACGAAGTAGTTCGGGTGGATTCCAGGACAGCACCGCGGACAGCACCATCCGCGCTTTCGGGCCTCGCTGACCCGCCTGCCGGTCGATTACAAGCCAAAACCGCATGGCTAGGCGGGCCAAGATGCGCCCGGCAGGATTCGAACCTGCGGCCTCGCGCTCCGGAGGCGCGCGCTCTATCCCCTGAGCTACGGGCGCGGGGAGCAGGGAGTGTAACCGCCGTCGAATAGGCTCCGGCCGTGCTGATCGCAGACGTCGCCGGGCGGTACACGGATCTCGTCACGACCGTGTTCTCCTCGACGATCGCGATGAAAGCGTGGTTCGCGACGGCCGCGCTCGCCCTGGCGTTCGTGCAGGTGACGACCGCGGCGAGGATCTACGGGAGGCTGCACTTCCTGCCCGAGCGGGGACCTGCCGTGGCGCGGCTCCATCGGTGGTCCGGGCGCATCGCGTTCCTGTGCACGCTGCCCGTGTTCTTCCACTGCGTGACGATCCTCGGCTTCCAGACCCCGGACACGCGGGTTGCAATCCACGCAGTCGCCGGCACGTTCCTGTACGGCGTCTTCGCGGCAAAGGTGCTCATCGTGCGCGATCACTCCCTGCCGGCCTGGGCACTTCCGACCGCGGGGTTGACGCTCGCGTCGATGCTCGGCGTGCTCTGGCTCACGTCGAGCCTCTGGTACTTCACGACGGTGCGGTTCGGGTTCTGATGGGCCGCGGATGGAGGCCGATCCTCGTCGGGGGCGCCGTCGTGATCGGGACGTTCGCGCTGGCGAAGGCTCAGATCTTCGAGCCGTCCGCGCCGGCGGGACCGACGGTCGTCGGAGACGTCGACCGCGGCGAGACGGTCTTCGCGGAGAACTGCTCGGTCTGTCACGGAGCGGGCGGTACGGGAGGAGGCGTCGGCCCGACGCTCGTAGAGGCCGGCCTGGACGAGGCGGCGGTCACGTCTGCCGTCCAGCAGGGTCGCGGCGTGATGCCGGCCGGAATCGTGAGCGGTCAGGAGCAGGCGGACGTGGTCGCCTACGTCGTATCCGTGTCCAGCCCGTCCCAGTAGGTTCCGGGCGTGGACGTCGCCGCGAAGATCGTCCGGCTGCAGCTCGCCGAGACGTTCGTCATCGCGCGCGAGACGGCGGATCATGCCGACGTCGTCCAGGTCTCCCTGACGCACGACGGCGTCACGGGCTACGGCGAGGCTGCTCCCGTCGAGCGCTACGACGAGTCCGCCGAGTCCGCGCTGCGCTTCCTCGACGACCACGGCGGGCTCGTCGGCGGCGATCCGTTCGCGCTCGAGGAGATCGGCGAGCGTCTCGCGGCGGCGCCGCGCGAGCAGGCCGCGAAGTCGGCGCTCGACGCCGCCCTCCACGACCTGCAGGGCAAGCTGCTGGGCGTTCCGACCTTCCGGCTTCTCGGGCTCCCGCGAACGGGGCCACCGACCTCCTGGACGATCTGGCTCGGTGACCCCGACGACATGGCTCGGCGCGCCGAGCAGGCGGCCGCCGTGTACCAGCGGCTCAAGCTCAAGCTCGGAGGCGGGGACGGGCTCGACGTCGAGCGCGTCCGCGCCGTCCGTGGGGTCACCGACCTCCCGCTCATGGTCGACGTGAACGAGTGGTGGTCGCTCGAGGAGGCGCTCGACGCGCTCCCGCAACTCGCCGAAGTCGGCGTCGAGTACTGCGAGCAACCCCTGCGGGCGGGCGACGCCGGCGGTCGGGAGCTGAGGGCGCGCTCGCCGATCCCGATCTACGTCGACGAGGACTGCCACACGCTCGCGGACGTCGAGACCTGCTCGGCGATCGCGCACGGGATCAACATCAAGCTCGCGAAGTCCGGTGGTATCCGAGAGGCGATCCGCATGGCCCACGCGGCGAGGGCACTGCGCATGGGCGTGATGCTCGGCTGCATGCTCGAGTCGGGGCTGGGCATCGCCGCGGGCTGCTGCGT
>Ga0207650_10002302_pt1 | contig 13311 bp, 7 predicted proteins | sample KBSS63metaG_FD_184325 | JGI IMG/M metagenome (GOLD analysis project Ga0207650, IMG submission 184325) | Switchgrass rhizosphere microbial communities from Kellogg Biological Station, Michigan, USA - KBS S6-3 metaG (SPAdes) (version 2) | ecosystem: Host-associated > Plants > Roots > Rhizosphere >...
AATGCTTGAATTAGATGATATTCAACACTATCTTTTGACTCGCCCCAATGCGGTAATCGCCCAATATAATTTCATTTCATTTCGTGATGCACAAGCCGGACGAAAATGGGTGGAAGCTTTAATTCCAACTGTCGGAACTGCAAGCTCCGTTTTGGCGGCCAACCCAACGGATATGCGATGGGTTAGCCTTGCTTTTACATTTAACGGTCTTCGCAAACTTGGCCTGGATGAAGAATCGCTTGCATCATTTCCGGACCCATTCCGGCAGGGAATGGCAGCCCGTGCACAGATGCTTGGTGATACCGGGATAAACCATCCCGATAACTGGGAAGATCATATGGTTAGCGAAGATCTTCACGCAGTAGTCATACTTTTTGCCCGTGACCGTGAAGAACGGGAACGTTGTATAAAAAAACACCAGGAATACCTGGATAATGCACCGGGTGTAGAAATACTTTCCACGCTTCTTTTAGAAGCTGTTCCGCCGTTGGATTATGTGCATGAACATTTCGGGTATCGCGACCGCATTACCACTCCCCTAATCGAAGGCATGGAGGTTGGAGCCAAAGGAGAGGTCACCTTAGAAGAGGAAGAAAAACCGGAAAGCAAAATCCCGGAATTTACCAGCACCTCCCGGGGTACTAAGAAAGCAATTAAAGCCGGCGAGTTTTTTCTTGGTTATGCCGATGAAACAGGTCTTATTCCGTTGCAGCCCCAACCGGCCATCTTCTCAAAAAATGGAAGCTTTCTGGCTTATCGAAAAATGCAGGAACACGTGGGTGCCTTCCGTAATTTTTTAAAAGCGAATGGGGAAACGGAGGAAGAGCAGGAAATGGTGGCTGCCAAAATAATGGGACGCTGGAGAAAAACAGGTGCGCCGCTGGTTTTAAGTCCTGATAAGGATGATCGTGAACTTGGATTCGATGATCACCGGAACAATGCTTTCGATTATGAACACATGGATCCCAAAGGTTATGCCTGTCCTGTCGGTTCACATTGCAGGCGAATGAATGTGAGAGATAGCCGCGTTTCGCGGATCATGAACCGCAGATTGATCATAAGAAGAGGCGGCACCTACGGGCCTTATCTTCCGGATGATGCTCCTGATGATGGCGCTAACCGTGGCATTGCTGTATTTGCAGGATGTGCAGACCTTGCCCGCCAGTTTGAATTTCTGATTTCAGTATGGGCGAACGACCCGGAGTTTGAGCATTTAAATGAAAGAGATCCCTTTGCAGGGAGTATCGATGGAGAATTTGAAATAACCATTCCTAAACGACCCATCAAAAAGAAGCTAAAAGGCTTGCAGGCTTTTACAACCGTAAGGGGCGGCGCTTATTTTTTTATGCCCGGAATAAAGGCTTTAAAATATTTAGCCTCGGTAAAATAATTTTCGACTCATTCGCAAAATCATAGTCAATGAGCTATCCATCTCCCAGGTCATATAATCAAATTGGTGCTCCGCGAAAATATATTCCCGGAAAAAAAAGATTTAGTGTTTACTGGACGTGGAGTTATCCCTGGGAAGCAAACAGGGACATAACAGAAATGGACAACCGGTTTTCAACCTTTACTGAAGTTCGCCGTGTTCTCTGGCCCTTTTATGAAACTGTTGAATATTCTGAAAAAATGTTTCTGCAGGGCATTGCAGGCACACTTGAACTTTTCCATTTGAGCATTGTAAGATTTCAGCAGGTGGTAGAAAGTGTAACAGGCTACCATGTTCCAGACTACCAGCGCATTGACCAGGCAGGCCAGCGTTTGCCAATTGACGATAGAATACTTGCCGATACAGATACACTGATGGTATTTGGTCTTGATCACATGGTCACCGAACAGGAAGCATCGCAGGAAGAAATTGATGCGATTAAAAAATTTTTAAAAAGAGAAGGTACTTGTTTAATTCTTAGTCCACATCATGATGTGGGTTTTTCTGAAGACCTTAATCAGCGGCAGCAGGAATATAAACACCATGGTGATCCGCTTGTTCCCCGGCAACAACGATTTGGTACCTATACCAGATCATTGATGAAAGGGCTGGGTGTTCCTGTTGAAAACAGGTTTGGTTTACGTCCTGCAACTGTTGCAGGAACAAAAAATCAATTAGTACCGCTAAACAAACAAATGGATTTTGATAAACGCGGCTGGCTGAATGGTGTCAACACTTTTAATTTTCACATGCATCTTCCGCACTATGCTGTTACCACTGATGATCCGAAATTGATCCAAGTATTGGCCTCACAGCCTATCGACATGGCGCATCCGCATCCGTTTATTGAAGCCGGCAACAAAGAGTTCAATATGTTTCTTTGGATGCCGCCAAATGAAGAAAGAGCCGGCGACATTTTATTAGCCGACTCCACAATCTTCACAACGCTTTTTGGAGGCGATGAAAGCCTTGAACGTTTCTGGAAAAATCTCGCTACACTTTAATATCAATTGAAAAGAATGATCAGTGAAAAAAAATATACAACACTGTTCATTCAATCACTGATTATACTTCTTCCACTTTTTTCTATTTCACAGGATAAAAACAGTTTCGAGGTCTATGGATTTATCCTGACAGACGGCGGCTACAATTTTAATTCGATTGACCCGGATTGGTTTGATGTAATGAGACCAACAAAGCTTCCCAAATACAAAAATCAATTTGCGCCTTCGGGAAATTTTTTTATTAGTGTGCGGCAAACAAGATTTGGTGTAAGAAGTACCACCAACACCCAATTTGGATTATTAAAAACCCAGTTTGATTTTGACTTATTTGGTTTTGGAAAAGATGCAGGACAAACAACCATTCATCTTGTAAATGGATTTGGACAGCTTGGAAAAATTCTTGCCGGCCAAACGCCATCAACTTTTATGGACACCGAAGTATTTCCTGTTACGTTAGATTATTGGGGACCCAGTTCAAGGATCTTTTTTTTAAACATTCAATTGCGCTTTACTCCAATTAATACAGAGAAGGAGCGTTTTGCTATTGCATTGGAACGACCAGGTGCTACTGCAGATGGAACCGATTATTCAAACAGTGTAGATCTTCAACACGTAAAGCCTCATTTACCGCTTCCCAACCTAGTAAGTCATTATCGACATAACTGGAAATGGGGTCATACGCAGGTTGCTGCTATTGTAAAAAATATCAGATGGAAAGATGTGTCTGATACTTCTGTTTATAAGTTGAGTGGTAACGACGTAGGCTGGGGTATCAACTTCAGTACTGTAATTAATGCAGGCAAAAAACTAAAATTCAAATTACAGGGCGAAACTGGTGAAGGTTTTCAAAATTATACTGCCGATCCTTCACCCGATATCGCATTGGAAAGCAACCCTGGAAATGTTTATACACCGGTAAAGGGCAAGGCCCTTCCCCTGTGGGGCTTCTTTAGCTTTGCCGAAATGAAATGGAATGAAAAACTTCAGAGTTCTTTTGGCTATTCAATGATGACGATTACTAATTCTGATTTGCAATCGCCTGATGCGTTCAAACGAGGCCAATATGGTTTGTTCAATGTCAGGTATTACCCTGTAGATAATGTAATGGTGGGAATTGAATACCAGTATGGCAAAAGAGAAAATTTTAGCGATGGGTTTCATTCCTATACAAACAAAATTCAATTTTCATTGAAGTTTAATTTTTCACAACAGTTCCAGATGCAATAAACTCAATTTAAAAACTGTACTGAATACCTGAGATCATTACCACATTGCAAAACAAAACATCATTGTTCCATTTCAGTTTTTTTACTAAACCCATCTTTTACCATTGAACGGATATGTAAATCCTGTTGTGGGTATGGAATTTCTATCCTGTTTGCTTTGAACGCACGATCGATTGCTAAAATCATGTCACTTTTCACAGCAGGCCATTGCCTGAGATTGTGTACCCAAAAAGACAATTCCATCTCCATAGAGCTGGCATTAAATTGTTTGACAATGACTTCAGGAGCCGGTGTTTTCAAAATCCGGTCATCCTTTGGTGGTAAATCTGTCAGAATTTGAATGGCTTTCTCCAGGTCTGTTCCATAAGCCACAGCAATAGGAATCTCTACAACTTTGAAAGTATTGTCTTGCGTCCAGTTCACAAGGTGTTCATCTAACAAAGTTCCATTTGGTATCACCACGTTGGAACCGGCTGGCGTAGCCAAAATACTGCTACGGAAACCAATTGATTTTATTGTTCCTGTGCGTTCTCCCACTTCCACGATATCTCCAACGTTCACTGGTTTTTCAAATGAAATAATGAGACCACTAACTAAATTATTGACAAGGCTCTGAAGCCCGAAACCAACACCCACACTCAAAGCACTTAAAATGATAGTGAGCCTGTCCATTGGTATTCCCATGGCTGCAAAAGCAAGCAACAATCCAATACTGGCAATGGCAATACGTATAATGAGTAACCAGCTGCCTACTCCGCCCTTTTCCGCTATCCCACTCTGCGCATCCTGTTTTGGTGCTGCAAAAAATGCAACGATTCTCGAAACCAGTCCGGATAAATAAAGGATTAATAAAACTTCTAACAAACTTCCAATGGTAAAAGAAAATTCTCCAATGCTTCGTCTTTCGGTTAAAAAATCGGATACGGGAACAGAAATCAGTTTGTATGCATAAAAATTCCGTGCAAATAAAACAAACCATCCAAAGAAAAGCAATGCATACAATACCCGTGGCGCTTTGTCAGGCACATGTTGAAAGTTGATAAAGAAGATTTTTTTACCTGGTATTCTGTATGCCTGTGTTGCCAGCGCCAGTGCTTCGTTGATAAATCGTAATGTGGAATAAAACATGATTGCGAGTACGACGTTAAAGAAACCCGCAGTCAGACAGGTTTTTGAAAGATTGTAACGTCCATATGTATTTGTGAATATAGATGCGATCTGCATGAGGACGACGAAAGCAATAAAGTAAATAACAAGTCTTTCTCTCAGTTCACGTTTGCGCCCGGCAATCAGAATGGTTGAACAACAAATGATACCAGCAACTGCCATCCAAAGCATGATCCACCTTTCTGGTCTCGATGCCTGCAAAATGAGGCTGTCAGCACAGGCAGCGAGAAAAAAAAGAAATAAGGTGACCCATGCCGCCATCCAAAACCTGGTAAGGTAATTTGTGAATATGATGGTTAATGACACTGCAGCAATCATCCACAACAATGCTGTTAAAATAAAAGGCGGGTCAGTGAAAATGAACTGGTAAATGTTTAACACAATAACAAGAGCAGACAAAAACGGGTATCTTAAAACCAATTGATCATGCTTGTCAGCACTCAGCATATTTTGCTTCCGCAAACTTCGTTTCAATTTTACCAGGAAAGCCGTGCTGGCCAAAATTATGAGCAACATCAAAACAAGTTTGCCTGTTTCGTTCCTTGCATAAAAGATAAATGAAAGCCAGGCCTTGATCATTGAAAAATTAATGATCTCATCAAAGTTGCGTACAAATTTTGCAGGCTCGCTTAAGTTGTTGGTTTCCCTGTTAAAAGTTTTTGCTGAAAGATTTTGCTGAAAGATCTCAATTTGTTCAAGACCTGCGCTTAAATGATTCACAAGCATGTTTACACCAGGTTGCAATTCTGCAACACTCGTCAACGTTTGTTTAAATGCGCTGTCAATTGGTTTAATTTCCTGTGATACCACCGTCAGTTTTTCTGCATAGCGCATTAATACAGCAGAATCAGAAGACAGTTTATACAATATAGGATCCTGGTAAAGCGAGTCAATATTATTTCTAAGTGTCACCAGGTTTTGATAATATTCGTCCAGCGATGATTTTCTCGCGAGAATTCTTGTCAGCAATTCCCGCATGATCTTGTACGAAGTTTCCAAATTGCGGTGCGTTTGCAGGGTTCCGCTTTTTGTAAATACCCCATCGCTGGTAATCTCATACCAATGTTGGATTTTATTTATTTCATTGTTTAGGCCAGCAGTATCCAAACCACCCTCTAAATGGTTTTGTGCTTCCAGGGTAAGCTGTCTAATCTTCTTAATTATTCCTTCCTGTGTTGTAGCAATTGTGTCTTCAGTATACTGGAGTGCATTTTTCTTTTGTTCTTCAACCCCAAATTTTTTGATGTTGTTGTAGAGGCGGTTGGCAGCCGAATCATAATCCTTTTTTACAGAATCATAGTCGGTATTTTTTAATGCTGTATCAGCTTGTGCGTATGATGTCACACGCAGTAGCAAAATCAAAAGTGTTACTGCCAAAAATTTAAAGAAGACCAGGGACCACAACGTGTTGCTTTTCGTTTTTTTGCATACTTCCATTTCACACAATTAAATACACCACGATAGTTGGGTACAGTTACATTACTGTAAACTGGATACGGGTCTCAAAGAATTGAACAGGACCTTTGATTCCAAACCTGTCCAGCACACCATAACCATACACTAATTCAAGCCGAATCACTCGTGACATATACCAGTTGACCATTGGCGTTATTCTCCAGAATTGCCCGCCTTTTACCGATTTATCATTCAGGTTCAATGATGAAAGCCGAACCACACCTTCAATTTCACCAATCCCACCCTTGAATACCGATTTCTTTACCGGGACAAAGCCAAAAACACTTGTGCTGGTATTGTAGGGATGGATGGCGCCTGTGAACAAATAAGTAATTTCCACATTGCCTCCATAAAATTGATGATTACCAAATTTGTCAGAATAGAAACTGTGGACCATAGCTTCAGATCCCACCAAAAACTTGTTATGACGATAATAGATTTCGTAACCAATGTGAGTAGAATTATCGGCTTCAATCACTCCAGTGTTTAATACTTGTGGAGTTGGGTTGGATTCAGGTCGGGACTTTAGAGTGATTTGCCGGTTTTTTGGTTTTCCATACCGCAGGTTGGCCGCTATATGAAGCACCGTATTTTTCTTTGCATCATTGATTGCCAACCATCCTACCCTTGCAATCCCCTGCCATTCAAAAGTGGCAAAGCTTTGGTTCTTCGAAGTGGCGTTAGTAAATAAACCCAGGTTGGTAAACAGTCTTGATTTAGGGTAATAACCCATGTACTTGATTCCGTCGGCAAGAATCGGAATCACATCGAGAGCCATTTGCCTTTCCAGGCCCCAGGGCGAGTGGCCATTCATTACTTTAATCATGGAAAAGCCTTCCTTGGTTCTGCCGATAAAAAAATTGCCCTTTAATTCCGGTGCACCAATGGTTACGCCAGATTCTCTCAACATCCAAACGCTTTTGTCTCCATCATACATATAGGCAAACTTCCATGCCAGGTAGCGCTTTGTTCCTTTCATTACACCACTGCCAAGTATGCGAAAGTCTCTTACTTTAAACTGCGAGTGAACATCGAGGCCCGCGGAATCCATTTGCCTTTTGAATTCGTCACTTTGTATATAGGTAGTGCCATCATGTATATAACCCATTCCAATTCTAAAGGTGGAAGCCGAACCGTCAAATTCATTAGGCGGTAATTTTTTTACAGGCGCATCCTCTCTGCGTAAAACAAGTAAAACCCCTTCAGTTCCATCTGGAACAAGCTTAACAGTATCGCCACCGTATTGTTTTTCATGTATTGTGTCTTTTTGAGCAAAAATTCTGGAGGGCAGCAACATCGTAAAAGCAATCAGAATACCAAGGCGCAATTCTCTAAGCACGAAGCTTAGTGAACTGGTCATTTTCGCTTCGCAATAATTTGACATAGATAATTTTTTATCGTTCTCAGCTGCGGACTTCAGATTAAGTCACGACTTCTTGATCATTGTGATGTTGCAAGGCCCATGGGATTTAACGAAAACTATATTGATCATAAGAATGAGTGGAGGGAAGCCACGAATCCGCCTTCTTTTCCCAAAAACATGGTTAGTTTTTTGTCAAAACTTATAATCTACGGCAATAATGCTCTATTCAGCTCTCAAATTCTTTTGGTGAATTGGCGTGAGGGTACAGGTAAAGGTGTCTCACTATCGGAAAATTGTACTAACAAATCTTTTGAATTTAAGCCAGGATCGATCCCTGAATATGTTTTAAAATGCCCTTCTGAGCTTTTGAAACAATACTTGAATTTGCCGTGATGTTCGTTCTGTAATTGAATTAAAAATTTCTTTATGAATACCCGATTTAGAATTGTCTTGTTTTTAGGCCTGGCAAACTTGTTTTGCAGTATCAGTTTCGCCCAGGAGTATCGCATTGAAAAAGATCTGCTTGGAGAGAAAAAAATTCCCAATAATGCTTACTACGGCGTGCAAACCGCAAGGGGCCTGGAAAACTTCCAGGTTAGCGGTGTTAAGACCAATTTCTATCCCGATTATGTAAGAGCCTATGCCATGGTGAAGATGGCTGCCGCACGAGCAAACACTGATGTAGGAAGAATGAGCAAGGATAAACTGGCTGCCATTGAAAAGGCCTGCCAGGCTGTAATTGACGGTAAATACCATGACCAATTTTTGGTTGACCTGTTTAATGGTGGTGCTGGTACTTCTGCCAATATGAATGCCAACGAAGTGTTGGCGAATGTTGCTCTTGAAATGATGGGCAAACCAAAAGGAGATTATCATACCATTGAACCACATGATGACCTGAACATGGGGCAATCTACCAACGACGTCTACCCGACCGCTATTCATGTGGCATTGCTATTACACAACGATAAACTAGTGACCGAAGCAAAAGCCCTGGCTGCTGCTTTCCATAAAAAAGGTGATCAATTCAGTAAGATATTAAAGATGGGAAGAACAGAAGGCCAGGACGCAGTACCTATGACTGTGGGCCAGGAATTTCATGCTTTTGGCAGCCAGATTGATGGCGCTATTGATGCACTGGTAAAAACGGAAGCTTATTTGTATGAAGAGAACATGGGTGCCACTGCCATAGGTACAGGCATTACCGCATCCCCAGGATATGCAGAGAAATGTGCAACACGACTGGCAGAAATTACAAAAAAACCCATGCACCTGAGCAAAGACCTGATCGCCGCTACCTCGAGCATGCAGGCCTTTATTATGTATTCTGGTGCACTAAAAAACCTGGCGGTTACCTTATCAAAGATCAGTAGCGACTTAATTTTTTTGGCTACAGGACCCCGTGCCGGAGTTTTTGAAATCAATCTACCTGCGCTTCAACCCGGATCTTCCATTATGCCAGGAAAGGTAAATCCTGTAATGCCAGAGCTGATGAATTTAGTGTGCTTTAAAGCAATTGGCAATGATGCCACAGTTACTATTGCTTCACAGGATGGATTACTTCAGTTGAACGCTTACGAACCTGTTGTTGCCGTTGCCATTATGGAATCGCAGGCTCTTTTCTTTAAAACAATGCCTTTGTTTAGAAAACAGTGCATAGAAGGAATTACCATAAATGAAAAAGTGGTTGAAAACCATATTAACCGCAGTGTAGGTATTGTTACTGCATTGAATCCGGTGTTGGGTTATGATAAGACCACCGAGTTAGCAAAGGAAGCATTGGATACCAACAAAGGAATACTTGAACTGATACGCGAAAAGAAATTATTAACCGAGCAACAAATTAAGGACCTGCTTGACCCGGTGAAACTGACTTCCCCTACCGGACCAACTAACATTAAACAAACAGGTGATTTTTAAATAAGCCACTAAAACATCTACATAATTAAATTACAAAAAATGAAAAAGATAGTATTCGTTTTAATCTCAATCTTATCCATCGCTGCAGTTCAGGCACAACTTCCAAGAGTTATCATCTTAGCAACAGGCGGAACCATTGCAGGTGCAGGCACTTCGAGTGACCGTGCAGGTTATACAGCCGGTAAGATTCCAATTGATGATTTGATTGGCTCCATACCTACGGTAAAAAAGATCGCCACGATTACGGGTGAACAAATTTCATCGGTGGGTAGCCAGGACATGACAACAGACATATGGAAGAAACTGGCTGTTCGCATTAACGAGATCATTTCAAAGAAAGAAGCGGACGGTATTGTTATTACACATGGTACCGATACACAGGAGGAAACAGCGTATTTCCTTGACCTGGTGGTGCCTTCTCAAATGCCGGTTGTATTAACAGGTTCCATGCGTGCGTCTACGGCTATTAGCGCTGATGGTCCGAAGAATTTATACGATGCCATTACTGTTGCTATCGATCCAAAAAGTAAAGGTCGTGGCGTATTGGTTTCGTTTAACGAAGGCATTTTTGACGGAAGAGAAGTGATGAAAATGAGCACCACTTTCACAAACGCATTTGGCTCTCCCAATACAGGTCCAATTGGACATGTTTATGACGGAAAAGTAGAATACTATGCCAATGCAGTAAGAGAAAGAGATCCTCAATCTCCCGTTACTATTACAGCTACCACAAATCTTCCCCGGGTAGACATTGTTTATATGTATGCTGATGCACCATCCGATATGATTGATATGCTGGTTTCAAAAAAAGTAGATGGTATTGTGATCGCCGGTGTTGGTAATGGTAATTTCAACAAAACCTATACGGATGCCGTTAAAAGAGCGGTAGCTGCAGGTGTAATTGTTTGCCGTGCGAGCCGTACTCCTTCGGGCAGAGTTGTGCTTCATGATGAAATCAATGATGACGAGTTAGGCACTATTGTTTCCGATGATTTAAATCCTCAAAAAGCAAGGATACTATTAATGCTTGGACTGTTAAAGACAAAAGATAAAAAACAACTCCAGAGTTTTTTCTTTAAATATTAATTGTTGTTCAGGTAAATCAATTATGAGCTTGATGAAGGCAAAAATGAATTAATTCCAACAATAAATTTCTCTCTCTATTTTAAGCAGAATAGAACTACAGAGAGCTGGCCCTGGCACATAGTTACCAGGGCCAGTCACCATTTAACATGATCTGTAACAGTAAAAGACTGTTAAACAGATCAGTTATTCCCTATTCCGTCCTACATTAAATGCTGAACCTGGTTTTTGGATAGAAGTCAATTGATATACTGTTGATTGCCTTCAGATGGCCGTTGCGACCTCAAGGATTGTTTATCGGTTTCCAGAGAGTAAAATCTTGTAGTCATCCCAAAATTTGCAGGTTTCGTTGCATTTGGCGTGTCTATTGTTGTATGTAATACTGGCTGAGCTTTATAAAATAAACAGGAGTGTCAATTCTGTTCTTTTCATCAGGCTCATCAAAACATTCAACACTGTATTTACACTACCTGGCACAAACAGCAGAACCAAAAAATCGGGCTTTAACCAATTTAAAAAATTATGATTCTCCAGGAATCCATCCGAACTAAACAACCGGCAGTAAGGGAAATTTTTACTAAACCTCAGGCATCAACAACGTTGCAAACCGTGGTCAGATCAAAGGCAGCGGTTTTTGTTTTGATATCCTTCCTTTTATGCATTTTACTTTTTCAAGGATTGGGGTCTCCCTCAATTTATATTCTTGACGAAGCAAGAAATGCCCAGTGCGCAAAAGAAATGGAACAAAACGGCACGTTCATCATACCAACCTTCAATGGAAAACTGAGAACAGATAAACCACCACTGCATTATTTTTTTATGATTGCGGCTTATAAAATGATGGGGGTTTCATCATTTTCTGCACGTTTCTTTTCAGCGATATTTGGTTTGCTTACAATTGGTTTGATAGCACTGTTTGCTAATAAATACATTGGTCAACAAACTGCCGTACTTACTACTATAATTTTATCGTGCAGTGCGCAATTTATTTTTGAGTTCAGGCTTGCTGTGCCCGATCCATATTTTATATTTTTTACGGTAGCTGGTTTGTTAAGTGGATTTATCTGGGTGAAAGATAACAAGGTATCCTTTCTTTACCTATCAGCCATTTTAAACGGGTTTGGTGTATTAGCGAAAGGCCCGGTTGCCGTTGTTCTACCCGCCATAGTTTTGCTACTCTTCGCATTTTATAAAAAAAGCTGGAAGAATTTTTTTTCATGGCATCTCTTAACCGCATTTCTTTCGTTTCTGGCAGTAGCATTACCCTGGTATGTATTAGTGCACCAGGCAACCGATGGGCAGTGGACAAAAAGCTTTTTTCTGGAACATAATTTCGGAAGATATGCATCACCAAAAGATGGGCATAGTGGCTTTTTTCTACTTCCTCTATTTGTATCGCTTGTGGGACTATTGCCTTTTTCAACCTTTGTAGCTGAAACAGTAAAAAAAAGGAAAATAGTTTTTACCAACGATGCGCTTGTGTTTTCTTTCATTGTGTTTGCCATTGTCATTGTTTTCTTTTCATTATCCGCAACGCAATTGCCCAACTACACAATGCCGGCGTATCCTTTTGGCGCTGTCATGATAGCGCATTATCTCAGTAGAGCATTGAATCAAAAATTTAAATTGCCCACATATCCATTCTACATCATTACGACAGTTTTCTGCAGTCTTCCGGTTGTTGTATTCTTCGTTTTAAAATCTGAACCGCAAACGCAAAACATGATGTGGATAGCAGGTCTTTTACTTATTCCTGCAGTATTGTTTATCATCTTGCTGGTAAATATGAAGCACATGAGCATTACTTCAAGGGTTTTGGGTGTGGCAACCATCAGTGTCGTGTTCAATACTCTAATGCTTTTTGTTGTTTATCCGCTTGTTTATAAAAATAATCCTGTAGCCAAAACACTGGCTGTTGTTCAAACAGCACCCAGAGTAATATCTTATAAACATTATAATGCAGGTTATAATTTTTACCTTGATAACCCTATTATAAGATATAACAATAATGAAATTGATTCCATAAAAATGGCAACGCCAGGCACATTGATCATTACAAGTTCTGCCTTATTGAAAGAATTAGATTCATTACATCTGAAAACTGTGGCCTGGCAACATGATATTTTTGAACGAAGAGAAACAGTGATCCTAACAAAATAACATTCCCGACCACTCTTAATGATTTGCTTACATAAAAATTAAAAAGTTGTTTTTTCGTTTAGCTTCTCACGGCCGGTAAGTATATTTTCAAGCCTGGTTCGTTTCACATAATTCTCAAATCGAAACGATTGTGCCAGCGCCACAAGTTGTTCTTCGGATAGATCTTTGAACAGGTTGCAATATTCAGGCAACAGTGCTTCGGAAATCAAAATATGCCGCATCAAAAGTGCTAACTCTCTTTCTTTACCGTTTGGATACGGATTATAGTCTGGAAATTCTTTTTGAAGTAACTGTTCCAGTGGTGTAATGGCCTGCCTTATATTTTTATCGGTAGCTCCCCACGCGTCGGCACCAAGAGAATCCTTTCGGGAAAGAAATTTGGAAACAAGCTTCATGTAGGGTGTATTTTCATTTTGATGCATGATGGCCTGCAGGCCCATATCTTTATACAACCAGATGCACCAGCTTACTTTGTATTTGTTGTAATAGGCCAGCTGATCTTCC
>Ga0207650_10002304_pt1 | contig 13299 bp, 14 predicted proteins | sample KBSS63metaG_FD_184325 | JGI IMG/M metagenome (GOLD analysis project Ga0207650, IMG submission 184325) | Switchgrass rhizosphere microbial communities from Kellogg Biological Station, Michigan, USA - KBS S6-3 metaG (SPAdes) (version 2) | ecosystem: Host-associated > Plants > Roots > Rhizosphere...
CACCGTGACCTGCCCGTTGTCATCCCAGGCATACCGCGTGTCCATCTGCGAGAAACTGGCCCAATGCCGCACACACCGCGCCGCCTTACCAGCCCGTTCCCACTCCCAGTAGAAACTCGCCCCACCGGCCAAACCACGCTCAAGAATGACGTGCTGTTCGTCGTACCGATAAACCTCGCTTTCACCGACAGCATTGGTCGCAGAAACCAGTCGCCCAGCACCGTCATACGCGTAGGAAACAAGCTTCTGCTCCGTCACCCAGACGTATGGACCATCGTCCTTAAAGCGCTGGATCTGATAATCCACCGCCACGATCCGCCCCGACGCATAACGCAAAAACAACGAACGCCCGACACCGTTATCCAGCCGTTCAATCTGCCCCAGATAATTGCGGGAAATGCGCAACCGGTTGTCATACGCATCGCTGATCGCCGTCAGCGCCCCGTCGCGAAAGTGGTAGAACCGTGACGCCTGCGCCAGCACCAGTTCATCAGGCAACGACCCCAAGTAGATCGCCGCTTCGGCAAGGCTATTGGTGATTGCGGGGCGAGAAACGGAAGGCAAGGGCAGGGTGGTCGAGCGATTTTCATGATCGGTCCAAACAACCGAGTCGCCGGAAACAGCAAGCCGATGCGCCAGCGAGTGACTCCAGCCAAACCCCAACCCACAATCCATTTCCACCGCACTGGTGCGGTACAAGCGCGTCCACTCAAACGGCAAAATTCCGTCCAACGCCCCATCGGTCAGCGTCAGCAGTTCCTCGCCGGTGACCATCGACACCGGGCAACCGTTAGTGGCTGTTTTGTCGGAAGAGGCAGCCGCATCCCCGTTGGGATTGCGAGCAGCAGCCGGCACATCATCCACATGCTCTTTCTGCTTCAGCACCGCGTTCTGCCGCGCCTTCCAGCGCATCTGCATCGTGCCTTGCTTGAGGGCTCCGACCACCCCGCGAACCGCGACCGCCTTATAGCGATCCACGGCCTGCATGAACTTCGTCAGAATCGCCAAAAGACCCTTAACAAAGCTCACCGCTGCATCAAGAATCTGCGCCCCATACTTGACCAACCGCAGACTCAAATACGCCACACCCGCCGCAGGCAAGGCGATGGTCAACACCACGCCAATCACCAAGTCGATCAGCAGCGACACCACAAACCCAGCCGCCACGTTCGCTATTTCATTGGGTGGCAATGCATCCAACCAGATCATCGCCGTGCGCAACATCAGGTATAGCGCTGCCTCGTCACTGGCCAGCAACATGGCCTGTTCCATGACCTTGGGCGCATCGGTGGCGATCTGCGCCAACTTGGCCGCTTCGGTGCCCAACTGCTCGACGTACTTCAGCGGGTCTTCAAGAATCGCCTGCACCAGCTTGATGCTGTCCCACACATCACGAATCGCCGCCCAACTGCCCGCCAACAGGCCGCTGCCAATTGCACTGGCGGTTGAGCGTTCCCAGTGCGGTTTGAAGCCAGACCACTGCTCCCGAAGCCACCGCTCCAGATCCCCGGTCAGCCCGGCGTAAGAGGCAAACAGCGCGTCGACCTGTTCCTCGGACACCCCGCCTTGCACCCGCACCTGATAGCGCTCGCCCGCCGCGCAGTGGTGCGAGCCCTTACCCTGTTCATCCAGCATGATCACGGTGGAACTGCCATCATCCAGCCCGATGATCTCGACCGGGATATTGCCAATCGGCACGTCATACACCGACTCGAACAGGCTCTCGATCTTCAGCTCGCCGCCCACCGGGCAGCGGGTCACGGTCGAAAAGTCAGCATCGGAAAGGCTCACCGATTGCTGCGCATCCCCCACCCGCAACACCCGGTCCATCCCCAACAACGACGGCATGTCCAGCCCATGGCTCACGGCGTCCAGCGCACGCGAATACCACGTGCCCATCTGCTGGCGATAAATCACCAGGCTTTGATGAAAGCCGTCCAGTTCATGTTCGATCAGGGCAATGTGGGAAGCGTGGGTCATCCGTGACGTCTCGACAGAGGGCAAGGCGTCGGAGCATGCCGCAGCAAAAAGCGGCTGGATGAACGGTTGAGAAATTCAGAAAAGGCCGACTACACCGCGGGAAAATCCGCGAGAAACCCAGCTAAACGGCTACACAAAAAAGCGATAAACCTGATTGCATTCGTACGTCTCAAATAAAAATCGCTCTCATCCTTGCCCGATTTCCCGACATGGCCGTCATGGTTAATAGAACCTCCCTTACGCAGGATTTCCCATGTCGCGTCTCGCTCGTCCCTTGCATCCACTGGCCCTGTCAGTGGCGATGGCTTTTGCCGCCGTGCCGTTGCTCACCGTCCAGTCCTCCTTCGCCGAAGAGAGCAGCAGCACCGTGCGCAGTTTCTCGATTCCTGCCGGTGACTTGAGCCAGGCGCTCAATAGCCTGGCCGAGCAGGCGGGGTTGGTACTGGCATTCGATGCAAGCTTGACCCGGGGCAAGCGCAGCAAGGGATTGAGCGGTCCATACGACACCGATGTAGCGCTGAACCAGTTGCTCACCGGCAGCGGTTTGCAAGCGTTGAAGATCTCCGCCGATCGCTACCGTCTGGAAGCCATCCCGGAGAGCGGCGGCGCCATGGAGCTGCAGGCCACCACCATCAGCGGCGCCTACCAGAGCGAAAGCCCGACCGGGCCGGTGTCCGGCTATGTGGCCACGCGCAGCGTGTCGGGCACCAAGACCGATACCGCGCTGATCGAAACCCCGCAGTCGATTTCCATCGTCACAAAAGACCAGATGCGTGCGCAAAACGCCGAGAGCCTCAACCAGATCCTGCGCTACAGCGCCGCCGTCATCCCGGAAACCCGTGGCGCCACCGCGTCGCGTCTCGACCAGTTGACCATCCGCGGTTTCTCCCCGGCCACCTACCTGGATGGCCTGCGCATGCCATCGAGCCGTGACGCCTTGCCGCAGAAAGACGCCTTCGACCTGGAGCGCGTGGAAGTGCTGCGCGGCCCGGCGTCGGTGTTGTACGGGCAGGGCACGCCGAGCGGGGTGATCAACATGGTCAGCAAGCGCCCGCTGGACACGCCGTTTCACGAAGTGGGTGTGGAATACGGCACCTTTAACAAGAAGCGCACCACCTTCGACTTGAGTGGTCCGCTGGACGATCAGGGCGTGTATTCCTACCGTGTCGCCGGGCTTTTCGACGATGCGGATGGCCAGGTAGAGCACACCGAGACGCGCCGTCAGTCATTGTCCAGCGCCTTCACCTGGCGCCCGGACGACGCCACCTCGCTGACCCTGCTCGGGCATTTCCAGAAGGACCCCAAAGGCGCCTCCTACGGTTCGGTGCCGGCCTGGGGCTCGGTGCTGCATAGCCCGACCGGGCGCAGCATCGATGTGGATTTCTACGATGGCGAAAAGAACTTCGAGAAAAGCGACCGCGAGTATTACTCCATTGGCTGGGCGTTCGAGCATCACTTCGATGACGTGTGGACGGTACGCCAGAATGCGCGGTACCTGCGCAGCGAAGGCCAGTATCGCAGCCTCTACAGCAACTACCTGCAGACGGATTACCGCACCATTCGCCGTTCGACCATCGCCAGCGATGTCAACATGGATGCCTACACTCTCGACAACCAGTTGCAGGCCAAATTCGACACCGGCCCGCTGCAGCACACCTTGTTGATGGGGCTCGACTACCAGAACACCAGCACCGACACCCTGTCCGGGTCAGGCGTCTACACCGCAGGCCCGACCCTGGATATTTTCAATCCGGTGTATGGCGCGGCGGTCCCGGTGCCGGCCTACACCACCGATGGCACCTCGCGCAGCGAACAGACCGGTGCGTATCTGCAAGAGCAGATGAAGTGGGACAAATGGGTGTTGCTGCTGGGCGGTCGGTATGACTGGGCCAGCACCGATAACAGCACGCAGACCCTCAGCAGCGGTGCCAAGAGCAAGTCGTCGCTGGACAGCAAGGCGTTCACCGGCCGTATCGGCCTGGTTTACCTCTTCGATAACGGCCTGGCGCCGTATGCCAGCTACGCGGAGTCGTTCAACCCGCAATCGGGTACCGGTTACGGCGGTTCGGTGTTCAAGCCGACCGAAGGCAAGCAGTATGAAATCGGCATCAAGTACCAGCCGCCGGGCAGCAACAGCTTTATCACTGCAGCTATTTTCGACCTGCGCCAGACCAACGTGCTGACCACCGACCCGGACCCCACTCACCTGTGTGGCACCGGCCGTTGCCAGAGCCAGGACGGCGAAGTGCAATCGCGTGGCTTTGAACTGGAAGGCAAGGCCAGCCTCAACGATAACCTGGACATCACCGCCGCCTATGCCTACCTGGACAACCGCCTCAGCAAGTCCAACAACACCGTGCGTTATGCGCCCATCAGCGACATCGGCGTAGGCCCGGCCATCGCTGCCGAAGGCACCACCACGTACGGCGTGCCGCGCCACACCGCTTCCGCGTGGGCCGACTACACCTTCCACGACGGCCAGCTCAAGGGCTTCGGCGTTGGCGCAGGCGCGCGGTATGTCGGTTCGTCCTGGGGCGATACCGCCAACACCCTCAAAGTGCCGGGCTATACCCTGTTTGACGCAGCGGTGCACTACGACATCCCGAACATTACCCACCTCAAGGACAATCTGCGTTTGGCCCTCAACGCCACCAACTTGGCGAATAAAGAGTATGTCGCGTCCTGCTATTCCTACTCGTGGTGCTGGTATGGCTCGCAGCGCACCGTGCAGGCAAGTGCGACTTACCAGTGGTGATGAGGGGTAAATAAGGCACTTTAATGGCCCCCTTGTAACAAAATCCTCGCCAGAATCGCTTTTATTTTCAGGTGGTTAGGTGGGGATGCAAATGCGCACTGTTGGAATCATGCTGATCGCCTGCTCCCTGGCCGGCGGCGCGGCTGCCGTGCAGGCACGGGAGCTGCGCGAAGGTGACAAGTACATGTGCAGTTGGGGTGCCGGCACCGCCGCCAGGGCCCAGGAGCTCAAGTTGTCCGGGGTGTCGCTGTATGCGGCGCGGCAGAAGATCCAATCCATGAAATTCAATAAATCGTGGATGCGCATGATGGCCATGGGCATCACCGAACAAACCTACGACAGCCGCTCGCGGCTCAAGCCTGAGGCGATTCGCCAGGGTTTCTACCAGGATTGCGTGCGCTATAAAGTCGCGCGTAAGTGACCACTTAGCCCGACAACGGTGAGCGCTCATCGTCCTGGAAATACGCCTTTGCCGTTTCAATAAATCGCTGATTGGCCTGGGACAGGTACTCGTTGGCGCGCCAGCACAGGTTGAAGTGCATGAACTGCGCGGGCTCGAAAGAAACACCCACGAGCCCGGCTTCCTGCTCCTGCACTGAACGCAGCAGGGTGGATATGCCCATTCCGCTGCGGGTGGCGGTAATCACCAGCGGCACGAAATTACTCTCCAGGGCAATGCTGAACCGAACCCGAGCCGCGCTGCAAAAGGCGTCCAGCAGATGGCGCTGAAGGAAGGTGTTGTCGAACACCAGCATCGGCTCGTCCTGCAAGCGCGCGGCCGGGATGGACGACGCTGCCGCCAGTGGGTGCTGCGCATGCATGCACAACACCATTTCGTCGCTGCCGAGCAACACCGACTCCCAATCCGGGTCGACCCGCCGCGACTCCAGCAGCGCCACATCGATGTTCCGCGTGGCCAGGCGATTGCTGATGTCATCGGCGCTGCCTTCCACCACATGCATGGCGATGCCGGGGTAGAGCGCGCGAAATTGCATCAGCAATTCGGGAATATGACGGATGCCATACATCGGCGGCACGCCGACGCGGATCTCGCCGCTGTGCAACTGGGTCAGGTCCTGCAATTCACGCCGGGCACCGGCCAACCCTTCAAGGCACGCCTCGGCACGCGCCAGGAACAACTGCCCTTCGGCCGTCACGCTGATCTGCCGCGTGGCACGGTTGAACAGGGCTACGCCCAGCTCCTCTTCCAGGCGACTCACCGCCATGCTCAGCGCCGGTTGTGCCACGTGCAACGCCTGGGCCGCCTTGGTGAAGCCGCCTTGACGGGCGATTTCGACGCAGTACTCCAACGCTTTCAGGTTCATACGGGCTCGCATAAAAAAGTGTGATGAGTGGCTTCACAAATGGATATTTTCTGTGATGAAGGCAAGTCTATAACCTGTCGGCATTCTTCTCCATGCCGAGTGCCACACGATGCCCAACTTTCGCGCCTATTGGCTTGTCACCCTGATCGTCGGCGCCCTGGGCGGTAGCCTTGCCAGTTGGGCGGGGTGGCCATTGCCGTGGGTGATTGGCTCGCTGGTGGCCGTGATGCTGACTCGCTGCGCCGGTGGCCGGGTGCCGGAGATTCCCCATGGGCGCCACGTCGGGCAACTCATCGTGGCGGTCGCCATCGGCTGTCATTTCACGTTGCCGGTGATGCAGCAGGTGGCGGCCCACCTTGGGCTGATCGTCACGGCCGTGTTGCTGACGTTGGTGCTGGCGTTGTGTTCGGTGCTGATCCTGCATCGCTGGGGCGTGGCCTTCGGCACGGCGTTCTTCGCCTTGATGCCCGCCAATTCCAGCGAGATGGTGCACCTGGGTCGCCAACGGCAGGCGGATACTGCGTTCATCGCGGCCGCCCACAGCATCCGGTTGCTGCTGATCCTGCTGACGGTTCCTGCCGTTGCCACCTTCGGCCTGCCCGCGATGGCTGCGCCTGCGCCATTGCCGGTGATCTGGCCATGGCTGATCTTCATCCTGGCGATGGGCTGGCTGGCGGCCCTGGGTTTCAAGCAATGCAAGCTGCCCAACCCGTGGACGTTCGGGCCGTTCCTGATCTGCGCGGTGGGGGTGGGCTGCAATAACTTGTCGATGAGCATGCCGGGCTGGCTCAGCGGCAGCGGGCAGTTGCTGATCGGCTGTGCATTGGGCGTCGCGTTTGACCGCAGTTTCTTCCGTCGTGCGCCGGGTCTGCTGGCCAAGGTGCTGCTGTTATTGACCGCTTCGGTGATCACCACAGCGTTGGCTGCCTGGGCGCTCGGCGCCGGGTTGGGCATGCCGTGGTTGTCGCTGGCCCTGGGCATGATGCCCGGCAGCGCACCGGAAATGAGCCTCACCGCCGAGGCCCTGGGCCTGGCCGTGACGCTGGTGACGGCGATGCAGGTGATCCGCATGCTGTTGATCCAGGCGGCGTGCTTGCCACTTTATCGCCTGCTGAATCCGGAGTCGCAGGTGCAAGCACCGGTCAGTGCAAAATCTGCGTAAGCCTGTCCAACTTCGCCTTGGCGCTCCTCGCCATACTGGGGTCAGGTAAATGAAGAGGAACAGGCGATGACTGACTACGTATTGACACCCACCCCAACCCCATCCCTCGCGGTACAGGGCAGTGCAGCGCGCTTCCCGCTGCGCCGGGTGTTCTGTGTGGGCCGCAACTACAGCGAGCACGCGCGTGAGATGGGGCATGACCCGGACCGTGAGCCGCCATTCTTCTTCATGAAACCGGCGGACGCCGTGGTGCCGGCCGAAGGCGTGATCGCTTATCCGCCGCTGACCGCCGACCTGCACCACGAAGTGGAACTGGTGGTGGCCATCGGCAAGGACGGGGTGAACATCAGCCCGGAACAGGCGTTTTCCCACATCTGGGGGTACGGTGTCGGCATCGACCTGACCCGTCGCGACCTGCAAGCCCAGGCGAAAAAGCTCTCGCGTCCGTGGGAATGGGCCAAAGCGTTTGATGAGTCCGCGCCAAGCACCGCACTGCAACCGGTGAGTGCGGTAGGGCACCCGTCCAGCGGCAGAATCTGGCTCCAGGTCAATGGCGAACAACGCCAGGTGGGCGATCTGGCTGACCAGATCTGGTCTGTCAGTGAAGTGATCAGCCATGCCTCCAACGCTGTCGCGCTCAAGGCCGGCGACCTGATCTTCACCGGCACGCCCGCCGGCGTTGGCGCGTTGCAGCCAGGCGATGTGGTCACCGCCGGCATCGACGGCATCGGCGAGTTACGTTTCACCCTCCGCCAACGTTGAGGCTAAAGTGGGGCCCAGGCCACCCGAGAGACCCTTATGCCAGGCACCCGCGTTACCACTTACGGCATGGAACAGCGCAGCGACCGCCCCGACTTTTACATCCGCGACAAACGCGCGAGGGCGGCGCTCACCCATCCTCATCGCCATGAGTATTTCCAGATCCAGATCAACCTGGGCGGCGACACCGTGCAGCACATCGGCGGCGCGGTGCGGCCGTTTCCGCGCAAGGCGCTGGCGTTTATCCTGCCTCACCGGTTGCATGTGATTCCCCATCCCGAGGACGGCGAGTTCATGCTGATCAACTTCAGCCAGGCGTTTTTCCTGCCGCAACTGACGTGCGATCCCCTGGACCTGGAAGACATCCCCATCGGCCAGGCCCCCGAGCTGTCGCCGTTTCGCTTCCAGGAACAGCTGGACTTCATCCTCGATGATGCGGCCTTCACTCATGTGCAAACCTGGCTCACGCACATGCGCGAGCTCGACGCTCGCCGTACCTTCGGCGCGCGCGAGCGCCTCAAGGGCTACCTGTTTCAACTGGTCGGCCTGGTGTGTGAGCAGTACGCCGAGCCCTTGCAAGCCCTGGCCGCCAACAATGCCACGCGACGTGGGCGCAAGGATGCATTAGCGCGTGTGCAGGGGTACATTCGCGAACACCTGCATGAGCCGACCCTCAACCTGACCGACACGGCCGCCGCTGCGTTCCTGTCACCCAACTACCTCACCCACCTGTTGCGCAAGGAAACCGGTAAACCTTTCTCGCACCTGGTGCTCGACCGGCGCATGCAGTTGGCGCGCACGTTGTTGCTCAACAGTGCGCAACTGATTGGCCCCATCGCGCACCGTTGCGGGTTTACCGATGAGGCGTATTTTTCCCGTTGTTTCCGCAAGGCCCATGGGTTAGCGCCGGGGCAATTTCGTCGCCAACAGCAGGGGGATGCGGTGTAGGCCACAGGTTTACAAATCCACGACAATCGCTGTGTTTGTATTTGCATACAATTGCGACCTTCATCAGGGAGGCCAGTATGCAAACAACGATCCGGGCGGCGACACAGGACGATGTCGATACGCTGTTCACTATCCGTACTTCAGTGGTGCAAAACCACTTGAGCGTCGCGCAGATGGCCGGTTTGGGCATCACCCCGCAGGGGCTGGCCGATAGCATCCGCGCCGCGCCCTGCGCATGGATCGCTGAAGTGAATGGCCAGCCGGCCGCCTTCAGCATGGTCGACCTGGCCACGGGCGACGACGTACGTTACGAGAAGAGCAGGGCGCCGTAAGCTCATGAACGCACCCGAGCTGCCGTCCTCCCATAGCTTTCGCTACTTCGCCGTCGCGGTACTCTGCGTCGCGGTGTTGCTGGGCATCTATTTCGTCCGGCTCAACGCCGACGTGGACCGCGAACGGGAAGCCGCCAATGAGCGCCTGGCACTGTGTAGGCAGGTGGAAAGTGTGGCGCGTTCGGTGTTGTCTAATACTCTTGAAACCCGAGACACATGCGAGCAGTTGATCGGGCACACACCGATAAGTGCCACACCGCGTTAATCCAATAACCCTTTTTTATAAGTGGAAATATAGGCGCTAGTTGCACCAAAAAGTGGCACTTATATACCTGCCTACCTTAAAAAAGGTGTGGTTATTGAACGACTTACGGCGCTTTTAATCCGACGAAAGGAATAAAATAATCTTGTTACGGCTTTTTACAGTCGGTACTATAGCCGGGCGTTCACCTCCCACGGTTTATGCATTTTTAAATCCCAAGTTTCCATCAGCTACTTGGGATTTTTTTTGCCTGAAATTTGGCCTCGACGTCAAACTTCGGCGTTGCTGAACTCCGCACGCATCCGCCCGTTACGTTTGGCCTGGTACAGCAACTTGTCGACTTCTTCGACAAACACCAGCATCGGACTCTCAGGTTTTACCAGGCGAGTGCCGACGCCGAGGCTCAAGGTCAGCAGGTTCGAGACCGCCGAAAAACCATGCTCGATCTGCTGCTGGCGGATCAGATGCAGGCAGCGTTGCGCAACTTGCCTGGCCGACGCGGCATCGGTTTCCGGCAGCAGCCACACAAACTCTTCGCCACCGATACGCGCAATGAAATCCCGTGGCCGGTTGGCTGCCTTGGACAGGGTGTGTGCGACGTGACGCAAGCACTCATCGCCCTTGATGTGGCCGTAGTGGTCGTTGTACTGCTTGAAAAAATCGATATCCAGAATGATCAATGACAGGGGTAACTGGCTGCGTTGGGCGCTGGCCCATTCCCGTTCCAGCACGGTGTCGAACATGCGCCGGTTGGCGATGCCGGTCAGGCCATCCTGGTAGGAATATTCCTCGAGTTGTTTTTGCAGGCGCACCAAGTGCTCTTCGGTTTTCTTGCGCTCACTGATATCGAACATAAAACCGATCAGCGCCTCGACCTCACCGTCCTTACGCACCACATGCACCACGTCACGAATCCACACGTAGTCGCCGTTCACGGTCAGCGCCCGGTAATCCGCCTCATGGTCCACCCCGGCGCGAGATTGCGATACGCAGAAATTCACCACGTATTCGCGGTCGTCCGGGTGCATGCGCTCGACCCAATCGTCCACGCTGACCCAGCTTTGCGGGGTCCAGCCGAGTAATGTCTCGATCTGTGGGCCGATGTAGCTGAAGGTCATCGTCTGCCAATCGATGCGCCAGGGGATGGCCTTGGTCGACTCCAGCAAGGTCTTGTACACATCGCTGTCGGGCTGGCTCGGAGGGTCGATACTCATGGTGGGCTGCTCACAATGATGGCCAAAAGCCAAGAGCGTCTTTTGATCGGCGCGTGGAGTCAAGTGCTCACCGACGCAGCAGACGGGAGGTATCTTTGAACCGGTGTCCGGTCGGGTCGAGCTGCTGCTGACGGGCGTGTCCCCGGAGGGTTTGGACAGCATCCGTTCCGTCTCAAACCTGATTGGCGAGTTGCGCACCGAGATCAAGGCCGGGCGCCGTGGGTTTGCGGCGGTCAGCTAGCCGTTGACGGTGTGGGACGGCGTGTCGAGCGCGCCGTAATAACGCCAGCAGCAATGGCGGTGTTCCGGCACGATCACACAGCCGCTGAGGCTGACGATCAGCAATGCGGCAACCAGCATGGAAAGTCGGCGGTACATGGTGTTTCCTCTCGGGTTGATCAGCGTTAATCCTTCAACGCTGCCACCTGCATAAATCCGTCGCGAAGCTTTCAAACATTTCATCAAGCCCCGCCATCCCCTGGGCAATACTGCCCATAAATAATCCGCGCGTTCTGCGACGGATTATTTCGTACCCGCCGTTCAACCCATCAGCGACCTGCACTTTCGCGCGTTGCATGAAGGAGTTGCCATGAGACCCCTGGCCAAATTGCGTTTTGCCTTGCTTGCTCCGCTGGCCCTCGCCGCGTGTATCAGCACCCCGGTGTTTGCCCAGACCGAAATCATCATCCGCCAGGCGCCGCCGCCGGCACGCGTGGAAGTGATCCCCGTGGAACGTCCGGGTTACGCCTGGGACCGTGGGCACTGGCGCTGGGAAGGGCGCGGTTACGCTTGGGTGCCGGGGCACTGGCAGCCGGTCATGCGCAATGCGCGCTGGGAGCCGGGCCATTGGGAAGCGCATGGCCCCAACTGGTACTGGCGTGAAGGGCATTGGATCCGCTGAAGTCTTAGAGAACTGCCCGATTGAAAGACACTGATCCGGACGTTGAACTGCTGGCGCGTATCGGGAACAACGAACCTGCGGCCGTCAACGAAATGGTGACGCGCAAACTGCCGCGTCTGCTGGCGCTTGCCGGCCGGATCCTGGGGGATGCCGACGAAGCCAGGGACGTGGCCCAGGAAAGCTTCCTGCGCATCTGGCGGCATGCGGCCAGTTGGCGCAGTGGCGAAGCGCGCTTCGACACCTGGTTGCACCGGGTGGCGCTCAACCTGTGCCATGACCGTTTGCGTCGGCGCAAGGAGCGCCCGCTGGCCGAGGCGGACACGCTGGCGCTGGCGGACAGCGCGCCGCCGCTGGATGAACAGCTGGAAACCACTGAGCGCAACGCCCGCATGGCCGCCGCCTTGGCGGCATTGCCCGAGCGTCAGCGCGAAGCCATTGTGTTGCAGTACTACCAGGAGCTGTCGAACATCGACGCCGCGGCCCTGATGAATATCAGCGTCGAGGCACTGGAGAGCCTGCTGTCGCGGGCCCGACGCCAGTTGCGCAGTCAACTTGCCGACACACCCGGGCTTGCCCGCCCAGGAAGGGGAACATCATGACACCCGAACGATTTGCTTATCTGGCCGACGCCTATGGGGCCGACTTACGGCGTTGGCCTGCGGCCGAGCAAGGCGCGGCCCAGGCGCTGCTCGACAGCGCGAACCCCAGCGCCCGCGAAGCCCTGGAACAGGCGGGCTGGCTGGACGCCCAACTGGACAGCCATCAAGCGGTATTGGCTGACCCGGCCCTGGCCCGACAGATCCGTCAGTCAGCGCCGCGCCGCGTGTCGTTCTGGTCGCGCTATGCCGCTTGGCTGTCACCTGCGGGCTTGGTGGGCGTGGGCATCGCCGGGGTCGTCACCGGCATGCTGGTGGCGTCCATGAGCGTGCCGCTGCCGATGCTGTCCTCCGAGGTGCTGCCCAGCGTCTTCGATCAGGGTGATGCGCAAGTCATCTTTACCGTCAACGCCGAGGAAGCCGAGCAATGACCGCCCAATCCCTGAAACCGTGGTTGCTTGTTTCGGTATTGCTCAATGTGTTTTTGATCGGTGGGGTGGGCGGTGGCCTGTACCACTGGATGGCTGGCGCCAAGCCTGCCGACATGGTGGTCAACCAGCATGGCTTGCGTCAGGCCATGATCAAGTTGCCGCCGGAGCGGCGCAGGGAGTTGCGCCAACTGTTGCGCCACAACAGTGCTGACAGCCAGCCGTTGATCATGGCCGGGCGTGCGGCGCGCCTGGGGGTGATCAAGCAACTGGAAGCGCCGACGCTGGACCGGGACGTGCTGGTCACCGAGTTGGCCAAGGCCCGCGAAGCGGATATGGCACTTCGTGCGTTGGTGGACACGACCTTGGCGCAGTTCGCCAGCACCTTGCCCCAGGATGAACGGCAGAAACTGGTGGAGGCGTTGTACTTGCGCGGGCAGGGTAAACCTGGAGAAAAGCTCAATAAGCCGGTGTTGAATTCGAGATGACGGGCAAAAAAAATCCCGCCTGTAAGGGCGGGATCAGGATTCAGGGTAGCCCGTGAATCAGGAAGGGAACAGCTCGCTCAGCTTCATCGCCAGCATCATGTCGCCTTCGGTGCGCAGCTTGCCGCCCATGAAGGCCTGCATGCCGTCGG
>Ga0207650_10002307_pt1 | contig 13287 bp, 10 predicted proteins | sample KBSS63metaG_FD_184325 | JGI IMG/M metagenome (GOLD analysis project Ga0207650, IMG submission 184325) | Switchgrass rhizosphere microbial communities from Kellogg Biological Station, Michigan, USA - KBS S6-3 metaG (SPAdes) (version 2) | ecosystem: Host-associated > Plants > Roots > Rhizosphere...
GTGAGGAACACGAATCCAAACACGACGAAAACAAGCAGCATGACCAGGATCGAATCCCAGCGCGTCTGCGGCTCGGGCCTTTTGGCTGCACGCTGCTGCCATTCCGCGGCATCACCGCTCAACACACTGATGATGTCGTCGACCCCGCGCGTGATGCCGCCGGCGAAATCGCCGGCGCGAAAGCGCGGGGTGATCGCATTCTCGATGATGAGCCTGGAGACGGCATCGGTCAGCGCACCCTCCAGTCCGTAACCCACCTCGATGCGGACCTTGCGCTCGTTCGGCGCCACGATCAGCAACACGCCGTTGTTCTTGTCCTTCTGCCCGATCCGCCAATGGCGACCGAGCTCAACGCCGAAATCCTCGATCGAGGTGCCTTGCAGCGACCGAAGCGTCACCACCACGAGCTGGTCGGTGGTCTTGGTTTCGAACTCGTCCAGCTTCTGCGTGAGCGCCGCCCGCGTTTGCAAGTCGAGGATACCGGCGTCGTCGACCACGCGACCGGTAAGCGCGGGAAAATCGAGCGCCAGCGCCGAGAAAAGGAGGACAAGCGTGAGCAGCGCGTTTACCGCGAGGCCGGCCGCAATGAGGGGCAACGGACGGTTGGCGGGTCGGGCGGCGGACTCGGTCGGCTTCGACTCACCGACAGGGTGCGCACCGCGTTCGCGGAGATGGAGACAGCGAATGCAACGATGACCAAACATGGTGCTCACCATCGCCCCGAGGCGCCGCCGCCGCCGAACGAGCCGCCGCCGCCGGAGAAGCCGCCGCCGCCGGAGAAGCCGCCCGAAGAACCCCTGCTTCCCACCAGCGACAGCATGGCAAGCAGCCGCAGAATCGCCTCGCATAGCGCGCCCGCCAGCATGACGCAGACGAAGACGACGCACATGACGACCAGAACGAACCAGATCGCCGGCCAGATCGAATCGTTGCGAGTGGAGTCGGTGGAGGAGACCGTGTCAGGGCGCTGCGCCGCGCGATCCTTCCATTCGTCGGCATCGCCGCTGAGCACACTGATGATATCGTCGACCCCACGGGTGATGCCGCCGGCGAAATCCCCGGCGCGAAAGCGCGGGGTGATCGCATTCTCGATGATGAGCCTGGAGACGGCATCGCTCAGCGCGCCCTCGACTCCATAGCCTACTTCGATGCGGACCTTGCGCTCGTTCGGCGCCACGATCAGCAACACGCCGTTGTTCTTGTCCTTCTGCCCGATCCGCCAATGGCGGCCGAGCTCGACGCCGAAATCCTCGATCGAGGTTCCTTGCAGCGATTTGAGCGTCACCACCACGAGCTGATCGGTGGTCTTGGCCTCGAGCGCCGCGAGCTTGTCGGCCAGCGCCGCCCGCGTTTGCGGGTCGAGGACATTGGCCTCGTCCACCACCCGACCGCTGAGCACGGGGAAGTCGAGTGCGAGCGCGGGAAGGACAAGAAGGAATGTGACGAAGGCGAGAAGCGCGAGATGCCAATGCTGACGCTTGATCGTACCGCCCCTCTCCCCGGTCCTCCTGCACCGCAAGCCGGACTTGCCCGACTTGCGCAGCGTAAGCCGCGACCCGGGCAGGCTCGGGGCGCCTGAGGGGAACACCCCGAGTCCGAGAAGCGACCGTGGCGCCCCTCGGAGGTCTCCGGCGGCACTCATCGTGCAAATTGCGCGATCAGAACTTCACCTGCGGCGGCGTCTTCACATCCTCCGCCACGGTGAACGTCTCCATCGGCTTGTTGTTCTTGTAGAGCGTCGACGCCCAGATTATCCCGGGAAAGGTGCGCAGCTCGGTATTGTACTGCCGCACCGCCTCGATGTAGTCGCGGCGCGCCACCGCGATGCGGTTCTCCGTGCCCTCGAGTTGCGACTGCAGGGCAAGGAAATTCTGGTTCGACTTGAGGTCGGGATAGCGCTCCGAAACCGCGAGCAGCCTCCCCAGCGCGCCGGTGAGTTGCGCCTGCGCCTCCTGGAAACGCTTGAATGCTTCCGGGTTATTGACGACGTCGGGCGGTATCTGCAACTGGACCTGGGTCGCACGCGCACGCGCGTTGGTCACTTCCTCGAGCACCTGCCGCTCCTGCGCGGCATAGCCCTTCACGGTCTCCACCAGATTGGGAATAAGATCGGCGCGGCGCTGATATTGATTGAGCACGTCCGACCACTTCGCTTTGGCGGCTTCGTCATAGCTCGGAATGTTGTTGACGCCGCAGCCCGCGAGCAAGAGGCCGAGACACACGACCACCACGGGAATGCGGGCAAGACGCAGCACGCTCGGTGCGTAGCTCATGATAGACCTCCGCTAACGACTCCGTGCACAGCAGCACGCCGGCCGCTGCTACAGACTATTCGCAGCCAGCGCAATCCGAAGCGGTGATGCTGACATGGAATCCCTCGCCTCGGCAGTGGCGAAGCATTATAGCAAGGCTGGGGCGGATGTCCGCCGGATGGAACTTCCGGGCGTGCAGGTCTTGAAGCGTCGTTTGTCTTGAAGCGGAGACTTTGGAGCACCGGATGATCGTCGGCCGCCGCATTCTGCTTGCGCTGTTAGCATCTGCCATTTGTTTCGGCCCGCTGGCAGCACAAGACTCCACGCTGCCCGATGCCGCACCAGCGATTGGCGGACGGATCGCTGCCGTTACCGCTCGCCAAGGGATGGTGGTGGCGCAGGAAGGGCGCGCGGCGCATATCGGAGTCGAGATCCTGCGCCAGGGCGGCAACGCTGTCGACGCCGCGGTGGCCACCGGCTTTGCGCTGGCAGTGACCTATCCGCGCGCCGGCAACATCGGCGGCGGCGGCTACATGCTGGTGCACCTCGCCGGGCGCAATATCGACACCGCGATCGATTATCGCGAGACCGCGCCGGCCGCGACCACGCCCGACATCTTCCTGGACGAGCGCGGCGAGGCCGATCCGCGCAAGTCGCGCGATTCGGCATTGGCGATCGGCGTGCCCGGCACGGTCGCGGGGCTTGCGCTCGCGCACACGAAATACGGCTCGGGAAAATTCACGCTGGCGCAGTTGATCGCGCCGGCGGTCCGGCTCGCACGCGAGGGTATTCCGATCGAGGACGATACCGCGGACTCACTGCCGCGTTCGCAGGCCCGGCTCGCGCGCTGGCCTTCCACCGTGAAGATCTTCTTCGCTGACGGGCGCGTGCTCGCGCCCGGCGCGACATTGGTACAGAGCGACCTCGCCGATACGCTCGCCGCGATTGCCCGCGCGGGGCCGGCGGCGTTCTACGAAGGGCCGACCGCCGAGAAGATCGTCGCCACGGTGCGCGCCGCCGGGGGCCTGATGACGCGCGACGACCTCAAGAACTATCGGGCGGTGGAGCACGTACCGGTGCGCGGGCGCTATCGCGGCTACGACGTCCTCTCGATGCCGCCGTCCTCGTCCGGCGGCGTGATCCTCATCGAAATGCTCAACATCCTCGAAGGCTACCCCGATCTTGCCGCCGATGACGTGCGACGCCTGCACCTGATGATCGAGGCGATGAAGCTCGCCTATGCCGACCGCGCCACGTTCCTCGGCGATCCCGCGAGCGTCGACGCGCCGCTCGCACGCCTGCTGTCGAAGGATTATGCCGCCAAGCTGCGCGCGCGCATCAATGTCGCGCGGGCGCGGCCGGCGCGGGAGATTTATTCCGGCGGCGCGACGCTGCGCGAGGGGGATAATACGACGCATTTTTCGGTCGTCGACCGCTTCGGCAACGCCGTATCCAATACCACCACGCTCAATTTCAGCTATGGGCTCGGCCTCGTCGCCGACGGCACCGGCGTCCTGCTCAACAACGAGCTCGACGACTTTGCCGCCAAGCCCGGCGCGCCCAACGCGTTCGGACTGGTTGGTGGCGCCGCCAATGCGCCAGGACCCGGCAAGCGTCCACTCTCTTCCATGACGCCGACCATCGTGCTCAAGGACGGCAAGCCGTTCCTCGTCACCGGCTCTCCGGGCGGCAGCCGCATCATCACCGCGGTGCTGCAGGTGATCCTCAACGTGATCGACCGCAAGCTCTCGCTCCCCGACGCGGTGGCGGAGCCGCGCATCCATCATCAATGGTCGCCCGACGAGGTCATGGTCGAGCGCGGCTTGCGGTCCGACCTGATCCGGGCGCTGGAGGCGCGCGGCCATAACGTGGTGGACCGCTTGCCGCCCACCTCGGCCAACTCGATCCTGGTAACCGCCGGCGGCTTCGTCGGCGCACCCGACAATCGCACCCGCGGCGCGCTGGCCGCAGGGTATTAGCGCGCGCTCAACGGGTGTCTGTCACCACGCACCGCAGCGCTGCCTCGGCTCCGGCATCCGCTCCCGCGCAAGGGGGAAGGAGTTCATGCGCCCGCGGCACGACCGTTCCATTCACTTCAACGACGCACTTTGAGCGACCTCGGCCCATTTGGCGATCTCGTGCTTGAGAAACGCATCGAGCTTTTCGGGTGATCCTCCGGCATAGCGATAGCCGAGCGTGACGCCCTTCTCCTTCACGTCGGGCATCGCCAGGATGCGTTCCACGTCGGCATTGACCTTGGCGATGATCTCCTTCGGCGTGCCCTTGGGCGCAAACAACGCGTACCAGCTGGTCTCGTCCACGAACTTCACGCCGAGCTCGTTGAAGGTCGGGACATCCGGAAGCTGCGCCGCCCGCGTCGTTCCCGACACCGCCAGCGCGCGCATGCGCCCCGCCGTCACGTTGCCGATGTGGCCGCCGAGCGTCGGGAGGAACACCGCGATGCGGCCGGACATGACGTCGGTCGCCGCCTGCGAGACTGACGTATAGGGCACGTGCTGGAGCTTGATGCCGGCGAGATCGCTGAACAGGACGGTGGCGAGATGCCCGCTGGTGCCGGTGCCGAGCGAGGCGTAGTTCAATTCACCGGGATGCGCCTTGGCGTAGTCGATCAGCTCCCGCACCGAACGGAACGGAGAGCTCGGCGGCACCAGCAGTACATCCTGCGCGGTGGCGACCAGCATGATGGGGTCGAAGTCCTTGAGCGGGTCGAAGTCCTTGCTCGGCTGCAGCGTTACGTTGACGCCGAGGGTCTGCGCACCAAAGTGCAGCGTGTAGCCGTCGGGTGCGGATTTCGCGGCGGCCGCGGCGCCGATATTGCCGCCGCCACCCGGCCGGTTCTCGATGACGACGTTCTGACCCCAGGCCTCGCCGAGCTTCTGCGCCAGGATGCGGCCCAGCGTATCGATCGTACCGCCGGCGGGGAACGCAATCAGAATGCGCACGGGTCGGTCGGGATAGGTTTGCGCCGATGCGGCGCCGTTCACCGCCAGCGCCGCCAGCAGCAACATCGAAACCAGCAACCTCAATCCCATGCGCTCCTCCTGATCCGTTTCTTCGGTCGCTGAGCCGCGGCGCTCTCACGCGTTCATCGCAACCGGCGACGCTGCATGGCGCTCAGCGCAACGATGCGCTCTTCGCGACTTCGGCCCACTTGGCGATCTCGTGCTCGAGCATCGCGCCGAGCTTGTCTGGTCCACCACCGATGAAACGGTAGCCCAGCGCAGTCTCGCGCTCCTTCATGTCGGGCTGCGCGAGGATGCGGGTCATGTCGGCGCTGATCTTGGCGACAATCTCCTTCGGCGTCCCCTTGGGAGCGAACAGCGCATACCAGCTCGACTCGTCGACAAAGCCGATGCCCAGCTCGTTGAAGGTCGGAACGTCGGGGAGCTGCGCAGCGCGCGTGCGGCCGGACACCGCCAAGGCGCGCATCTTGCCGGCCTGGATGTTGCCGACGGCGCCTCCGAGCGTGGTGATCCACAACGAGATGCGGCCCGAGATCATGTCGGTGACGGCCTGGCTGTAGGAGGTGTACGGCACGTGCTGGACCTTGATGCCGGCAAGATCACTGAACAGCGTGGTGGCGAGATGACCGCTCGACCCGATGCCGAGCGAGGCATAGTTCAGCTCGCCCGGATGCGCCTTGGCGTAGTCGACCAGGTCCTTGACCGAGCGGAACGGCGAATTGGGCGGCACCATCATGACGTCCTGGGCGGTCGCGATCCACATGATCGGCTCGAAGTCCTTCACCGGATCGAGTCCCTTCATCGGCGCCAGCGTCACGTTCACCGCCAGCACCTGCCCACCGAGGTGAAGCGTATAGCCGTCCGGCGCCGACTGTGCCGCCGCCACCGCGCCGATATTGCCGCTGGCGCCCGGGCGATTCTCCACGAACACCGACTGGCCCCAGGCTTCGCTGAGCTTCTGCGCGACGATGCGGCCGAGCGTATCGATGGTGCCGCCGGCGGCGAAGGCAATGATGATGCGCACGGAGCGATCGGGATAGGTTTGTGCGAATGCGCTCGCGGGCGCTGCGGCACATGCCGCGAATATCCACGCCACGGCCAAGGCCACAGTCGCATATCCGTGCCGCATGCAATCCTCCCGGATCCACCCTTCAGCAACGGCCGGTCTCGTGCCGGCTTTGAAGGCAAGCGTATATCATCCGCCGCGCAAATCGCAGCAGCGCACGGTCCGAGAACTGGACTGCAGAATCTGGAAGATTTTGGAGCGGGCGAAGGGATTCGAACCCTCGACCCCGACCTTGGCAAGGTCGTGCTCTACCCCTGAGCTACACCCGCATCCGAACTCCGGTCGACCGACGGCCGCCGGAACATCCGGCCACCTATGCCAAAAGGTGCCCGCCTTTGCAACCGCCTCCCGGTCGGCCTTTGACTTCGGCGCCAGCCCCTTGTGGCCAGCGGGCGCGCGGTCCATGAAACCGGCGCCGGCACGTGAGCGAAATCGCTTTGCGGCGAGACGCGATTTCGCCCTAAGCATTTGCTTGGTCGCATGATCTCGTACGAAAAGTCTGCAAGCTCTCGGATCGTGCTCTCGGAACCGCTCCCCGTCGACGGGCTCGACTCAACCCGCTGCACCCGATCGCAACCACCGGACCCACCAGCACATGTCGCCCCCCAAGCCTGTCACGTCATACCAAACCACCCTTGGAACGGACTACATCCTGAACGCGCTGGCGGAGGAGGGCCTCGGCCACCTGTTCATGGTCCCCGGCGGCCTGGTCGATCCGTTCATGCCGGCGCTCGCGCGGCAGGACAAGCTCACGCCGGTGGTCGCCGCGCACGAAGGCGGCGCCGTATTCATGGCGGATGGCTATGCGCGGGCGAGCGGCGGCTTCGGTGCCGCGCTTGGCATCGGCGGCCCCGGCGCCTGCAACATGGCGACCGCAGTCGCCACCGCGAAGACCGATGGCTCGCCGGTGCTGGTGATGACCGGCGAGGTGCCGCTCGACATGGAAGGCCGCGGCGTGTTCCAGGACGCGAGCCAGGCCACCCTTGACGACACGACCGTCATGGCGCCGCTCGCGCGCCTGTCCAAGACGGTCGGCAGCAGCAAGAACCTCAATCATTGGTTCCGCCATGCGTTGACAACCATGTGGTCGCAGCCGCGTGGGCCGGTTCATCTCTCGCTCACCCATGACGCCCTCACCGGCGAATGCGCGGCGGACTACGTCAAGGTGGAGCCCTTCTTCGCCGACGCGCGGCCCTTGAGCATGGGGCCGGCGGAGGCGGCGCTGAAGCTCATCGCCGATCCCGAGCGCCGGAGCCTCGCCTTTCTGGTCGGCGCCGGGGTCGAGCACGATGCCGCCGCCGTGCGCCTGCTCCACGTCGCCGAACGCTGGGCGATACCCGTGGCCACGACGCTTCGCGCCAAGGGGGTGTTTCCCGAGGATCACGAGCTGTCGCTTGGCGTGTTCGGTTACGCCGGCACGCGCCACGCCACCGACGCGATTCTCGGCGGCGGGCTCGATTGCCTCATTGTGCTCGGCTCGGGCCTCAACGAGCGCGACACGATGCATTGGACGTTGCGCGAGCGGTCGAAGGCCCTCATCGTCCTCGTCAATACCGACATGGACGAACTCACCGCCAACGGCGATCTGGGACACGTGGTGCCGGGGAGCTGCCATGCCTTCCTCGACCTGATGCACGAACGCGTCGCCGATATCGCGCCGGCGCTGCAGGCCGGCCAGGCGCGGCGGCGCGACTGGTTGGAGAAGATCAAATCGGGCCCGCGGCTCTACGACGTCGAGACTTGCAGCCGGCGGACCGCGCCGATCCATCCGGCCACCGCCATCAGCGCGCTGCGCAAGGTGTTCCCGCGCAACGGCAGCGTGCTGGTCGATTCCGGCGCCCACCGCGCCTTCGCCGGCCACTACTGGCTCGCCTACGAACCGCGCACCTATATCTCCGCCACCAATCTCGGCCCCATGGGCTGGGCTATACCGGCGGCCGTCGGCGTGCAGTGCGCGCGGCCGGACACCCGCGTCGCCGTCATCACCGGCGACGGCTGCATGCAGATGCACGGCATCGAGGTGCAGACCGCGGCGCGCTACCAACTGCCATCATCTATGTCGTCATCAACAACGGTGCGCTCGGCAATGTCTGGCTGCGTGCGCGCCAATATGGCGCCCTCCCCGCCGAACTGACCAGTATTCCCGATCACGATTGGGCGGGCTTTGCGCGCTCGCTCGGGGCACAAGGTTTTACCGTTCGCGATCCGGCCGAGCTCGAGGGCACATTCGAGCTCGCCCTTGCCGCCGGCGCAACGGCGCTGATCGACGTCAAGGCCGACAAGAACTGTCCAACGCCGGTGTATGATTTCAACGCCGGGGTCCGCGCCTGGTCCTACCACGAATAGACGAGGCGCCGCCCGCGACCTCGGGAAATCACCCTTCGGAAAATGCCCATGACCGTGCTCGATATGAACCCGTCGACATTGTCCTCCGACGCGCAGGCCCTCTACGAAAAGATGGCCGCGCGGCGTCAGGCGCACGGTGAGCACTTCGGCGGGCCCTATCTCGCCCTGCTCAACCATCCGGAGCTCGCCCGCCGCATCGAGGAGCTCGGCTTCTTTTTAAAATTCAAGGGCGCGCTGCCGCGCACCATCTACCAATTCATCGTGCTCACCATCGCGCGCACGACCGGCGCCGGGTTCGAATGGCATGACCATATCGAGCATGCGCGTGCCGCCGGCCTGCCCCCTGACGTGATCGATTGCATTGCCTCCGCGCGCACCGACGCATTGCCGCAGCCTTACGCGCTCGTGCATGCGATCCTGACCAAGACGATGGCATGGCAGCTGGTGCCGGACGATCTGCAGACGCGGGCGGTCGCCGCGTGGGGCAAGCATGGCCTGGTGGAGATCGTGGTCGTGTCGGATTTCTATCAGATGTTCGCGGCGATCAATCAGGGTTTCGGGATCGGACTACCGGACGCCGCCGGCCAGAAGAGCGACTAGCTTTCATCTCCTCAGTTATCCGCTTTGCGTCGCATGATGCCCGCCACGCCTTCCGACCTCTTCGCCTTCCTCGACCGCCTCGGCATCGCGCATGAGACGGTAACGCATCCGTCGCTGTTTACCGTGGAGCAATCGCGCGCGCTGCGCGGAACGATCCCGGGCGGCCATACCAAGAACCTGTTCCTCAAGGACAAGAAAGGCGGCTTGTTCCTGGTGACGGCGCTCGAGGATGCGATGATCGAGCTCAAGTCGCTGCACCGGCTGCTCGGCGCGGGCGGGCGATTCTCCTTTGGCTCCGCCGACCTCATGCGGGAGACGCTGGGAGTCGAGCCGGGAGCCGTCACGCCGTTTGCGGCATTGAACGACAGCGACCGGCGCGTGAGCGTGGTGCTCGATGCCGCCATGATGCAGCACGAAACGCTCAACTACCACCCGCTGGTCAACACCATGACCACATCGATCGCGCGGGCGGACTTGCTGCGATTCCTGCAGGCGACCGGGCATCCACCTCGGATCGTGGCCATGACAGATTCCGGCGAAGCGCAGGCCGGGACCTGATCCGCGATGCCCGCGGGTTCCAGCCGCGCCCGGCCTCACGGATCCGCCCGGTTCCGGGACATCACGCCGGGGAGGCCTCGTCACCGGCCATAAGCGGGAAAAGGATGTAGGCGCGGCGCGGCGCGTTTCGTCATTGCAAACACCCCTGTTGACACCATTTAATTCGCCATATTCAGGCTTCGACCGATCGAGCCTGTCACGGGGGCGTTCGGCGATTTTGAACGGCCCAAGTCAGTGGCTCGAGCCGGGTGGCCGGCGCGGGTGGTGCGGAAGGACAGACGAAATGACGATGTTGCAGAGCGGTGAAGCGGCGGCACCGGCCGGCGTGATCAAGGACACGACCACCGAGACCTTCGTCAAGGACGTCATCGAGGAGTCCAAGCGTCAGCCGGTTCTGGTGGATTTCTGGGCCGAATGGTGCGGGCCGTGCAAGCAGCTGGGGCCGGTGCTGGAAAAGGTCGTGCGCGCCACCAAGGGCAAGGTGAAGCTCGTCAAGATGGACATCGACAAGCATCCTTCGATCCCGGGCCAGCTGGGCATCCAATCGATTCCGGCGGTGTTCGCTTTCGTCAACGGCCAGCCGGTCGACGGCTTCCTCGGCGCGCTGCCGGAAAGTCAGGTGATGGCGTTCATCGAGCGCGTGACCAAGGATCGCATCGGCGGCGAGGAACAGGACCTGTTGAAAACCGCCGACGAAGCGCTGGCCAAGGGCGACGCGGCCGGCGCCGCCGACCTCTACGCGCAGGTGCTCGCGCAGGACAGCGGCAATATCGGCGCGCTCGCCGGCCTGGCACGCAGCTACGTAAGCACCGGCGCGATCGAGCAGGCGAAACAGACGCTGGCGCTGGTGCCGGAAGCCAAGCGCAGCGATCCCGCGGTCGCTGCCGCCCGCGCGGCGCTCGAGGTGGCCGAGCAGGCGCAATCGGTCGGGCCCATTGCCGAGCTGGAGCAGAAGGTCGCGACCAACTCGCTCGATCATCAAGCGCGCTTCGACCTCGCCGTGGCGTTGAACAGCAAGGGACGCCGGCAGGAGGCCGTCGATAACCTGCTGGATATCGTCAAACGCGACCGCAAATGGAACGATGACGGCGCGCGCAAACAGTTGGTGCAGTTCTTCGAGGCGTGGGGCCCGACCGATGAGGCCACCGTCAACGGGCGTAAGCGATTGTCGTCGATCCTGTTCGCATAACGCGCGACGCGATCGGCTCGTGCCGAAGAACCCGCCGCCGGTCCGGTCTTTACCTCCGGACCGGACACCCGAGGAGGACGCTCTTCAGGACGCGGGCGAAGCGAGCAGCTTCGGCAGCATTGCCGCGATGGGAGAGCGACGATGCCGATGAATGCAGTCTACGACGGTCCCGACGACCTTCCCGACGTGATCCCGGTTTTTCCCTTGCCGGGCGCGCTCCTGCTGCCGCGCGGACAAATGCCGCTCAACATCTTCGAGCCGCGCTACATCGCCATGATCGACGATGCCCTGCGTTCGGGACACCGCCTGATCGGGATGATTCAGCCCGATGCCGCGCATCCCGGCCCGGAAAACAAGCCCAATCTCTATAAGGTCGGTTGCGTCGGCCGCATCACCCAGCTTGCCGAGACCGGCGACGGTCGTTACCTCCTGCAGCTCACCGGCATTGCCCGCTTTCGCGTGGAAGAAGAGCGCGACGTGTCCACCCCATACCGGCAATGCCGCGTGACCTACACGCCTTTTGTCGACGACTTTACGGCCCGCAAGGGCGAAGAAGATGTCGACCGCGCGAGCCTGCTGCACGCGCTGTCCGATTTTCTCAAAGCCAACGATCTCAAGGCTGATTGGGAGGGCATCGAGAATGCCCCCAACGAGGCCCTGGTCAACGCGCTGGCGATGATGTCCCCATACGGAACGGCGGAGAAACAAGCGCTGTTGGAGGCGCCCGACCTCAAGACCCGCGCCGAAATCCTGGTCGCGGCCACCGAAATCGAGCTGGCCAAGAAGACATCGGGCGGCGAGACGCCCTTGCAGTGAAAAACCTCGTCGTCCCGCCATAATCTCCATGGCGAGCGGGGGCGGGGCAGGCGGCGGAAACGCCACGACGACTACGTCTTGTAATCGCCGCATTAAGTTGCTATCTGAGGATTCGTTGAGATTAACGGCCGATCCTTAGCGTCGATAAACGCTTTCTCATCGACAAAGGCCGTTTACGGGTCGCGTGAACGAATTCCACGGCTTGGTTTTCGACCCGTCTCATCCAGCATCGAATTCATCGACAGCCCAGACCACGCGGGGTGTCCAATTTCCCCGCGACACGCGGCTGCCCGCCCTGCAGTCGGCTTGAGCCGACTTGCGCATCGAGAAGTGCCAATGTCGGAACAATCCGAGCATTGGGCGTGCCAGTCCGTTTCGCCCACACGAAAGACTCCACTTTGACCTCCTTTCTCGATCTCGGACTCAGCGAGCCCATCACCCGTGCGCTCGTCGACGAGCAATATGCCACTCCGACCCCGATTCAGGCCCAGACCATCCCGCAAGTGCTCGCGGCGCGGGACGTCGTCGGCATTGCGCAGACCGGAACCGGCAAGACCGCAGCCTTCGCGCTTCCCATTCTCAATCACCTCGGCGCCTCCCCCGGGCGCCCGCAACCACGCAGTTGCCGCGTATTGGTTTTGAGCCCAACGCGCGAACTGTCCGCTCAGATCGTCGACAGCTTTCAGACCTACGGACGCTATCTGCGGCCACGGGTGGCGTTGGCCATCGGCGGCGTGCCCATCAACCGCCAGATCCGCGCGCTCACGAACGGGGTCGATGTGCTGGTGGCAACGCCCGGACGGCTGCTCGACCTTATGCAAAGCCGCGCCGTTCATCTCGATCGCGTCGAAGTCTTCGTGCTCGACGAAGCCGACCGCATGCTCGACATGGGTTTCATCCACGACATCCGCCGGATCGTGACGAAGCTGCCGAGCAAGCGCCAGACGCTGTTTTTCTCAGCCACGATGCCGCGCGAGATCGCCGATCTCGCAAGTCATATGTTGCGCGATCCGGTGCGGGTGGCGGTCACCCCCGCGGCGACCACGGTCGAGCGCATCGAACAACGGGTGATCCACGTCGATCGCGCCGGCAAACCGGGCCTGCTCGCGGAGGTGTTGCGGGAGAAGTCGGTGGAGCGCGTGCTGGTCTTCACCCGCACCAAACGCGGCGCCGACAAGGTCGTTCGCGCGCTGGCCAAGGCCGGCCTTGCGTCCGAAGCGATCCACGGCAACAAGTCGCAGAACCAGCGCGAGCGCGTGCTGGCAGCTTTCCGCGCAGGGCACGTGCGCACGCTGGTGGCCACCGATATCGCCGCGCGCGGCATCGACGTCGACGGCATCAGCCATGTGATCAACTACGACCTTCCGAACATTCCGGAGAGCTATGTGCATCGCATTGGCCGCACCGCGCGCGCCGGCGCCGACGGCATCGCGATCTCATTCTGCGATGCCGAGGAGCGGGCGTTCCTGCGCGACA
>Ga0207650_10002308_pt1 | contig 13285 bp, 12 predicted proteins | sample KBSS63metaG_FD_184325 | JGI IMG/M metagenome (GOLD analysis project Ga0207650, IMG submission 184325) | Switchgrass rhizosphere microbial communities from Kellogg Biological Station, Michigan, USA - KBS S6-3 metaG (SPAdes) (version 2) | ecosystem: Host-associated > Plants > Roots > Rhizosphere...
CCGCGCCGAGGGCAGGGATTTCAGTTCCGAAATTCCTGCGCGCTAGTCGCAGGAAGGGCCGTCCCGCCCGTGCGCGGGGCTCATTGCCGCCCGCTCATCAGCTCCAGCAGGACATCGGCGTGGCAGGGGCCCTCGAGCGGGCACCAGCAGGCCAGGTTCTTGCCAGCCAGTTCCGCACGCGCGGCACGCCGGAGCTCCGGATTCCCTCGCAGCCATTTGCGATAGGCGCGAACCGCCTCTTCGATCGTCTCGATTCCGTCCTCGCCCGGCCGGAACGGATTGCCCCAGCGCGTCGAGCGGTCGACCTTGACCGTGTTCGGGGGCATGCGCCAGCCGGCGGCGCGGCTCAGCCTCACCCGCTTCACGTCTCCTCGGTGGGGCGCGACCGGGCGGCGGCGCGCACGCGCGACTTCTGCGCGCGCAGGTCGTTCAGCAGGATGTTGCCGGCGAGCAGGATCCCGGTGATCGCGGCCGCGAGGAAGAGGATGATCGCGAGCCCCGGATAGCCGAACAGCCGGAAGCGCGTCTCGACCCGCATCAGCATCGCCGCACCGACGATCATCGCGGCGACGATGAGCCCGAGCGTGATCCGGTTCGCGATCTTCTGCAGGCCCTCCATCAGCAGGACCTCGTCGATCGCGTCGACGCGGAGGCGCACGCGGTTCTCCGTGATCGCGTCGATCGCCTGGTTGAGGCGCCGCGGCAGCTTCTCGGCGAATTCCTTGGCCTCGAGCAGGCCGGTGAACATGCGGCCGGGGGAGAGGCTCTTGCGCATGCGCTCGGCCGTGATTTCCGAGGCATTGCGCCGGATCGACGCGTTGGGGTCGAACTCCGGATCGAGCGTGCGCGAGACCTGGTCGACGTTGAGCAGCGTCTTGCTCAGCATCGTGAGCTCGCGCGGTGGCCGGTAGCCCAGCCGCGACGCTTCGTGCGCGGCGTCGAACAGGAAGCGGCCGAGCGCGATCTCCTTCATGCGCAGTCCCTGGAACTGCATCACCATCTCCGCGATGCGCCGGGTCAGCGCCTTCGGATCGGCGTCGGGCAAAGGGGTCGCGATCTTCATCACGATCTCGGCGGCGTCCTCGCCGTGGCCCTCGCTGACGGCGAGCACGAGCTTGAGCAGGTCCTCCTGCATCGCGGGACTCATCTGGCCGGTCATGCCCAGGTCGATGAGCGCAATGCGCCCGTCGTCGGTCACGAGCACGTTGCCGGGGTGCGGGTCGGCGTGGAAGAAGCCGTCGACCAGCACCTGCCGGAGGTAGGCGCGGCACAGCTCCTCGGCGAGCGGCGCGCCGTCGATCTCGAGCTTCGCCAAAGGACTCAGCGCGGTGACCTTCCGGCCCTCGACGAATTCCATCGTGAGCACGCGCGAGGTGACGTAGTCCTCGACGGGACGCGGCACCATGATGCGGTCGAGCGTCGACATGTGATCGGCCAGCAGCGTGAGGTTGCGCGCTTCCTGCCGGTAGTCGAGCTCGCGCAGCAGGCTCTTCCGGAACTCCTCGAACATCTCGGCGAAGCGCTGGCGCCGGCCGATTTCGGTGTGGCCGTCGAGGAAGCTCGCGATCTCGCCGAGCACCTCGAGGTCCTCGCGAATGCGGCCCTCGATGTCGGGGCGCTGCACCTTGACGGCGACCGCGCGGCCGTCGCGCAGCTCGGCGCGGTGCACCTGGCCGAGCGAGGCGGCGGCGACGGGCACGTCCTCGAACACGGCGAACGCCTTGGACAGCCGCACGCCGATCTCCTCGGCGACGATGCGCTCGACCTCGCCGAAGGAGAAAGGCTCGACCTTGTCCTGCAGCCGCGCCAGCGCGGCGATGTAGTCGGCCGGCAGGAGGTCGGGGCGCGTCGACAGGAACTGGCCCACCTTGACGAACGTCGGCCCGAGTTTCTCGAGGTCTTCTGCCAGGCGCACGGCCTTGTCGTCGTCGCCGTCGTCGGCCGGAGCCTCCTCGGGAGGCGTCAGCGGTTCGGACTCGTCGATTCCGGAGCCGCGCATGAGGTCGCCGCGGCCGTAGCGGAAGAATAGCCGGGCAATGTCGCGGTAACGCGCGACGTGCTGCGGCTTGAGCGAGAGCGCCATGAGGCTCCTTCGCCGCTCGAGCCCGTCGCAGGTCGGGCCGGTGGAGGTGGTCGCCGCGAGGGGAGCGGCGCACGTCGTCCTGCGAGCATGGTGGGACTTCGCGACGGGTGTCAACTGCCGCTTGCCGCGGGGTGCGGCCGCCCCATAGCCTTCCGGGATGCGCAACGCGGTCCTCGTGCTCGCCCTGCTCCTCCTCGCCGGCCGAGCCGCGTCGCAGGAGGCGATCGTCCTCTCGGCCGGCGGCGCGCGCGGCCTCGCGCATGCGGGGGTGCTGCAGGAGCTCGAGGCGCGCGGCCATGATCCCGACATCGTCGCGGGAACGAGTATGGGCGCGATCGTCGGCGCGCTTTACGCCGCGGGCTGGTCGGCGGACTCCATCGCCGACAAGCTCGAGCACCAGGACTGGCGCGAGGCTTTCGTCCCGTTGCCGGTTCCGTTCGGCGCCGTCGCGCCGCGCCACCCCGCGCTTCGCCTGGGGGCGGGCGGTTACCTGTCGGACCTGCGCACGAACCGCGAGCTGGTGCACCTGCTGTTCGAGCCCTCCGTGCGCGCGCGCGGCGACTTCGACCGGCTGCCGCGGCGATTCCGCGCGGTCGCGACCGACATCAAGACCGGCGAGGCCGTGGTGCTCGCCCGCGGCGACCTGGCGCGCGCCGTGCGGGCGAGCGTCTCGCAGCCCGGCTTCTTCACCGCGATCGAGTGGTCGGGCCGCCGGCTGGTGGACGGCGCGGTGCGGGACTACCTTCCGGTCGGCGTGGCGCGCGCCGCCGGGGCCCGGCGCGTGATCGCCTCGGACACGATCCATCCGCGTCCGGGCGGGGCGGACTCGGCGGCGTTCGGCGTTGCCCAGCGCAGCCTCGACTGGCTCACCGTGCACGGCGCCGTCGGCCAGGATCCTCCCGACACGTGGATCCTTCCCGCGGTCGATCCGAAGACCTCACCGATCGTCTACCCGAGCGACCCCGGCCCGTTCCTCGAGGCAGGCCGCGCCGCCGTCGTGCTCGCCGCGCCGCCGCCGCCCGCACTTCCCGCACGCCGGCGCACGCCGCATGCGCTCCCGGGACGGCTCGGATCCGTGCGCGTCGAGGCGCATCGCTATGCGGCATTCCTCGAGCGCGGGTTCGCCGCGGAGGCGGGCGCGCCTTTCGATGCCGGGCACGTGCTCGCGCGCGTCGACCGGGCGTACGCCACGGGGCTGTTCGACGCGGTCTGGGTGTCGGTCGAGGATACTCTCGAGTCGCCACAGCTCGTGGTGCGCGCGGACCCACGCGACGTCCAGGCGATCCTCGGCGCGGTCGGCTACGACGAAGACCGCGGCGGCCGGGCATGGCTCTCGCTCGAGCGCGCGCTTGCCGCCAAAGGCGCGCCGCTCGACCTTGCGCTCGACGGCTCGCTCGACGGCGTCACCCGCTCGGCCGCGCTCACGCTGCGGCGGCCGACGTGGTCGGGACTCGCTTGGGCGCTCGGCGGCGGCGTCGCCGAGACCGAGCCGCGCGGCTTTCCGGACGTGGGGCGCGCGGGCGGATCGATCGGGGTCGAGCTGCGCTCGATCGCGCCGGCGGCCTACGGCGCGCTCTCCTTCCGCGCCGAGAGCATCGACGACGACGGCGGGCGTGACGGCGGCTCGTTCGGTCCCGAGCTGCTCGCGGGCGCGATCGCGCCGCTCGTCCAGGTGGTGGGCATCGAGACCCGGCTGCACGCGACCGCGCGCTTCGGCGACGTCGACTACGAGGCGGGAAGCGTGCAGGCCTCGTGGACGTTCGGCCGCAGGCGGTGGCTCGTCGCACCGCTCGCGGCGGCGGCGAAGGCCTCGATCGATGCGCCGCTCGACGCCTGGCCCGCGCTCGGCGACGAGCATCTCGTGCCGGGCCTGCGCTGGGGGGACCTGCGCGGGCGGACCCTGGCTGCCGCCGGCCTCGACGTCGCGCGGGTCCTGCCGAAGCGCACGACACTCGTCCTGCGCCTGCGCGGCGGGCGCATCGAGGACCGCGCGGACCGCGCGGGCGACGAGGAGGTGGGCGGCGCCGCCCTGTCGATGCTGTGGTGGCTGCCGTTCGGGCGGATCGAGCTCGGTTACGAAGGTACGACCGAAGGGGACCGCGGCGCGGCCGTGCGGCTCGGGGCTTCCTTCTAGGAGGACGCGCCGCCGGGTCTCCGATCGGCTAAGGTGGGCGCGCGCCGCGGCGCAAGGGAGGGTTCGATGAGATTTCTGTCGTTGCTGTGGGTGCTCGCGCTTGCGGGCTGCGCGTCCGGGGTCGGCCGCCCCGTGAACGAGATTCGAGCCGAGACCGGGTCGGACGGCGTGCAGCACGTCTCGGTGACGGCGCACGCGTTCTACTTCAATCCCAACCGCGTCGTCGTCCAGGCCAACATGCCGGTCGAGCTCAGGATCAAGAACAACTCCGCGTTCGTGCCCCACAACTTCAGCTGCGCGGCGCCGCAGTCCGGCTTCACCATCGACGAGGGGCTCGGGATGTTCTGGGATGGCGAGATCGCGAAGTTCACGCCGACCACGCCGGGCGAGTACCCGTTCTTCTGCAAGGTCGACGGCCACTCGAAGAAGGGCATGACCGGAACGCTCGTCGTCGTTCCCTAGTAACGGTAGGGGCCGTCGCCGATTCCGTTCGGATCGACGAGCATCCACAGCTCGCGATTGCCCGTGCGATCGGTCGTGAAGACGAGCCGTGTCCCGTCGGGCGACAGCACGGGCGAGAGCTCGAAGCCGTCGCCCTCGACCAGCACGTGCGGGGCGGCGCCGCCGGGCTCGATCCAGGAGATCGTCCCCGCGCGCGCATAGACGATGCGGCCGCCCGGCGCCCAGGCCGGATCCGCCACGACATCACCCGCCGCATTCAGCGGGCCCGCGGCGCGACTGCCGTTCGCCGGCACGATCATCAGCCGACCCGCTCCCGAGGTGTCGAGCCGCACGAACGCGATCGACGCCCCGTCCTTCGACCACGCGGGCGAAGTGTCGACGTACGTTCCCGCCTCGGCGAGCACTTCGACCGTCGTTCCGCTGCCGTCGACGACACGCAGCGTCTGCAGGCGGCTGACCCGCGAGAGCTGCCGCAGCGCGATCGCCGCCGAGGCGGGCGACGCGGCCGGGTCGTAGGCGTCGACCGAGTCGGCCGAAAGTGTGTCGAGCGCGCCGGTCGCGACGGCGACCCGCATCAAGCGGTGGATGAGCCCGGCGGGTGCGACGTCGCGGCGGGCGAACACGACGGCGGAGTTGTCCCTCGTCCAGCTCGGATGATTGCCCTGGGCGACCAGCGGGCGACTCGTGCCCGATCCCAGGTCGAGGAGGCGGAGGCTGCCCGCGCGCTCGTAGACGAGCTGCGTGCCGTCGGGCGAGAAGCGGGGGGCGACCTCGGGCTCGGGAGAGGTTGAAAGCCGCTGGAACCACGGCGCGTCGGAAGGGGCCGCAGGTCCCGGCGCGTCGTTCGAGGAGCAGCCGGCGAGCAACAGGATCAGGGCGAGAACGGCAAAGCGGATCATGCGGGTGCCTGGGGACCGGGTCCTCTCGAGTCTACACCGGGCGCGGATTCGGGGTCATGCGCGGGGAAGAATGCAGAAAGTTCCTCTCGACCGGGTCGCTGTCGGCGCGATGGGTCCTCCGCATGCGTGGATTCCGCCGCAATTCCGTTCCCCGGAGAGTGGCAGCGAACTTGCAACACGCGCTCGCGTTTCCACCCCATCCAAGGAACGGAGGCACGCGATGAACGCCATCAGGCTGCTGATGCAGGATCACAAGAAGGTGCGCCAGCTCCTCTCGGAGCTCGAAGGCACCACCACCCGCAACGCCCGCGATCGCCAGCGCCTTGTCCAGGAGATCTCGAACGAGGTCAACGTCCACGCGCAGATCGAGGAGGAGATCTTCTACCCGGCCTTCAAGGAAGCGGCGAAGAAGACCGAGGACACCGACATGTTCTACGAGGCCGCCGAGGAACACCATGTCGTCGAGATGGTGCTGCCCGAGCTCGAATCGGCCGATCCTTCGAGCGACGAGTTCACGGCCAAGGCGAAGGTCTTGAAGGAGCTCATCGAGCACCACGCGGACGAGGAAGAGAAGGAGATGTTCAAGCGCGCGAAGACGATCATGGACGAGGACGAGCTCGAGGAACTTGGCACGCGCCTCGAGGAGCGCAAGATGGAGCTCATGGGCGAGGAGCTCGAGATGGTCGGCGCGGGGGCCTCGACGGGTCGCGCGCGAAACGGTTCGACGAGCGGGCAGGCCAACGGCGCGCGTTCCTCGAGCCGGGGCAGCTCCGGTTCGGGCGGCGGCAGCGCGCGCAAGGGCACGGCGAAGACGACCAGCCGTTCTTCCTCGTCCTCGTCGGGCGGGAGCCGCAGCAAGTCGACGTCCCGGAAGCGGAAGTAGCCGGTCTACGCGCGGTCGCCGTCCCGAAGGAACGCGGCGACCGTGCCGCAGGCCGCATTGTTCGTGATCCTCAGCGCGGTGCTTGCCCAGTCGAGCGGGGTGCCGTCGTGCTGGCGGTCTCGTGCCCGCGTGTCGGCGCCCGCCTCGACCAGCAGTCGCACCATCGCGAGGTCGCCGTTCCATGCCGCGGAGTGGAGCGGCGTCTCCGCGGCCGGGCCGTTGCCGCGGCCGTTGACGTCGGCGCCCTGGGCCAGCAGTCGGCGCACGAGCTCGTGATGCCCGAAGTCGACCGCGGCCTTGAGCGCTTCGGGCGCGAGCCGCTCCGCCGCATCGAGCCGCTCGAGCGCCACCAGGTCGTTCATCCGCGCCAGCTCGGCGGCGCCCGCCTTCGCGCCGCGGGCGACCAGGTGAGCGACGAGCGGCGTGCCGGCCGGCCCCGTGCGGCTCAGCGCCTCGATCGGCGAAGCGCCCCAGAAGTCCTTGCGATCGACCACCGCGCCGAGCGCGAGCAGGCGATCGAGCGCGTGCGTCGTGCGCGCGAAGTGGAGCCACGTGCCGTCGTTCGGGCTGTTCGCCGGCAGGCCCTCCGCTACGAGCAGCGCGTCGACACGCGCATCGTCGCCGAGCACGAGCGCCTCGGCGAGACCGATCCGCGCGCCGCGGGCGAGCAACGCTTGCCGCATTTCAGCGCGCTTCCGATGGACCGCGAGCAGCAGCGGCGACCAGCCCATGTAGCCGTCGTTCACGCCGTCGACGTTCGACCCGCGCTCGAGCAGGAGGTCGAACATCTCGCGCTGATCGGATTCGATCGCGACGTGGAGCGCCTGCGGCCGCCCGCCCCAGAACGGATGCGGCCCGACCGCGTGGACGAGGGCCGGGGCGTGGTCGAGCGCCGCGCGAACGCGGTCGAGCTTGCCGGTGCCGACGGCCTCGAAGAACGCGCGCACGACGTCTTCCTGGTTGGGAGTGCGCGGAGGGACTTCGGCCCGCGCGGCATCGACGTGCGCCTTGAGCGCGCGCCAGCTCGGGAACCCGTAGTGGCGTGCGACGTCCTTCTGCGCGTCCGCGAGCTTCGCCGCGGGATCGATCGCGCACAGCTCGACCAGGCGGTCCTTCGCGCGGTTCTTCAGCCAGTTCAGGTCGGGGCGGGACGGCAACGATGCGGACACGGGGCACCTTCCTTCCGGACAAAGCCCGAGGTCCGCGTTCGACGGGCAGGAAGAAGGTGATGTCGATTGCAGGCGGAGTGGGCTGAGCCCTTCACGCGGACCGTCGGCCGCTCGTTCGGCCGACGGGAATTGTCGCAAGCCGTGGAGGAGCCCGCCAGCGTGAAGTCAGGGCATGCGGTCCGACGCCTCGGCCGAGCTGATGATCTGCCAGCATGATGCGAGATCGGCCCGCACCCCTCTGCCGACGTGATTCGGGCCCCCCGGCGCGAGCCGACGCTGCTCGCGAAATCTCCGGTAGACGGGAACGGGGTCGCCGTTCTTGAATCGTTCGAGCACCATGCATTGCACGGGCGGGGATCCCTTCTGCCCGGGCGCGGACTTCCAACCGGGGGAATCATGGCCACGAAACTCGACAAGTCGCTCAAGCGCGAGATCGACATCGACGGCAAGCTCTACACGCTCACGTTGTCGCCGACCGGACTGTTGCTCACCGAGAAGGGGCATCGCAAGGGAGTCGAGCTGACCTGGAAGTCGCTCGTGGGCGGCGACGCCGCGCTGTCCGCCGCGCTCAACGCGTCGGCGCGCGAAGGCGGCTGAAGCTCAGGCCAGTTCGGAGCCGGGCTTGGGCTCGACGCGGACGCCGCGCCGCCGCGCGAGCACCTGCGTGAGCTCGGCTCCGAACAGCAGCACCTGGCTCGAGTAGTACGTCCACACCAGGAGGACGACGAACGATCCCGCCGCTCCGTACGCGTTGCCGAACGCGCCGCGTCCCAGGTAGAGGCCGAGCAGCACCTGCCCCAGCGAAAACAGGATCGCCGTCCAGAACGCGCCGTGAGTCACGTCGCGCCAGGGGATCTTCACGTCCGGCAGCACCTTGAACGCCGCGGCGAACACGCCCCACGCCGCCAGCGTCGAGACCACGTAGTAGCCCGCCTGCCACAAGGCGTCCGATCCCGGCAGCCGGTCCTGCAGCGAGTGGACGAGCGCGGCGACGGCCGCATTGAGCAGCAACGAGACCAGCAGCAGGAAGCCGGCGCCGACGACGAGCGCGAGCGAAAAGACGTGATCCTTGAGGAAGCCGCGGATGAACGGCTGTTTCTTCGGGCGCACTCCCCAGACCGCGTCGAGAGCCTCGCGCAGCTGCGCGAACACGCCGCCCGCGCCGATGAGGATCGCTGCGCCGCCGAGGATGGTCGCGAGCACGCCGCCCTTCGACTGGTTGGCGCGCTCCATGATCTCGAACGCCGCGCGCGCGCCGTCGTCGCCGAGCATCCCCTGGAGCTGGGCGTAAACCTCGCGATGCACCGTGGCCGCATCGAAGACGGCGCCCGCGATCGCCGTCAGGACGATCAAGAGCGGCGCGATCGAGAACACGACGTAGTACGCCAGCGCGGCCGCGAGGCGCGGCGCCTTGTCGTCGCCGAATTCCTTCAAGGTCTGCTTCAGCACGTCGATCGCTGCCCGCATGGCGTCTCCTTCGTGACGCCGACCCCACAGCCGGAGCATACCGCGCGACGAAACCCTGACACTGCTTCATCGAGCCGGTGCTGTAGGATGCTCGCCCATGATCCGAATCCTCGTCGTCCTGCTCGGGTTGGGCGCGGCCGTGCCGTCCGCCTCGGTTGCACTTCCGGACACCGGCCTGTTCGCCCCGGTGGCCGCCCAGCTTCGCGAGCGTTCCGCGCGCCTGGAACGCGCGGCGCCCGGGTCGCCCGAGCGCGTCCGCCTGCTGCTCGCCACGGGCCGTCCGGTCGAGGCGGCCGCGCTCGCGACGAAGCTCTCCGGCGACGCGGCGGACGTCCGCGTCGCCCGCGCGCTCGGAGCGCTCGCGGTGCAGGACTTCGCGGCGGCCCGAACGCGCGTCGCGGCGCTCGAAGGACTCGAGGAGCCCGAGGCGAGGTCGATCCGGCTGGCCTGGTTGCGCGTGCTGGACGACGCGGGCGCGATCGATTCGCTCGCCCGCGCCCGGGTCGCGCGCGGGGATGCGGGCGCCGGACCCGAGCTGGTCGCGCTCGCCCGCCAGGCGTTCGACCTGCTCGATTACCCGCGTCCCGAATCGTTGCTGGCCCGCGCGGAAACGCAGACCGCGGGCGGGGACGACGAGGTCGCCCGAAGGCAGCGCGCGGGGCTCCACGTCGTGCGCGCGCTCGTGCAGCAGCGCCAGCGCAAGTGGGACGCGTCGCTCGCGGAGCTCCAGGGGGCCCTCGGCGAGTTCGCCACGCCCGAGGCGCTCGAGGTGCTGGCGAACACCCTGATCCGCGTCGGCCGCGTCAACGACGCGATCTCCGCCTGCGAGTGGGGCGTGCGCCTCAACCCGTACCACGAGGCCTCGCACTACGACCTCGGCAACGGCTACGCGCGGAAGAACTACACGCAGCTCGCCGCGGCCTATCCGGGCTGCTTCGCCGGCAAGGCGCTCGCCTCCGCCGACGCGAAGCTCGCCGCCGGCGACCGCACGGCGGCGCGTGCCGCCTACGCGAAGCTGGTTGCGGCGCATCCGCGCTGGGTCGACGCGCGGATCCGCCTCGCCTCGCTCGAGTTCGAGGATGGAGAGTTCGCGCGGGCGCGCGATGCCTGCTTCACGGCGCTCCAGGCGTGCCCCGAGTACGGGCGCGCCCACGCCGTGCTGGCGAAGGCGCTCGAGTCGCAGCGCTTCCTCGTCGACGTGCACCGCGCCGAGTACGAGAGCCGGTTCGCCGCGATGCCGATGCCCCAAGTGCCCGGCATCGAGAAGTTCGTCGTCAACTGGGAGTCGCTCGCGCCCCGGCACCAGAAGCGCGTGGCGCTCTCGGTTGCCCCGTGGAAGGCGTTCGTCCCGGTCCTCGTCGACGGGGGCGCGACGTTCTACATCAAGCCGCTGGCATTGCTGCTGTCGGAGACCCCGGACCAGGGCACGCTGCGCGATCAGCGGATTTCCTACGACTCCCGCCTGTGGGACGACGTCCGCGGCTGCGGCGGGTTCCACACCGTGACCGGGATCGAGGACGTCGAGCGCACGATCTTCGACCGCTACAACACGGTGACCCACGAGCTCACCCACCAGGTTCACCAGGTCCTGCCGGCCGACGACCAGCGCGTGATCCAGGAGCTCTACCGAAAGGCCAAGGAGCGCGACGACGCGATGCACGACGCCTACCTCTCGCGCTACGCGGGCGGCAGCGTCTACGAGTACTTCGCCGAGGGCGCGAACGCCCTGGTCTCGCCCCGGCGCGATCGCTGGGACCCGCGCGAGGTGGTGAAGGAACGCCTGGACGCGATGGACCCGGACCTCGAGCGCGCGGTGCAGGGCTACCTGGCGCGCACGGACGTCGCGGGCTCCTACCCGGTCGCCTATTCCGCGGGCGGCGACGACCGCGTCTCGATGGGCAGGGTGGCCGAGGCGCTGCCGTTCTACGAGAAGGCGCTCGCCGCGCAGCCCGGCGAGGAAACCGCGCTGGTCGCCTACGCGAACGCGCTCGCGCTCGGGGGCTTCGCGGCGCGCGCCGAATCGGTCGCGACGCGCGCGATCGCCGTGCATCCCTCGAGCGGCCCGGCGCGACTCGCGCTCGCCGGCGCGCGCTGGCATGCCGATGGCGACCTCAAGTCCGCGCGCGACGAGCTCGCCCGGTCGCGGGCGACCGTCACTCCCGCCGACCGCTACCAGGTCGACGTCCTGCTCGGCGCGCAGCAGTGGACGATCGGCGACGGCCCGGCCGCGCTCGCGGCATTCGACTCGGTCCTCGCCTACCAGTCCGACAACCCCGACGGGCTGCGCGGCCGCGCCAACGCGCTCGCGCTCGCCGGTCGGAGGGAAGAGGCGTTCAAGCTGTTCGACGACGCGGTGCGGGTACGCACGGGCGTGGTCGAGCTGCGCAACGACTTCGCGCGCGAGCTGCTCTTCGCCGGCCGCACCGCCGATGCGCTGGGCCAGCTCGACGAGGCGCGCCTGATCGACGAGGAGAACGCCACCGCCGAGGCCCTGCGCGGCTGGGCCGCGCTCGAGCGCGGCGAGACGAAGGCGGCGCGCACGCACGTTCGGCAGGCCCTTGCCTGGGGACCGTGGAGCGACCTGGCAAGGATCGTCGAAGGCGGGATCGCGGCGCGGACGGGGGATCCGGCCGCGGCCGAGCGGGCCTGGGCCGACGTGCGCTCGCGCATCGCGCGGAAGGCGCCGCCCGAGTGGACCTATCGCGCCCGGCTCGCCACCTGGGAGGAGGTCCACACCCTGCCCGCGGTCGAGAAAAATCTACTCGATCGGTTTGCCGGCGAATTGAAGGACTCGATGTCGACTCAATGATATCTCGGATTTTTTTTGATGAGAGGAAGTGTTAGTTTCGATGCCCCGGTGACGGCATGGATGGCCCGAGGACCGGGAAACCGTGACTCCATCAACGAAGGACCCTCCTCCAATGTTCATCATCGACCTTTACGACGCGGCCGTTCTCGGCATCGGCGACATCTTCGCGATCGCCGGCGGCCTGACCGGCTACGAAGGCCAGCCCGGCAACCAGGGCGGCAACAACGGCAACAACAACGGCAACGGCCTCAAGGGTTACGAGGGCCAGCCGGGCAACCAGGGCGGAAACTAGTTCCGTCCATTGATGAAGGGCCCGGCTCGCACCTGCGGAGCCGGGCCTTTTTCCTGCCCGTACGCGGGAGTAGGGTGAGTGACTGGCTTTCGAACCTGAATCCCGGAGGAGTCGAGATGACGACGCAAGCGGGGGCCGCGCCCCTGACGCTCGGGAGCACGGCTCCCGACTTCGAAGCGGACACGACCGAGGGTCGGATCAAGTTCCACGACTGGATCGGCGACTCGTGGGCGATCCTGTTTTCGCACCCCAAGGACTTCACGCCGGTGTGCACCACCGAGCTCGGGTACATGGCCAAGCTGCAGCCCGACTTCCAGAAGCGCAACGTCAAGGTGATCGGCCTCAGCGTCGACCCCGTGACCAACCACGCGAAGTGGGCCGACGACATCAAGGAGACCCAGGGCACCGCGGTCAACTTCCCCATGATCGGCGACCCGACGCTCGCGATCTCGAAGCTCTACAACATGCTTCCGGCGGACGCGCCCGACTCGTGCGAAGGCCGCACGGCGATGGACAACATGACCGTGCGCACGGTCTACGTCATCGGGCCGGACAAGAAGATCAAGCTCATGCTCAGCTACCCGATGACGACCGGCCGGAACTTCGACGAAGTCCTGCGCGTGATCGATTCCCTGCAGCTGACCGCGAAGCACAAGGTCGCGACCCCGGTGAACTGGAAGCAGGGCGAGGACGTCATCATCGCCGGCTCGGTCTCGGACGACGACGCGAAGAAGCAGTATCCCGACGGCTGGAAGGCCCCGAAGCCCTACCTCCGCATCGTCCCGCAGCCGAAGTAGCACAAGCCAAGCGCGCCGTTCCGGGTCGGGGCGGCGCGTTCTTCATTTCATCGATGACCCGCCTCGTAGCGTGCGGTTCCAGCGGCCTGCCGCGTTGTTCCCTTGAAGGCCTCCCCGCAGCCACCCGAGACCCGGGAGCATTGCCATGCGCCGTCCCATCTTGTTCCTCCTGATCTTCCTTGCGGAAGCGCTTGAGCAGCTCGTTGATTTTCTTGCTCTTACTTTTGTCCGCTTCCAACTCCTTGAGATGCCGGATGTCCATGAACTTGGTGTTCTCTTTGATGAACGAT
>Ga0207650_10002309_pt1 | contig 13285 bp, 10 predicted proteins | sample KBSS63metaG_FD_184325 | JGI IMG/M metagenome (GOLD analysis project Ga0207650, IMG submission 184325) | Switchgrass rhizosphere microbial communities from Kellogg Biological Station, Michigan, USA - KBS S6-3 metaG (SPAdes) (version 2) | ecosystem: Host-associated > Plants > Roots > Rhizosphere...
TGCCGGCCTCAACCCGACCGAGATCGAGCGCATGCTCACGGTCATCCGCAGTATCCGCGAGCGCGGGGTTTCCATCCTGATCATCGAGCACCTCATGCAGGCGATCATGGGGTTGTCTGATCGCATCGTGGTGCTGAACTCGGGGCAGAAGCTCGCCGAAGGAACGCCGGCGGAGATCGCCAACAATGCCGCGGTGATCGAGGCCTATCTCGGCGATCCAGCGCTCGCCGAGAAGCTGCACGCGGGTCCAGCGCCATGAGCGACGCGCTCTTGCAGGTCGAGGGACTCGCCACCGGCTACGGCGAGGTGCAGGTGCTGTGGGGCCTCTCGCTCGCCGCCGCGCGCGGCCGCCTCACCACGCTGGTCGGCGCCAACGGCGCCGGCAAGACCACGATGCTGCGCGCCGTCGTCGGCACCCTGGCGCCGTGGAGCGGGCGCGTGCTGTTCAAGGGCGAGGACGTAACCCGGCTGCCGGCGCATGCCAAGGCGGCGCGCGGCCTCGTCCTTGTGCCCGAAGGCCGCCAGCTGTTCAGCAACATGACGGTCGACGAGAATCTGGAAATGGGCGCGTTCACCCGCCGCGGCGCCGACGGCTATGCCGATCGCTTGGAGCGCGTGTTCACCCTGTTCCCGCGCCTCAAGGAGCGGCGCAAACAGAAAGCCGGCACGTTCTCGGGCGGCGAGCAGCAGATGCTGGCGATCGCCCGCGGCCTGATGACCGATCCGGAGATCCTGATCATCGACGAGCTGTCGCTGGGCCTGGCGCCGCTCTTCGTCTATCAGCTGTTCGCAGCGCTCAAGGCGCTCAAGGATACCGGGCTGACCGTGCTGCTCGTCGAGCAGAACGTCCATCTGGCGTTCGCGGTCAGCGACTATGCCTACGTCATCGCCGAGGGCCGCCTGTTCAGCGAGGGGCTGCCGGCGACGCTTGCGGCCATGCCGGAAATCCGGCGCGCGTATCTCGGGCTATAGGCATCCGCCATGAACGAGCCCACCTCCACGCCGGACCTGAACGCCGATCCCATGACCTGCGCCGCATGGGTCGCGCGCTTCCTCAAGGCGCGCGGCATCGACCGGGTGTTCGGCCTGCAGGGCGGGCATATCCAGCCGCTCTGGGATCACGTGGCGCAGCAAGGCGTGCGCATCATCGATGTGCGCGACGAGGGCGCGGCCGTGCACATGGCGCACGCGCACGCTGAGCTTTGCGGCGGATTCGGCGTCGCCATGGTCACCGCCGGGCCGGGGGTCACCAACACGGTCACAGCGGTGGCCAATGCATTTCTGGCGCGCGCCCCGGTGCTGCTGATCGGCGGCTGCCCGCCGCGCCCGCAGGCCAACATGGGGCCGCTGCAGGGCATCGCCCATGTCGACATTCTGCGCCCGGTCACGCGCACGGCGCGGACGCTCAACGTCGCCGAGCAGGTCATGCGCGAGCTCGACGAGGCGGTGGCGCGTGCAACCGGCGACGCCGGCGAGCCGGGTCCGGTCTATATCGAAATCCCGATCGACGTGCTGCGCGCGAATGTGCCGCCGCAGCTCGTGCTCGACGAGTGGATGGAAGCGAAGCCGCCGCGCCGGCTGTTGCCAGAGCCGGCGGCGATCGCCGCGGCGGTCGAATTGTTCTGGTCGGCGAAGCGCCCGCTGGTCATCACCGGCCGCGGGGCGCGCGGCGCTGCTTCGCCGCTGCTGCGCCTCCTCGACGCCACCGGCGCGCTCTATCTCGACACGCAGGAAAGCCGCGGCCTGGTGTCCGCCGATCATCCCGCAGTCGCGGCGGCGGTGCGCGGCGCCGCCATGGGCGAGGCCGACGTCGTGCTGCTCGTCGGCCGCCGGCTTGATTATCAGCTCGGCTACGGATCGCCGGCGGTGTTTCCGCAGGCACGCTTCATCCGCCTTGCCGACAATGCCGGCGAGCTGATCGACAACCGCCGCGGCCAGGTGGAGCTGCTGGCGTCGCCAGATCTCGCCCTCGCCGCCATGGTCGAGACCGCGGGCAACCGCGCGCCGGAAGGTGACGCGGCCTGGCTCGAGCGTATGCGGCGCCGCCATCGCGAGCGCGTCGCCGCCGCGGCCGGCGACAAGAACCGCCCCATGACCGGCGCGGACGGAAAAATCCATCCGCGCGCGATCTTTGACGCCATCGCCGAGATCGCCGACCCGGACTATGTGGCAATCGCCGATGGCGGCGATCTCTTGAGCTTCGCCCGCACCGGCCTCGCCGCCTCGACCTATATGGACGCCGGCGCCTTCGGCTGCCTCGGCGTCGGCGTGCCGTTCGCCATTGCGGCGGCGCTGGCCATGCCGGACCGCCAGGTCATCTCGGTCAACGGCGATGGCGCCTTCGGCATCAACGCCATGGAAATCGACACCGCCGTCCGCCACGGCGCCAAGTGCGTGTTCATCGTCTCCAATAACGCCGCCTGGAACATCGAGCGCATCGATCAGGAGCAGAACTACGGCGGCCGCGTCGTCGGCACGACCTTGCGTCATTCCGACTATGCGGCGATGGCGCGGGCGCTCGGCCTGCACGGCGAACGGGTCGAAACGCCGGACGGGCTGCGCTCCGCCTTGCAGAGGGCCTTGCGCAACGCGCCGGCGCTAGTCGATGTTGTGACCTCGCAAGCGGCGATGTCGTCGGATGCGCAGAAGGGCCTGAGCTTTGTCCCCGATTTTCAGGCGCTCACGGCCTGGGACGATGCCGAGCGCAAGCGGCGGCCGAGCTAGGTACGGTCCAATGGACTACACACACCTTCCGCTCATTCCCGCGCAAGCAGGAATCCAGGTGGAGGGCACTAGCGCTTCGCCGAATCTGCTGGGTCCCCGCTTTCGCGGGGACGAGCGGATGGGAGTAGTCGGGTCGATCCCGGTGAAAGTTGGGCTAGTGGCACGCTTCGCCCATCTGCGGTATTGGCGGTCGATCGTCGCCGCGCTGCGGGCTTTGGATTTGTTGATGCGGCCGGACGGCCGCTTGGAAACGATGTTTGGTGAGCACACATGATCAAGAAGTTTCACGTCCTCTATGTCGGTCAGATCGAGCTCGACAATGTCGGAGCAGACGGCACGCCCGCCAACGATCGGCGCTATTCCGACCGGCAGCTCCACGAGGCGTTCTTCAGCGCGCGCGACGTCGCCCAGCTCATGGACGAACTCGGCTTCGACGTGCTGTGGACCGCCGAGCATCATTTTCAGCGCGAAGGCTACGAGGTCTTTCCCAACCTGATCCAGCTCGGGCTGTGGCTCGCCACGCAGACCAAGCGCCTGAAGTTCGGCTGCGCCTTCAACATCCTGCCGATGTGGCACCCGCTGCGAATGGCCGAGGACTACGCCATGGCCGACGTCGTCACCGACGGCCGCGTCATCCTCGGCGTCGGGCGCGGCTATCACACCCGTGAGGTCGAGACCTTCGGCGCGCCGCTCCTCGATGCGGAGAAGAATCGCGAGCTGTTCGAGGAGCAGCTGCGGCTGCTGCTGACCTGCTTCAACGAGCAGTCGTTCCATTTCAAGGGCAAATACTACGAGTGTCCGCCGCCGGTGGACTATCGCGGCTATCAGCTCAAGGACATCACCCTGGTGCCGCGTCCCAAGCACCTGCCGGTCGAGATCTGGATGCCGATCGCCAGCGGCAAGACCATCGAGCTGATGGCGCAGCACGGCCTCAAGGCGATGGTGACGCTCAACGGCGAAAAGATCCTCGACGACGTGGTGCGTGCCTATCACGCCGCCTGCCTCAAGCACGGCCGCAACAAGCAGCTCGGCGAGGACGTGATCTGGGGCGCCGGCGTCTATCTCGCCGACACTCACGAGGAAGCTGTGCGCCGGGTCGAGCCGGCGCACGACGAGCGCTACAAGTGGTTCGCGCCGTTCGGCTTCGTGCGCTACGCCGACGAGCACGGCCGCACCTGGGGTTCGCCGGGCGCGCCGGCGCGCACGCCGCTGCTCAAGGACGGCGTGGCGCAGAAGGCCTGGTTCTGCGGTCCGCCGGCGGAGGTGATCGACGGCATCAAGTCGATCGAGGCGAAATATCCGGGCCTCGAGAACTTCATGATCCATTGGGCGGAGGGGCTTTCCCCCAAGGAATTCAAGGAGCAGCTGCGCTGGTTCGCCAAGGACGTGATGCCGGCATTCAAGAACGCCTAGCGCGTGAGTCACCACCGTGTCAGCGTCGCGTCATAGTTCCGCTTTTGGAACCCGCGGCTGGCCCGGAATCGTGCCGCCAGAGCGGCACGATGGGGGATTTCAGAGACGATAACTCTGGACATCCGCGGCCGCTTCGATAAAGCTTCATTCCAGGGTTGTGCTCGGGGGCGACGCGCAGCGCGGACCGCTGACATTCCGGCCTGATATTTCCTCATCGGGGGCGACATTGGCGGCTTACAAGGGGCCGTATCCTCACACCAACGGAAGCGCGATCACCGGCATGGTGGTCAGCGCGACGACGTTCAGCGGCGCGGTCGAGAACACCGGCACGATCAGCCCCAACGGCATCGTGGTCCAAAGCCACGCCTTCATCAGCGGCGGCGGCATCATCGACAGCGGCAGCACCGCCGTCATCTCCGGCGGCATCAGGGTCGACAGCAGCAGCAAGATCGTCGCCAGTGGCGGCAGCACCCTCACCGCCATCGCTATCGTCAGTGCCTCGACGTTTGCCGGCGGCATCAGCAACGCCGGCATCCTGTCGGCTGCCAATATCGGCGTTCTCATCTCGGCCGTCACCAACTTCGCCGGCGGCATCAGCAATACCGGCGTGATCTCCGGCAGCCGCCGAGGCATCCTGTTCAGCGGCGGCGACGTCGCCTCCGGCGGCATCCGCATCGCCGCCGGCGGCAGGGTCGTTGCCACCTTAGGGAGCAACACCGGCGTTGCCGTGGAAGTCGCGAACACGACGAGCTTCGCCGGGAGCATCAGCAACGCTGGGGCCATCCAGGCCCAGGCCAGCGGCCTCCTGGTCAGCGCGGTCACGACCTTTGCCGGAAACGTCGTTAACAGCGGCACCATCGCAGTTGCTGCCGAGGCCGGCATCAACGTCGAATCTGGGGCGGCGTTCGGCAATGCGAGCAACGGCGGCATTACCAACGCCGGCAGGATTTCGGCCAGTACCGGAGTTGAGGTCGGCTTCGTCGGCAACTTCTTCGGCGGCATTACCAACAGCGGCACCATCTCCGCCCAGCACCCCGGCATCAGTCTCGTTAATGTCGTCAGCTTTCTGGGCGGCATCAGCAACTCCGGGACCGTCTCCGCGGGTCTCACCGGCCTCTCCATCAATGTCTCGACCTTTGCCGGGACCGTGCGCAACAGTGGCAAGATCAGTACTGGCCCCACTACCGGCTACGGAATTCGCATCCTCAGCGCCGCCGTGTTCGGCAGCTTGAGCGGCGGCGGCGCGGTAGCGAATACCGGCACGATCTCCGCCGCTTACACCGGTATTCGGATCGAGACCGTCGCGACACTTTTCGGCGGCATCAGCAACAGCGGCGCAATTATCGCCCACGGCACCGGCATCACCGCGTCTCCCTTTCAGGCCTTTTTCGGCGGCATCACCAACAGCGGCAGGATCGTCGCCATCGATCACGCCAGAGGTATCTTTATCGATAATAGCTCCGCCGGCTATTTCGGCAGCGCCGGCGCGGGCGGAGGCATTGCCAACACCGGCACGATTTCGGCGACGGTGACCGGTATCGAGGTCGAAGCGCTTGCCACCTTCGATGCCGCGATCAGCAACAGCGGAAAGATATTCGCGAACGACGCGGGCATCCTCGTCGAGCAGGTTACCAGTTTCACGGGTGGCATCAGCAATCGCGCAGGCGGCACGATCGCGGTTAGCGGAAAAGGAATCGCCGTTGTCGACGTCTCGACGTTCCTCGGCGGCGTCGGCAACGGCGGCAAGATTTCGGCCGTTTCTGCGGCCGGGATTTTCGTGTCGAGCGTCGCGCAATTCGGCGGTGCGAGCGGCAGCGCCGCCATTGTCAATACCGGCACGATTTCAGCAGGGACAGGCCTGTCGATCCTGAAAGTCGCCACCTTTATCAGCGGCATCGTCAACAGCGGCCGGATCGCCGCCGAAGTGAACGGCATCGCGTTGGCGGGCCCCAGCGCGAGCGCCCCGGCCGTCTCCACGTTCCTTGGCGGCATCACCAATACTGGGACCATCTCCGCGGCAATCAGCGCCGGCATCGAGATCGATTTCGTTCGCACCCTGCTGGGCGGCATCGTCAACCGCGGCACGGTGTCGGGGCACCGGATAGGCGTCGACGTCGAGAATGTCTCGATCTTCTCCGGCGGCATATTCAACAGCGGCGCGATTTGGGCCGAGACCGACGCCATTCGAGTCGTAAGCTTCTCCGCCTTTTCGGGCGGCATCACCAACACCGGCAAGCTCACGGCGACGTCCGACCGAGCCATCGATGTCGAGAGCGGCGGCTCGTTCGCGGGCGGCATCAACAACCGCGGGACGATCACGGTCGGCAACAACGGAATTTTCGTCGATGCCGTCGCGACATTCCTGGGCGGCATCACCAACAGCAGCGCAATCTCTGCACGGGGCCAGAACGGTATCTTCGTGGGGGCCGATGCGTTCTTCAGCGGGACATCGGTCTCGATGTTGGTATTCTCCGGCGGCATCAGCAATGCGGGGCGGATTGCGGGCCAGACCGGCATCATGGTCGGCGGCCAGGCCGCGACAAATGCCTCGGTCACGATCGGCACCTTTGCGGGCGGCATCAGCAATGCCGGAACCATCACCGGCAGCGCCGTAGCTATCGGCGCCTTTGCCGGTAATATCGTCAACAGCGGCACGATCTTAGCGGGCCAAACGGGTAGCGGCGGCACGTTGGTGGTCGAGTCGGGCGGCACGGCGAGCGGCGTGCTCGTGTCGAAGGGCGGCACGCTCGAATTCCAAGGCGGCAGCGTGGTGTCGTCAGCCACGTTCTCCTCCGGCGCGACCGAGGGGATCGGCAGCGGCTATGTGCTCAGCACGCCGATATCCTCCGGTATCATCGTCGAGATACTTTCCGGCGGCTTGGTCAGCGGCGTGACGCTCACCGGCGGCATCTTGACGGTGAGCGACGGCCGCCATGCCGCGAGCATTGCGCTCCTCGGCAACTACATGGCCGGAAGCTTCGTCACCGCAGCCGACGGCCATGGCGGTACGCTGGTGAAGGAAACGTCGCCGGCCGGGCAGCAGCCGCTGTTGACGCATCCGCACGCGTGAACGGCCGCCTGACAAGTGCGCTCGGCGCCAACCGGCGCGAGCGCCAAACGGCCGGCAGACTTGGCTGCGCAAACGGTGGCGCCTGTGCCCAAGGTCAACGGTACGGGCTCGCTAGAGCAAACTCCGGTCAGGTTGAAACATTGTTGCCCTCGTCATGCGCGGGCTTGACCCGCGCATCCATGCTGATTGGCCGCAGATCCGCGAGCGCAGCATGGATTGCCGGGTCAAGCCCGGCAAAGACGGCGAGAGGTGCGTTTCAATTTAATCGGAACATGCGCTAGAGGAACGGCGGCGGATTGAGGTGACAATATTCGCGATGGAATGCGGCGAACTCGGCGCTGGCGCAAGGGCCGGTCGTCCAGAAGCGTCTGACGTTCATGCGGCACTCGGCATAGTCGCGGCTGTGCGGAGGGAAGCCGTAGATGCGGCATTTGTCGATCACCAGGAAATGTGCGGCGGAGGCGCGGTCCGCAAACGCCATCGTCGCGACTGCCGCCAAGAGCAATACAGCACGAACCAGTTGAGGCGACGACATTCGCGACCCCCTATTCGCGCGCCTGCGGCAAGCATGCGCGCCCCTGAAAAATGCCGCGCCAAAAGGCCGAGACTTGGATGGCCGCAACAAGTGTGAACAAGTCCACGCCGTGACGAGCTGACGGAACGGAACACCCCGCGCCCTTAATAGCCGAGAAGAGCGGCTGCGTCGACTGCGCGGGCGCCAAATGATGAGAGCGGCCCGTCTTCGCTTGATCGCGAAGCGGACCGCTCGTTCACCCCAAAACTGCAGAGCGAGCCCGGTCAAGGCCGGGCTCGCGCGGCTGCAGTCCGTTACTTCATCTTGCTCTCAGTGGTCTTGTTGTCTGGCACCCATGTGGTGCTGTTCGAGTCGTATTTGAAGCCCGGTGCGGCTTTCAGGCTGTCCTTGGTCGCGTTCATGACCAAGTACATTTTCTTGTCCTTCATGGTGGGCTGCACCGCGTCAAACGCCACCAGCACGTCCTTCTCGCCCGCGCCGAGGAAGCCGCCGACGCCAATCACCAGCGAGTGGATCTTGCCGGACTTGTCGACCAGCACGTCCTTGACCTGCCCGATGTGATTGTCGCTCGGATCGTAAACGTCCTGCTTGTACCAGTCGGTAACGGTGACCGCGTTCGCCGGTACGGCGGTCTCTACTTTGGCCGGCGGCAGCGCGGCGTCCTGGGCGGCGTAGGCCGGGACAGCCAGCAAACCAAATGCTGCGGCCGTGACGACGTATTTCAACATCAGTGTCTCCTTTGGAAGATCGTTCCTTTTGTGGAACCTGGAAGCGCTCCGGCTCCGGTCTCGTGGAAAACGAAAAGCAGTTGGTTTCGTTCCCTTGAAAACACAGTGAAGATCATGGACTTCTCTCTGGAACCGCCGCATGGTTGCAGCGAACGCGGCGACGACGAAAAACGTGCAGCGGAGGCGTTGAAAATGGAACGGCAGAACACAAAGACGGCGTTGATCACCGGCTCGACCGACGGAGTCGGGCGCGTGGTAGCGAAGACGCTCGGCGCCCGCGGCATGCGCGTTCTGGTGCACGGACGCGATCGCGCGCGCGGCGAGCGCGTCGTCGCCGAGATCAAGGCGAGCGGAGGTTCCGCGGAGTTCCTCGAAGCCGATCTTTCCGCGCTCGCGGAGGTGCGTCGTTTCGCCGACGCAGTGCAGCGGACGACCAACCGGCTGGACCTGCTCATCAACAATGCCGGCATCGGCTCCGGCGGCGCCCAGGGAACGCGGCAGACCAGCGCCGACGGCTACGAACTACGCTTCGCGGTGAACTATCTCGCCGGCTTCCTGCTCACCGATCTCTTGCTGCCGCTGATCAGGCGAAGCGCGCCTGCCCGCATCGTCAACGTCTCCTCGCTCGGCCAGCAGGCTATCGACTTCGGCGACGTGATGCTGACGCGCGGCTACAGCGGCTCGCGCGCCTATTGTCAGAGCAAGCTCGCGCAGATCCTGTTCACGATCGATCTCACGTGCGAGCTCGAGGGCAGCGGCGTCACCGTCAATGCGCTGCATCCGGCGACCTACATGGACACCACCATGGTGCGCCAGTCCGGGATGACGCCGGCCAGCAGCGTCGAGGAGGGGGCAGAAGCGATCCTCAAGCTGGCGACGTCCCCCGAACTCGAGGGGCGCGGCGGCCTTTTCTTCAACGGTCAGCGTGAGGCCCGCGCCGATGCCCAGGCCTACGATGCGAAGGCGCGGGAGCGCCTCAAGGCGGCGAGCCGGCATCTTGTTGGCCTCCCCTCGGCAGAAGCTGCTTCGGCGGCGCAGCCGGCACGCTGAACGGTTCGCGCCGCGCCCGGTGGATTGGACGGTCAGGCCGGCCATTCCGCGGTGATCCTGCCCGCCGGTTACGGGCGCCGCCGCGAGGTGCTACCCTAGTTCCGTCGCGTTTGCCGGTCAGCTTATGAGCGCGCCCGCATTTGCGGCGCAACGCCAGGGATTGCGGCGATGGCAGACATTGTCATCATCAATCCGAAGTTCGAGATGTCGTTCTGGGGGCTCGAGGCGTGCCTGCCGTTCCTGGGCAAGCGCTCGAACATGCCGGTCGCCGCGCTGCCGCTGCTTGCCGCGCTCACCCCGCCGCATCACCGGCTGACCCTCGTCGACGAGAATGTCGAGGCGATCGATTTCGATCGCTGCGCCCGCGCCGATATCGTCGGCGTTACCGGCATGATCGTGCAGCGGCACCGGATGCTCGAGATCGTCCGTGAACTCAAGCAGCGCGGCGCGTTCGTGGTGATCGGCGGCCCCTGGATCAGCGTGCAGGAGGATTATTTCGGCGAGCTTGCCGACGCCATCTTCGTCGGCGAGGCCGAAGAGACCTGGCCGCGCTTCCTCGCCGACTGGGAAGCCGGCAAGGCCGCGCGCCGCTACGAGCAGGCGGAGAAGACCGACATGACGCGCGTGCCGGCGCCGCGCTTCGACCTCCTGAAGATGAAGCGCTACGGTTTCGCCAGCGTGCAGTTCTCGCGCGGCTGCCCGTTCCAATGCGAATTCTGCGACATCATCGTCGTCTATGGCCGCCGCCCGCGGATCAAGACCCCGCAGCAGATCATCGCCGAGCTTGAGTCGCTGTGCGCCCTGAAGGTGCCGCTCGTCTTCATTGTCGACGACAATCTGATCGGCAACAAGAAAGAGATCAAAAAGGTGCTGCGGCACGTGATCGCCTGGCAGCAGGCGAGGGGCTATCCGCTCAACTTCGTGACCGAAGCCTCGCTCGACCTCGCCGACGACGATGAGCTGATGCGGCTCATGGTGGAGGCGAACTTCAACTGTCTGTTCGTCGGCATCGAGAGTACCAACGAGGACGCGCTGCGCGAAACCAAGAAGCTGCAGAACATCCGCCGCACCGGCACCTTGCTGGAAAAGGTGGGCCGAATTCACGACGCCGGGCTTGAAGTCTGGGCCGGCCTGATCGTCGGCTTCGACAACGACACCGAGGCCGTGTTCGAGACGCATCGCCGCTTCGTCGAGAACTCGGGGATCAACCTGGTCATGGTCGGCATGCTGAGCGCCATCCCGAAGACGCCGCTGTACAAGCGGCTGGCGCAGGAAGGACGGCTGGACCCGTCCGACGTGCCGAGCCAGGGCACCAATGTGCTGCCGCTGCAGATGAGTCGCGACGTGCTGAGCCGCGGATACGTCGACCTCATGGCCGCGCTCTACGAGCCGAAATCGTTTTTCGACCGCTTCGACGCGCTCTGGCTGAAGGGGCCGCTCACCACCGAGCCGGGCTGGCGGCGCTTCGCGGCGGCGCGCCCGTGGGCGCGCTGGCGCAAGCAGGCGCGCTCCTGGGTGGAGCTTGGTGCCCTGGCGACTAGCATGCTGCTGCGGCTGCGCGACTCCACTCTGCGCCGGATCTATCTGCAGCGCTGCCTCGGTGCGCTGCGCCAGCGGCCCGACGGCGTCCTGCTGCGGCTCTATCTGCTGCGCTGTGCCGTCCACTTCCACCTCTACCATCTCGCGCGCCTGTTGCAAGCCCGCGACCGGCCGCTCATCAACACTTACTGAGCGGCGGACGGCGGTAATGCGCGCGCCGGATAGGCGCGCTCCGGCAGAGTCGAAACAGCTTGCCGCGATCGGGCGTCGCGGCTGCGGACTCATTGCCTCGCGCGGATTGAGGCGCGACCGGGCGATAGCCCGACGTCGATTCCACGGCAAGAACCGGAGTTTGGCAGGCTTGCCGCAAGCGTAGTCCTTCGCTCAGGTCATCGATCGATGTTGATGACCCTCACTGACAATGAGGAGACATTGCAATGAGCAAGGAAGCCAACAACAAGGCCGTTGTCGGCCGCTGGTTCACCGACTTCTGGGGCAAGGACGTCAATCTTGCGGTCATCGACGAGATTGCCGCGCCGGACATGCTGCTCAAATATTCGCTGCACGAACCGCGCCGCGGCCGTAAAGACATCAAGGCGTTCATGACCGATTTCCGTGCGGCGTTCCCGGATCTCAATTTCTGGGGCACCGCGGAGCTGATCGCCGAGGGCGACTATGTCGTCGGTCAATGGGAAGGCGGCGGCACCCATACGGGGCCGGCTTTCGATGACTTTCTGGTCGGCGGTCTCCCGGCCGCGACCGGGCGCAAGATGCGCTTCACCGGCACCACGGTGCTGAAGGTCGTCAACGGCAAGATCGTCGAGGAGATCGGCCTTGACGACGGCGTGACAGCGTTGACCCAGCTCGGGCTGCTCAAAGCCGCCTGATCAGGCGGCCTTGCGCGCCAAATGCAATCATTGGAGGCAAAAAAGAGCCCCGACTCAACGTCGGGGCTAAAAGCTCGAGCGAGCCTAGTCGACCACGCGCTAGGGAGGAGGCTCCCTGCGCATAAACGAACTACCATCCCGCTCCGCCCGCGCGTAAGGGAAACTGTTCCAAATCGCGCGGGAACATCTGGCACCGGCTTTGCGATTGCCACCCAATCGTCAAGTCCGGCGAATAGGCGACCCGAAATAAAGCTGCTTACAATCCGAATCTGTAGGTGACACCGGCGCGGACGATGCTCTCGTCGAACTTTACCGCGACGTTGGGGACAAGCGCCGGCCCATTTGGATTGGCGATTGTGCAGGCGGTCGTGCAGGATCCGTCGGCAAGGTCGACAAAGAGGTATTCCGCTTTGGCGCTCCAATTGCGGCCGAGTGCGACCTCGATACCAGCGCCGACCGTCCAGCCAACCTCGGTCGAGCGGCTGATCGGGCCATTGGAAAACTTTGCTCTGATATCGCCAAAGGCGGCGCCGGCGGTGGCGAACACGAGAAACCGATCAAACGCATAGCCGACGCGGCCGCGCGCGGTGCCGAGCCAGGTGTCGCTGGTCAGGCAGCCGGCGGCGCAGAGGCTCGTGGCAGTGAAGGTGCCGAAGCCGCTCGCGTTTGCCCAGCCGCCGTCGCCCTCGACTCCGAACACCAGCGAGCCGACCTGGTAGTTGGCGCCCACCGTGCCGCCGAAGACAAAGCCCGACGTGCCGAAGCTGCCGCTGGAATTGCCGGTCACGCTGTCCGACCACTTGCTGCCGCCGAAGGTGTAGCCGCCGTTGACGCCGAGGTAGATGCCGGTCCAGTTGGTGACGGCTGACGCCGTGCCGGCGAAACGGGTCTGCCGCGCCTTGGTCACCATTGGAGCATCAGCGAATACTCCTCCCCCGGTCGGCAGGGTGCCGCGCACGCCCACATAGGCCGCGAGCGGCATGCCGGGAAGGAAGGTGCGTGGATCGGTCAAACCCAAATAGGGGAATGAATCGGTTTCAAAGAACGTGCCACTCACGAAGTAGTGCTTGTTGAACAGATTGCGCACCAGGCCGAACAGCTCAAGATTTTGCGTAATCTTGTACGAAGAATTCACGTTCACGACCCAGTAGGCGGGCACCTTCGGGTTCTGGTTTGCTTCATCGCCGACCAGCCATTGACTGCCGATCACATTGAGATCGGCCCCGACCTTCCATGGGGTGGTGACCTGGTACTCGCCACCGAGCTTGAAACGATAGTTGGGGATGCCGGCAAGGTGATCGCCGGGAACAACGAAGATGTTGCCGTTGGGGTCGGCGAA
>Ga0207650_10002323_pt1 | contig 13254 bp, 13 predicted proteins | sample KBSS63metaG_FD_184325 | JGI IMG/M metagenome (GOLD analysis project Ga0207650, IMG submission 184325) | Switchgrass rhizosphere microbial communities from Kellogg Biological Station, Michigan, USA - KBS S6-3 metaG (SPAdes) (version 2) | ecosystem: Host-associated > Plants > Roots > Rhizosphere...
GGAAGTCGGCGATGCCGAGCCAGCCGTCGGTCGCGAGCACCGCCTGGTAGACGAACGGCGCGCCCGCCTGCATGGCCGCGCGCGTGGCCGCGATCGCGCTGATCTTGTCGACATGCGGGTCGTGCGGCACCCGCGTGACCGGTCCCCGGGACTCGAGCACGGCCAGGTAGGCCGCCTCGTGTTCGCGCCCGCGCCGCATCAGCAGCTCGAGCATGGGATCGAGCGGCTCGGCGGGCTCGGCGCGCAGGCCGAGCACGACCTGCCCGTCGAGCCAGGTCGCGTGCTCGCAGTCGACGAACTGCCCGAGGTCGGTGGCCGAGAAGCGGATGCCCTGCGCGGTCTTCTTCATCGATCTCCAGGAGGGGCGGGACGAGCCGAAAGTATATGAGACAAGCGGGACCGGACAGCAAAGCGAAAACCCCGAGGAGCTTGCGCTCCCCGGGGCTCGCAGGGACCTCCGAAGCGGTGGGGACTAGAAGTCCTCGCCGCCGTAGCCGCCGCCGCCCGCAGGCATGGCAGCCTTCCGCTTCTCCGGCACCTCGGTGATGAGCGCCTCCGTGGTCAGGAGGAGACCCGCGACCGACGCGGCGTTCTGCAGCGCCGAGCGGCTCACCTTGGTCGGATCGATGATGCCGGCCTCGAACATGTCCACGTACTCTTCCGTGTCCGCGTTGAAGCCGACGTTCTTCTTCTCCTTCTTCACGTGCTCGACGACGACCGAACCTTCGAGGCCGGCGTTGTTCACGATCTGGCGGAGCGGCTCCTCGATCGCGCGGCGCACGATGTTGACGCCGATCTGCTCGTCGCCCGTCAGCTCGGTCGAGAGCTTGTCGAGCGCGGGAATGGCGCGCAGGTAGGCGATGCCGCCGCCCGGCACGATGCCCTCTTCGACGGCCGCACGCGTGGCGTGCAGCGCGTCCTCGACGCGGGCCTTCTTCTCCTTCATCTCGGTCTCGGTCGCCGCGCCGACGTTCACCACCGCGACGCCGCCGGCGAGCTTCGCCAGCCGCTCCTGCAGCTTCTCGCGGTCGTAGTCGGACGTGGTGTCCTCGATCTCGCGACGGATCTGGGCGACACGGCCCTGGATCTCCGCCTTCGTGCCGGCGCCCTCGACGATCGTCGTGTTCTCCTTGTCGATCGTGACGCGCTTGGCGCGGCCCAGGTCCTCGAGCTTGACGTTCTCGAGCTTGATGCCGATGTCCTCGGACACGACCTTGCCGCCGGTCAGGATGGCGATGTCCTCCATCATGGCCTTGCGACGGTCACCGAAGCCCGGCGCCTTGACGGCGCAGACCTGCAGCGTGCCGCGGAGCTTGTTCACCACCAGCGTGGCGAGCGCCTCGCCCTCGACGTCCTCGGCGATGATCAGGAGCGGCTTGCCGCGCTGCGCGATCTTCTCGAGCACCGGGAGCAGGTCCTTCATGTTCGACAGCTTCTTGTCGTAGAGGAGGATGTGGGTGTCCTCGAGGGCGCACTCCATGCCTTCCTTGTCCGTCACGAAGTAGGGCGAGACGTAGCCCTTGTCGAACTGCATGCCCTCGACGATGTCGAGCGTGGTCTCGATCGACTTGGCCTCTTCGACCGTGATCGTGCCGTCCTTGCCGACCTTGTCCATCGCCTCGGCGATGATCGTGCCGATCGACGTGTCGGAGTTCGCCGAGATGCTGGCGACCTGCTCGATCTCCTTGTTGTCCTTGACCGGCTTGCTGATCTTCTTGAGCTCGCCGATGACCGTGGTGACGGCCTTGTCGATGCCGCGCTTGATCGCGATCGGCGACGAGCCGGCAGTGACGTTCTTCAGGCCCTCGCGGAAGATCGCCTCGGCCAGGACCGTCGCGGTCGTCGTGCCGTCGCCGGCGACGTCGGACGTCTTGGAAGCGACTTCGCGGACCATCTGGGCGCCCATGTTCTGGTACGGGCCCTCGAGCTCGATCTCCTTGGCCACCGAGACGCCGTCCTTGGTGACCGTCGGCGAGCCCCACTTCTTGTCGATCACGACGTTGCGGCCGCGGGGACCGAGCGTGACCTTGACCGCCCTCGCCAGCTGCTCGACGCCTTCGAGCACCGCGCGGCGTGCGTCCTCACTGAAAATCAACTGCTTTGCAGCCATGGTTCTTCCTCCTTGTGAGTCGCTTAACCGACGATGGCCAGGACGTCGTCCTCGCGCAGGATCACGAACTCGTCACCCTCGATCTTCACTTCGGTGCCCGAGTACTTGCCGATGAGGATCTTGTCGCCCTTCTTGACGTCCATGCTGATGCGCTTGCCGTCTTCGGTCATGCGGCCAGGGCCCACGGCCACGACCTCACCCTGCAGCGGCTTCTCCTTGGCGGTGTCCGGGATGATGATCCCGCTCTTCTTGGTCTCGACTTCGTCCACGCGCTTGACGAGCAGACGGTCGGCGAGAGGCTTTACGTTCATGGTTCGCTCCTCCTTGCAAACGGGGGCCTCTGGGACCTCCGAGGCAATCGGTCTTTCGGGGTGTTACTGCCCGCGGCTTTCGAGGGTCCTTGGGTCGTGATGCGTGCCGCGGGCGAGCTTTCATCGAGAGGGCTGGCACTTGCGTGGCGCCAGTGCCATGGTGAACTTCTTCTCGATGGCACACGCTTAAGATGCCACATCGCAGCAGGTTATGCTTGTGAATTTTGGCGCAATGTCGATCGATGTCGCAAGTCGGACGAATGCGATGGAGCGTTTCGACTTAGGACGGGCGATGCGGCTGTCCGGCAAACCGGATTCGGCACGTTCATGTCGTCCCCGACCTTGTGCTCCGAAGATTGTGGATGGTCTGGGCGCGACCTCACGCCTGGACGCAACTTGCGCTGGCGCAAGTCGGCCCTCCGGATCGAAACTGCCAAGCTGCTTCCCCGAACGAGGTTGCAGCGTCCTGTCCACAATCATCGGAGCACAACCGTATGGTCGGAATCTTCGTCGTGGTCCTGCACTTGATCTCCGTCTTCATGCTGGTCTCCGGCAGCGTGGGCCGGAACCTCCTGTGGATGCACATGAGGCGGAGCACGGATTTGGCGAGCGTCCATAAGCTGCTCGAGGTGGCCGAGAACTTCGAGAAGAGGCTCGTGCGACCCGGCTCGGGGCTCGTCCTTCTGACCGGTTTGATCGCGGCGTGGCTGCGCGGCTGGCCGATCCTGGGCGGGCTGCAGGGGCGGGGCCCCCACTGGGTACTGGCGGCGATCGGCCTCTACCTGACGTTCATTCCCCTGGTCACGCTTCTCTTCATTCCCAAGATGAAGGTCCGCGAGCGCGCGCTCGCCGGAGCGCTCGAAAAGGGCGAGATCACGCCCGAGCTCACCGCGGCGATCCACGACCGGGCGCTGTACCTGGGCCGCGGCTACGAGATGGCGACGATCGTCGTCTTCACCTGGTTGATGGTCGCGAAGCCGTTCTAGGACCGGACTCGAGGCTGGTCTAGGCGCTCCGGTCGACGGCGGGAACGTCGCAGGGATCGCAGCTCGGAGCCTCGGGCTCGAGCTGGAGGGTGGCGTGCTCGATCGCGAAGTCGCGCGCCAGCAGGGCCCGCAGGCGGGCGGTCACGCTCTGGGCGTCGGCGAGGGACGCCGTGGGCTCGGTCACCACGTGGGCCGAGAGTACGGCGAAGCGCGAGGTCACGCTCCAGACGTGGAGGTCATGGACCGCGCGGACGCCCTCGGAGGTCAGCATGGCCTCGCGCAGGCGCTCGACCTGGACGGAGGCGGGCGCCCCCTCCATGAGGACGTGCACGGTGTCGCGCAGCAGGCGCACGCCGGAGACGAACACCAGAATCGCGATCAGGACCGACGCCAGCGGGTCGGCCACCCACCAGCCGAAGCGCGCCATGAGCACGCCGGCCGCGAGCGCGCCGACCGAGCCCAGGGCGTCGGAGAGCGCGTGCAGGTAGGCGCCGCGGCGGTTCAGGTCCTGCGCCGCCCCGCGGGCGAGCACCATCGCCGAGACCACGTTGACCACGAGCCCGACCGCCCCCACCCACGCCACGACCGAGCCCGGCACCGACGGCGGCGCGGCGAAGCGGCGCGCGGCCTCCATCGCGACCAGCGCGGCCACGACGATCAGGGTCACGCCGTTCGCCAGGGCGGCGAGGATCTCGCTTCTATGCCAGCCCCAGGTCTTCTCGGGCGAGGGCGGCCGCGCCGCCAGCCGTACCGCGGCGAACGACAGCGCGATCGCGCCGACGTCGCCGAGCATGTGCCCGGCGTCCGACCACAGGGCCAGCGAATTGGTCCACCAGCCGGCGAGGACCTCGACCAGCAGCGTGAGGAGGTTCAGCGCGAGGACGACCGCCAGGGCGCGCTGGGACGACTCATGTGCGTGCATGCACAGATCATCGGCCGATCCATCGTGGGTTTCAAGGTCGACTACCGGGCGGCCTCCTTGCGGATGACGATTTCGAGGTAGTCGGCGGGCACGACGAGCCCGTCGCCGCCCCCCGTGTCGAAGGAAGCGAGCAGCTCGAGGAGTGCGGCGTGAAGCGCCTGCTGGCCCGCCGCATCCAGTGCGGCGAACGCCTTGTGGACGGGTCCGTAGTAGCTGCGGAACGAGTCGATCCAGCTTTCCGCCGAGAGCTCGCGGAAGACGAACGTGCGGCGGGTCACCTGCTCGCTCGCAGCGTGCGCACCCAAGAGCTCGTCGATCCGATCGCGGGTTCCCCAGAGCGAAGGAGAGGACAGGCCGGCGGGCGGCGGCACGAAGCGGCCGACGACCTTGAAGAGCTGGCCGACGAAGCCGTCGGGCGTCCAGTTGGCGAGGCCGATGCGGCCGCCCGGACGGACGACGCGCAGGAGCTCGCTCGCCGCGCGCGGCTGGTCGGGTGCGAACATGACGCCGAACGTCGAGAGCACGACGTCGAACGATCCGTCCGGGAACGGCAGCTTCTCGGCGTCCGCGACGCGGGTCGTCATGGCGAGCCCGTCCGCCTCGGCGCGGCGCAGGCCCTGCTCGAGCAGCTCGGGCACGTAGTCGGTCGAGACGACGTCGGCGCGCCGGCGGGCGGCGGCGAGCGATGCGTTGCCGTTGCCGGCGGCGACGTCGAGCACGCGGTCGGTCGAGCGCAGGTCGACCGCCTCGCACAGGGTCTCGCCGACGATCTGGAGGGTCACCCCGATGCGGCCGAAGTCGCCGGACGACCACGTGGCCTGCTGGCGGGTCTTGACGGCGGCGAGATCAGGAACGGGCGGGTTGGACGCGGTTTGCATGGCACATCTCCTTGGTCAGGTGGGAGCCTGCAGGTGGGATGTGCAGAGTGCGCGAGGTGCGCGGCTTGACGCCGTGCCGGGCGTCTGGAAGATTGTGCCAATCGTCCGTCGTCCCTCCCGAGGTGTGCATGAGCGGTGACACGCTGTCCGACCTGTTGCGCGCGGTCCGCCTGCGCGGCGCGGTGTTCTTCTACGTCGAGGGCCGCGACCCCTGGGTCGCGGAAACCCCCTGCTCGGAGGAGATCGTTTCCGCGGTTCTTCCCGGCGCCGACCGGATGATGGAGTTTCACGGCGTCGCCAGGGGCTCGTGCTGGGTCACGCCCGAAGGCGAGGCGTCGGTCAAGCTCGAAGAAGGCGACCTCGTGATGCTGCCGCAGGGCAACGCGCACGTCATGTCGAGCGCGCCCGGCCTGCGCGCGAAGGACCCGGACCCCGGCATCTACTTCGCGCCGCGGCCGTCGCGCCTGCCGCACGCGCTCAGCCTGGTGAACAACAACGAGACCACGGCGCACCTGGATGGCGGCGGCTGCGAGAGCGCGACGCTCGTGTGCGGCTTCCTCGGCTTCGACGCGCGCCCGTTCAACCCGCTGCTCTCCTCGCTGCCTTCGCTCATCCACATCAAGGGCGCGGCCGGCAACGGCGGCTGGGTGTCGACGTTCCTGCGCTCGGCGGTCGACGAGACCAACCGGAAGCGCCCGGGCGGCGCGGCCGTGCTCGAGCGCATGAGCGAGATGATGTTCGTCGACGCGATGCGCAGCTACCTCGACATGCTGCCGCCCGACGAGACGGGCTGGCTCTCCGGCATGCGGGATCCCGCGATCGGCCGCGCGCTCGCGCTCATGCACCAGGATCCCACCGAGGACTGGACGCTCGAGCGCCTGGGCGAGGAGCTCGCGATGTCGCGCTCGTCGCTGCACGAGCGGTTCGTCCACTTCCTCGGCCAGACGCCGACGCAGTACCTCTCGCGCTGGCGCATGCAGCTCGCCGCGCGCGACCTGCAGGACACCGACGCGAAAGTGCTCGAGGTGGCATTGAACGTGGGGTACGAGAACGAGGCCGCATTCGCGCGCGCCTTCAAGCGCGAGGTCGGCACTTCGCCCGCGGCATGGCGCCGCGAACGCCGCGCCTCATCCGCCGCCGCCGCGCGCTAATGCACTTGCGCGCCGCATCGCCGCTCCGCATCATGCCGCGATGGGTTTGACGAAGGTGTGGGTCGAGGACGGCTGCATCCTGTGCGGGCTCTGCCCCGAGCTCGCGCCGGAGGTGTTCGTCCTCGAGGACGACCACTGCTGGGCGCGCGAGGCCGATTTCGACGTCCACGAAGAGGAAATCCGCCAGGCCGCGATCGATTGTCCCGTCGACGTGATCCGCTTCGAGGAGGACTGATTCCCTGCGCCCCATCCTGACCGGCATCCTGATCCTCGCGCTCTTCGCCGGCGACCTGTGGATCCTGCTCACCCGCGACGGCCACGCCGTGGATCTCACCACCTACTCGATCATCCACGACAGCTACCGCGCCCCCTGGCTGACCAGGAGCATGGAGCTCGCGACCAGGCTCGGCGAGCCCAAGCACGCCTGCTACGGCCTCATCGTGTTCGGCCTGTGGGGCACCGTGCCCGCCCAGCTCACCGCGAAGCTGGCCTCGGTCGCGCTCGTCTCCTCGAGCGGGATCGTCACGCTGACGAAGTACCTGACGAACCGCGACCGCCCCGAGGGCATGAGCCCGCGCAGCAACTCGTCGTTTCCTTCGGGGCATGCCGCCGGCGCCGCCGCCGTCGCCGTGCTGGTCGCCAAACGCCATGGCCGGCTCGGCGCCGTCGCCTGGTTCATCGCGTTGTGGGTCATGCTCTCGCGCATCTATCTCGGCCGGCACTACCCATCCGACGTGCTGACAGGCGCGCTGCTCGGCACGATCGCCGCCTGGCTGGTCCTGCGCGGCGAACGCTTCTTCGAGAAGTTCCACTTCTAGGACAGGCGTCGATGCCGATCGTGGACCTGCTCGTGATCGGAGGCGGGATCCACGGCGCGTGCGTCGCCCGCGACGCGGCCTTGCGCGGGCTGTCGGTCACGCTGGTCGAGAAGGACGATCTCGCCTCGGGCACGTCGTCGCGCTCCTCGAAGCTGATCCACGGCGGCCTGCGCTATCTCGAGACCGGGCAGTTCGGCCTCGTGCACGAGGCCCTGCGCGAACGCGAGATCCTGCTGCGCACCGCGCCCACGCTGGTGCGCCCACTCGACTTCGTGCTGCCGTTCTACGAAGGCGACGAGCGGCCGCCCTGGATGCTGCAAACCGGCCTCACGCTGTACGACGTGCTCGCCGGCCGGGGGCATGCGAGCCACGTCGTCCACGAGCGCGACGCGCTCCTGGCCGCGTTCCCGGCCGTTCCGCGCGACGGCCTGAAGGGCGGCGCCTGGTTCGCCGATGCCCAGATGGACGACGCGCTCCTCGTGGTCGCGAACGCGATGGACGCGGTCCAGTCGGGAGCCACGATCCGGACCGACACCGAGGTGACGGCGCTCTCGGAAGGGCGGGCGCAGTTGTCGACCGGGGACACCATCGAGGCGCGCGTCATCGTCAACGCCGCGGGTCCGTGGGTCGACCTCGTGCGCTCGCTCGGGGCCGGGACGCCGTCGCCTTCGCTCCGATTGACGCGCGGGACGCACGTCGTCGTCCCATCCCTGACCCGCGACTTCGCGCTGCTCCTGTTCGCGCAGGAGGACGGGCGCGTCTTCTTCGTCCTGCCGTGGGGAACCTGCTCGCTCGTCGGCACGACCGACACCGACGACGACGCGGACCCCGATCGCGTCGCCCCCGCCGCCGACGACGTCCGCTACCTCTGGTCCGAGATCGCGCGGCGCTGGCCGCACCTGGATCCTGCGGCTTCGACGCTGCGCGTGTTCGCGGGCGTTCGGCCGCTGGCGCGCTCCGATCGCGACCGGCCGTGGCACAATTCGCGCGAGGCGCGGCTGCTGGTCGAAGGCGGGATGATCTCGCTGGTCGGCGGCAAGTACACGACGGCCCGGCGGCTCGCCGAGCGCGCGGTCGACCTCGTCGTGCGGAAGCTCGACCGCCGCGTGGGGCACTGCGTGACCGCAACGAGCGTGCTGCCCGCGCTCGACGCGAACGCCCCTGTGTCCGCCGCGAGCGTGGCGCACGCTGTCGACGAGCAGTTCACCGGCCACGTCGCCGATTTCGTGTTCCGTCGCTCGTCGCTCTGGCTCGACGCTGCCGACGCGCGGCGCGCAGCGCCGCTGGTGGCCGACTGGATGGCCCCTAAGCTCGGCTGGAGTGCCGCGGTGCGACAGGCGGAAGTCGACGTCGTCCTCGCGCAACTGGACGCCGAAGAACGCATCCTCGAGGAGGCCCGCGCATGAGCTCGTACATCCTCGCCCTCGACGAAGGCACGACGGGCGCGACCGCGCTGCTGTTCGATCGCACGGGCCGCGTGCGCGGCCGCGGCTACCGGGAGATTCCGCAGCACTATCCGAAGCCGGGCTGGGTCGAGCACGATCCCGAGGACCTCGTCCAGGCGTCGTACGCTGCCATGCGCGCTGCGCTCTCCTCGGCGGGGCTGCGCTCCTTGAAAGATGTCGCTCGCCGCGTCGCCGCGATCGGCATCACGAACCAGCGCGAGACGACCGTGCTGTGGGACCGGCGCACCGGCAAGCCGGTCCATCGCGCGATCGTCTGGCAGTGCCGGCGCACCGCCGACCTGTGCGCCGCGCTGCGCAAGGCCGGGCACGAGAAGCGCGTGCGGGCCATGACCGGCCTCGTGCTCGATCCCTACTTCAGCGGCACCAAGCTCACCTGGCTGATGCGCAACGTGCGCGGCGTTTCGCGCCGGGCTGCGCGCGGCGAGCTTGCCTTCGGCACCGTCGACAGCTGGCTGATCTGGCGCATGACCGGCGGTGAGGTGCACGCGACCGACCCGACGAACGCCTCGCGCACGCTGCTCTACCGCAGCGATCGGCTGTCCAGGGCTGCCTGGGATCCGTGGCTGCTCGACCTCTTCGAGACGCCCGCGGCGGTGCTGCCCGAGGTACGGCGCTCGTCCGGCTCGTTCGGGACCGTCTCCGGCGTGCGCGGCCTGCCCGACGGACTGCCCATTCTCGGCGTGGCCGGTGACCAGCAGGCGGCGCTCTACGGTCAGGGTTGCACGACCGCCGGCGCGGTCAAGAACACCTACGGCACAGGCTGCTTCCTCATGGCGTACACGGGCTCCCGGCGCGTGGCGTCGAAGCACGGGCTGCTGACGACCGTCGCCTGCTCTGCCGATGGCGGCGCCGCCTATGCGCTCGAAGGCAGCGTGTTCATCGCCGGCGCGGGCGTGCAGTGGCTGCGGGACGAGCTGGGCGTGATCCCCACGTCGGCCCACGTTGAGGCGTTGGCGCGCTCGGTGCCCGATACGCTCGGCACGCACTTCGTGCCCGCGTTTGTCGGACTGGGGGCGCCGCACTGGGACGCCGACGCGCGGGGCGCCTGGCTCGGCCTCACGCGCGGCGCCGGGCGGGCGCATCTGGCCCGCGCCGTGCTCGAGGCGATCGCGTGGCAGTCGCGCGACCTGCTCGATGCGGTGATCGACGACGGCGCGCCGCGGCCGAAGGAGCTGCGCGTCGACGGCGGCGCGGCGGCGAACGACCTGCTCATGCAGATGCAGGCCGATTTTCTCGGGTTGCCCATTGCCCGGCCGGCGTTGATCGAGACCACCGCGCTCGGGGCCGGGCTGCTCGCGGCGCAGGCGCTGGGCTGGAAGGACGCGGGGCGCTCTGCAAGAAAGGTCGCAAAGCGGTACGCTCCCCGCATGGACCGATCGGACAGGGAACAGCGGCTCAGGGCCTGGCGGCGCGCCGTCGCGGCCGCGCGGGCGGCGTCGCGCCCGTGAGCCATCCCAACCTCGTCGAGAGCCGCGCGGCCATCGAGGAGATCGCGCGCACGTGCCGCGTCGTCGCGGTCGTCGGCATGAAGGATGAGACGCGCTCGTGGGAGCCGGCGTACGCGATCCCCAAGATGCTGGTCGATCGCGGGATCGAGGTCATCCCGGTCAATCCGACGATCGAGCAGACGATGGGGCGCAGGAGCCACGCCAGCCTCGCGGACGTGTCTTCCCAGTACGACCTCATCGACGTCTTTCGCCGCATCGACCGCATCCCCGAGCTCGCCGACGAGATTCTCGCGCTCGAGCGCAAGCCCCAGGTGGTGTGGCTGCAGACCGGAATCCGGCATGATGCCGCCGCGTTGAAGCTCGCCGAGGCCGGCATCCGCGTTGTGCAGGACGCGTGCCTCGGAGTGATCGTGGCGCAGGTGAGAAGATGAGGCCGCCCGAGGAGGACCGGAGATGAAGTCGACGACGATCGACGAAACCTGCCACGAAGCGATCGCCGCCTACGCGGCCCGTTTCCACGGAGCGCTCGGACCGGTCCACGGCGTGGCCTCGCCGCTCGGCGCGTGGATGCTGCTCGCTCTCGCGGCGCAGGCGGCGACCGGCGACACGCGCGCGGCGATCGAGGAGGTACTCGGAGTTTCGGCCGACGACGCGCTCGCATTCGTTCGCGGGCTGTTCGAGAATCCGCATCCCGCGGTCGCCGCGGCGATCGCGCTGTGGAACGATCCTTCCATCTACAACGAGGCGTTCGGGCGCTGGCATGACGCGCTGCCGGAGACGGTCGAGCGCGGTCCGATGCCCTCGCATGCGGCCGCCGATGCATGGGTTCGCAATGCGACTCGCGGCGCCATCGCGAAGATGCCGGTGTGGGACGACCTCTCGGTGCTCGTCCTCGCTTCCGCCCTGGCGGTCGACGGCATCTGGTGTGACCCGTTCTCAAGCGTGCCTTCCGCCGAGCTCGGCGACTCCGCGTGGGCGCGCGAGGTCGAACAGGTGCTCTCGACGCATGACGCCGGCTACTCGATTCGCTGGACTCCCTCCGCCGGCGAGGTGGCCGTGCACGTGCGGCCGACCCGCAGCGACTTCATCGTGACCTCGGTCATCGCGGCGCCCGACCTGCCGTTCGAACGTGTGATCGCCGCCGCCCATGAAGTGGCTTCCGGCAGCAACCGGGTCGAGCGTCGAACGCTCTTCAGCCTGCCCCTGGGGGACGGCCACTCGTGGACGATCACGGAGCAGGAAGTGGACGCCGACTACGCGGACTCGCGCACGCAGTCGGGACACATCGTCCTTCCCGCATGGAGGGCGGAGACGCCGTCCGTCGACCTGTTGAAGCACGAGGGCTTCGGGTTCCGCCCCGCCGTGCGTGCGCTGGAATCGCTCCTGCCGTTCGGCCCGGACGGCTATTCGACGCGCGCCATCCAGGCAACGACCGCGGCCTACGACCGCTACGGATTCCGCGCGTCGAGCGTGACGATGAGCACGACGTTCGAAGAGGAGGCAGTATGGATTGACGCACGACGTCGCGGCCTGCACCGGCATGTCGAGGTGCGCTTCGCCCGGCCCTACGCGGTGGTCGCCTACGCGGACGGCTCCCATGGGCGGCCCCACCCCTGGCGCGGGGTTCCGCTCTTCAGCGCCTGGATCACGCAGCCGTCGGAACCGGAACCGATGAAACGGGAAGCGATTCGGGAGTTTGAGATCATCGAGGAGAGCTTCGAGCCCTGATCAATCCTCGAGTCCCAGCCGCTTCATGATCGCAGCGGCAATCTACCCCTCCGGCAGCGCCGGCGGGAGCCGTTCGAGCTGCCGCTCCGCTTCCTGCCACAACGCGGGATCGGCGCCGAACACGTCCGCGAGCACCGAAGGCGCATCCGCGGGCGCGACCTCCGTCTTGTCCAGGCCTTCCGGGCGGAAGCGGTGCAAGGCGCCGTCGCGCAGGCTCGTCCACACGCCGTCGACGAACCGCGAATACGCCAGCCGCCGCAGGAAGCTCGTCGGCACCGCGGGATCGTTCGCGCCGCGGATGCGCTCCGTGAACTCGGAAAGCACGCGCGGCGTGGGATCGAGCCGCTTCGTCGGGCCGGGGTTGCGCGTCACGAGGATTCCTTCGGGACTGACCTCGTAGGTGAACTTCTCGCGATGGGTCTCGAGCGCGAACGATTCGAACAGGGGATACGCGCGGAAGATCGGCGCCGCGTAGCCGACGTCGGCGTAGTGCGGGCCCTCGGGCAGCTCGACGCGCACGCACAGGTGCCCCAGGTCCATGTGCATGAGCGACGCGTCGAAGCCGAGGTCTTCGAGCAGCGCGTGGAACCCGCGGGCAAGGGTCCAGCACAGGCCGCCGGCACCACGCGTGATCATCCGGTCGACGTAGAGATCGAGCGGCGGCAGGAAATCGCCGCGCTTCAGGCCGGGCTCGTAGTCGGCGAGCTTGGTCAGCGTCTCGAAGGGCACGCGCTTCTGGTGCGCCTCGATGAGCCGGTCGAGGAAGGCGAGCGTGGGCGGCTCGACCGAGAGGCCGAGATGAGCAAGCAGGCGGGCGGTCGCGGGTCTCATGCCCTGTCGAGCGCGACGCGATGCGTCTCGGGCGCGAACCAGGTCGCGACCACCGTCAACGCACACGACGCCACCAGGTACCAGGCGACCGCGTGCGGGCCGTGCTTCGCCATCAGCAAGGTGGCGATGAACGGAGCCAGGCCGCCCGAGATCACCGCCGTGAGCTGGTAGACGAGCGAGGCGCCGCTGTAGCGCACGCGCGTGCCGAAGAGCTCGGAGAAATACGCCGCCATCGGCCCGTACATCATGTCGTGGCCGATCATTGCGAGCACGATCGAGAGCGCGACGAAGCCCTGGCCGTGCTCGATCAGCCAGATGCACGGGAACGTGAGCAGAAGCGAGGCCACCGCGCCCCACAGATAGACCGGCCGCCGTCCGACTCGATCCGACAGCCACGACCAGAACGGGATCGACGCCATGCCGGCGACCGCCGCGGCCATCACGCCGCCGAGCATGACGTTGCGCGGGTAGTGCAGCGTCTTCTCGCCCCAGCCGGGGACGAACACCGTGTAGAAGTAGAACAGCACGTTCTGCGCGAAGCGCATGCCCATGCCGAGCACGACCTCGCGCGGGTGGTCGCGGAAGACATCGAGCAGTGGCGCACG
>Ga0207650_10002325_pt1 | contig 13251 bp, 10 predicted proteins | sample KBSS63metaG_FD_184325 | JGI IMG/M metagenome (GOLD analysis project Ga0207650, IMG submission 184325) | Switchgrass rhizosphere microbial communities from Kellogg Biological Station, Michigan, USA - KBS S6-3 metaG (SPAdes) (version 2) | ecosystem: Host-associated > Plants > Roots > Rhizosphere...
ACCCGCAAAGTATTTCTTCATCAGGAACAGCGCTTCGTTGGTGTTCGTGGCCGATGCGAGTCCGGCGATGGAGGCGTCCCCATGCTCGTCGCGGATGGATGCGAATCGCTGATGGATGCGCGGAAGAAGAGCATCGACTGTTCTGGATTCTCCACGAGTCCGCGGAAATTGCAGCCGCGGCCACCGTTCCATCGCATGGAAGCTCAGCCGGCCTTCGTCGCAGAGCCAGCTCTGGTTGACGTCGACGTTTCGACGACCGACCGTTCTGTAGATCTTGCCATCACTTGCCGATTGGCCGGGAATGCCGCCGCCCAGGGCTCGAGCCGAGTGGTCGACGCGCAAATTGCATCCCGTGCTGCAGCCGCCACAAATTGCGCTGGTTCCCTTCAGGAACCACGACCGCACCTTGAATCGAAAATCCGAACTCGTCAGCGCTCCAACCGGACAGATGTCGACCACATTGCCGGAATATGGATTGTCGAAGGATTTATCGCCATGAATTGCGATCTCCGACGCATGGCCGCGATTCAGTACGACGATCTCGTCAGTATGCGTCACATTCCGGGTGAATCGGACGCATCGCGTGCACAGGATGCAGCGCTCCTGATCCAGCTTCACGAGCGGGCCAAGATCCTTTGCTTTTTTCCGACGGGTTTTTTCGGTGCCCGGATAGCGGCTCGAATGGCCGGCGTTCGCCATGTAGTAATCCTGAAGCCAGCATTCGCCGGATTGATCGCATACCGGACAGTCGATCGGATGATGGAGGAGCAGGAACTCCATGGCGTATCGGACGGCCTGCTGGACGCGTGGCGTGGCGGTTCGCACGATCATTCCATCGGCGATCGGAGTCGCGCAGGAAGGAACAAGTTTCGGAGACTTTTCCACTTCAACCAGACACATTCGGCAACTGCCCTCGATGCCGATGTCGGGGTGATAGCAATACCGCGGAATCTGAATTCCAATCTCGTCGGCCAGCTGAATGATGGTCTTGCCCGGCGGAGCATCGTAGGTCTGGTCATTGAGCGTGATCTTGGGCATAAGCAACTTAGATTAACACGGCTGTGGCCAGTGCTTTCCAGATCGGAAAATGTTTTCGTGTGAATCCGTGCGAGGAGTACCCCATGTGATAGCCGTCACCCGCCGCTTCGCGGCACCTTCTCCCAATCCATCAGCCCCTTTACTTCGGATGTTCGATTGGAAGATCCAGCCGGCTTCCCCATTCTCCCCACGATCCAAGATAGTTGCGTACTCGCGGGTAGCCAATCAGGCGCAACGCCAGAAACGTGTGTGCCGCGCGGTATCCCCCCTGACAATAGGGGATGACTTCATGATCCGGAGAGATATTGCGATCGGCGTACATTTGCTCCAGATCCTCGGCACTTTTGAAGAAACCTTTGTCGTCCAGGTTCTGTGTCCATTCCAGATGGACTGCTCCTGGGATTGCTCCGCCGCGCGCGGAACGCACAACCTGTCCCGTATATTCGCCGTCGCTGCGGGTATCGACGATGATGGCATCCCTGGAGTGAAGCCGCTGCAGCACGTCTTCAGCAGTTGCAAGAAGCTCCGGCCGCCGTTTCATTTTGAAGTTCCCGGGTTTTGGAACGGTGGCCTCGTGAGTAGTTGGCAGACTGGCTGCCGTCCACGCATTGAATCCTCCGTTGAGCACGTGAGCGTCCTGGTGTCCGAAGAACTCGAGGAACCAGAAAAGGCGAGCGGAACGCATACCGGCGATGTCGTCATAGATGACAACGGTGCTATCGGAATTTACACCATGCGACTGAATGAGGTGTTCGATGATCCAAAGGAACGCTTCCAGCGCCTGTGGACGTGTATCGATGAGGCTGATGCCGAAGATATCGAAGCTTCGGGCACCCGGTATGTGACTATTGGCGTATGCTTCCGGTGGACGCAGGTCCATGATGACGACCTTCGAGTCCGACATCCTGTCCAGCAGCTGGCCGGTCGACCATAGCAGATCCGGGTTGGTATAACTCACGATCGATGCTCCATAGCGTCCAAAACCAGTTTGTCGAATTGCCGCTGCCGTCGTTCCAATTCGGCTAGAATAGCCGATTTTGGGGCCAGATGTGCAGAAGCTCGGATCACAGAAGCGCTAATTTTATGGAGGCTGACTTTTGATTTCAGTTGAGAACATTTCAAAACGTTACCCGACAAAGACCGCAATCGAGGGAATGTCGTTCAACGTCGAAAAAGGCGAGATCCTGGGTTTTCTCGGCCCGAACGGCGCCGGCAAAACCACGACGATGCGGATCATCACGGGATACATGCCGGCCTCGGCCGGAACGGTTCGTATCGATGGCTTTGATGTCGGAGATAACCCCATCCAATGTCGGAGAAGAATCGGATACCTTCCCGAGAATCCTCCGCTTTACACCGAAATGACGGTGGCATCCTACCTTCGGTTCGTCGGAAAGATCAAGGGCGTGACCTCTGCGCGGCTGGCGGCCGAAGTCGACCGGGTGATGGACAAGGTGAACATCACCGATGTCCGCGAAAGAATCATCGCCAGGCTATCCAAGGGCTATAAACAGCGTGTCGGCATCGCCCAGGCGCTGCTCAACGATCCGCCGGTTCTGATTCTCGACGAGCCCACGATTGGTCTGGACCCTAAACAGATTCATGAAGTGCGCGAATTGATCAAGGAACTTGCCGGCAAGCATACCGTCATTCTATCGACTCATATCCTTCCCGAAGTCGAGCAGACCTGCCATCGCGTGATCATCATTGACCATGGAAAGATCGTAGCCGTCGACACGCCACAGAATCTGCGAACGCAGGGACAAGGGACCTCTCGAATATTTGTCGAGGTAAAAGGGCCCTCAACGGAAATTGTTTCCGCGTTGAAGGCGCTGCCCGGAGTCGTCGGAGTCCGGACGGAATCGGAGACGGATGGCAGCTTCCGTTTCCAGGTCGACTCGGACGTGCGCCAGGACATTCGGAGTGAAATGGCGAAAGCCATCGTCACGAGGGGATGGGGCCTGCAGGAACTGCATTCCTCTGTCATGAGCCTCGAAGACATATTCATCAAGCTGACAACCGCAGAAGACATTCACGCATCGGATACAGACCCGTCATGAAAAATATAATTGCCATCGTTCAACGCGAGCTTGGAACGTATTTCGTTTCGCCAGTGGCCTATGTGGTCCTGACCATATTCCTGTTCTTGTCAGGGATTTTTTTCCAGACCGTTCTTTCAAGTGTCCTGCGCGACTCCATGATGCAGGCCATGCAGGGAGCTCAGTTCGGACAAGGCCCACCGCCAATCGATGTGCCTGGAATCGTAAGCCGCAGTTTTCTCGGTTCCATGAGTGTGATTCTGCTTTTTATGATTCCAATGATCACCATGGCGTTGTTTTCCGAAGAGAAGAAGCGCGGTACGATCGAATTGCTCCTGACGGCTCCTTTGACCGACGCCGAAGTGATTCTCGGGAAGTTTTTCGCAGCGGCCTCATTCTTTGTGATTTTGCTGGCAACGACATGGATACCCATGGCGGTGCTCTATATCTTCGGCAAACCGGCATCGGGTCCGATACTCACTGCATACCTGGGACTGTTCCTCTACAGCATGTCGCTTGTGGCAGTCGGCATGTTCATATCGAGTCTGACTGAAAATCAAATCGTCGCCGGCGTATTGAGTTTTGGAACCTTTCTTCTGTTGTGGCTCGTCAATGTCATGGCGAATACGGCACAGGGAACATCGAAGGCCGTATTGTCGTACCTTTCGATTCTGGATCACCTGGATGATTTCATGAAGGGAGTGCTCTCCACTTCCAACGTCATCTTCTATCTGTCGCTGACGATCGTCGGAGTTTTTCTGACGTATCGATCGGTGGACTCGTTGCGCTGGAGAGGATGAAGAGAAAATGAAAGAACAACTCAAGAAAGCAGATTTATTCGGACTAGCCATTATCGCGGCCACGCTGATTGTGTATTCCACACGTTCGGTCTGGACGATATACCAGACCATCGCGGTCGTCGTGGGCGGTTTGCTCGTTGTGATTTCTTTCACTCTGAGGTTGCCGGATATTCGTGCCGGCCTCGGCCGGCGTTCCACAAAGTTTGGAATCAATTCGGCAACGTCCGTGGTTCTGATGCTTGGCATTTTGGGGTTCGTGAACTATCTCGGGGCCCAGCATTCGAAGGTTATCGATATGACGACCGAGAAGACCTTCAGTCTTTCGGACCAGTCCGTGAAAGTGGCTCGAGAGCTGAAGGAGGATGTTCACATCAAGGCGTTCTATACCGGCCCTGGTGAATATGTGCCCGATCGGGACCTGTTGAGATTATTCACTCATCAAAACAGCAAAATATCGTTTGAGTTCATCGATCCGGATAAGGAGAAGCAGGTCGCGGATCAATATCAGGTTACCGCTTACGGTGAGCTGCAGAATCCCATGACCGGGCAGTCCACCAAATTCGGGACCCTGATCCTGGAAATGGGCAAGAAGACCGAGCGCATCGAAAAACAGGGCGGCGCATTGAAAGAAGAGGACATCACCAATGCGTTAATGAAACTCGTCAAAGGAGTCCAGAAGACGATTTACTTCACGTTAGGCCACGGGGAAAAGCAGATCGATAGTACGGATCAGCGCACCGGGTATCAGCTCGCGAAGAATGGTCTTGAAAAGGAAAACTACGTCGTGAAAACCCTGAACCTGATTCAGGAAGGCAAGGTCCCGGCGGATGCCTCTGCCGTCGTGATGGCGGGCCCGACAACCGAACCCGTAGCCAGTGAACTGGATTCACTCGACGCGTATCTGAATGGCGGTGGCAGCGTGCTGTTGCTGCTGGATCCCCCGCCGAGCGCGTCGCTGAAGGATTTTCTGAAGAAGTGGTCGCTCGAGCCCGGAGATAATTTCGTTGTCGACGCAAGTGGCATGGGGAAAATTTTCGGTGCGGGGCCGACCATCCCGCTGGTTTCAAAATATGAAGGCCATCGAATTACGCAGGGGTTCAACGTCATGACGTTTTTTCCACTTGCGAGATCGATTGTGCCGGCCAAACCAGCGGTCGAAGGGATCACTGTCGAGCCGCTGCTCCGTACCAATGAAGCAAGCTGGGGAGAATCGGATATGAAACCCGGCGCGAAGCAGGTTCAATTTGATGAGAAGTCCGATATCAAGGGGCCGGTCACCATCGGCGATGTCGCGACAAAGACGATAGGAGACAAAAAGGGCCGCCTTGTTGTGATTGGCGATTCTGATTTCGCTATCAACGGATATTTCGGGGCACTTGGAAACGGGAATCTGCTGACGAATGCTGTTTCGTTTCTTGCGCAGGATGAAAGTTTCATCTCGATCAAAGTCAAGGATCCGGCGAATCGACCGGTGACGATGACGGAATCGCAGGAACGGTCTGTGGCGTGGCTGGTGGAACTCCTGTTGCCGGGTTCTGTTCTTGCAATTGGAATTTCAGTTCTGGTGAGACGGAGGAAGTAGTGCGCTTTCGGAGTACGTTGATTCTGCTGGTGGTCTTCGCCGCACTCGGCGGCTACGTGTATTTTGCCGAATACCGAGGTCACGATGAACGTGAGAAACAGGAAGCATCAAAGAAGAAGCTGTTTTCAGAGCCATTGAAGGACGTCACCGCTTTGAGTCTGACATTTCCGGATCACAAAATGTCCGCCGTAAAGAAGGACGACAAACACTGGGAGTTTACCGAACCCCAGGGTCTGGATGCAGACTCGGAGGAATGGGACATGCTTGTCTCCAGTCTGAGTCAGATCGAAAAGGGAGGTGCCGTCTCGGCAAGCACGAATCTTGCACAGTACGGTCTCGATAAGCCCGTGGTGGAGGTCACGGCAAAACTCAAAGATGGCAAGTCCGTCGGTGTTCTGTTTGGCTCTGAGAATCCGAAGAAGTCCGACAATTACGCCAAACTTGCGGATTCGCCCGACGTCTTTCTCAGTCCGGTGAGCGGGAGCAAGTCCTTTCAGAAGAGCCTGACGGATTTGCGCAATAAGAAAGTGCTGGAATTTGCTCTCGACGACATCAATTCCATTCGAATCGAGGATGGAAAGACTCTGATGGAGTTCCAGAAATCCGGCATGGACTGGCTTATTAAAAAGCCGCTGGATTTGAAAGCCGACGCCGAGGAGATATCCGGTTTTCTCAGTGCAATTCAATCGGCTCGCGCGACGAGTTTTGCGGACAGTGGATTGACGTTAATGAGCGCAGGCCTTGCGCCGGTAACAACAAAAGTTACGCTGCACGACGCGAAGGCAAATACCGACAAGATACTGAGTATCGGAAAATCGCCGGAGACGGATAAGTATTACGCGCGCGACGAGTCGCGCACTGCCATCATGATTATCAACAAGGACGTACCCGCCAAAGCGCGACGTCCCTTGATCGATTGGCGCGATCGGTCGATCGCGCATTTTGACCAGGGCAGTATCGACGAACTTGAAATTGTTCGAGGTCCGGAAAAGATTTCTGTCAGGAAGCAGGGATCGGATTGGAAACTGGCAGACGGCCGAAAGGCTCAGATGGATAAGATTTCGAGCTTGTTGCTCGCGGTGGAATTCGAACGGGCTCAGGAGATCATCGATTCCCCGGGCAATCCGTCGACTTATGGCCTGGACAAGCCTCGTATCGAAGTGACCTTACGCCAGGCCGGCAAAGACGTGATTGGACTGAAATTGGGTGGTCCCACCCGAAATCCAATGGGTTCCTATCTTAAGGTATCGACGAATCCCGCTGTTATGACCGTCGCGGAGGACTTTTTCGCCAAGTTCAGCCTCAAGGCGGACGACCTCGCCGAGACGCATTAGGATTGTGGAAATTCCTGGGAATGTAACCGTGATCGGGCAAGCGGCGTAATCACTTATGACTTTTGAACCCGAACTGGTTATTCGCGCCCAGGCCGGGGAAGGGGCTGCTCAGGAGGAACTGGTTCGACAGTTTTCTCCCATGGTTTTTCGTCTGGTTTCACGGTTTTTCCGGCATCGAGAGGATGTTGAGGACCTGGCGCAAGACGTTTTTTTTAAAGTATTTACGCGGATCAACCAGGTTCGGCCGGATGAAAATTTTCCGGGTTGGTTGCGACGGGTCACGATCAACACCTGCTACGACGAATTGCGAAGAACTCGGCGCCGGAATGCGGCCTTTGAGATCTACGGACCGCAGCAGGAAAGCGAGCCGGTCGCCGCAACGGAAGTCCTGGTTGAGCCAGGGGATTTTGGGATCGCCCGCGTGGCTTTGGACGCCTTGGATCCGAAATTGAAGATTCCATTGATCCTCAAGGAAGTTGAAGAATTGTCGGTTGCCGAAATTGCGCAGTCTTTGGGAATTACACAAACAAACGTTAAAGTTCGTTTGTTTCGAGCACGTAAGAAGTTGGCCGCGAATTTGGCCCAGTCTCCTGAATTAAAACGACCTTAAACCTGACGAAATAGTCGGATGCAGGACGGGAATAGGAAATGAATTCTAAATTGGACGAATTTTTCAAAACTGAACGAGCGAGGGTTTTCGAGCCGGATCCCTATTTTACACAGCGGGTCATGGCGCGTTTAGCGGCGCAAATTTCTGTGCAGCGGGAGAATGGGATCTGGGATGGCGTCTTGTCCGGCGCCCGACCGGTATTTGCTCTGGCGATGGTTCTACTGTTGGCATTCATGGCCATCCAGCTTTTCCTGCCCAGCATGCCCGAACACGGGCCGATTGACGCCGTCCTTTCCCCGGACCAGACCGATGGAGAGCATTTAATTTTTACAGGGGCTGACCCTTCAAGTCCGGAACTGGAAAAGATGATCATCATCACGGAGGATGGACAATGATCGAGCGAACCATCAAGGGGAAGCTGCTCGTATTTTCGGTGTTCTTTCTGGGGATTGTTTCCGGCGCGTTAATGACATACGCATGGGAAACGCGGGTGAGTTCGGCAGTCAGCTCCGTCGATGTGAAATCCTCAGATCGGGCCAAGGCCGATGTGAACAAGGTCTATGACTACCTGGGATTGAGTCCCGAGCAGCGTGTCCAGGTGAAACAGATCACCGAGGACTCGCGCCCGGAATTTAACAAGATTTTCCAGCAGACGCGCCCACAAATGGAAGCGATACAGAAACAAACGCGAAGCAAAATTCGGGCGGTCTTGACCGAAGAACAAAAGAAAAAGTACGACGAGTTCAACGCGGCAAGTGAAGCGCGGCGCAATAAACAAAAGTCGCAGCTGTCGCGTTCGAATTAGTGCGAGTTTTTGTAAGACTAAAAACTTACCAGGAGACGTTATGAAAAAACTGATGTTTGCGATGGCTGTTGCATTGTTCATGATTCCATCTCTGGGCATGATGTCGCCCGTCTATGCCCAGTTCGATGGCGATGTCGATCTTTCCAGTATCTTGAACGGAGGAGGAGGAGAACGAGGCGGCAATCGTGGTGGCAATCGGGGCCCCCAGATTCCGGACTCCATGATCATGTTCAAGGAGATTCAGGACACACTGAAAAAAGGGAAGACTCCCATGGACAAAGCGCAGGAGAAACCGATTCAAAACGTCCTGAACATGGAAATCGTGACCCTCACGGATAAGATTCAGTTGCTTCGAAACAACAACAATAACAACAATCCCAATTTCAACAACCAGGCCGGTGGCCGTGGCGGTGGCAATAACCCACAGCAGAATCCGCAGCAAAACGATCAGGCCATCAAGATCGATACGATCACCAGTTTGAAGAATGATGATTTTCTGGCAACGAAGCTGTCGTTGTTTCTTTCGCCGGAACAAACCGCGTTGATTCAGAAGACGCGAGCGGAAGACAAATCAAATTCCACATGCCTGGGTGGACTGCTGGATCGTTATTATCAGCAGCTCAACAGCAACAACCGCGGAAACAATCAGAACTACAACAACAATAATAACAACAACAATAACAACAACCAGACACGGCCCAACGGCCAGAAATACTGCATGACGGTTCAGGCCACTCCCTCGGAGCGGCTGGAGCCCATTCGAAAGGTCCTGGCAAAAGGGAACCTCCCGCTTGCCAAAGACAAGGACATGATCGCCGAGGTTTTCATGAAGGCGGAACTTCAGGATCTCGAGACAGCGCTACGGGCGGGGTTGACGAACAACAACAATCAGGGCGGCCGCGGCAACAACAATAACAACCGCAATAACAATCCTCAGCAGATTATTCAGTCTTCGGTCGACGGGATGTACAAGAAGGTGGAAGAATTGTTGAGGCCGGATCAGGCAGCAACACTAAAGACCTGGCACTACACGCAGATGCTCGGACGTACGCCGATCGATTCACTAATTGCAGTCAATGCCATGCAGGACACTCCGCTCAGCGAGGAACAGATTGCCAAGGTGACCGCAGCATGGCCGGAATATCGGAATCAGATTCAGCAGGCAGCCAAGGCTGCGGGCAAGAATGTCGATGCCAAGACCATCGACAGCGCTGCGATGAACAAGATTCTGGATATGCTGGAACCGTCTCAAGTCGCGTCCTACCAGCTTGCAAAGAAGTACGGCGCTGAAGCCGTCGCTAAATAGAAACCATCACAAAATGTAACCCCCGAGCTCAGGGGAACGTAATTGGCTTTGTGACTTCTTACCTGGTGAGATTAGCCAGCGGATACGAATTATATGTCTATTTTTAGGGAGGTTGGCCACATGCGGAGGCTGAGTCTATTCACTCTTTTAGCGCTTTTGTTGTGCAGCGCTGTTTTCGGCGCTCAGACAGCGGGCGCTCAAGGGACGCCACCTGTTCCGGCGAATGCCGTCAAGCTGAAAGGAAAGATTGTCGATCAGACCGGCGGCGCTATGGGCGGCGTGGATGTGATCGTGGCCACTCCAGGGACTGGCGGCAGAGTTGTTGCCACTGGCAAAAGCGATTCAGAAGGAAATTTTGAATTGAACGTGTCTCCCGGACCGTACCAGGTTACGGCCAAGGTTGCCGACTTCAAAGACAACGTGCAGGCTGTCCGGGTTACGGCGGATATGGCTCCCCTGAGTCTGACAATGGCCCTCGGTTTAACGACAGTCGTTGATGTGAACAGCCAGACGAACGAATTGGGCGTCGATCCCGATTCCAGTTTGAACACCGATGTCATCACGGGTGACGCACTGCTGGATCTTCCGGATAACGAGGATGATTTGCTGGCTTATCTCACTCAGCTCGCCCAGCTTCGTGGTGGGGATGGCACGGTCACGCTGGCCGTTGATGGATTCACCGATGCAAACCTTCCCCCGCTGGCTCAAATCGCTGAGATTCGTATTGTCAACAGTTCGTTCAGCGCTGATGGTTCAACCGGCCCTCGAATTGAAATCGTTACCAAGGCAGGATCGGGAAAATGGACTGCAAGCACACAGGCAAGCTTCAACGATGAATCCTTCAATGCGTTAAATCACCTGGCTACTGGAAAACGACCGCCGTCTCAGAGCTTGAATGTCGGGATCAACACCAATGGCCCAATCATTCCAGGACGTTTGAGCACCGGTATCAATGTGCAAACCCAGGAAAGCGATAATGCCGGAAGCGACCTTCGCGCGTATACACCAAACGGATACGTTTCGAATGGAATCACACAGATCAGTTCGAATAAGAACTTCACGATTTCACCCCGCCTGATGATCAACAAGGTTCACAACCTGACATCGAACTTCAGCTATCGGACCAATCACACCGATAACAGCGGCATCGGCGGTTTGACGCTGCCGGAACGTGCTTCCAATAACAAGGGTAATAACCTGCAGTTGCAACTCAGCGATCGCATGACCAAAGGCAAGATGGTCGATACTCTGCGGTTTTCGGTGCAGCGAAATACCACGACAAATACTCCTGTGGGCATTGATCCGGGAACCGCAACGGCGTATGTCGTTAATCCAGTAACAGGACTGCCATACACCATCAATGTGGCTGGATCGTTTAATGGTGGTATCGCGCCCAACAATACGCACAACGTTACGCAGAATTATCTTCTGGGCAATACCATGCAGTGGCAGCCGAAGCCGAAGCTGACCTTCAGCGCGATAGCGTTCGAGTTGCAGTATCACAAGAACGACAGCGATAACCGGAATAACTATAACGGTACGTATACATTCCCCGGTTTGTATGACTATTGCGGAACACCCCAGGTGAATTTTGTTGGTTCGCAATGTCAGATTGAATTGCAGAAGCGGTTGGATCTCAAGGCGGCCTATGATAACGATCCGGTCAATAGTGACCTGGGTCAGACTTTAGATATCACTCCCAAATCGCCCACGCAATTTACGCAGACTTCGGGTGATTCCAGGATCAAGGTCAGCCAGCTGGAATTCGCCGCCTGGGTTCAGGGCGACTGGCGCATCACACCCAGGGCCGATATCTCCTTTGGGCTGCGATACCAGGCTCAGCAACACTTCGCCGACTATAACAACCTCGCGCCGGTAGCCGGGCTTTCGTATCAGCTCCGAACTAAAGGAAACTGGAAGACCGTTGTTCGGGTCGGCGTCAAGGAGACCCACAGTACGTTTTCCATAAATACGTACCAGCAGCTGCTGCAGTCATCAACGACTTCGGCACAGCAAACCATCACGCTTCTTAATCCAACCTATCCGGATGCGTCACAGGGAGGAACTCTTAGCCCTTCGACGACGACGATTTCCACCCGCAGGCTGATGGAAGGTGCGTCTCAACCCTATCAGGTGAATCCGTCGTTCGCATGGGAACAATCGATGCCACACGCCATGACGGCAAGCATCACCTACAACATCAATCGCGGCTATCGTCAGAACCGCAACGTCAATATCAATGCTCCCTATCCCGGCACGGACCTCGATCCCACGACGCTCTCGCTGTTGAATTCGTCAGACCCCACCAAGTACGATCCTGAAACGGGTGTTCCGGATCCCATCAATGGTCTCACCAAAAAGCAGCAAGGCCAGGCGATCGTCAACGTGATGCGGCCGTTTTATCCGACGACTATCGGTAATATCAACGAAATCGAGTCGGTGGGTAAGTCTCTGACGCATACCGTCAGCGTGCAGTACCGGGTCAACAATTACCCGCTCTTCAATAACAAAGTGCGTCTGACTGGAAACGTTTCTTACACCGTCACCCATGGAAAGGACGACAGCCAGTTCGAAAACCCATACAACCGTATGGCGGACTATGCGAGGAGCAACAATTCAGGACAGAGAATTGGCGGGCAGATCTCTCTGAGTATGCCTCGAAGAACGACTTTGTCTCTGCAAAGTCTGGGCTGGCAGTCCGGTCGTCCTTACAGTCTGATTGTGGGGCAGGACATTAATGGAGACGGCAGCAACACGGATTATCCGGACGCCGTTCAATGTGCTCCCATCCTGTCTCAAAACTCGAAATACGCCTGTGGCCGCAACGCTTCAACCGGCCCCAGCAGCCTTACACTCCCTACGGCTCGCCTTACGAAGATTTTCATCCTGAAGAATCCTCCGGCTTCGTCAGCTCCTTCGCTCGGACGACTCGTGAGTTCCTTTGCGGAACCGGCTCAGGGCGGAGGTGGCGGCGGAGGCGGAGGCGGAGGCGGTGGCGGTGGTAACTTCGGTGGCGGCGGAGGCGGTGGTAACTTCGGCGGCGGTGTGAATAACCCCAACCGTGTTCCGAATGGAGCACGAACGATTTCGTTCTATATCAATGCTACAAACGTATTGAACCGGTCGGTAGCGACAACCATCAACGGTACACTGTCCTCGCCGCTCTTTGGACAGGTTACCGGTGGAAGCCCGGGCCGCAAGGTTACCGTTGGCATGTCCATGAGGCTCTTCTAGTTCTGAAGGGCTGAGCGAACGGAGTGAGGCTGGCTCATCATTGAGACAGTGCTCACTTTGGACCGGGGCTGGAAGCGGAATACCCCCCCTAAATTCTGCTTCCGGTCCCGGTTTTTCTTTTCCAGCTATAATTCCCCACTATGCATCATTTCGAATATCGTGGTGGCCGTCTCCACTGCGAGGAAGTCGCTCTCGAGCGAATCGCCGATGAAGTCGGCACACCCGTGTACGTTTACAGCGAACGCACGCTCCTCCGACATGTTCGTGTATTTGAAGAGGCGTTTCAGTCGATCCCGCATCTGACGTGTTATGCCGTAAAAGCCAACTCCAATATCAATATTCTCCGCAGATTTGCAGAATGGGGCACCGGGTTTGAAATCGTTTCCGGTGGTGAACTGTTTCGTGTGCTGAAGGCCGCTGGTTCCGCCGGGAAAGTCATCTTTGATGGTCCCGGGAAGACAGAAGCCGAAATTCGATACGCGCTAGAATCCGACATTTTATTC
>Ga0207650_10002327_pt1 | contig 13244 bp, 16 predicted proteins | sample KBSS63metaG_FD_184325 | JGI IMG/M metagenome (GOLD analysis project Ga0207650, IMG submission 184325) | Switchgrass rhizosphere microbial communities from Kellogg Biological Station, Michigan, USA - KBS S6-3 metaG (SPAdes) (version 2) | ecosystem: Host-associated > Plants > Roots > Rhizosphere...
TCCGTTCACGAAAGTGTCCGCCTCGAACCGTGACCCGGCCGGCACGACCGTTCCCTGCGCGTATTTACCCGTCAACAGTCCGCTGGCGAGCGGAAAGTAAGGAATGAGCTTCAGTCCGGTTCGCACGCAGGCTTCGATCGTACCCTCCTCGGCTTCGCCCGGAACACGTAGATCACGCCCGAAAACGGATCGCGGCCATACTCCTTGCCGACCAGCGCAGCCAATGCGTCTGGCCCCTTGCGAAAATCCACCGGGCGCGTCGCCACCATCACGCGCGCGTTGGCGCCTGGTCCGATCATCGGGTCGCCTTTAGCGCTTCGATCACCGCGGCAATCACACCGGCATCGGCGCCGCGGTTGATCTTCACCGCCACGCCATCGATCTCAAGCTCGACGGCACTCACCTTCGATCGCCGGCGCTTGTTCGGACGGCGTGACGTGAGGGGTTCAACAGTAGAAGCCGCCTCAACAATGGCGGGGACGAACACGGACGCTGCTTGCAACGGCACGCCCTGCTCGTCCATCTGCTTGCGCAGTTGTCGACGCCAAGTGAACAGCTGCGAAGGACTGAGCGCGTGCCGGCGCACCCCCGCAGAAACCGTCTCTCGACTGGAAAAGCTCTCGGCGACAACCGACGCCCTCACTTCGTCTGGCCAATCCCGCCGACGGCCGGCCCCGGTAAAAACTTCGAAGCACTGGACACCACTGTGCCAGCATCATCACATGACATCGTCATAGCACCAACGCTCTCTACCCGATCAGGGCGCGGAGACTCGGCGCTACGCTTCAGGCCCGCAAGGTGGGCTCCCGACGGCGCTTACCGATCAGTCGGCTCGACAAAGCCATCTCCTTCGCCCTGCTAACGCCGATCAGGTGCGGCAAGAGGGAACTGAGCAAGGCGCCAGGGAGCAAACCCACGCGGGAATGGGCGTCGCCGAAGCGCGCGGTGGTCGAGGCGATCCTGATGTCGCAGCACAGGGCGAGTTCCAGTCCACCCGCCACCGCCACGCCATTGATCGCGCCGATTACTACGCCCTTGAATGCGGCCAGGCCGAAGCGCGTGTGCCCGAATCCGATGGTTGCGTCACTCGGGGCTGTGATTCCTTCGCCCGACGCCATCTCCTTCATGTCGAGGCCGGCGCAAAAGGCGCGTTCGCCCGCGCCGGTGAGCACCGCGACCAGAACCTCTTCACCAAATCCCGCAAAGGCCTTTTCCAGCTCTTCGAAAACAGCACGCGACAGGGAGTTCATGGCTTCTGGTCGATTGATCGTGACGACAGCGACCGGCCCTTCGATGCAGACGGTCAGCACGGGATTCTGTGGCGTGGGTTCGGACATCGCAAATTCTCCAGCACGGGCGATAGATGAGACAGCTGGCGCTGGGCCAAGCTACGGATCAGCGGTGCCGACAGGGAATGACAAGCGCAACGGCAAGCTGAAGCACGCGTCATAAATCGGATATGTAATGCAATGTCCCCGGGTGCACGAAAGGCACCCGCGCCGAACCGCGTGGCGGATGTCGCCGTCCCGACGTTCAGTGTCCCTGGAAATAGACCGTCGGTCGTCCCATTATTTCGCTCCAGTCACGGGGCACCTTGCCATCCAGATCGGATATTCCGTATCTTCGGCCCAATGCAGCACCGATCAGGGTTTGCCCGGAGAGCGCCTTGCGTTCAGGATCATCAAGCAGTTTCAAGATGACGAGCCCGGAGAATTCCGGCGTCTCCATTTCAGGCACGATCGAACGCATTTCTGGAGGGAAGTCCTCCTCCGTCATAGCCTTGAGCTGGTCGGTCCGTATGAAACCTGGCCAGAGCGATACGATCGAGAGATCGGTGTCCCGTGCGTCGACGGCCATGTCATGCACCATCTTGTCCGTACCGGCTTTGGCAGCACCATAAGCTGGACCGAAGTGGTAACTCACCGCGCCATAAAAGGAGATGTTGACGATCAGCGTGGGTCCGGTCTCTATCATGAGGGGCGCCGCAAAATAGCTGGCCGTGTAGTTGGACCGGAGGCCGATATCGATCATGTCGACGAGCTTCAGATCCTTCTCCCAGAACGGGCCGGGGCGGATCAGTTCTGCCGCGTCCACTGCCGCCGCATTGTTGACCAGCAGATCCAGTCGGCCCTGCTCTCGCCGGACGCGATCAAACAACGCCTGCACCTCGCTATCATTCCCGTGGTCGCAGCGCACCCCGATCCCCCGTCCACCGGCGGCGTCGATTTCGCGCACCGCCGCTTCGAGATCGCCAGCATTACGACCGGTGACATAGACTGTCATGCCGCCGCTGGCGAGCGCGCGGGCGATACCTCGACCCAGCCCACGACTTGCTCCGGTGACGAGCGCAACACGATCCGTCATTGCCTTCTTCCTTGACACCGATCTAGCCGTACCAGTCATTCCCCCCAAGCGTCACAGGACAAGGTGTCCGCATGACCTGTCGCTCGAAGAACGCACCCGCATTATTGCGAAACAGTAAGCACCACTCGCCCGGCGCTCTCGCCCTTCGCGGCATCAGCCATCGCAAGGTAATAATCCTCAAAGGGATAGGTTCGGGCGATAGCGGGACGCAGTACACCCTCGCTTGCCAGTTCCAGCAGGCGCCCCATGTTCGCAGCCGCCTTCTCGGGCTCGGAAAGGTAGAATTCACGAATATTGACGCCGATCAGGCTCGCGCCCTTGAGCAGTGGCAAGTTGGTCCGCAGACTGGCGATGCCACCGGGAAAGCCGATGATGAGGTGCCTGCCTTTCCAGGCCAGACTGCGAAAAGCGGCCTCGGTGGCAGCTCCGCCGACGGGGTCGAAAACAACATCGACCGCCTTGCCACCGTTCGCGACTTTCACCTCATTCCGCCAATCGGCAGAGCGAGCATCAACTGTCGCGTCCGCGCCCCCTTGGGCAGCCAGCTCGCGCTTTTCCGGAGTAGACGCCGAGGCTATCACATAGGCTCCCAGGCATTTCGCAACCTGAACGGCGGCGTAGCCGGTCGCGCCACCCGCGCCCAGCACGAGCACAGTCTCCGCTCGCTGTACCTGCGCACGATCGATCAAGGCGTGCCAAGCTGTGGAAAAGCTGGCTGGAAAAACGGCGGCTTCGATCAGATCGATGCCGGAGGGAATCACGATGACGGCATCGCGAGGCAAAATACATTCCTCGGCAAACTGGCCATACCAGCCGCCACAAACCACCCGGTCACCGACCGCGACATCTGCCACGCCCAGGGCCGTCTCGATCACGATTCCGACCGCTTCGCTGCCAGGAATGAAGGGCACCGGCGGTTTGACCTGATACTCGCCAGCGGCGGTGAGGACATCGACGTAGCTTACGCCGATGGCCTGCACCGCAACGCGGACCTCGCCCGCCGCAAGCGACCGCCGCGGCAGGTCACGCACGCTGTAATGGGCGATGGGACCGAGCTCGTCAGCCATGATGGCACGATACATGGGCAGCCTCGTTACTTTGGTGGTGGGACGCTCGTCTCCCGGATGCGACATCAGCGAAGGCCTCCGTCAACGCGAATCAGCGCGCCGGTCGTGAAGCTCGATGCCGGACTCGCCAACATTAGCGCGGCAGTGACGATCTCTTCCGGTCGCCCGGGTCTGCCGAGAGCGCTGGGCGCGGATTCTCGCATGTCCGGGGTCCAGGCCTCCGCTATGTCCGTGAGGAATGGGCCAGGGCTGATCGTGTTCACGCGGACCTTGGGTGCATATTCTGCGGCCAGTGACACCGTCATGGCATTCAGTGCGGCTTTCGCCGCACCATAGGGCACGATCATCGGTGTCGGCATGAGCGAACCCGAAGAGCTGATGTTGATGATGCAGCCGCCATATCCCTCGCTCATACGCTGCGCGCACTGGCTCGCCAGCCGAAAGGGGCCTTTGAAATTGAGGTTCAGCACCGCGTCGAACAGCGCCTCACTCACGTCATGGCTGGGACAGGCCGGGCTCATGCCTGCATTGTTGATCAGGACATCAACCCGCCCGAAGGTCGCATAGGCCGCGTCCAGCAAGGCGTCGCACTCCGGCCAGCGTCCGGCGTGCATGGCAAAAGCCATTGCGCGGCGACCGAGCCTCCGGCAATCGTCCGCCACCAGTTCGCAAGCGTCGAGTTTGCGACTCGCGATGACAAGGTCGGCTCCACGTTCAGCGAACGCCAGCGCCATCTGACGCCCCAGTCCGCGCGAGCCGCCCGTGACGATAACAATTCGCCCGTCAAAGTCGAAAAGTGGGTCAGTGCTCAACGGGTGACTATCCTATACGATGTGACAATAGGTTTGTGGATCGGGCATCACGGGACGAGAGACAAATTCGGGTCGTGCAGCATTTCCAAGCGACATTCGCAATCTCGGTCCGCAGAGCCGCGGGCCTCCGGGGCTGGGGGGCAACCACACCCGAAGGCATCGAAACCGCCACTCCCTACAGAGGACCGTCGCGGTTACGCTCCTGGACCATGAGGAGGCTTCCGCAATAAGCAGCCGGGCCGCAAGGGTACCGACGGTCGGCAGGACCGCTATGCGTCCTTACCCGATGTGGTCGGTCGTTCGATCAGATGGACCAGCCGACGTGACCTGCGATCCCGGTGCAGCGCTTAACGAACCAGCACGGTCTTCAGATGAAGGAACTCATCGATGCCCGCCTTGCCGCCTTCCTTTCCATAGCCACTTAGGCCCAGTCCGCCAAAGGGCGCGTTATACGTCAGCGGCGCGCCGCCGTTGACACCAACAGTACCCGACCGCAATTGACCGATAAGGCGGCGGACGCGCCGGGCGTCACCGCTTTGGATATAAGCAGAAAGACCGTAGCCGGTCCCGTTCGCCAGCGCGACGGCCTCCTCTTCCGATTTGAAGCGCATGACGGAGATGACCGGCCCAAATATCTCCTTCTGAGCGACAGAGCTGTTGGGATCGACATCGGCCAGGACCGTGGGAGCCAGGAACCAGCCGCCGGACAGTTCGCCGTCCAGCCGCTTGCCGCCCGTGACAATGCGGCCTGCGCCCGTCTTGGCAGCCTCATCGACGATCCCGAGAATACGCTCGCTCGCGGCGCGGCTAATAACCGGACCCACAATTGTGTCATCAACCAGAGGATCCCCGACGTTCAACGACGAGACGGCCGCTTCCAGCCGCGCGACAAATTCGGAGTATACTCCGTCCTCCACCAGCACGCGGGTCGGCAGAGCGCAGCCCTGCCCGGCATTGGCGAGGCCTGTCAGCGTGGTATACGCGCAGGCCGCGTCAAGGTCCGCATCGCCAAATACGAGATTGGCGGATTTGCCGCCCAACTCGAGCACGGCCGGCGTCAGGTTGCGCGCGGCCGCTTCGAGGATTCGGTGCGCGGTGGCAGGGCCGCCGGTGAACGTGATCTTCGCGATCCCGGGGTGCCCGGTGAGAGCGGTTCCGGCCTCCCCTCCGCCGTGCACAAGATTTATCACGCCGTCGGGAACGCCGGCCTGCCGTGCCAACTCCATAAACAACTGAGAGGAAAAGGGAGCGATTTCCGCGGGCTTGAGGACGACGGTATTGCCGGCCGCAAGTGCGGGGATCACCTTCATGCCCAGCGAGATGATTGGCCCGTTCCACGTCACGATTACCGCGACAGCTCCCAGCGGTTCGGGAATCGTGTAAACGAAGCCAGACTCCTCGTCGTGCGTAACAACCTGGCCTTCCAGCTTGTCCGCCCACCCGGCATAATAATTGGTGAACTGCCGCGACAGCAGCGCCAGATGGCGAGTGAAGGCGATGGCGCCACCGAATTCGAGGGCCGAAAGACGCGCGAGCCGCTCGCTGTTTTCGTCGATCAGCTCCGCCAGCCGCTGCAGGATTTGCCGACGCACCTCAGGGGAGGTTCCGCGCCAGCCTGGAAAGGCGGCATTCGCAGCTGTGACCGCCGCATCGACTTCTTGCGCTCCGGCCAGCGGGACGACCATCTGGACTTGTCCGGTCGCTGGATTGATATGTTCGAAAGACCCAGCCGAGCTGCCAGCGTGGGCGACTCCTGCAATAATATGGGTGAGGGCAGGAATTTCGGCGGCAGCGTCGCGATGACGGTTCAGCAAAGACATTGATGTAAACTCCAAAATGATCGAAAGTCGGCAGGTGAATATTCACCAAGCCAGGTGTAATTTTTCCAGCGAAAAGATGTTACCGACCCAGGTCGGCATCCCGTCCTTCACATCTCCAACAAGGCGAATGGTAGGTACAGCGTCAAACCAGCTTTCCATCGCAATCCTGAGTTCACGGCGCGCAAGCGGAGCGCCAAGACAATGATGCAGGCCGTAGCCGAAACTGAGATGGCGTTTGTTGTCCCGGTCTATATCGACCGCATCGGGATTATCGAAAGCGTCAGGGTCGCGATTGGCAAGTTCGGTACCCAGGGTGATCATGTCGCCCTTATGGATTTGCACGCCCTCGATTTCGATATCCTCGAGCGCCGTCCTCGTGCTGCTGACGACCGAGTAGACCCTGAGCAGTTCCTCAATCGCTGCCGGGATCAACGACCTGTCGGCGCGCAGACGGGCCTGCAACTCCGCGCTCATGCCCAGATAACGGAAGTGCCAGCCGAGTGATGCCGAGACGGTGTCCATGCCCCCCGCGAACACGTTGAATGACAGCGCTAATTTTTCCTCGTCGTTGATCGGCCTGCCCGCGATGCGCGCGGTCGCGATATGGGAGATGATATCCTCTCGCGGGGCCGCCCCGGCGATCCTGATCTGCTTCTCCAGATAACGCTTGATCTCGCCCAGCGCCCGTCCTTTTTCGGCCGGGTCCGGATGGTACGTGATCGTCGTGGCAAGGCCGTTCAAAAAGTCGGTGTCCTCGACCGGAAGCCCCATTAGGCGGAGAAAAACGCCGACAGGAAAGCGACGCGCGTAATCACCCATGAACTCGCATTCGCCGCGCGGCAGCAAGTTTTGCACCAGTTCATCGGACAACTGCCGGATGGAAGGTACCAATTTATCGAGCGAAGCGTTCAGGAAGAACGGCCTCAGCACGCCCCGATAGCCCGAATGCTCCGGCGGATCCGCTTCCGTCGGAACCATCCGCATGGCTTCGCCTAGCAGTGCACCCACCCCCGTCTGGTTCTGGACGGTCAGCTGCTTCGTGAGGGAATATAGTTCCTTTATCTGATGAAAGCGGGTAAAAATCCAGGTCCCCGCGCCGCTGGCGTGACTGTTCGGAGCATAGAAAACTTCATCTCCGTCGCGCAGTTGCTCGATAAGATGGTAAGGCTCGGTATTCGGCGGCAAGGGTCCCCATAGCGGGAAATCCTTGGTTACCTTTTCGCGTGATATGGCACCCATTTCATCTCTCCCGTGAAGTTACCGATCAATAACAGACCTTCCGGCTAGAATAACCCCGTCAACACTCGTCAAACGAACCGAACCTCTACAATCCATTATTCATAGAATGGACGATATCCCACCACCTTCGACGCGCAGAGCTGCACCGGTCGTCGCGGACGCCTGAGGCGAGGCGACATATACGACCATGTTGGCCACTTCCTCGGGCTTCGCCAGGCGTTCCAGCAACTGGGTAGGCCGATGTTGCGCTGCCGCCTGCCGTTGCATTTCCAGAGAGCTTATGCCCTGCTTACGCGCGTTTGCCTCAATCTCCCTTTCAACAATTTCGGTCATGGTCATACCAACAACGATGGAGTTGGACGTGACCGCAGTCCCGCGCGCCTGCTCCGCTAGCCCGCGCGCGACTGCAATCAACGCAGTCTTGCTCATCCCGTAATGCATGCGGTCGCGCGGAGTTGTTACGCCTGACTCGCTCGCGATGGATATCACACGGCCCCAATTCTTCGCCAACATGCCAGGCATGTAGTGGCGTGCGAGACGGACCGCGCTCATGACGTTGATCTCGAACATACGGAACCACTGCTCGTCCGTGATGTCGAAAAAGTCGACCCGTTCGTACATGCCCAGGTTGTTGACCAGTATGTCGGCATCCCCGGCAAGCTCGATGAAACGATCCACGCCCGCCTTGGAGCCGAGGTCCGCCGACACGCCCAGCACTTCAGAGCCCGGAAAGAGCCGCGTCAGCTCCGCCACTGCGGCGTCGGTGATCTCTTCCCGCCGTCCATTGACAACAACCTGGGCACCAGCATTCAACAGGCCCTTGGCGATCGCGAGGCCGATGCCGCTCGTCGATGCCGTCACGATCGCCCGATGGCCGGTCAGATCTATCTTCATCCCTCTTCCAATCACTTGTTATAGAACCACAGATCAAAATGTTCACTCCTGGCCCCTCGGCGCGCAAATGCCTGCCAAGTGGCACTCCTGCCCTGCGCTAGATGGCCGCCGCGAAAACCAGTCCACGCCTGATCATGTCGGGCACCATTGTTTTCATCATGCCATGCGCTGGCAGCGTGGAGCGACCGTTTACATATTGGAAGTACCAGCCCTCCATAATTGCCGCGAGCTTGAATAGGGCAAGTGCGACGTAATAGTTGATGCCGGAGACATCAAGACCGGTGGCACTGGCGTAGCGGTCGGCCACCGCAGCCCGGCTGGGCATATCGGTCCAGTCCATGTAGCTGGCGTGGGTCGGCGGCTCCCCTTCCTCCTGCCAGCCTGCAAGCATCCAGCCGAGATCGAGCAGCGGATCGCCGATCGTCGCGGTCTCCCAGTCGATGACAGCCGCGAGCTTCGGCGGCGCATCCGGCGCGAACATGACATTGATGAATTGATAGTCGCCGTGGATCAGGCCCGTGCGCTGCGTCTGGGGACGTGCATCGCGCAAGGCGCTGCAGAGCTCATCTAGCCCGTCGAGGCTGCGGCTGTGCGCACGCTCCAGCTGCGCCAGCCACCGGTCAACCTGGCGTTCCAGAAAGCCGGCCGGCTTGCCGAAACCGTCCAGTCCCAACTTCTGATAATCCTCGTTCCCGATCGTCGCCAACGCATCGGTCAGATTCCATGCCAGCGCCTGCGCACTGGCGGCGCCCCGAAAGCCGGGTGGCAGCGGCGCCTTTGGCGAAAAGCCGTCGATCCATTCCGACAGCATGAAGGGAACGCCCAGAACTGCACCGTCCTCGACCTTCGCAATCAGACGGGCATGGGGAATGGCACTCCCCCCCAATGCCTCCAGCAGGGTCATCTCGCGGCGCATGGTATTGGCGGTAGGGTCGTTTCGGTGCGGGGTCGTACACCGCAGCGCGAACGACCGATCGCCTCGACGGACGCGATAGGTGAGATTGCTGGCACCCCCGGCGACGGCCTCGACATCTATGTCAGACGCCGCGCCGCCCATCACGCCGTCCAACCAACGCGCAAGCACAGACGGATCAAAGCCCGGTTTCTCTGACAACACATCCCTCCCTCAAGCATGGGCGCATATGCTGAATATTCTACCGAACGTCAAATAGAACCCTGCCTCTGAGAGGCAACCTTAGCCTTGTACCGCCGGCAGGCTCCTGATCCATCCGTCGATGCGGTTCACCATCTGCATCCGCGTTGATGCGAATGTTTGGCAGTGGCCCGACTGGGGCAGAATATGTAAGGTGACATCCTTGGAGGAATGGTAACAGCCCGGTTCGTCATAGGGGCGTGGCGACACGTCCCGTTCGCCGAGGCAGATATAGACCGGCACCCGAATCGCCCCCGCGTCCTCGAGCGCAGCTGCAGGCTGGATGGCGGCGAAGGAGATTTCCTGGGGAACCGGGACCGCGAGTGCGTTGTCCACGTCACGGACGTCCTGAGGCACATCATCCCAATGGAAATTGTAGGACATCGCCTCGTGCGATTCGAGCGGGTAGTCGTCAGCCCTCCTCGGCACCAGGTCGCCCGACATGGGACCATCGGGCGTCGGAATGTGCACGCCGATGGCACTGTACCCGATGACCATCAGGGAGTCATAGGTTTCGAACTCCGCCTGCTGCGCCAAGCTTTGAGATCCCCCCATCGAATGGCCGCCTCCGGCTTTGAAGAAACGGGGTATTGGCGCCAGCGAAGGATCGAGAGTGCCGTCCGCCAGCCGCCGATAGGTTTCGGAAACCGCCGCATGATTGGCCAGCGCCGCGATCCTGCGCGTTGCCTTCTTCTGGTCAGGAAGCCGCGAACTTTCCCCGACGCCGAGATGATCGGGCAGGATCACGAGGTGCCCTCGACCCGCCAGGGCCTCCGCAGCGCTGTAGTCATCCTTCCCGGGCACATGGAAGTGATGATAGCGCTTGTCGTAGGTCCCTCCGTTCATCAGAACGATGGACGTAGGCAGGTCGGGAGCGCGGTCAGACGCAGGCGGAAAAACCCAGACGGCGATTTCAATCCTGGCCCCTTCCGTCACCTCTTTGGGAAGGGCATCGGTAACGTCGATCCTGACAGCGATGTAGGACATGGCGAATGTGGCTCTCCTATCTGTTTTCCCGCACATTCTGCGGACAGTCTGACGCCACCGCAAAGACCAAGGCGAAATGCGTCGCGATCAATCACATCTGTAGTGGAGATTGCCTCCCGACAGGGTCGCATGCGGCGCTAAGAGTCGGGTTCGAAACTAATCCGTTATATTTCAGTGCCTTGCCGCTCGTCGGATGAAGAGTTGGATAGAGGCGATGAAGAGCCATGCGGTAGCCGAGGCTATGGTCTGTTCGACGTCTTTGGCGAGGCGGCGGTTGCGATTGAGCCAGGCGATGGTGCGTACGACCACCCCACGGCGGGGCAATAGCTCGAACCCCTTGGCGGTATCGGAGCATTTGATGATCTCGATAGTCCATGCGCCCGTCGGCTTCAGCGCATCCCGCAGTTTTTCGCCCGCGTAGCCGCCATCGGCGAACACATGCCGCAGCCTTCGGGCTGTTGAGCAGCCTGGAGGATGAGATGCCGACGAGGAGGGCAAATATGCGTGCACTGCGCGAAGTGATGCGAATGTACCGGGAGGGTTGCCTTTCGGTGCGAGAGATTGCCCGTTTGTCGGGAGTGGCGCGGTCGACGGTGCGAGACATGCTCGCACAGCCTGGCCGAGCTCAATGCCGGTATCGCCGAGTGCCTAACCGACCTCAATGAGACGCGGATCCTGCGCCAGTTCGGCCGAACGCGCCGCCAACTGTTTGAGGAGGTCGATGCGCCCAACCTGAAGCCGCTGCCGGCGGAGCCGTGGGTCCATGCCCAATGGAAGCGCTGCCGGGTCGCCGCGAGGTCGAGACCCGCTTCACCGCGCGCACCGTCGAGATCTTTCTCGGCGGCGAACGCATCGCGGTGCACATGCGTGGCAGCGGAAATGGCCGGCATACGACGGTGCCCGAGCATATGCCCTCGAGCCACCGGCGCCATCTGGAATGGACGCCGGCGAAGATCCGCGATGAGGCGGCCCGGATCGGGTCGATGCTGTCGCTGCTGGTCGAGCGCATCATCAACGACCGACCGCATCCCGAACAGGGCTACCGCTCGTGCCTTGGCATCATTGGCCTCGCCAAGCGCTTCGGCGCCGATCGGCTTGAGGCTGCTGCGGTGCGCGCGCTGGAGATCCAGGCGCGCAATTATCCCTCCGTCAAATCGATCCTCGAAAAGGGGCTCGACAAGGTGCCCGTGTCCAAAGCCCCGGAGCGCGAGCCGATCCTACACGACAATATCCGGGGCTCCCAATACTACCACTGAGAGGAGCGACGATGCTCAAACACCCGACTCTTGATCAACTGAACCAGCTCGGCCTGACCGGGATGGCCCATGCCTTCGCCGACCTGGATGGCAATGGCGACACCGCCGGTCTCGGCCATGCCGAGTGGCTGGCCCTGCTGCTCGATCATGAAGCAACCTGGCGCAATGACCGGCGCCTTGCGCTTCGCCTGCGTCATGCAAAGCTGCGGCACCATGCTGTGCCTGAAGACGTTGATTACCGCGCTCCGCGCGGGCTCGATCGCCACCTGTTCGAGATGCTGCTCAAGGGCAACTGGATTGCCGCCCACGAAAACTGCGCGATTATCGGGCCGGCCGGCGTCGGCAAGAGCTGGCTAGCCTGCGCCATCGGTCACCAGGCCTGCCGCGACAACCGCTCGGTTCTCTACACGCGCCTGCGGCGGTTGATCGACGACCTGTCGCTGGCCAAGGGAGACGGCCGCATCGCTGCGCGCATGAAGAGCCTTGCCCGCGTCGACCTGCTCATCCTTGACGACTGGGGGCTCGAACCGCTCGACGGCAATGCCCGCCATCACCTGCTCGAGATCCTCGAAGACCGCTACGGTCGGCGTTCAACCCTGGTCACCAGCCAACTTCCAGTGGCCCGCTGGTTCGATCTGATCGGAGATCCAACTTACGCCGATGCCATTCTGGACCGCCTCGTTCACAACGCCCATCGTCTCGAACTCTCCGGCGAATCCATGCGCCGAAACGCCATCGCACAAGCCGCTTGACCGCCTGAAATATCACATGTGAATATCGGCCCGCGATCTGCTCCCCACCCGGGCGGCATCAAATCGGAACGGTGGCCGCGATCAGATCGGAATGGGTGGGCGGCATCGTCGGAATCCGCAGGCGCGTGCCGATCGAGGAGAAGGAAGCTATCGCTGGCTCGAAAATATGCGCCAATCGACCGCCCTGCTGGGCGAGCCAGAGCGACTGGTTCACATTGGCGACCGGGAGAATGACATTTACGAGTTCTTCTGCGAAACACAGGCGCCCGGCGCGCATTTCCTGGTGCGCACCTGTGTCGACCGCCTGGCCGGTGATGGTGACCATAGGATCGCCGACGAAATGAGCGAAACCACCGTACAGGGCATGCATCGGGTCGCCGTTGGCAAAGACGATCATGCCGACATCGAGCTACGCTATAAGCGCATTCAGATTTTGCCGCCGATCGGAAAGCAAAAGCGCTATCCCTCCCTCAGCCTGACTATCTTACACGCCCGTGCGTCCAGAAGCGCCGGTCGGGGTTCTGGTCCGGGCCGCCGTAACAATGGCATTCGCTTCATGGCCGCGATCTCTCAAGGGTAGCAGCGCTAAACTGCGCTCGTCGAAGGACGGCGATAATGCCTCAGCCATCATCGCCGCCGCCGAGCGCAGTGTAGAGCGAGACACCGTTCTGTAGCTCCGTCGCGCGCAGCCTGATGAGCTGTTGCTCGGCAGAGAACAGGTTGCGTTCGGCGTCAAGCACCTCAAGATAGATGGCGATGCCGTTGTCGTAGCGCAGCATCGCGGTGTCGGCGAGGCGGCGCTGGGCAGCGACCGCTTGTTCCTGTGCCTCGATCTGCTCACGATAGCGCTGCCGCCCCACGAGCGCGTCGGACACCTCGCGAAACGCATTCTGCACGGTT
>Ga0207650_10002332_pt1 | contig 13228 bp, 9 predicted proteins | sample KBSS63metaG_FD_184325 | JGI IMG/M metagenome (GOLD analysis project Ga0207650, IMG submission 184325) | Switchgrass rhizosphere microbial communities from Kellogg Biological Station, Michigan, USA - KBS S6-3 metaG (SPAdes) (version 2) | ecosystem: Host-associated > Plants > Roots > Rhizosphere >...
CGCTCCGGCGTTCCCACCTCCGGATCCTCTCCGGGGACCAGGGCGGTCATGTTGACGTTGAAGTTCGTCTGGAGCGGGGTGTGCTTGTACAGGTACGCCAGGATCATCTCGGCGCCTGCGTCCCGCTTGATCTCCAGCACGATGCGCACGTCGGAGGTGCTCTCGTCGCGCACGTCCGTGAGCGGGCTGAGCTTCCGCTCTCGCACCAGGTCGCCGATCTTCGCGACCAGGTTCGCCTTGTTCACCGTGTAGGGGATGGAGGTGATGACGATCTGCTGCCCGCCGCGAGGGAGCTGCTCGAGCTTCCACTCGCCCCGGACCCGGACCGACCCCTGACCCGTCTCGTAGATCTCCCGCAGCTCCTTCTTGCTGTTCAGGACCTGGGCGCCGGTGGGGAAGTCGGGGCCCTTGATGAACTTGAGGAGGTCCTTCGTCTCGAGCTTCGGGTCCTTGACCAGCGCGGTGAGCGCCTCGCACAGCTCGGTCAGGTTGTGCGGCGGGATGTTGGTGGCCATGCCCACCGCGATCCCGGTGGTGCCGTTCATCAGGAGCTGTGGCGCGAGGGCCGGCAGCACGACGGGCTCGGTCCGTGTGCCGGTGTAGTTCGGGCGGAAGGGAACGGTCTCGCTCGAGATCTCACGGACCAGGTCCGTGGCGATCGCCGTCATGCGGCACTCGGTGTAGCGGTAGGCGGCCGCGGAATCCCCGTCGAGCGAGCCGAAGTTCCCGTGCCCGTCGACCAGCGGGTAGCGGAGCGAGAAGTCCTGCGCCATCCGCACCAGCGCGTCGTAGATCGCCTGGTCGCCGTGCGGGTGATAGCGGCCCATGATCTGGCCGCAGACCTCGGCGGACTTCTGGTACTTGGCGTCGGGCGTCAGCCGGAAATCGGCGTACATGCCGTAGATGATCCGCCGCTGCACCGGCTTCAGGCCGTCGCGGACGTCCGGCAGCGCGCGCGAGGTGATGACGCTCAACGCGTAGTTGAGGTACCGGCGCCGAGCCTCCTCGTGGAGCGCCGCGGGCGTGTCGCTCCCGCCGCCTCCACCCAGATCCAGCTCGCCGTTCTTGCCCGGTGGCGCCTTGCCACCTCGTACCTTCGTCGCCGTACTCTGTCTTGCCATCGCCTCGCTCCGGATGCCCGCCTGCCGAGGAAGAAGGCGAGGAAATCCGCGCGGTTTTCCCCTGTAGCACCCTGCAGCAGCCTGGGCATCCTAACGGTGGGGGCCCACCTGGCAAGAAACCAAGGGCGGTGAAGAACTGTCGGACGGGCCTCCGACGGCCGCTTTGTGCGTGCCCCCGAGGCCGGACCTGGGCGAAGCAGTGGGGGTGACTCGCTCCGCCGTCGCGCTGCTCCTGATCCTCCCCGCGCTCGCCTTCGCTCAGGCTTCGGCCATCGGCGAGCTCCGCCCCACCCTGCCCCCGACCAACGCCGCGCTGGCCGACGAGGTCACCGCCCCCGAGGTCAATCCGGCCGGACTGCAGTTCATCGGCGGGCCGATGCTGATCTACCAGCACGAGCGCAACCTCCACCTCGACTCCATCGTCGACGGCCTCTACTTCGGCAGCACCTTCTTCGACTGGGTGGGGCTCGGCGTGGGCCTGGACTGGGTGCGCGGCCCGTACGCCGGTGCCGACCGGACCGGCTACCGGAAGACGTCGTACACCTTCTCCGTCGGCGGGCAGTGGCTCAGCGCGGGGACGAGCTTCAACGTCTACACGCCGAACCTCGGCTCGGCACCCGGCCCCAACACCTGGGATCTCGGCCTCTCCAGCCGGCCGGCGCGGTTCCTCTCCCTCGGTCTCGCGCTGAAGGACATCGGCGACGAGGCGCGCACCCGGACCTGGGAGCTGGCCTTCGGCGTCCGGCCGTGGGGCGACTGGCTCACCCTCGGCGCGAACTGGCAGTTCCCCGGCTTCGGCACGCTCGACCAGAGCCGGGTGGGCGCGGTGGTCCAGGCCGAGGTGGTGCGCGGGGTGGTGCTGGGGACGTCGGTGACGAAGAGCTGGCGCGAGGTGGGCGACCCGTGGTTCTGGCAGGTGTCGCTCACCGTCGACACCGCACACCTGGGCGCGACCTATGCGCTCGGCGGCGGGCCGATTGGCACCGACCACGTCATCCAGGCCCGGCTCTCGGCCGCGCGCTACCGGAGCCTCGAGGTCTTCGGCCGGAAGGTGGGCCTCATCGACCTGGACACGGCGCTCCGGCAGGGCGGCTCGGCCCTGGGCATCTTCGGCATCCGCGACGAGGACCCCTATCTGAGATTGCTCCGCCGGCTGAAGCTCGCCGCCGAGGACCGGACACTCGGCGGCCTGGTTGTGAAGATCGAGCGGCTCCCGGTGGGCCTCGCCGAGGCCGAGGAGCTGCGCGCCGAGCTGGTCCGCCTCCGGAAGGCCGGGAAGAAGGTCGCGGCGGTGCTGCTCTCGGGCGGCGACAAGGAATACCTCATCGCCACCGGCGCGGACCGGATCTGGGTCTCGCCGCAGTCCTTCCTCGACGTGAACGGGCTCACGGCCAACGCCATCTTCCTCGGCGACACGATGCAGAAGCTGGGCATCAAGTGGGACGTCGCCCGCGTGGGCCCGTACAAGGACGCGCCGGACGCGCTCACCCGCGCGAGCCTGAGCCGCGAGGCGCGGGAGACGCTCGACACCTTCCTCGACGTGGAGATGCGCCGCTACGAGGGCCTGGTCTCGGAGGCGCGCGGGCTGTCCTCCGAGCGCTTCCGCACCGTGCTCGAGGAGGGCCTCCTCCCGCCCCGCCTGGCGGTCCGCGAGAGGCTTGCCGACGACGTGGTGGACCCGGCGCAGCTCGACCGGGCCGGCACGGCGCTGGTGCCCGACGGGCGGTGGATCGGGACGTACTGGCCTCCGATCCCCGAGCGCCGGTGGGGCGAGCCCCGTCGCATCGCGGTGGTGCCGGTGATGGGCGTCATCACCTCCGGACGGAGCCGGAGCGACCCGCTGGGCTTCTCGCGCTCGGCCGGCTCGGAGACCATCCAGCGGGGGCTGCGCGACGCGGAGAACGATCCGCGGGTCGCGGCCATCGTGATCCGGGTGGACAGCGGCGGGGGCGACGGCCTCGCCTCCGACATCATCTACCGGTCGGTGCTCCGGGCGCGGACGCGGAAGCCGGTGATCGCGACGATGGGCGGCGCGGCGGCGTCGGGCGGCTACTACGCGGCGATGGGGGCGGACTGGGTGCTGGCCGAGCCGACCACGCTCACCGGCAGCATCGGCGTCTTCGTCCTCAAGCCCGGACTCGAGGGCCTGGGGAAGAAGCTGGGCATCAACGTGGAGACACTCAAGCGCGGACCGCTCTCCGACATCCTCGGTTTCTACAAGCCGTGGACGCCGGCCGAGCAGGCGGCGGCGCAGCGCTGGGTGGACGCCTTCTACGAGGACTTCGTGAGCGAGGTGGCGCGCAGCCGGAAGATGGAGCGGCAGCGGGTGGACGCGGTGGCGCGGGGGCGCGTCTGGTCCGGCGAGGACGCGCTGTCGCGGGGGCTGGTCGACGCGCTCGGCGGAATGCCCGAGGCGATCGCGGAGGCGCGGCGCCGGGCCGGCGTACCGGACGGGGAGGAGCTGGACCTCGTCACCTACGGGGGACCGGTGGGACTGTTCGGCGCGCTGACAGGAGAGAACGGCGTGCTCACCCAGCTCGGCGTCGGCGTGGAGAGCGAGGCTCCGGCGCCGGATGCGCTGCAGCGACTCGCCCGCGAGGTCGGGATTCCCTCCCTCTTCATGCTCGAGCCCGGGCTGAAGGCCGCCCTGCCGTTCGAGCTGCAGCTGCAGTAGAGGGGGAGCGACTTGCGCCCAGAAATTTGTCTGGCCGTCGTGCTCGCGCTGGCCTGCGCGGCGAGACCCGAGCGGGTGGCAGCGCCTCCGCCCGTGGACGCGGGAAGCCCCGGCCAGGCGCCTGCGGCGGTCGCCGCCCCGTCCGGCCCGGTTCCGCTGTTCCGGCTCCCGCCGGGTGTCGCTCCGTTCCTCGAGCGCGTCACGCTCGAGCTCGACCCCGACCGCCTGGATTTCCGCGGCCAGGTGGAGATCTCCCTGCGCCTCGAGGAGGCCCGGACCGAGCTGTGGGTCTCCTCGAGAGCGCTCGCCTACCGCGGCGGCTCGCTGGTCCAGAACGGACGGGTGATTCCGGTCACGGTCCAGCCGGACGACGTCCGTGGGGCGGCACGCATCGCGCTCTCCGAGCCGGCGGCCCGGGGCACGGCGGTGCTGCGGCTGGAGTACTCCGGAAAGGTCGGCGAGACGCCGCAGGCGATCTTCCGGGAGCGAACCGGCCCGGGCTGGGGGATCTACACGGAGCTCGAGCCCATCGATGCCCGGCGGGTGTTCCCCTGCTTCGACGAGCCGGCGTTCAAGATTCCCTGGGAGCTGACGCTGATCGTCCCCCAGCGGCTGGTCGCGGTGTCGAACACCGATCCGATCGAGGAGGCGGCCGCCGGCGCGGGAATGAAGCGGGTGCGGTTCGGGCCGACGCGCCCGCTGCCGAGCTATCTCCTCGCGCTGGGAGTCGGCGACTTCGACGTGGTCACGCCCGCGCCGCTCCCTCCCTCCGGGGTCCGGAGCACGCGGCTCCGCGTTCGCGGCATCGCTCCGAAGGGCCGGGGCGCGGATCTCGCCTGGGCGCTGAAGTCGGGAGGCGAGCTGCTCGGCCACCTAGAGGCGTGGTTCGGAACGGCGTTCCCCTACGAGAAGCTCGATTCCCTGGCCATTCCCGAGACCAACGTGGCGATGGAGAACGCCGGCCTCATCACCTACCCCGAGGCCTCGCTGCTGATTGGCCCGGAGTCGACCGAGGACGACCGGCAGGAGCTGGCCATCACCATGGCCCACGAGATGGCCCACCAGTGGTTCGGGGACCTGGTGACGATGCGCTTCTGGGACGACCTCTGGCTGAACGAATCCTTCGCCGAGTTCCTGGAAACGACCGCGGTGCGCACCTGGGCTCCCGAGCGGGAGCCGGACCTGGACGCGGCCGAGGACACGCTGCGCGCGATGAAGAACGACCGCCTCGAGAGCGCGCGGGCGATCCGCATGGGCGTCGAGACCGAGGCCGATCTCACCGGATGGGACATCCCCGCGCTCTACCCGAAGGGCGCGGCGGTGCTCTCGATGTTCGAGGCGCTGCTCGGCCCGGTCGCCTTCCGTGACGGAGTCCGCCGCTACATCGCGGCGCACCGCGACGGCAACGCGAGCACCGAGGAGCTGGTGCAGGAGCTCTCGCGGGACCGCGACATCCGCGGCGCCTTCCGGACCTTCATCGAGCAGCCCGGGCTCCCCCGGATCCACGCGCGATTGCACTGCGACGGCCCGGGCCCGCGGGTGACGCTCCGGCAGGAACGGGCCCTCCCGGTGGGTTCCCGCGCCGACCGGAGCCTCCGGTGGGAGGTTCCGGTCTGCATCCGCGCCGAGGGGCGCGCCGAGGCGAGCTGCACCTTGCTCGGCGCGGAGCAAGGAACGCTCGCCCTCCCCGGGAAACGGTGCCCGGCGTGGATCCACGGCAACACCCGCGCGGCGGGCTACTACCTGTGGACCCTGCCGCCGGCGCAGATGGACGCGCTGCTGAACCGCGGCTGGCCGGCGCTGCGGAGCACCGAGCGCCTGTCGGCGGCGAGCGCGCTGATCTCTGCGGTGAACGACGGCATCCTCCCCGCGGCCGACGGGCTCGCCCGCCTCGGCACGCTGACCCGGAAGGTGGAGCCCGGCGTCACCGAGCAGGTGCTCGGCCTGCTCCATCTCGCCCGCGAGCGCTGGGTCGCGGACGGCGACCGGCCGGCGTTCGAGGCCCTTCTCCGGGAACGGCTGCGCCCCCTGCTCTCCGAGCTCGGGTGGTCGGCGCGCGGCGAGGAGACGGCGCGTCTCCGGGTGCTCCGCGCGAAGGTGATCGAGTCGCTGGCGCTGGACGCCGCCGATCCGGAGGTGCTGGCCCGGGCGGCGCGCCTCGGACGGGAGTGGGTGGGGAGCGACGGCGCGCTCCATCCCGAGGCGCTCGCGCCGGACCTCCGCGAGGTCGCGGTGGTGGCGGCGGCGAGGACGGGGGACGCGGCACTGTTCGAGGTGATGGTCGAGCGGCTCCGGGCGGAGCGGGACCCCTCCATCCAGTACGTCCTCGCGAAGGGGATCGGCGCCTTCCTCGATCCGGCTCTCGCCGCGCGCGCCCGGCAGATGGAGCTCGACGCCGGGCTGCGGTTCGGCGTCCGGGTCGCGATCGCCAGCTCACAGATCGAGGCGCACGAGCTGCGACCGGATCACTGGGCCTGGGGCGTCGCGCACCAGCGGGAGCTGCTCGAGGTCTTCTCCGAGTCGGCACAGCAGTACCTCCCGCTCTGGAAGCACGGCTGCACCGAGGAGGACGCGGACGCGCTCCCCCGCGAGCTCGCGCCCGTCCTCGCCCGGAATCCGGGGATCGGCCTGAACCTCCGCAAGGCGCAGGAAACCGCCAGGCTCTGCGGCGCGGTCCAGGCGGTGCAGACCCCCAGCGTGCATGCATTCCTGACCCGCCCCCCGGGGGTGGCGCGGCGAACGGCCCGCTAGACGGTTCCTGCACCCGGGACCGGGAACTGCTATAAGGAGGCGACTTTCGCCGGGGTCGGGCCCACTTCCCGGGCTGGCCAGCGGAAGACCTCGAGCGGATGTTCATCGGAGGGGCCGAGCGCGTGTTTGCTCGTTTGCCCGCCGAGGCATCGCTCTCACACGGACCAACATGAGCAACGACAACGACACCCTGGACACCCTCCCCGCCCCGGCCGCTCCGGAGGCACCCGACGCCGACGGAGACGACGGCACGGAGGACGATGGCCCCGAGGAGAACGAGGGCGCGGCCGGCGCCAGCTCCGCGCCTGGCGGAGCCGCCCCAGCACCCGGCCAGCCGGGGACGGGACGCCGTCGCCGCCGCCGGCGCAGGCGAGGCCGCGGCGCCCCGGTGCTCTTCACCCCCGAGGGGCAGGCGTACCGGATGCTGACCGGTCCGGACGGACAGCAGAACCAGGTCTTCCTCACCCCTCAGGAGCTGCAGCAGTGGCAGGCGCGCCAGCAGCAGCAGCAGCAGTCTCAGCCCGGGCCCCAGGCTCCGGGCAGTGCACCGCGGCCGCCGCCGGCGCAGGTCCAGGCGAACCTCGCGCCGGTGGAAGGGGTGCTCGACACCGAGGCAAAGGGTCCGAACGCGTTCCTGCGGCAGATCCGGCGCAACCTCCTTCCGGGCCCCGAGGACGCGGAGATCCCCAAGAACCTGGTGCAGAAGCTGCGTCTCCGGCAGGGCCAGTACCTCACCGCAATGGCGCAGATGCGCGGGCAGAAGGGTCTGGTCCAGCGGGTGGACACGGTGGACGGCAGCCCGGTGGAGGGCGCGCCGAAGCTGCCGCACTTCAACGACCTGACCAGCATCGATCCGGTCGAGCGGATCAAGCTCGAGCACGGTCACCGGGAGATGGTGACCCGGGTGCTCGATCTGATCGCTCCGCTGGGGAAGGGGCAGCGCGCGCTGATCGTCTCCCCGCCCAAGGCAGGCAAGACGATCATGCTCCAGCGGATCGCGCAGGCGGTGCTCACCAACCATCCGGAGATCCACGTGATGGTGCTCCTCGTGGACGAGCGTCCGGAGGAGGTCACCGACATGCGCCGAAGCATCAAGGCCGAGGTGCTGTCCTCGAGCAGCGACCGGCCCACCGGCGACCACCTCAAGGTCGCGGAGCTCGCGCTGGAGCGGGCGCGGCGCATGGTGGAGAGCGGGAAGGACGTGATGATCCTCCTCGACTCGATCACCCGACTGGCGCGGGCCTTCAACAAGGAGGTCGACAGCTCGGGCCGGACCCTGACCGGCGGCGTGGACAGCCGCGCGCTGGAGCGGCCGAAGCGGATCTTCGGGGCCGCACGGGCCACCGAGGAGGCTGGCTCGCTCACCATCGTCGGCACGGCGCTCATCGACACCGGCAGCCGGATGGACGAGGTGATCTTCGAGGAGTTCAAGGGGACGGGAAACAGCGAGATCACCCTCGACCGGCTGCTGGCCGAGAAGCGGATCTTCCCGGCGATCAACATCCCGCAGTCCGGCACGCGCAAGGAAGAGAAGCTCTTCACCCAGAAGGAATACGAGAAGGTGAAGAAGCTCCGGCAGATGCTCTTCAGCGTGAAGCCGGTGGAGGCGATGGAGGCGCTGGTGAAGCGGCTCGCGCGCTACACGTACAACGACGAGTTCCTCGACGAGCTGTAGGCGCTTCCGGCCCGATGGCCGCTTCCGGGCGTGGCGCTCCGCCTGATCGCTCACCGGCGAGCCTCTCGGGTCAGGCCGAGGCGACGGTGACGATGCCGCTCGTCGATTCCGTGGCGCTCGGGCGGCTCGACCGCCGCCACCGCTGCAGCAGGGCGTCGATCGACCAGGGCCCCGGCCCGGCGAGGAACAGGAAAAGGCAGCAGAGAAGCTGGGCGTAGTCGGAGCGGCTCTCGTGAAGGACCGCCCACCACCCGGTGAACGGCGGCGCCGCGGGTCGTGGCAGCGGCGAGGTTCCGAAGAAGAGCCCGATCTTCGTCGAGAGAACGGCGACGACCATCTCGACGATGAACGGCAGGCTCAGCAGCCGCGTTCCGAGGCCGGTCATGAGCAACGACCCACCCACGATCTCCAGCACGGCAATCGCCGGAGCGAGGAGCCCCGGGACGGGCATCCCGAGCTTCGTGAACCTGCCCACGCCCTGGTTCGTGTAGACGAACTTGAGCAGGCCTTCGGAGAGAAAGACGGCTCCCGCCATCATCCGGACGACGAGGATCGAGCTCGGGCCGGAGGTGGGAGGAGAGGTGACGTAGCGGACGAGGTTTCTCAAGTGCATGGGTTGGCTTTCCGAGGCGGCCCGACGGGGCCGATGGAAACCAGATTCACTCTGCGCCCCGATCTATTCCGTTCGACTCTGCGCGGGGTCGATGGAATCAGCAGCCGCGGATCGAGGTCTCTTCGACGTGCGCCCCGTCGGGCGAACAGGAGATGACAACGATGCGCCCCATGTTCCGTTCGCTGTTCCTGTTATCCCTCGCTGCTGCCCCCATGGCCTTCGGCAGCACGCCGGCCCCTGCCGACACCGCGTCGAGTGTCGTGGTTTCCGCGACGCCGTCCGACCAGGTGATCTCCACGGAGGCGGACAGCCTTCGCGCACAGGTTCAGGTTCTGAAGTCGAACCTCGACGGCGTGCGCAGTGAGATCGCCCAGCTCCGGGAGCAGGAAGATGCCCGGACCCGCGTCGGCGATGCGAACGACCACGCGCTCTGGCCGTGATCCGGAGAGCCGTGCGGACGCCTAGGTGTTCGAGGCGGCCATGTGACGGAACGTCAGGTTGACCCGCGCGCCCAGGGCCTTCGGGCTCTTGGGCAGCGCGTGCCGGAAGTCGACCTGGCTCGTCCCGCTCATGATCAGCAGCCCTCCCCCGGTGAGGTCCATGGCGTAGCGCTCGGCCGCGTGCCGCTTGTGCGCGATGCGGAAGCGACGCGTTTCCCCGAGGCTGAGTGAGGCGACCCCGGGATGTCCGCCGTGGGGGTAGTCGTCGTCGCTGTGCCAGGACACCGAATCGTTCCCCGAGCGGTAGAGATTCATCAGCACGGTGTTGAAAGGCTGGCCCGAGACCTGCTCGATGCGGTCACGGAGCCCCGCGATGACCGGCGGGAGTGCACGGGCGGGATGAACGATTCCCGAGTAGGCGTACGGGAACGGGCCGTAATAAGCCACGCGGCGGGGGACCGGGACGGTGCGACCAGCAATGGTGACCGCGTGGTCCTCCCAGGGGATCTCGACGCGCAGCCGCTCGAGGAGACGCCCGGCCTCGCCGGGCTCGATCCAGCCCGGCAGCCAGCGGAACACGTCGGGAAGCTCTGAGCTCGTGTCCATCGTGGTTGGTTCGAGACGCGAGACAACGGTCGAGATGTCCCGTGTCACCAGTTCTGCAAGGAGCGCCTTCTGCACGCAACCCATCCCGGAACGCCAGCGTCGACGAGCAGCCCTGCGCTCCGGTGGTCGCTCCTGATTGCGGTCGTGCTGCTCGCAGCCTGCGGTGCACCGCCGGGCACGGGGAATCCGCCTCCGCCGACGGGACGCGACGTGACGCTCCCGGGAACGGCGGCCGTCCGGGTAGAGCCCTGGACCGACGGCGGGTGGATCGTGCTCGTCGAGACGCTCCAGACACAGCTGCTGGTGACGATGCCGAAGCGCAAGCTCGTGTGGCTGGACGCCGAACTCGCGGTCTCGAGAGAGTATCTGCCGCCGGAAGGGAGATTTCTCATCGACTTCGCGGCACACCCCTCGGGGGCGGCGACGGCGCTGGAGATCGAGCCGGCGCCCGGGAATGATCTCTTCCTCCGGCCGATCCACGCCTGGCTCACCCGTTTCCTTCCCGATCGGACCACCGTCTCGGCCGAGCTCGACTCGGGGATCCCCGACACGGGCGATCGGCCACCGATCCTCTTCTCGCTCGACCGTGGGCGGATCGCGGCCTCGGGGGAGGACGTGCAGGTGGCGATGCGCTGGTCGGACAACTCCGTCCGGGCGCATCGCCTCGAGTTCCGCGACGGGACGTTCCGGCCGGTCTGGACCACGGTCGTCGAACCTCCCGCGAACCTCCTGTCGCTCGGGATCATCGGGGGTGGCTTCGACAACTTCCACCAGGGCGATGCGACCGCCTTCGTCTATCTCGACGTCGACTCGTCCGGGGTCGCGTACGTCGTCGTTCCGAGCACCGCGGACGTGCTCCCGGCACACGATGCCTTCTTCGGAGAGCATCTGCTCGATGGAGCGGACCCGGCCCACTTCGACTTCGGGGTCGCGATCGTCACTCGCCTCGCTCCGGACGGGGCACGCAGCGACGCCGTCCTCTCGGGGCTGGGGACGAATCGCAGGTTGCTCGCGGTGCGCGCCAGCGCCCGGACGCTCTGGCTGACGGGCAGGATTCGAACCGGGTCGGGTCCCGGAAGCTGGGACGGGTGGATCCAGTCCTTCGACACGTCCACGGGTCAGGCCATCGCCGACGTCGGGATCGACATCCAGGCCGGCGACATGTTCTGGGACCTGGCCCCCCTGGACGACGGGTCAGTCATCGCGGTCGGGTCCACCAACTACACGCAGAACCCGAGCGGTCTGAGCGTCAGCGACGCCCGTGACGATCTGGCGGTCATCGTCGGCCCCGGGGGCGACGTCCGTCGGCGGGTGAGCCTGCCGGCCGGTCCGACGGGCCGGGGCAACGAGGTGACCTCCGTGCGGATCGTCGCTGGGTGGGCGATGTTCGCGGGCGTGAAGAACGCGCCCGGAACGCACGCCGCGGTCTTTTCCGATGCGTTCCTGAGCCTGCGAGCGCTGGAGTAGCGCGCCTCGGTCAACGCGACTCCTCCGCCCGTCGGGTGAGGCGCCGACGGCCCTCCGCTTCCCGGCGCGCGAGCAGGCGCTCCAGCACCGCGAGGCTCGCCTCGGCCCGTGCGAGGGCGTCACGCGCCTGGTCCGTCCGGCCGACGCGGGCCGAGAGCTCCCTCCCGGCGACCTCTCGCCCGAAGGCGAGGGCCTCGAGCTCCTCGCGGAGGCGCACCTCGTGCCGGGCATGCGGTACGGCGGAGGCGGTGGCCACCCGGGTCGTGAACACCGAGACCCGTGCCTCGGCGCGCCGGTCGACCCGATCGCGCTGCGACTCCCACCGGGCGCTGGCTCGACGGAGCAGCTCCTCGGCCAGCCGGAGCTCGGAGAGGCGCCGCGCGAACGCCTCACGCTCGCGATCCCGCGTCTCGGCGCGGAGGCGCCGGAGCGTGCCCAGGGCGCTCACTCCTCGACCGCCTTGCGCATCCGCTCGAGGAGAGCACCGGCCGGCTCCTCGCGGCCCTGGGCGAGAAACCCCTCGAGCGCGGGCTGCCGGGCGATCGCCTCGTCGGTGAGTGGATCGCTCCCCGGCGCATAGGCGCCGAGCAGGATGAGGTCGCGCCGCTGCTCGTAGGCCGCGAGGAGCTCGCGAAAGCGCGCCGCAAGTCGCCGGTGCTCCCGGGTCGTGACCTGCGGCATGACGCGCGAGAGCGAGGCGAGCACGTCCACGGCGGGCCAGCGGCCCCGTTCCGCGATCCGCCGGTCCAGAACGACGTGCCCGTCGAGGATGCTCCGGACCTCGTCCGCGACGGGGTCGTCGAGATCGTCCCCGGCCACGAGACAGGTGTAGAGCGCGGTGCAGTGGCCGCGGGCGGAGTTGCCGGTGCGCTCGAGAAGCCGGGGGAGCATCGAGAAGACCGAGGGCGGGTAGCCCTGCCTCGCGGCCGGCTCTCCGGCGGCGAGCCCCACCTCGCGCTGCGCCCGCGCCAGGCGGGTCACCGAGTCCAGGAGGAAGAGGACGTTCCCGCCCTGCTCGCGGAACCATTCGGCGATGGCGGTGGCGACGAACCCGGCCCGGAGCCGGACCAGGGCGGGCTCGTCGGACGTCGCGCACACCACCACGCTGCGCCTCCGTCCCTCCGGCCCGAGGGAGTCCTCGACGAACTCGCGCAGCTCCCGGCCGCGCTCGCCCACCAGCGCCACCACCGTCACCTCGGCCCGGGTCTGCCGGACCATCTGACCGAGGAGGGTCGACTTCCCAACCCCTGCTCCGGCGAAGAGCCCGAGCCGCTGTCCGCGGCCCACCGTGCACAGCCCATCGATGGCGCGGATGCCGAGCGGAAGCGGCACCTCGACCCGCGCCCGCCGGAATGGATCCGGGCAGGCCCGATCGACCGCCCAGGGCTCGAGACCGGGCGGCGGTGGGCCTCCATCCATCGGCCGCCCCAGCCCGTCGAGCACCCGCCCGACGAGGCCCTGACCGACGCCGACTGTGAGTGTCTCTCCGCGGGAAGCGACCTCCGCGCCCTCTCCGAGCCCGGCCGCGCTGCCGAGCGGAAGCAGCTGCACCGCGAGCCGGCGAAGCCGACCGACCTCGGCGAGCACCTGCGCCCGCGCGTCCCGGATGGTCGCCACCTCCCCGACCCGCGCACCCGGCAGCGTGGCCTCGAGCAGGAGCCCGCGGACCAGCTCCACCCGTCCGGTCACCCGGAAGGGGTGGACCGAGCGTACGGCTTCGAGGAGCGGCGCCTCGCTCACCCCGGCTCCCCGAGGCCGAGCGGTCCCCGGAACGAGGCGAGCATCGTCGAGAGGCGGCCGTCCACCCGGCCCCAGCTGGAGACCGCGATGCAGCCCGCCTCGTCGACGGTGGCGTCCTCGACGACGTCGATCGAGCCAGCC
>Ga0207650_10002333_pt1 | contig 13220 bp, 8 predicted proteins | sample KBSS63metaG_FD_184325 | JGI IMG/M metagenome (GOLD analysis project Ga0207650, IMG submission 184325) | Switchgrass rhizosphere microbial communities from Kellogg Biological Station, Michigan, USA - KBS S6-3 metaG (SPAdes) (version 2) | ecosystem: Host-associated > Plants > Roots > Rhizosphere >...
TATTTGGGGGGCCGCCGCCACGCGCCATCCATGGCGCGGGGCGGCTAAACCGGCATCCCTGCCGGTTTACCCCCCAAATCCCTGTCGAATTCCGGCCAGCGTGTTTGACGGGGCGCTTAAGATCAAAAGCGAGATCAAGATCAAGAACGGCTCGCTTCGCATCGTGGTTAGGGGACTGGTTGATCCCCGCCATCGCCGGCAAGTCGGCGCCTACTGAGCAGCGGCTTTCTTCACATCAATGGCCTTGGGTAACAACCGGTTCTGGTAGAACAGGTCCGCCGTCGCCTGCTGCGCCTGGATGATCTTGTCGTCAATCGGCAAAATCGGCGAAGGCGGGCGGTTGTCCATATAGCGCGCAACCACGGCGGCGGGCAGGCCCATGAAGTCGGTCAGGACTTTCAAGCTGTCTTCACGCTGGCTGCGCGTGAGCGCTTCGGCGGCGGTGAGTGCTCCGAGAAGGTCGTGGATGAACGCACCGTTGGCCTTCGCATATTCACGCCGCGCGGTATACACCGGCCCGGATAAACCGAGGCCTTCACCATTGGCCAGCACCTGGCTGGGGCTCTGGCTCAGGGCCAGGGACGAATAGGGTTCCCAGATGGCCCAGGCATCCACGCTGCCTTGTTCGAACGCCGCACGCGCATCGGCCGGCGGCAGGTACACCGGCTGGATGTCCGTGTAGCTCAGGCCGGCTTTGTTCAGGGCGCGCAGGATCAGGTTGTGGGAACTGGAGCCTTTCTGGAAGGCGACTTTCTTGCCCTTGAGGTCCGCCACCGAATGCAGCGGGCTGTCGTTACGCACCAGGATGGTTTCGGCGCTGGGCTTGGGCGGTTCGGCGCCGATGTAGACCAGGTCGGCCCCGGCAGCCTGGGCGAACAGGGGAGGGATGTCGCCGGTGGCGCCGACATCCAGCGCACCCACATTCAGCGCTTCGAGCATCTGTGGGCCGGCGGGGAATTCGATCCACTTCACTTGCGTCTGCGGGAAGCGCTTTTCCAGCAGGCCATGTTCCTTGGCGAGCACCAGGGCGATAGAGCCTTTCTGGTAGCCGATGCGCAGTGCGGCGGGGTCGGCCGCCAAGGCCGTTTGAGTGACGGCCAGCAGGGCCAGTAACAGGGCCGGAATCTTCATGCGTCGTCCTTTTTAAAGCGGTTTTCGGGGCGCGCCAAACCGAGGTTTTCACGCAAGGTGGAACCGGTGTATTCAGTCCGGAACAGGCCGCGCCGTTGCAGCTCGGGCACCACCCACTGGGCGACATCTTCCAGCCCGCCCGGCAGGTGCGGCACCAGGATATTGAAACCATCGGCCGCGCCATTTTCGAACCAGTTTTGCAGCGCATCCGCAATCTGTGCGGGCGTGCCGATCAGGCTGTAATGCCCGCGCCCACCGGCAATCCGCCGACCCAATTGTGCGAGCGTCAGTTGCTCACGGTTGGCCAAATCACTCAGCAGTTGCTGGCGGCTGCGTTGCCCGCTGTCGGTCAGCGGTAACGCGGGCAAGGGACCGTCCAGCGGGTAGCCCGACAAGTCAAAATTACCCAGCATGCGCCCCAGCAAAGCCACGCCGACTTCCGGCTCAACCAACGCCTGGAACGCCTCGAATTTCGCCTGGGCTTCAGCCTCGGTCTGACCGACCACCACAAACACCCCCGGCATGATTTTCAGCGAATCCGGTTCGCGCCCATACCGGCTCAGACGCGCCTTGAGATCGGCATAAAACGCCTGGGCACTCGCCAACGACGTCTGCGCGGTAAACACCACCTCGGCGGTTTGCGCCGCCAGTTCACGGCCGGTTTCCGACGAACCCGCCTGCACGATCACCGGCTGGCCCTGGGGCGAGCGTGCCACGTTCAGCGGGCCTTTGACGCGGAAGTGTTCGCCGACGTGATCCAGCACGTGCAGCTTCGCCGGGTCGTAGTAGGTGCCGCTGGCCTTGTCCCGCGTGAAGGCGTCGTCTTCCCAGCTGTCCCACAACCCCGTCACCACCTGATGAAATTCCCGCGCGCGGCTGTAGCGCTCGGCGTGGCCGAGGTGTTCATCGCGGCCGAAATTCTGTGTTTCGGCGGCGGCATCCGAGGTCACCAGGTTCCAGCCCGCGCGCCCGCCGGACAGGTGATCCAGCGAGGCGAACTTGCGTGCGACATGGTAAGGCTCGTTGTAGGTGGTGGTCGCCGTGGCAATCAGGCCGATGTGATCGGTCACTGCGCTGAGCGCCGACAGTAAGGTCAGCGGTTCGAAATGGTCCGAGCGCGCCATCTGGCTGGCGACCTCACCCGTAGGCGCGGCAATGCTGTCGGCCACGAACAGCGCATCGAACTTCGCTGCTTCGGCCACGCGTGCCAGGTGTTTGTACTGGGCGAAATCCAGCCCGGCATCTGCCGGCACGTCCGGGTGGCGCCAGGCGGCGACGTGGTGCCCGGTGGCCATGAGAAAGGCGCCGAGTTTCAGTTGACGGCTCATGCTTAGAAATCCTTGCGCAGTTGCACGCCGAAGTAACGCTCATCGTCACGGGGTACGGCGCGGTAGATATAATTGCCGCCGCTGGCCAGCAGCGGCGAGTAGGACTTGTCCGCGAGGTTCTTGGCCAGGAATGCGACGCGCCAGCCCCTGCTGTAGTCGGCCAGGGCCACGCTGGCGTTCCAGATGCCATAGGCACCTTGTTGGGTGTCGACATTCTGGCTGATGTCGTACTGCACTTCACTCTGCCAGCTGTAGTCGGTGCCCAGTTCGATGTCCAGGCCGTTATCCAGCGGGATCGTGTAGTCGGCGCGCACGTAGCTTTTCCAGTCCGGGCTGAAGGGCAGCGGCTTGCCATTCACGTTGCAGGTTGCGGCGGCACCCGCGGGGCAGGCGAATTCGTCGATGCGCGCACGGGTGTAGGCCAGGGCGCCGGAGAGCTTGAGTTGCTGGGTGGCCTGCAAGGCGTAATCCAGCTCGACGCCTTCGGTGCTGACGCTGCCGGCGTTGATCAAGCGGGTCACCACTTGGCCGGCGACGGTGTCGAAGAAGTTGGCCTGGTAGTTGTCGTAGTCGCTGTGGAACACCGCCAGGTTGGTGGTCAGGCGGTTGTTCCAGGCGGTGGCCTTGATCCCGGCTTCCCAGGTATTGGAGGTCTCCGGCTTGAGCGCGTCGGTGTCACGCGGCTGCATGTTGAAGAACACGTTGTAGGCCGGGCCTTTGTAGCCGCGCGAGTAGGTGAGGTAGCTGGTGACGCTGTCAGTCAGGTCGTACTGCACGCCGAGGCGGCCGGACCAGCCGTCTTCGTCCACCGAGCCGGAACTGGAGGTGGCCGGTTGAATCCCGCTGACCGTCGTGGCCGAGGTGGAGGCGCGGCGGTGAGCGTATTTCAGGTCATCGTGGGTGTAACGCAGGCCGGCGATACCCCGAAAACGCGAGGTGAAGTTCAGTGTGGTTTCGCCGAAGACCGCGTAGCTGTCGTTGGTGGTGCTGTAGTCGGCGATGCCACGGTCGGTGCGTGTCGTGGTGGTCAGTGTGCGCTGGTAGGTTTCTTCGTCCTTGCCGTGCATGTAGAACAGGCCGCCGACGTACTCCAGGAATTCGCCCTTGGGCGAGGCCAGGCGCAGTTCCTGGGAGTACTGGTTGAAGTCCAGTTCGCCCTTGTCGGCGGTGCCAGGGAAGGCAGCGCTCACGGTACCGAGGCGGTCGCCGTCCTGGTATTGGGTGTTGTCCCAGCCGCGCCAGGCGGTGATCGAGGTCAGGGTGTAGTCGCCGAGGTTCCAGTCCAGCTGGGCGGATACACCCTTGTTGCTGTCTTCCACATGGCTGCGGGTATCGGTGTTGATGTCGCGGTTGTCGCTGGACGCTCGCACCGGGCTCAGGGCATTGCTGAACGCCGGGCTCAGGGACTTGCTGACCACGCCATTCGGCGCGTCGTCGTGGGACTGCATGTAGTCGGCGATCAGGGTCAGCTTCATGTCATCGTTGGGGGTGAACTCCAGCTTGCCGCGAATGCCTTTGTGGTTGTAGCCGTTGACCTCCTGGCCGTTGTGCGGATTGTCCACGTTGCCGTCGTAGCTGCCAAACAACGTACTGATCGAGCCCTTGAGCACGTCAGGTACCAGGCTGCCGCCGATGCCGAAGCGGGTGCGGCTTTCATTGCCGCTGTAGTACGACTGATCGATATAGCCGTGGGTCTCGGCGGTGGGCGCCTTGCTGGTGATATTCAGCACACCGGCCGAGGCGTTCTTGCCGAACAACGTGCCTTGCGGGCCGCGCAGCACTTCGATGCGCTCCAGGTCCAGCAGGTCGAGGGTGGCCTGGCCGGGGCGGGCGTAGACCACGCCGTCGATCACCGTGGCCACCGTCGGCTCGACGCCGGGGGAAGTGGAAATGGTGCCCACGCCGCGCACGAAGAGCGAGGTGTCCTTGTTCGACGCGCCGGTGCGGAAGTTCAGCGACGGCACCTGCTGGGCGATGCTCGCCACGCCGTTGCGGTTGTCCCGCTCCAGTTGTTCGCCGTCGAGCACGGACACCGCTACCGGGACTTTCTGCAGGGATTCTTCGCGGCGGGTGGCGGTGACGGTTACCGATTTGAGCGTGGGTTCCTGCTCGTCAGCGGCAAAGGCGCCGGGCACGGGGAGGGCGGTCAAACCCGCGAGCAGTAACAAATGAGTGTGTTTTGTGACGTTGTGCATGCTGTGTTTGCTCGAAAAGAATGCCCGGGTCCGCTGCGGTTCTTGCGACCGTCAGCGCATGTGAAAACTGTCGTGGGCATTCGCTTGAGCGAGTAGCAGACAGCGCGCTTTGTTAGCGCTAACATCGGCATTATTGGTAGCTCGGGTTTAGAGCGTCAAAGACTTAAAAATTATTCTTATATTCTTTTTGGTTGTTAGCAGGATTGTCCCGTGAGCGAAGATAAACCGCGCAAGCGCCGTGGCGCCGGGCGCGTCACCTTGAACACCGTGGCCCGCCAGGCCGGGGTGTCGGCGATCACCGTGTCGCGCTATTTCAACCAGCCGGAGCACGTCTCGTCCGAGCGTCGCGAGCGCATTGCCCAGGTGGTCGCCGAGCTGGGGTATGTGCCCAACCTGGTGGCCGGCGGCTTGGCCTCGGCGCGCGGGCGGATCGTGGCGATGGTGATCCCGAACATCTCGGGGCCGATCTTTGCCAATACTATCCAGGGGTTCAGCGACACCCTCAGTCGCCATGGCTATCAATTGCTGCTGGCGTCCAGTTACTTCAGCGCCGAACAGGAAGAAAGCGCGGTGCGCGCGTTCCTCGGCTGGTCGCCGGCAGCGCTGGTGCTGACCAGCCGCTTCCACAGCGCAGGCACTGAAAAGATGATCGCGGACGTGGATATCCCGGTGGTCGAAACCTGGGACTACGTGCCCGAACGCGCACCGCTGCAGATCGGTTTTTCCCACTACGACGTCGGTGTCAGTGCCGCGCACTACCTGCACGGCAAGGGCTACCGACGCATTGCCTTCGTGCAGAACAGCGCGGCGGGCGACTTCAGTGCACTGGAGCGGCGTGACGGCTTCGCCGCGACCCTGACCGAACTGGGTGTACAACCCTGGGTCTTCGCCCCGGACGCCGACCGCGCCCCGTTCGAAGCAGGCAAGCAAGCGATGGAAACCCTGATGAGCCACGCCACCCCGCCCGATGCGATCTTCTTCGCCAATGACAACCTGGCCGCCGGTGGTTTGCTGGCCGGCCAGCGCGCCGGGTTGAAGATCCCGCAGGACTGCGCCGTGCTCGGGTTTGGTGATTATCCGTTTGCCGAAATGCTGCTGCCGAGCCTCAGCACCATCAAGCCGCCTGCGCTGGAGATGGGTGTGCTGGCCGCGACGCGGGTGCTGGAAAGCCTGGGCGTGCTGGCGGTGAATGATGAGGTACAGCGCTTGAACTTGCTGGAGTGCCGCTTGATCGAACGGGAAAGCGCCTGAGCTTTATTTGCGGCTCGGGGGCAATTTGGATACGGTGAAAGCCTGCCCACAAGGATGTTCCTATGACCGAACCCGTCCCCAAGACCCGTCGCGCCCCAAAAGGTGAAAAGCGCCGTGAAGAGCTGCTGGACGCAGCCTTGCAGGTGTTTTCCCTGGAGGGCTACAGCGGCGCCTCGGTGGCAAAAGTGGCGGCCATCGTCGGTATTTCCGTTGCCGGTGTGCTGCACCACTTCCCCAGCAAAATTTCATTACTGATGGGCGTGCTGCAACGCCGCGACGAGGTCAATCAGCGGATTGCCGATGAAGTGCGCGCTGAAAAAACCCTGACCGGGTTGCTTGGCAGCCTGCGTGCGATCAACCGTTCGAACGCGACCGCGCCTGGGGTGGTGCGGGCGTTTACCATCTTGAATGCCGAAAGTCTGCTCGACACCCAGCCGGCCTGGGCGTGGTTCCAGGAACGTTACGCGGGCATCCAGCGGCGCTTGCAGGGGCAGTTTGCCGACCTGGTGGCGGCGGGGGAGGTGCGCAGCGATGTGGACATCGCCGGGCTGGTGGAAGAAATCCTGGCCATGATGGATGGCCTGCAGATCCAGTGGTTGCGCTTTCCCGCGCAAGTGGACCTGGTGGCGCGGTTCGACAGCTACATCGCACGGGTCGAAACGGCCATCAGAGTCCAAAAATAACGCGGCCCAAAATGTGGGAGGGAGCCAGCCGAATCGTCGCACCGCCCCTCCCGCACTAGACTGAGTCGGGATCAGTTGCCGGCAGCACTGCCCTGGCTGCTGTCATCGCTCATGTCATAGCCATCACCGTCGCTGGTGCCGCTATCCCCTTCATTTTGATGCAGCACGCCGCCAGTCTTCACCGTCGATTCACGCAGCGTCGAGTTGAGCGCCGAGCGCGGCAGCGGGTTGCTGGTGGTGGTCGACAGTTCCTGGCGGAACGGGTTGACCAGCTTGGCGTTCAGGCGAATATCCTGGGACGACGCGCCCACCGACAGATTGAAGCTGTCCGCATCCACCACCCACTGCTTGCTCGCCACGTCGTAGTAGGCCAGCGAGCGATCGTTGAGTTCGATGGTCACGCGCTTGCTTTCGCCCGGCTTCAGGAACACCTTCTTGTAGCCCTTGAGCTCCTTGATGGCGCGCTCGACTTTCGGGTTGTTCTGGCCCACGTACAACTCGGCCACTTCGGCGCCCGCGACCTTGCCGGTGTTGGACAGGTCGAACGACACCTTGATCGGCGCACCCGCCACCGCCACCCCAGGGGTCACGCTGATGTTGCTGTAGCCGAAGGTGGTGTACGACAAGCCATAACCGAACGGATAGAGCGGCTTGATGCCTTTCTTCTCGTAGCCGCGATAGCCCAGGAACAGGTCGTCCTTGTAGCTCATCTCGGCCAGGGTTTCCTGGTTGTCGAATTTCGGGAAGGTCGCGTAGATCGGGTTGTCTTCGATGTTGCGTTCGATACTGATCGGCAGCTTGGCCGACGGGTTGACCTTGCCCAGCAGGATCTCCGCCAGGGCCTGGCCGCCGTTTTGCCCAGGGTAGAACGCATGCAGCGCGGCCGGTACCTGGTCGATCCAGTCGCTCATCTTCAGCCCGGTACCGCCGTGCAGCGTGACCACGGTGTTCGGGTTGACCTTGGCGATGCTCTGGATCAGCAGGTTCTGGTATTCCGGCAGGTCGAAGCTGTGGTCGAAGCCTTCGCCTTCGTATTCATTGCTGTTACCGGCTGCCACCAGGACCGCGTCGTACTGCGCCAGGTCTTGCGGTGCCACCAGCGAAGCCCAGCTCATCTGCACGCCGACCAGGCCGCCCATGGTCGAGAGGTAGCCGTTACGACGCGAGTATTCCAGCTTGATATCGACGGGTTTGCCGGCTTCCAGGTTGACCTTGGCAAACACCGGGATGGTCGGCGGAATGCTGTTGTTCGGCAGCGGTTTGCCGTCGCCGTTGTCGAGGACTTTCTTACCGTTGACGTAGAGGCGCACGGCGCCGTCGGCGCGGATCTTGAACACCTGCTCGCCGCTGACGGTCGGGGTGATCTGGCCGCTGTAGCGGATCGAGGTGGCGGCGGTATCGCCGTTCACCGGCAGGGTATCGGTGGACCAGTCGAGGTCGACATGTGTGTCGGTACGGCTGGCCGCCGGGTCACCGGACCAGTTGGTGTTGCTGAAGAACTCGGTCTTCAAGCCTTTGGCGCTGTTGCCATTGCTGTCGGCATGGGTCCAGGTCGAAGTGGCCGGGTCCAGGGACAGCCCGTCGATAAACTCGACCTTGGCGCCCGGCGCCAGTTGCTGCAGACCGCTCAGCTCACTGATGTAGTTGGCGGCCATCACGTTGGCGCTACCGAAACCGGTAGGCGGCGCGTACTTGGCCAGGGTGCCGACCACGGCGATGCGCTTGACCTTCTTCGCGTCCAGCGGCAGCAGGCTGTTCTGGTTCTTCAGCAGCACGATGCCTTCACGGGCGGCGTTCAGGGCCACACGGTTGCTGGTGGCGCTGTTCATGTTGTGGCTGGTCAACGGCGCCTTGCTGTCGAATTTGTACAGATAGATCTGCTTGAGGATGCGCCGCACCTTGTCATCGATGGTCGCGCTGCTCAGCTCGCCGCTGTCCAGGTAAGGCTTGAGGATGGTGCTGTTCATCTGGTAGCCCATCATGTCCAGGTCGGTACCGGCCTGCGCCGCCGGCAACCCGTTGACCACCGCGTTGTAGTCGCTCTGCACGAAGCCTGGGTAGCCCCATTCGGTCTTGAGGATGTCGCGCATCAGGTGTTTGTTCTGGCAGGCGAACTCGCCGTTCACCTTCTGGAACGCGCACATCATCATCGCGACTTTGCTGTTCTTCGACGCGGACTCGAACGGCGGCAGGGTCATCTCGCGCAGGACGCGTTCGCTGATGATTTCATCGAGGTGGAAGCGGTTGCTTTCCTGGTCGTTGGCGGCGAAATGCTTGGCGTTGGCCCACACACCGCGCGATTGAATGCCGTTGATCACCGCCGGCCCGAGGCTGGCGCCGAGGAACGGGTCTTCGCCGGACAAATACTCGAACGCACGGCCGCTGTACGGCATGCGGTACAGGTTCACGCCTGGCCCGGTGACGAACTGATAACCACCGCTGGCGGTGTCATAGCCCAGGGCACGGCCGAGGTCGATGGCGCGGCGCGGGTTCCAGCTGGCGGCCAGGTTCGGCCCGGACGGGTACACCACGCCCTGCGCGTTGCCCTCGCTGGTGTAACGCACGCCCACGCCGCCATCGGCGCCGTGAATCTGCGGGATGCCGTACTGAGTCAGTGGCTTGACGTCCCAGCCACCGGTGCCGCCGATGTAGGCGAGTTTTTCTTCCATGGTCATCTTCGCCAGGGTCTTATCCGCGGCCTTTTCTGCACGGCTTACCCGGCCTTCATCCAGGGCCGGGCTCGTGGCCGCGTGCACCTGGGACACGGCCAGTGCCAGCAGGGCGAATGCCGACTGCGCACCGATCATTTTGCGTTTATTCATGGGTCTCTCCGACAACTGTTCAGTAAACATGGCGCGCCGAGAAGTGCGTGTTGCAATGCACGCTCGTCACTTTTTTCTGGGCAATAGTTGCCCGTGAGCGCAATTTTTAACCGATGGCTAATTGCAACTATTTGGCGAAATTCGCAGTTTTATAAGTGTAATAATTATATGAGTTGTTATTGTAAGTAGTGTCTAAGCGATATCACGAGATGGCATTTTGAACCGCGAAAACGGCATAATTAAGGCAATTCTTGCGGTTATAAGTCAAACGAAAGCTAATTTTTGCGTGAAATAAGAAATAATTTCTTACGTTCAGGAACTAAGGCTAAACCTACCAGTCGATTGGTTTAAGAAAAATCATCGTGCATGGCGAACTAGTGGCATTGCTCGGTAGTTCTAAAGTGCCATGTTTACACAAGCTGTCATACACAACGCTTTGGTGTAGGGTCTTGATTGAGTTCAAGGCGCCACTTGGGCTATCTGCTGTTTTTGATCTGGAGAAAGTTGATGAAGATTTCCCTTTTGGGTGCTGGTGTTGTACTGGGCGTTGCGCTAAGTGGCGCGGCGATGGCGGCTGATGCCACCGACGCGGATGCCAAGTCAGGCGCCGCTGATTCCACCGTGCTGACCCAGAGCCACGATGCCAAGGCTGCCAAGAAGCAGAAGACCGAAACCACCAAAGGCGGGCGGCCGCTGAACAGCAGCCAGGCCGCGCCGAAGACCTCGAACTAGCGGGGAAACGCGGTCCCCTGTGGGAGGGGGCTTGCCCCCGATAGCGGTGTATCAGCCGGTGCATGCGGCAGCTGGTCCACCGCTATCGGGAGCAAGCCCCCTCCCACAAGGGTTTCCCATAGCCCTTTAGAACATCGCCCCTCAGATAGTTACCCATGCCCAGCGCCTCAACGCCCCTCGATGCCTGCCAATTGCACATCCCGCACACCGAACAGGTCTGCGCGTGGCTGATGCAGCACGCTGGCTTGAAAACCGTTGACCTGGAGCGCGCCCGACGCCTGTCCCAAGAGTCGGATGACCCCGAATTGCTCGGCCTGCTGACTCGCCTGGGACTTGTCTCCGAAGTGGAACTGGCCCGCGCCTGGGCCGACCTGCTCGGCGCGCCGCTGCTGCTGGCCGATGCCGCGCCACCCTTGCTGGACCCCTTGCCCTCACTGACCGAGCGCTTCATGCGTCACTACCAAGTGGTGCCCGTGGGCTGGAGCCAGGGCGGCCTGCGCGTGCTGGCCGCCAACCCATCGCTGGTGTACCCGTTCCAGGCCCTGGCCTATGCCTGCGGCGTGCCGGTGTGGCTGGCCGTGGGCCCGCGCAATGAAGTCGAAACCCTGATCGAGCGCTACTACGGCCAGGGCCGTTCGGCCATGGGCACGCTGATCGAAAACCTCGATGAGCAGGGCGGTGCGCTGGAAGACATCGAACACCTCAAGGACATGGCCTCCGAAGCGCCAGTGATTCGCCTGGTCAACCTGATCCTGCAGCGTGCGGTGGAACACCGCGCCTCGGACATTCATATCGAACCGTTCGAAAACCAGCTCAAGGTGCGCTACCGCATCGACGGCGTGCTGCACGAGGCCGAAGCGCCGCCGTCCAGTTCGTCGGCGGCGGTGATTTCGCGGGTGAAGATCATGGCGCGCCTGGACATTGCCGAGCGGCGCCTGCCCCAGGACGGGCGCATCATGCTGCGCATCCAGGGCAAGGAACTCGACTTGAGGGTGTCCACGGTACCCACCAGTTTTGGCGAGTCAGTGGTCATGCGTTTGCTCGACCGCCAGACCGTGCAGTTCGATTTCCAGAGCCTGGGGTTCGACGGCCAGCGCCTGGAAACTTTCCTGGAAGTGCTTGAACGGCCCCACGGCATCCTGCTCGTCACCGGGCCCACCGGCTCGGGCAAGACCACCACGCTCTACACGGCGCTGTCGCGGCTCAACACCGCTGAGCGCAAGATCATCACCGTCGAAGACCCGGTGGAATACCAGCTCGAAGGCATCAACCAGATCCAGGTCAAGCCGGCCATCGGCCTGGACTTTGCCGGCGCGCTGCGCTCCATCGTGCGCCAGGACCCGGACGTGATCATGATCGGTGAAATCCGCGACCTGGAAACCTGCCGTATCGCCATCCAGTCTTCCCTCACCGGCCACCTGGTGCTCTCGACCCTGCACACCAACAGCGCGGCGGCGAGTATCACCCGTCTGCTGGACATGGGCGTGGAAAGCTACCTGATCGCCTCGACCGTCAATGGCATCCTCGCCCAACGCCTGGTGCGGCGCCTCGACCCGGCCACCCGCGAAGCCTTCGAAGCCCCCGCCGAGTTGATCGCCGAACATGGCCTGGATCGGTTTACCGAGCAGCGCCCGATCCTGCTTTATCGCCCGCGCGCCGATGCGCCGGGCGGTGGCTACCACGGCCGCAGCGCGATCACCGAACTGCTGGTGATGAACGACGAACTGCGCAGCCTGCTGATGCGCCAGGCCGACGCCGCCACCCTCGAACAGGCCGCCCGCCGAGGTGGCCTGCGCACCTTGCATGAAGAGGGCCTGCGCCAAGCCGTGGCGGGTGTTACCTCCCTTGAAGAAGTGCTGCGCGTCACCCGTGGAGAGGGCGCGTGAGCCTGTTCAAATACCGCGCCCTCGACAGCCAGGGCCAAGCGCAAAACGGCACCCTGGAAGCCAAGGACCAGGACGCTGCCGTCGCCGCGCTGCACAAACGCGGTTTGCTGCTGTTGCAGATCGAGGTGGCGGGCGCCCAGGGGCTGCGCAAGGCCTTCGGCCGTGGCCAACTGAACGGCGCGGCGCTGGTCAGTTTCACCCAGCAACTGGCCACGCTATTGGGCGCCGGCCAACCGCTGGAACGCTCCCTGGGCATCCTGCTCAAGCAGCCCGGCCAGCCGCAGACCCGCGCGTTGATCGAGCGCATCCGCGAACAGGTCAAGGCCGGCCAGCCGTTATCCAAGGCGCTGGAGGAGGAGGGCGACCAGTTCTCCCCGCTGTACTTGAGCATGGTCCGCGCCGGCGAGGCGGGCGGTGCCCTGGAAGACACGCTGCGCCAGCTCAGCGATTACCTGGAGCGCAGCCAGTTGCTCCGGGGCGAAGTGATCAACGCGCTGATCTACCCCACGTTCCTGGTGGTGGGCGTGCTCGGTTCGCTCGCGCTGTTGCTGGCCTACGTGGTGCCGCAGTTCGTGCCGATCTTCAAGGATCTGGGCGTGCCAATTCCGCTGATCACCGAAGTGATTCTGGGCCTCGGCCAATTCCTCGGTGCCTACGGCCTGGCGGTGTTGGCCGGGTTGATTGTCGGCGCATGGACCCTGGTTGCACGCCTGCGTGATCCCCAGCGCCGTGAGCGCTATGACCGCCGCGTATTGGGCATCCGCATTCTTGGGCCGCTGCTGCAGCGGGTCGAAGCCGCACGCCTGGCGCGCACCCTTGGCACCTTGCTCAGCAACGGTGTGGCGCTGCTGCAAGCGCTGGTGATCGCCCGGCAGGTGTGCACCAACCGCGCGCTGCAGGCGCAAGTCGCCCAGGCCGCCGAATCCGTCAAAGGCGGCGGCACGTTGGCCAGCGCCTTCGGCAGCGAACCCTTGCTGCCGGACCTGGCGTTGCAAATGATTGAAGTCGGCGAACAGGCCGGCGAACTCGACAGCATGCTGCTCAAGGTCGCCGACGTGTTCGACGTCGAGGCCAAACGCGGCATCGACCGCCTGCTCGCCGCGCTGGTGCCGTCCCTGACCGTGGTCATGGCGGTGCTGGTGGCGGTGATCATGCTGGCGATCATGCTGCCGCTGATGAGCCTGACCAGCAA
>Ga0207650_10002335_pt1 | contig 13218 bp, 14 predicted proteins | sample KBSS63metaG_FD_184325 | JGI IMG/M metagenome (GOLD analysis project Ga0207650, IMG submission 184325) | Switchgrass rhizosphere microbial communities from Kellogg Biological Station, Michigan, USA - KBS S6-3 metaG (SPAdes) (version 2) | ecosystem: Host-associated > Plants > Roots > Rhizosphere...
TGGCTTGGTCTCTGGTACCCTCACCAATAACGGATAGGTACCCCCAACGAAGCACGGCAGCGCGGTGCGATCTCTCGCGAAAGAACTTCATACCATTGAACGAGCGTGCCGTAGCAGTCGAAGGTAATGATCTTCGGCGGAGGGTCACGGTAGGAGATCTGTTCGGACATCAAGAGAACCCTGATTGCTGACGGGCAAGAACCCGATCCAATACTCATCATCTTCCAACCATGCTCTAGATTATTGAGCGACCATCTGCGGCGTGATTGTGTAGCCGAACGGATCGCAAAAGGCAAAGCAGAGGCCAACGGCCTGTCGTTCGGAGCAAACGACGTCCGGTTTCGCGCCGCCGAACTAGCGAGCCAGAATTTTCTGGCCGCGGCCTTGAAACTGAAGTCTCAAAAACCAAATCGAACGCCACCAGTCGCTGATAAAGGGGTGGCCTTGCTGGAGGCGCCTTCTTTTGGCGCTTCCGTACCCCATGTTGCTTCAAGGAGGATATGGCTATGGCAACATCTTTCGGACTACGCACCACTGTACCGCTCGAGGGTTGGCTTCGACCGGGTCTTCAATCTCCTGGAAAATGCTCAGCGCGCCCGCTCAATCAGCGACTGGCCACCCTATGACATCGTCAAGACCGGCGATGACAGCTACAGGATTTCCATTGCGGTGGCGGGCCTTGCCCAAGACAATCTTGACATCACCTTTCAGTCCAACCTTCTCAGTGTCATTGGCAAAAAGCAGGAAACATCCGTCGATGGTTACCTCATCGGGGCATCGCCGGCCGTCCATTCGAGCACCGGTTCGAGCTTGCCGACCATGTCAGGATCAACGGAGCGGGTCTGAGCAATGGCCTGCTGTCTATCGATCTTCTGCGTGAGATCGCCGACGCACTGAAGCCAAGTTGAAGTATCAAGATTATGAACCCGATGATCATTGCGATCATCCGCTGCGATCGCCAGGATAGTCAAGAAGGTCTCCATGAGGCAATAAAAAGATGTTGCCGCTGACCTGGGGGAGAATGTGCGCGATCCAGGAGCGTGATTTCGAGCGGCGCGGACCAAGGACTGGCACGTAGCCATCCATCATTAGTCGAGTGATCCAAATGCGCTTAAAAGCGCCGACCGGGCCTTAATCGACCGTCTAAGAACCTTTGACATTCATAAAGTCGACGAATGCCCGCACAGATGCGGGCATGTGCGCCCGTTCCGAATAATAGAGGTAGAATCCTGGAAAGACCTTGCAAAACGGTTCAAGGACTCGAATGAGCTGCTTGTTCTCCAAGAATGGCCTGACAAGGTCATCGATCAGGTAGGCTAGTCCAAGCCCCTGTCTCGCTGCCGAAAGCAGCAGGTCCGTATCGTTGACGGTGAGGACATTCTCGACGTCAACATCAATCACTCCGTCGGCTCCTTCGAACCGCCAAGGATACAAGGAACCCGTGCCTTTCCATTTGTAGGTAAGGCAGAAGTGATCTTTCAGATCGGCGGGGGTCTGTAGTGGTGGCTTGTTGGCAAAGTACGAGGGTGCTCCGACAACCGCCATTCGAAGATCGCGGGTGATGCGTACCGTAACCATATCACGGCTGATTTGCCCGCCAATCCGAACGCCGGCATCGAAACCTTCAGCGACGACATCCGTGATCTCGTTGTCGATCACCAGATCGAGGCGGACTTCCGGATAGACAGTGCGAAACTCCTGCAATCTCGGCAGGATCGCGATCTGCGCGGCGACGCTCGGCAAATTAACCCTGACCAGACCTTTTGGCTCTTTCTGATGGGCACCGACCGCCACCACAGCCTCATCGATACCCTTCATCATTGGTTTGAGCCGTTCGTAAAGCGCACCTCCCGCTTCCGTCATCCCGACACTTCGAGTCGTTCGATTGAGAAGTCGAACCCCAAGACGGCTCTCCAAAGTACGAACAAGGCGGCTCAGCGCCGACGGGGATATCGCCAGTCGTGTTGCTGCACGTCCAAATGCCCTTTCATCGCAAACTGCGATGAAGGCCTTCAACTGGGTGAACTCCGCCCCGTCCATTATGATCCTTGAACACAACACTTCATACCGAATTTATACCATATTCAAACATAATGGCCATGAGGCATCTTTGCGTCAGAAGCGGATGGAGGGACCGATAAAGTGTCGGGGACGCGTTCGCTTTTGCGATACAAGTGGAGATAGACGATGAAACGTTGGGAAATTGACGCCGTAGGCAGGCAGCACCTGAAACTGAACGACGTAGAGATTCCACAACCCGGCCCCAAGGAGGTTCTGGTAAAGGTGAACGCGGTCGCGCTGAATTACCGCGACAAAATGGTCGTGGAGACGGGCCGCGGACTTCCACTCGAATTCCCCTTTACGCCCGGCTCGGACCTTGCCGGAGAGGTCGTCGCTCTCGGCGACGACGCTTCCCGGTTCAAACTGGGATCGAACGTCATCTCGACGGTAACTCCGGACTGGATCGACGGCCTGCGCCCGGGTACCGCAAGAACGCCCGCCTATCAAACTTTGGGCGGTTACTATCCGGGCGTGCTCGCCGAGTACGTGTCCATGCCGGAAGACTGGTTTGTCCTGGCACCCGAAACGCTCACTGCTCGTCAGGCATGCACGCTCCCGGTCGCTGGGCTCACGGCATGGTTTGCGCTTATTGAACGCGCGGGTATTAAAGCCGGCGATACCGTCCTCATCCCGAGCACTGGCGGCGTCGCCCTGTTCGGAATGCAGATTGCGAAAGCCAACGGTGCGAAAGTTATCGTCTGCGGTCGACCTGAATACGAACGCCGTGCGAAGGGGCAGGGCGCGGACCACTTCATCGACGCGGACACCGACTGGATGGAAACCGTCTATCAGTTAACTTCGGATCGCGGTGTCGACGTCGCTCTGGAAGTTATTGGTGGCAAGCATCTCGGGCAATCTATCCAAGTCACAGCGGTCGGCGGTCATGTCTGCCAAATCGGCGCGCTCGACGGCTGGGAGATCAGTGCGCCGGCTATGCCGTTGATGCTGAAAGACATCACAATCCACGGCATAGGCACTGGTAGCAGGACGGCACTGGAGCGCTTCGTCAGAGCGATCGATCAGACCTGTATGGTTCCTGTTGTCGATTCTCAGTACTCCTTGGCCGATCTTCCCGCAGCCTTTGACCATCTTGACCGTGGAGCATTTGGGAAAATCGTCATCGACCTATCCGAATGAAGACGCAGCAGTCCGCCCCCTTGCGCCGTGATAGACGTTAGCGGCCCAATTGGCCGGATGTCGCGCCGCTTTCGACATCGAATGTCCGAGCGACGTCAGGGCGTATTTGACCTGCGGCGGAGTGGTGTCTCAACAAGATAACGAGGTAGGGCGGCCACTCATCACAAGAAGCTATCCCAGGGCAGGCATATTCTCGAAGGTAGTCGATGGCCTTATAGCTGCGTTGCAACCGTGAGTCTGCCGATACGTGTCGGCGAATAGCCCGTGACACGCTTGAAGGCTGTGCTGAAGGCGTTCTCAGATTCATATCCTAACGAATTTGCAATCTCGGCAAGACGTTCGGTCCCGGATTTGAGGCGCTCAGTCGCAAGCAACATCCGCCAACGGGTGAGGTAGGCAATCGGTGTTTCGCCAGTTCGCTCGCAAAACCGCTGTGCGAAAGCCGAACGCGACAACCCAGCACGAACTGCAAGTTCGGGCAGCGTCCAGCTATGACCAGGTTCGGAGTGCATTGCTTCAATCGCTTTTGCAAGCCGCTTGTCCGACATCGCAAAAAGCACACCTATTCGGGTTTCAGTGTCCCTGGAAAGATAGAGGCGGAGTGCCTGCAGCAGGATCAGGTGGGCTAAGTGGTGTGCTGCCAGGGCCGTGCCTGGCCCGGTATTGGAGGTTTCGGCGATCATCTGCTCGATGTTCCACCTCAGCATTCCCGTATGTGCCGCTCCCTGTAGATGAACCAGCGAGGGCATATCTCCCAGCATTGATCGCATCTTGTCGGCATCTACGAGGAAGCGCGTGCCGATCAGCCTAAACGCTCCGCCACCGTCCAAGGTAACGGTGTCACCCGGCTTCGCGTTGCCCAGCAACTCGCCCGCCAGAACAGGCACCTGCTCAAGGTCGCTGGCAAGCGTAAATGACCGCCCGCTTACCAGCATGATGCAGTCACCCGCTTCCACTTGAACGGCGCGTTCACCGTCAACGACAATCCAGCATCTCCCTTCCAACACGACATGGCACTTGATGACGCCTGCCTGATTGCCAAAGCGCACGGCCCAGTTATCACCAGCATCAAGACCTGCGGTCAGATATCCTTGAGGTTTCAGAAGGGAAAGGACATCGGACAAAGGATCCATTGCAGATTTGGACTTTCGCGAAGAGAACAAGGACTAGCTCGTATTCGTAATCCACGGAACTGTCGTAATCAATCCGTGCAAACATCGAATGAAAGCGAAACCATGATCGTAATCACGACTCCAACAGGCAATATTGGTGGTCCTTTCCAAACTGGCCGCAACCGACGAACGGCTGCGGGTAATTGTCCGCGACCGCGTCGAAGTGATCGTTGGCTCGCATTCGGACGAAGCCGTCGTTAACAAAGCTTTCGAGGGGGCATCCGCGGTTTTTTGGCTCTGCCCGCCGACACCTCAGGAATCACCCGAGGCTGCAACGGTCGAGTTCGCACGACCCGCAGCCGAAGCTATCCGACGGCACGGCGTTCGCCATGTCGTTGCCGCGACGACGCTGGGCCGAGATACGCCTTGGCAAGATCGCGCGGGCATGGCGACCGCTTCGATACGCATGGTCGATTTGTTGCGTACGACAGGCGCGTCCGTACGCGGCCTTGCCCTGCCAGGCTTTATGGATAATGCCCTTCGTCTGACAGACAACATTCGCGCAGGGTGCATCTACGGTGCAATCGGCCCTGATGTAAAACTTCCTCATGTTGCGACCCGGGACGTAGGTGCCGCAGCAGCCGACATGCTGGCGGATCGATCCTGGGTTGAACAGCAGGACATCCCGGTGCTGGGTCCAGAGGAGCACTCCTATGCCGACCTCTCTCAAATCATCAGTGAAGAGACGGGACACAAATGCGGTTACGCACAGGTCCCATTTGCCGAATGGAAGGCCCGATTTGTCGGCTTCGGCTGGCCCGAACAATTCGCGGAAGCATATATCGCGATGCTGAAGGCGAAGGACGAAGGCATGGACAACGTTGCGTCGCGTTCCACTGCGATCATTGGACCGACCAGTTTTCGACAGTGGGTCCGCGAGGAGTTGGCGTCTACCCTTTGAGCTGTTCTACACCTCGTGGACACTGGGTCTCCAGCCTGCGAAGGCTTGTATCAGACTAACGACATCAGACGACGCCTCGGTGACGGCCGGTGGCCGTCTTGCCACCTCTACGGTGGGGCTCAAGCCGCGTCTCGGGAAGCGCGGTTTTGCCTCCTTGAGGCTTGTTAGCTTTCCCTCCTTTCGGTTATCGACACTTAACGGGTGTGTTCAAGAAGGCTCCAAAGCACGAGCATTCGTCACCTCGTCGAGGAACCCAGCAAAAATGCTCGCATTCCATCCCGAATTGAGCTGATATCGGTCAATATCTACTCGGGGTTCTTCAGACAGCCGAACACCAAGACAGGACCCGGCGGAGCGTTGGTCACCCGGCAGCGCGGCCATCGAACGCTTGGCGCGCCCGCTCAACTTCATCCAAACGCTGCAGGGTGCAGCCATGGAGCCTGAAAACGACCGAACAGCAAATGGCGCATCTGTAATGCGTGACATCCAAGACATTCCAACCGGACAAATGATGTACATGAAGCATACGGACGGTTGCATGGTCGAGTACGTCCAGTGGACGCCCGATCTAGTCGAGTAGCACATCTTTGCACCACTTCACGCTGGGACGCCTATCTCGCAGATCTGACGGAGGGGAAAGCTAGGCCTCTTAGAGCTTCCAAAGAACCGACGCGCACCTCGTGTCCAGGCACTTTAGGGTGATTATCGGCGGCAGTCCGGGAAGGGTCGAGGCACTCGATGTGCCTGCGCCTCGACCTCGTACCGGCCGATCCACGCCACGCGGCAAGTCCAACTGCGCCATCGGCTTCTGTCGGGTTTGCTGTCGTCATGGGATGGCGTTGTGCTGCCCTTCATATCTATGGAACTCTTCAAATATCCGAAAATTCTACCGTGACCCGCGTAGATCATATCACTGAAGCCTTATCGATCACGGAAATCGGGTTCACCTTTCTTCCAGTAGCCAGACATAGTGAGCCGTTCAGATGGCATGCCTCGGTCAAGCTGAAAGTATCGACGTGTGGTTCGGACGGCGGAGGCTTCTGCAGCAAACCAGACTTCGCTCTTATCTTCTGGCAAATTCGCCGTCATCACTGCCTCGGCGAGTCCGGTCGCAGTCCCAACCTCTCGGCCGTTACGCGGAAGCCACGTGATTTCAACATCGGCTTTCGACTGAATAATCTGGACGTCGGCGTCCTCAGGAATTTCAACGAACACATCGACGGCGAGGCCCGGCGGCAGAGCTTCGAGAATCGCGCCTATAGCAGGGAGCGCGGTCTCGTCGCCACCGCGTGGAAGGTGTGTCACTGTAGGGTCGATCCGGAAGCCTGAGCGAGGACCAGCGATCTGTACTACATCGCCCGGTTTCGCGCCCGCTGCCCAGTTTGCGCAACGACCTTCGCCATGGAGAACAAAGTCGACATCAACTTCACATATCCTCGCGAAAATGACGAATCGTGTAGGCGCGACCGCGCAATTCCTCTATCTCCGGAGCCGGAACGAACAGTTTGACCCATTGCGCTGGTCACCGGACGGGAAAGCCCATCAGCCTGATAGAGGCTAGCGTAATGCGCTGCATGCTAGGCGTGACTGACAAAGTCTTCCGCACCTCGACCGCCCGTAGACGCCGCTCAGACGGAATTGAACGCGCCATGACTGCTGGAGGTGAAGATTGTTGCTGCATCTGTATGGTCCTCTGGGACAAGATTGAAGATTGCGTCGGAACGGCCGATGTGTGTTAGAAAGAAGAGAGCCTGCTGCCATTTGCCGCCGATACGAGAAGGGGGACAGATCCATCGAGATCGCATTGTAGAGGTCTTGACAGGTATGCAGCAGCCGTCGCTCGTTGAAAGCACGCTGAGATAAAACTGGTTTTGTTGACTAAAGATATGAAGCCAGGCCTGCCGGGCTGCCACCGCGATTTCACGTGATTACATCTTTTGAAGGGTGGGGCCCCGATCTCTGGAAGCCAAGCGACCAAGACGATTGAAGCCTGATATGGTCTGAGTTCCTGACTACTTAGTTTAGGGCATATAAAAAAGCTCTTTGAGGTCCTTGAAGCCTTTTAAGGCGAAGGTGCCAATTGAAGTCGTGGGAATGTCGGAAAGGATTTCGACCAAGTGTGCAGATATGAGTAACGGATAGCCAGCCTCGCCGCAGACGCCCTGTATTCGGCTCAGTAAGTTGATATCAGGTCCGATAACTGTAAAGTCGAGCCTGCGGCCTGAGCCGATATTGCCGTAACTCGCCTCACCATAATGTAATGCTATGCCAGCCTGCAACTTGGCATCTGTAAACGCCATATTCTCGAGCTTTTCCAAAATACAGCTCGCGGCTGTTAAGGCGGATCGACTAGAGCGGGTCGCGTCGTAGCCAGGGAAGACTGCGAGCACCGCATCGCCCATGAACTTTAGTATCTCGCCCCCTTCATGCGTGATGGCCGGAACAACTACGTCGAAATAGTGATTCAAAAGTTCCAAAACGCGGTCGGCTGGCAACCTGTTGGATAGTTCCGTGAAGCCTCGGAGGTCGCAGAGCATCAGTGCGGCCTCGATGGTCTCTATTTCGTTTTTGCGGATTCGTCCGGCCAGGCTACGTTGCGCAGTCATTGGGCCAACGTAGGTGTCAAGAAGGCTGAGTTCCGTCTGACGCAAAGTTCTAAGCTCACATACGTTTCGCAACGATGGTATGATGCGCTGAATTACGTTCTGTTCCGATGGCGTAAAGCCGCGAGGTCGACGCGTTCCGAACGAAGCGGCACTGACCGGCCCGTCGGCATTGCATAAGGGGACGACTATCAGTTCGACCAAATCTCGCCCGGCAAAAGTGTCGAGTTCTTGCCACCGATCTTTGGGGTCATTATGACGGGCGACGACCGTCTCGCGGGTGGACATCGCACGCCAGAGGGCGCTGCCTGTGAATGTTGGTGTAATGTTGGCATGTTCCCGGTCGCGGATATGGACAGGCTCATTTGGAGCCCAAGCGATGGAACGGCCGACGATTTCGGGGTGGAGTGTCATCAGGTGAAGCGTCATTCGGTCTACAGGGAGGTCGATTTCGCACAGGCGCTGGCCGAGACCGAAGGCAAGTCCGGCTTCGTCTAACTCATGGCATTCGTCGCTGCATAGCCACTCAATGAGCGCAAACAGGGCGTTCGCACCGCTTCCGATGTCCTGCGCAGGGGGGGAGGCGAGCTTGTGCATTGTTGGTTCTTGTGTCTTGCTTGGCGCGGGCTGATGGAATGTCATAGTTGTGTTCCCATGGAAGTACAGGTTAATGCGCCGCACCGCCGCTGACCTGGCTGGGCTTTTTGAAAAACAATGTGGCGGCCAACGCAACCATCAGAGAAACGCCAAGAAGATAAAAGGTGTCGCTGAAGGCCATGATGTTCGCCTGCTTGCTCACTTGATGAGAAACCGCCACAATAGCCTTATGGGTGGCAATCGCTGGATCAGAGACACCATGGCTGAGAAAATAATTCGTCAGCCCCTTAATCCGGGCGCGTGTTGCTTCTGAAAACAACGTCACGGAATTTGTTAGCGTATTAGAGTGAAACTGCTCGCGTTTGGTGAGAAACGTCTGCAGCATCGCGATGCCGACCGCGCCACCGAGGTTGCGCATCATGTTGAACAGCGCAGAGGCTGAGCCTGCATTCTCCCTTTCTATTCCGGCGGTGGCGATCGCGGTCAGCGGCGTGAAGCACAATGCCTGACCCACGGCTCGCACGATGTTAGGCCAAAATAACTGATCGCTGGCATAGTCGCCCGTCATATAGATGTTCATGAAGTTACTACCGGCAAACAGGGCAAAGCCGACAATGATCATGAAGCGAACGTCGACGAGTTTCATGATACGCGGCACAAGCGGAATGAGCACGAGCTGTGGCAGGCCCGTCCATGCAAGCACCATCCCTATCTGCTCGGAATTGTATCCCTGGATGCGGGTAAGGTAGATCGGCAGTATGAAGACCGATCCGTAAAGAGCCACGCCCATCAGGAAATTGGCAATGATGCCGAAGCCGAAATTGCGCCGCAAGAGTAGCCTCAGATTCAGCAACGGATGGTCGGTCTTCATCTCGATGATGAGGAAGAGCGTCAGCGAGACGAAGGCGATGACTGAAAGGCGGACGATGAAGGCAGAGCCGAACCAGTCGTCCTTGTTTCCTTCTTCGAGAACGGTTTGGAGCGACGCTAGCCCGACGGCCATACTTATGATGCCTGGCCAGTCGCCCTTGGCAAGCAAGCCAAGGTTCATGGGCGAACGGTCAAGTGAAAGCCATAGCATGCTGATCATGAGCGCTCCAGGCACGAGGTTGACGTAAAATATGTATTGCCATCCCCAATTCTCGGTCAGGTAACCGCCAATCGTTGGTCCGATTGCAGGCGCGAAGGTTGCCGACAGGGCGAAAAGCGCGAGGCCCGTCGACTGCTTGGATTTGGGCAGCAGCGTGATGATGATAGTGAAGGCCATCGGGATAAGCACCCCTCCAGAAAACCCCTGGATGGCGCGAAGCACGATCATCTGCTGAAGGTTGGCGGCAAAGGCGCAGGCGACCGAAAACACCAGAAAAAGTATGGCATTGGCGAGTACGTAGTTACGCAGAGAAAACACCCGCGCCAGCCAACCGCTCAGCGGAATGACAACGATCTCGGCAATCAGGTATGAGGTGGATATCCAACCGCCGTCGTCGCTACCCGCGCCGATGGCCCCCTGCACGTCCGCGAGCGAAGCGTTGACAATCTGGATGTTCAACACAGCCATAAACGCACCGAGTGTTGAGCCGACGACGGCGATCCACATTCTTACGTCACCCCCTTGACGGTCATCTGATGTCGGTGCGGGGCTTGATGTAGACTTGGCAGACGCTGCTGAAGCTGTGGCCATGGCCGTTCTCCTACCTGTTCCCGGCGACACGGTGTCGCTTCGCACGGCAATAGGGCTGTGGATGGGTGTCGATCATTATGCTGGGACTAGCGCAGCGCGGGCGGTGCCTCGCTTCTTTGATAAATCTCGAGTCAGCCGCCCGACATGGCGACGGATTTCGTGTCTATGTTGGATTCGACCGACATTCCAGAGCGTAGAAAGCCACTAAGTTTGCTATCGTCGATCACGATCTTGACCGGAATACGCTGCACAATCTTGGTGAAGTTCCCGGTGGCATTGTCGGGCGGAAGCAGCGAGAATTCGAGTCCGCTGGCCGGCGATATGCTATCGACGTGACCTTTTATCGAATGATCCGGAAAGCTATCGATCTTAATTTCGGCCGGCTCCCCACGACGGACATACGTCAGTTGTGTTTCCTTGTAGTTGGCAACCACGTAGACAGCATCGAGCGGTACCAACGCCATCAATTGTGTACCAGCGGTGACGAACTGGCCCACGCGCAAGGTGCGTGCTCCGACAACGCCATCTACGGGCGCGGTGATCCGTGTGTACGAAAGATTCAGTTCTGCCTGCTGCGCCGTTGCGGCGCTGCTATCGCGTTCAGCCGCAGCCTGATCGTGCTGGGTCTGCAAAACTGGAATGCGTTTTTCCTCGGCGATGAGCGCTGCCTGGTCGCGTTGCAGCGTGGCCACCGCCTGATCGCGCGTAGAGACGGACTGCTCAGCCCGCTGGCTGGTGCCCGCGCCTGAGCGAATTAGATTCTGGTATCGTTGATTGTCCGCATCGGCAAACGAAAGCAATGCCTTTGAAGCTGCAACATTTGCTTCGGCCTGGGCAATGACCGACTGCTGGAGGACCAATTGGGCATCGAGATTGGCAACGGCCGCCGTTGCCGCCTGGAGATTAGCTTGCGCCTGTGTGAGTGCCGAGCGATAGTCTCGGTCATCGACGCGGGCGAGCAACTGGCCAGCTTTGACAGCCTCGTTGTCTTCGACCAGGACTTCAGCCACATAGCCAGAGATTTTTGGTGCGATCGTCGTGTAGTCGGCCTTCACATAGGCGTCGTCTGTAGATTCGATAAATTGGCCCGTCGTCCAGTAGTCGTGACCATAGTATGTGACTACTACGACGCCGGCGAGTAGCAAAACACCTATCGATAAACGCTGCAGCCGCTTCCGGCCCCGCTTCTGCATCGGTTCAACGGCTCTGGATTCATTTGTAAAGGCCGCTGGAGGGCTCGTTGTCGGCACGCGTTCCTGCTCGGGGCTGGTTCGGAAAGCCTCGTTTCTTGGAATTTCAACCATGGTTATCTCCTGCAGCGTTTCAACGAACTGAGAATGCAACAGGATGACCGGGATGATAATATGCTTATAAGGGTTAGCATCTTCAACTGAGAGCGGATAATCGCGGAGCGCATATGGATAGATTGGCAAGTCTCACGGTATTTGGACGGGTTGTAGAATGTGGCGGGTTCTCGGCCGCCGCACGGCGCCTCAACATGTCGGTCACCATGGTTGGCAAACATGTTCAGTCACTGGAAGAACAGCTTGGCGTGCGGCTTCTCAATCGTACCACTCGTAAGGTTAGCCTCACTGAGACAGGCAAATTTTATTACGATCGTTCTACCCAGATTCTCGCGGAGTTAGAAGAGACCGATCGTGCCGCGAGTGCCTTGAGTTTGACCCCACGCGGTACGCTCAGGGTTTACAGTGGCGTCTATCTAATCCGATTTTTGTCACCCATCATTTCCGAATACCTCGAGCTTTATCCGTCGGTTACACTTAACCTTGAGGTAGGCGAACGGATGGTCGATCTGGTAGAGGACGGCTATGATCTTGCCATCCGGACAATGCTCCCGCCGGATGGGAGCTTCATTGCTCGAAGCCTGACGCACTGGAGGCATATTTTGTGTTGCGCACCGGAGTATCTGGATTCGCACCCCACACCGCTAGAGCCTGCCGATCTTGTTGGGCACAATTGCCTGCGCTATGCGTACTACCCCTTTGGTGACGACTGGCGATTCTTTAACCAAAGCGGCGATCAGGTGAACGTCAAAATTACCGGCAATATCGTCACAACCAGCGCTGAGGCGTTGCGGTATATGACGCTGAACGCACAAGGGATATTCCTAGCTCCAAGTTTCGTGGTGTCGGAGGAACTTGCATCTGGTGCTCTCGTGCGGTTGATGCCGGACTACGGGTCGACCGAGTTTTCGATCAATGCCATCTATCCGAACCGCTCGCATCTCCCGACCAGAACCCGCCTGTTCATCGACTTGATTGCAGGGCGTTTCTTGCAAAACAAACAGTGGATGCTCTGATGAGCCGGCAGGCGATGTTGTGCAGAGAAGCGGGTCCAAGCTCACTTCTCGCAAAAGGCTGTGAACATGGGAATTCGGTGGGTTTCTTGGTAGACCTCGCCAAGAAGGTCAAGCCGGGTAGGCCTTTACTGCAAGTGAGGACTTCCTTCCAGTACACCTGGACCATGCCGCCATCGACCTACAACACCGCACCGGTTTCGAGGCTTGCTTCGTCGCTGAGCAGAATAGGGCCGCCGCCGCAACTTCCGCGGCGCGAGCCATGCGCGCCGCGGTATGACCGACGATAACTCCACGCACCTTTTCAGGATTCCGGCCATCATGGCAGTCTCGGTCGGGCTGGGGCTCATGATGTTCATACGCACGCCGCGATGCGCGAGTTCGACCGTCCAACTCCGACATAGGAGCGCAGCACCGCTCGGTCGCCGCATATGACCCATAGAGCGTTGCTCCCCTCACGAAGGCGATTGACCCGATAGATAGCGCAGCGCCACTTGGCGGCATCAGTGGCATTGCCGCCTGCATGGAGAAAAGCGCGCGGCGCACATTGACCGCGAAGTGGCGGTCGAAATGCTCGAGCGTAGTTTCCGCCAGGTCTGCCGGTTCCATGAGACCGGAATTGTCGACTAGGCCGCGCACTCATAAACGGGGTTTGCAAATCAGCCTGATTTTGATTCATTGAGGCTTTGATTTGGAGGCCTTTCATGACCCGTCGCCGGTTTGATCTCACCGATTTCGAGTGGTCTGTG
>Ga0207650_10002340_pt1 | contig 13196 bp, 11 predicted proteins | sample KBSS63metaG_FD_184325 | JGI IMG/M metagenome (GOLD analysis project Ga0207650, IMG submission 184325) | Switchgrass rhizosphere microbial communities from Kellogg Biological Station, Michigan, USA - KBS S6-3 metaG (SPAdes) (version 2) | ecosystem: Host-associated > Plants > Roots > Rhizosphere...
AGTTGTTGAAGCGTTAAATTTCTTTGTTCAACAAACTATAAAACACTTGTAAACCTGTTTCAATAAATAATTATTTACAAATAATTATGTTCAAGTGAAACAAATATGCAAGTACTAAATGAACGCAGTGACGCTTATTTTAATTTCATGAACTCGATAGACTCTAACCATCCCAGGCAAACATATGAATTCTGTATCCAAAAATTCCTGAATCATTACAAAACAGATCTAGAGTCATTGCTGCAGCTACCACCACAAGATATATCCAATTTATTGATTAGGTACCTAGTCGAAAAAAAGATATCAAAATCATATAAGAATCAAATACTTTCTACGCTAAAACATGCCTGTGAAATGAATGATGTTGTCCTTAATTGGAAAAAATTAAAGACAGTGATACATGCGTCTAATTGTTTGCTTGGGTTTATCTCAAGTTACATCTTATTTAGACAATAGTACTAGAACGCTTAAACATAGTTATCATCTTAAATATAGATATCAGTATACTAATGCACATATTCGACCCTTTGATTCAGCAGTTGGCGTTCAATGACGTGATAGAAATGTTGTTATATATTGCAGGATCAATATTATCTGTTTTTTTGGTTGCGCTCTCTATTTTTTCCTATCAAAAAAGCGGCTTGAAGAAACTACTATACGCTGCCATTGCATTTTCATTATTTTGCGCGTTCCTAATTTATGAAGGTTTAGAACATTTTTTTTCATTGGATAATTCGTTTACTGATATAGTGATTCCTTTATCAGGATTAGCAATAATACTATTTTTCTTTTTGGCAATAATAAAAAAGCCCTAATCCTATAACACAATTATTCTGCAATTTACTATCGTATCCCGAATCTATTTACTTAAATCATCTGCAATTAGGGCAAAAACTTGAATTCTTTTGTTACCTCTATCTACTACATAGACTTTGTCCTGTGAATCAATAGATACGTGTTCGGGCTTTGAGAATTGACCATCGCCCAATTCTAAAGGTCCTGGTCCATCCGGGTCAACACAGCCTTCACCAGTCGACATCTGGCAATGAGATCCAATCTTGCCGAGAAAATGACCGTCGGTATCAAAAATTTGAACTCTTGGATTTGATACACCGTCGACGATATAGACTCTGTCTTGCTTGTCGACTGCTATGTGCTCTTGAGGAACTGAAAATTGTCCATCCCCTGTTCCCTTAGAACCCCATTTTTTCAAGAATTTTCCATTAATATCGAATACCTGTACTCCCGGCCTATTTAATTCTCCAACATAGACATTTCCCTTAGAATCAACATCAATTGCATGAGGATGTTTAAATTGTCCATCCCTTGTTCCCTTCGAACCCCATTTATTGACTAAAATGAAACTGGTATTAAATTTCAATATTCTATCATTTCCCGTATCAGTAACAAATACTCCAAACGGCGATAAAGTAATATCTTCTGGTCTATTAAACTGATTGTCTGAGTTTCCTCTTCCATTTCCACCCTTTGCAAGAAATGTGCCGTCTGAATCAAATTTTTGTATGCGATGATTTTCTCTATCTACAACATATATTTCGTCTTTTGGATCGACGCCAATGCTATATGGAACTCTAAATTGACCATTACCTGAGCCTTTGGATCCCCACATCTTAATAAAGGTGCCATTATGTGTAAATTTTTGGATATTGTTTAATTCTCTATCGCTAACATATACAAATCCCTTCAAATCAAAGCCTACATCATGAGGCCTTACAAACTTACTTGGGCCTGACCCATTAGAGCCCCATTTTTCAATAAAGGAGAATTTTAGTTGGCTATTTTGCGCCTCGATCTTTTGTACAGGATCTATAATATTACTACTGTAAAGGATCAGACTAAACATGGACACTGTAAATATTGTGAATATAAAAATAAAGTCTTTGCCGGTTTGCATGCTTGATAAATATATTAACATATATTAAATAAGCGATCTGATACATTCAACTAAGTATGTGGATTTCATTCAGTAAATACGTATTGTGTATTGATTAACATAAAATGAATGCTCCGATAAATAGTAACTATAGGTAAGGCTGGAAAAAATCCAAAATAATTTGCCACATTATACCATAAACTGGAAAACTATCACAAATTCTCGGAAATTCAAAATAATTCTAAATCGGTAATGTTCAATATTTTAGTAATACAAATGTCTAAATGTAAATTAATAATGTTAAATATTTTAGTAATACAAATGTCTAAATGGGTTACTCTTAATGTTTTAATTTGATACTTGTACTAAAGAATTTTTATATTAAAACGAACCTACAATTTTTACTTTTGAAATATATTATCTTGATAATATTCATGTTTTGTTTATCATTAGTTAATCCGATTTATACCCCTTTACCCTTTTCATCAGACGTCTCAGGATTAACAATTTCTAATACGACTCCGCAATCAGAGGTATGCGGAGATAGACAGGACAATGACTTGAACGGATTAGTTGACGAAAGTTGCCCCGTCAATTCATCTTCAGTCGGGATCCCGGCTGCTAATTTTAACAAGTCAAAGACTCTCAGAATTGCAATAGTAGGTGACGTTGACTCCAATCAAGGATTGACAACTCAGTTGGAAATAGCAAATCACTACAATGTCCAGGCATTGATAATACCCGGAGATTTTGAATATTCTAATGGAAAGGAGGTACTCTCTAATCTTCAATCTCATGGATTTACAAAAGAAAATACTGATATCGTTGTTGGAAATCACGATTCCGGTAAAGAAGTGCAGACATGGTTAGGTAACAATAGGACGTTTGGGGTAGTTAAATTTGATTTTTCTGGTGATAAACTTGCTTTGTTCAATATAGATGCAAATATAAAGTTTGATTGTTCCAGTTCGCAGTTCGAAATCTTGAAGTCGCAAATTGAATTAAACAAGGCATTTTACAAATTCGCAGTCGTTCATCAACCATTTGTGACTGTAAAAAGTGATCATCCTCCTAATGGTGAGTTTAATTGTTACGATCCGCTATTTAGGGAAGGCAAAATTAATGGTATATTACAAGCCCATAACCACAATTATCAGAGGTTCAACATTAACGGCTTGTTGTACGGAGTTTTTGGTACTGGAACACATGATACTGGATCCAGTATGTATCCTTTAGAATCTACTACTTGGGAAGGAAATGGTTGCCTAAAATGCATTACTGGCGAAAATGGAATTACAATTATAGATCTTCAATTTAATGATAAGAATTCCAAACATTTTGTTGGATGGTTTCTAGGCATGAATCAGAAAGTGCTTGACGGATTCGAATCTTATTTTCCATAATTATGATTAAAATTATGAGCAATCAGAAGAAAAAAATTTAGTCTTTAGAAATGGACACTGCTTCACGAGCGATTCCATTGTTATCATAAAACATAAATTCGTAATTCAAATACGTTGCGAACAGAATTAGCAATCACGAGACCGGGTTTTTACCTCCTTCTTAATTATGAGTAACAGTAACAAAATAAGTAAAATGAAGATTGTAATCAAGGACGTTAGTGATTGTCTTGTTATAAAAGAAAAAGATCTTATCAAATCTCTGATATACACATGTGCGAAAATTTAACATTTTACTTTTCGAAACTCAATCTCCAAATATCATAACATGCAATTTTAGTCAATTGTACCACAATCTTTTTTAGTGTACTTGAATACGAACTAATGATGACGTATTACAACGTCTCAGTTACTGCTATTGGTATCATTATTAGCGCACTGATCTTATTCATCTCTGGGCTAAATATATCCCATGGCCTGAGCAACATGACACCTAGCATATCAAACCTTGCGAGCGAAGGCGGAATAGCCCAAGACATTTATCAAAATAAAATTATGTCTTTTGGTACTAATGTGAAAAATATTGTGCTGCTCATTCCTAACGAGGGTCACGAATCGCCTACTCTACCTCAAGAACAGAGGCTTATTAATCAGCCTTATGTGCCCGCAAATATCATCGTAGGTCCTAATACCCAAATTGCTTGGATTAATGGAGACGTAGGTCATAAACATTCCATTACTCTTGTAGATAAAAACTCACAGCAAGTTTATTCAAGCGGAAAATTTGATTTTAATAGCGTAACTAATCCCCTTATACTAAACGATTCTGGAAAGTACATATATTCAGAGTCAAATGTGAATAAAGATGATCCTAAATTTATTATGGAGGGCACCATTCTCGTCCAGAAAGATCTGTCAAAGACCAATCAACTTCCGGAAAGTATTGGCCTTTTAATGGTTCCTGCAAAGGACTTGAATAAACATGTTTCCGAGTTGACAGGTAACGGAATAGATGTAATAGACAAGTACACATTCAAGGACTTGCGAGGTGGACAAAAAGGAACTGGGGCGCAGCAGACACTTCTCTTATTGGGTAGCACAAACGCTCAAGAAAAATTAGTCTCGACTTTGAAAAGTATCACTCCCACTCTACCATACAGTTAGTTTCATAAATTGCAAATAAGTTAGGTAAAATGTCTCAATCTAAAATTGATTTCAACTAACCAGTACGCAATACTATGAATTAGAAACTAACATCTTAATGTTACTGATATCAAGATAAAAATCATTACTATTAATAATAATAGTCGTATTTACATAGGAATCAGAGTTATCATGGAACCTTTTTCTTTGTTATGACGAATTTGTCTTTTTTAGTCAAATTCATATTCTCGTAAAATGTACCGGATAACCTCAAATCCTTTTTTGAACTTTTTATATCGACATTTAGAAAGCCATGGCTCGCGAACTGTTCTATGACGTAGGGGACAGTACCTGTAAAGTTGTGTAATTCAGAACCTCCTGTTCCTACTGTAATAAATATGGGGCCATTTGGTTCTTTATATTTAGTATCATGATTATCTGAAATTTCGGGATAATACAACGGATAGAATGAGGATGTATTATATACTAGTGGGAACGTTCTTTGATAATTGTGATTGTGTGCCTGTAGTACAACGTCTACACTGTAATTATCAAACAAGGGATCATATGTATCTGTTAATTCCGGCTCCGCTAAATGTTCTGAAATGGAAGAGTAAAAAGGTCTAAATGAATAGACAATTATCCATTCAATGTTTTTGTTATTGTGTGCCCTCCTTAGATCCTCCGTGACAAAGTTATATTGTTCGGAACCGTATTTGTATGGAAAAATTGAATTTTTGGCAGTAGCCATTGCCAAGAAGTGAACGTTTTGATAATCAAAGGAATAATAAGGTTTTGTCATATTGAAATGTTGAAGATAAGTGTTGTACTTTATCATCTTCTTAGTAAGATCATGATTTCCAATCGTTATTTTGATTCTTCCAGGATTATCTAATGGCGTCATACTATTAAGCCAACAATCAGCCGATTTATCATAGGATAGATCCCCCAAGGCTATCACAATCTCGGGATCCATCTTGGTCATTCCTTCGATCGTTCTATTAGGCTCATCTCCACAACCAAAATCACCCGCAGCAACAAAATTGAAACCCTGGATCTTTTCTGGTTTATCTCTAGACTTATCTGAGATTTCTGCATAGGTTAAATTATAATAGCATCCAAGAATGACAAAAGCAAGAATGATACAAAAACGAATATAGGCGTTCAAAACCTAACTCGTAAATGTCGGGGCATATACTAAAATTTTGTTGTTTTTTCGATCCGACACATACACGTCTCCATCAGTGTCTACTGCCAAATGTTCCGGGTCCCCTAATTGGCCCACTCCTGCTCCGCCTGAGCCAAATTTGGTTAGAAAATTACCATTATTGTCAAACTTAAGTACACGTGGCTGCATACTGCAACCTGGATCTGATTGGGGGTCGGTTACGTATACATTATCATGTTTGTCTAATGCAAGGTGTTCAAGATGACAAAACTGATTATTTGCCGATCCTTTAGTTCCCCAAGCCAACAATGGCCTCCAATTACTGTCAAATTTCTGAATACGCTCGTTTCCTCTTTCAGTCACGAAAAAGTTACCTTTTGAATCTTGCTCAATAGTGGTGGGAAGATTAAACTCACTGGGTTTATTCCCTAATTCTCCAATGGCCCTTACAAATGTACCGTTTATGTCAAACTGTTGAATACGATTATTTTTGGAATCCGCCACATATACAAATTCTAAATTTCGATCTACTTCTACGTGTCTAGGGTTATCAAATTTACCTAATTCACTGCTTGGATGACTAGCCTCGTTGCCGAATTTTGAAATAAAGTTACCCGTACTATCAAATTGCTGTATTCGGTGGTTCCCCCTATCAGCAACCCAAACATGTCCTCTTGCATCAACATCTAGTCCATATGGTACCAAGAATTGTCCGTCACCTAGGCCTTTTTCTCCAAACGTAAAAAGATATGTACCGTTTTTATCAAATACTTGAATACGATTACCATCCCTGTCAACTGCATAAAGATATTTGTATCCATTGCTAAATTCTAGATCGTGAGGACGGAGAAATTCCCCCTTCCCAGTCCCCTTGGAACCCCATTCAGTAATAAATGTATAATTTTCTTGCTTTTTAGTTAGAGAGGAAGGTGTTTCCTGTGTTCCAGTAACAATATTAATACGAAGAATGATTACAAAAACAAAAAGTAAAGCAATTGCAACATGAAAGGGACAAATTTTCATTCTGAAGATATTCTGAAGTAATTTGATTGGCAACTATATAAGGTCTTTAGTATGAGTATCGAAGTATATCCAAATAATCCATATTCATGTGAAGTTATTGTAGCATTTATAAAGAACATCTTCTGCCTTTTGTAATATATGGCGAAGAATGTTTACTTGTACTCTTTGATTATTTCTGCAGCGTTGTTCTCGTTAATACTCCTTGGAACAACAGACACTTATGCGCAAAATGAAAAATTCCGAGCAAAATTAGACGGAAATAACGAGGTTCCACCGGTGGATACACCAGCAGAAGGTGTTATAAATTTCAAGACAAAGGATGATATCATGACCTGGAAAATGAATGTAACTGGAATAACTGATGCCACCGCCCTTGGTATCTACCAGGGAATGGCAACTGAGAATGGGGAACCAATAGTTGATTTAATGAAATCCAGCAAACATTCAGATAGCCTAACTGGAATGACAATGAGGGGCAATTTCACAGACTCTAATCTACAAGGTCCAATGGAAGGTAAGACATTAGATGATCTTAAAACCGAGATGGGGAGTGGAAATACATATGTTAACGTTGGCACAACAGACCATCCCGATGGAATGATTAGAGGACAAATCAAGATTAAAGGTACTAACGATACAGCAACTGCGTCCGTGAATAATACTGGTACAAGCACTCAGTAGAAGTGCGCCTAATTTTTTTATTTTTCTTTTTAATGACAATGTGTAAGTTCTAGGGAACAGAACAGTACAATTTTTAGATCCAGAACATTTGGCAATCAATAACTGTGGGGCTGTATATGTATCAGATGGGAGAAACTTTCTTAATTTACCTGGCGGGAGTATTTTCCTCTCAACACTTCGTTATACCCATCAGGTTTTTTTTATAATGTTTTTTGGCTTTTGTTAAGGACGTTTGCCTACTGTTGGGTTGTACACATTGGTCCACTTGTACGTTAAGGACGTTTGCCAACTGGTGGGTTATACTCATTAATCCACTTCAGTACTTCGCCACCAGTGAAACCTATATGTTGTTTTTCGTTCTGGCCGTTCTGATAATGATAGATAGTCGTAGCAGACAATCTAGATGGGTTTGGGACATGCCTCGATTCTTCCTGAGTCCATCCCTTTAAGAATCAAAATAATTAAGTGGGAAAATTACCAATATTATGTTGGCCGGTGTATGTTATTCGACACCACCAAATATAAATAATATATGGATTTCTCTTTTTGGATGACAGATTGGAACGATTTATTGCAATAATTGAGACATTGTTGATACCGGTATTGCTATTTGGTCCAGGAGGAATTACCGGTTTGTCGTCTAATAAAGTTGAGGGTACATTAAACTCTGGTGAAAATCAATGTGTAGAGTATGATTCTTTGCAAAAATTGATCCAAGTTAGATGTGAATCTATACATCTAACGGATATCTACAATAGTTTAAGAAATCCGACCGTACTTGGGATAGAGAGAGGGAGTGATGCGAACCAACCAAAGGTTTGGATTTTAAACGCCGGAATTGTAGTGGACATAGAAGGCAGTCTTATTATTGATTCAAGTGATACATCCTGGCTAAAAATAATTCCCACACCTACAGTACAATTAAAGCAAAAGTCCGCAAATGCCACCGAAGATACGAATTATTCTGATGATACCCTTACTGTAATTCAGAACAACAGCAGGCCAAATTCCAGCAACACTAATAACATAACTAAAATTGAAAACGGTACTTTAATTGTTAGCAAACATAACGGAGATAATCCGAACGGTATACATGTTCATGGTTCTCTAAAAATTGACTCAGTAAAGATAACTTCTTGGGATCCAGAAAAAAATGATGTTATTAGTTTTGATTTTGGAAAAAGAGCCGGTGAAGAACACACCAAGTCAGATTATGATACAGCAGAACCCAGAGCATTCATAAGAGTATCAAAGGATGCTGCGGGGACAACTAATATTACTAATTCAGAGATTGCTTACCTCGGGTATTCATGTAGTAGATGTGCAGGACTTTCTTATTATGGTGGTGAAGGGTCTTTAATTAGGAATAATGATATACACCATCTCCTAAAAGGATTTTATTCCAAAAATGCTGCGTACATTACTATTGACAACAATACTTTTCACGACAACTATCTATATGGTATAGATCCTCATACTGGTTCTCATGATTTTTCCATAAGCAATAATTCTGTTTATGATAATAACGCATCGGGTATAATCTGTTCTAAAGATTGCTATAATCTGGTAATAGATGGAAATGAGGTATATAATAATTCAGGGGCTGCTAGAGGCATTGCCTTTAGTATCAATACCACGAATTCAGTAGCGAAGAATAATTATGTTCATGATCAACCAAGATGTATTTCATTCAATAGAGGATCAAACCACAATACCATATTCAATAATACTGTTTCTAATTGCAAAACCGGTATTTTTCTTTCGACTACGGGTAATAATTCAATTTACAATAATAAAATTTCCAACACCAAGAACGGGATACGCCTATACAATCCTAGTAACAAGATTTACGATAACGAAATTTCTCAGTCAACTAATGGCATAGATTTTGATCCAATGAAGCTTACCAACAAGACAAGTGATGCTGCATCACTTACGAAACCTAATTCTACTTTTACTAATCATGAACGTTATCTTAGAAAGATTGTGGAAGATAATGAACTTATTGATATTGAAAATCTCTACCAATTGAAGAAGCAGAAGCAGGCTGGCACGAGTTCATGTATCAAATATATGCCAGAAACCAAATTAATACAAGTTTTTTGTAATTCTGCTCATATTTCTGATATTGCTCGAGAACTTAATGACACAAGTATACTAGGTAGAGAAACATCCAGTTCTATTAAAAAAGACTCTACTAATCATGGCGTAGACAATAACATGGACGCTAACAAAGTATGGGTACTTAATGCAGGAATTGAGATTAAAAAGGGAGCCACACTCATTATAGATTCATCCGATACTAGTTGGTTAAAAATAGTACCAACACCAGAATACCAATTAGAATCGAAATTAACATCGGATTCTACAGCAAGTGGTACGTTAATTAATGCAACTAATATTGATTCTAATGAGGAACAAGATGAGATTCCGACTAATAATGCTGTACTTAATAAAACGAATAGTATCGGTGCAATTACAGTAAGCAAAAGCAATCAGAATAACCCAAATGGAATTCATGTAATTGGATCTTTAAGGATCGATTCTGTAAAGATAACTTCTTGGGATCCTGAAAAGAATGATGTGATCAAGTTCAAATTAGGTAAAAGTGCAGGAGAAGAGGATACCACAACACTTTATGATACCTCAGAAGCAAGACCTTTTATAAGAGTCTCCAACAAAGGAGATGGAACAACAAATATAACGAATTCTGAATTAGCGTATCTTGGTTATGCATGTAACAGTTGTTCGGGATTAAGTTATTATGGTGAGGAAGGTTCTGTCATAAAAGATAATGATATTCACCACCTCCTAAAAGGATATTATTCCAATGGGGTGGGATATATGGTAATTGAAGACAATAAATTCCACGACAATTATTTGTATGGGATTGGTCCACATACAAATAGCCATGACCTCCTCATAAAAGGGAATGTAGTAAATAATAATAATGCCTCTGGCATTATATGTTCTAGGCACTGTTATAATCTCTTAATAGAAGGAAACGAAGTTTATAGTAATTCAGGTTCAGGACGCGGCATAGCATTTAGCATTAATACTACAAATTCTACTGCAAGAAATAATCACGTCTACGATAATGTTCGTTGTGTTTCATTTAATAATGAATCTAACTTTAATAAAGTCTACAACAACACTATTTCAAATTGCAAGACAGGTGTATATCTTTCAGACACTTCTAACAATCTGATATATGATAATAATATAATTAATACCAGTAATGGTATCATTACCAAGAATCTTTCCAACCAAATCCACGATAACGAGATATCTAATTCAAAGAATGGCATAGTACATGAATCTCCTGCCAATGCATCTAATAATGAGACCACTAATGATGGAACTACCAACAAAAATTCTTTTAATGATATTGTTAAAAATAATCATATAATTGGATACAAGTAATCCCATGGCTACAGAAAATAAAAATAAAAACAGCTAGCGATTCGGTTATGTGTTTTCACTGTTATGGTTGGAACAAGAAATCGCATCAAACAAATTGTATGATCTGTCCAATAAAGGTCGTGACCTTGCTTATGCAGATATGTTCAGGATTAGACAATGGAGTCATACTTCTGATATACATCGCACAGGAAGGATAGAAAGATCTTTGATGAAATGTTTTCTTATTCGCGATTGCATAACACTGCTGGAGTAATGGCTTGCAAGCCTGTCTTATTCCATCCGATTCTTATGTCTATCTTGTTCGAAAATTGCAAGCAATTGAAAAAAATGGAAAAAGTAGTTTTCTTGAGTTAGATGAAACTAATCTACTCATCCTCAACGTCAGCGGTGGCATCCTCAACGTCAGCGGTGGCATTTTCATTCATAGATCCTGTTTCTGTCGCGTTACCACCGCTTACTTTAATTTGTCCTCTTATCTCTCCGTCGGGATTATCGCTTGTCTGTATATTGACGTATGTCTCCTCATTACCCATTGCTGTTTGTAAGTCTTGGAGTGTCTTTCCAGACATAAGACCTTGAAGATCCGAAGCAGTTATTTCCCCCTTAACAATGATTCTCTCGCCTGCATCGTTCTGCTTGCCAGCCTTTAATAGATCCACTACAGGTTCTCCATTTTGTCCCTTAGCCCCAGCATATATCTGGCAGCAGTTATGTCTTTTAATCCTGTTACGTTAACGTTAATTGTAATGACGCCATCCTTGACTTTGAATTTGGCTTTGCCTGTTGCAGATGAATTTACTGGAGGAACCTCACTTTCTCCTTTTAGTTTTGCTTTGAATTTCTCATTCTGCGCAAAGGTAAAATTAGAGTTTACCGCGGCTACAAACATCAGTGAAAATAACGTTGCACTAACTAAGATTAGGCTCAAATTTTTCTGATTTAACATAGAAAATATTGCCGGTAGCACTACTTATAAAGTTTAATATTTTAACATTAATACTACGTCTTCGTGTTATAGTGTCACTTATCCTTCTTTTATCTGTGGTTATTGTATCTCCTGTTCCGTCATGGGCCTCATTTCGTCCTCATCAATATCCACGATGCCAACCTCACATTATTTTCAAAAAACTTAGGTGCTAAAGCGTCAATTTTTGCCTAAATAAATTCCATTTACTTCTTTCAATTTCTGTGGCAATTCTATGCGAAGGAATTGTTCGACCCATAATTCATTATGAGCAACTATTGAATTTAAAACCTAAAACACCGATAAGTGGTAGATGGTAGTATATGATTCCAGTAATTAGGAGGCAGGTATTTTTTCCAGTTCGTATCTAAGTAATTGATTACTTACTTCTTGGACTAAATTGTCAAGACTAATTGGTTTCTGAGCAAATCCGTTTATGATTTCCTTTTTACTATACTCTTGAAATAGTTTATCCTTTTGAAGATTGCGATCCTTCGGCCCACAATTTAAAGTAGTTATTTGAAATTCCTTGTGCTGTTACTAACACAAGAGACAAACTTAAGACTAAAAAACATGCAGTCCAAGTTGTATTCAGTTTCATTAAATCCACTGATTGAGATATGCCAGTATAATATAAATAGAACTGACTCTCGCTTCCAATACCACTAACAATTTATCCCAACTTTCATAATCATGTTTAATAAGTATTGAATTCAAAAATGATTGGAAAACTGTGGTAATATCAAGTAAAGGAAGTTCTGATTTGTTTTACCAAATTGGATTCGTAATCATTGTATGCAGTCTATTTTTTCTATCTAGACCAGCTTTAGTTTCCCGAGCAGTTGATATTAATGGCGCCTCAGGCCCGGACAATATTAGGGGAACAATAACCGATGATGATATTCGCGGCCGCAACGGACAAGATACTATTGACGGATTGGATGGGAACGATGAAATTGAAGGTCAGCAAGGCGACGATCTTTTGAATGGTTCTGCGGGTAATGACTATTTAACTGGTGGTGACGACTTTGATACTTTAGATGGAGGACAGGGAAATGATGAATTGCATGGGGATGATGGACGGGATAAAATTTTTGGAGGAACAGAAAATGATGTATTGTATGGTGGATTGGCCAACGACATTTTAGATGGAGGACAAGGTGACGATCGCCTGTATGGCGGACCTGGTAATGATACACTCAGAGGCGGACCTGGAGCAGATTACTTTAGATGTGGGCCGGGAACCGACAGAATTGGAACCTTCAGTCCGCTTGACGGCGATCGTGACTTTGGTGACTGTGAAACAAAATAATACAAATTTCCACCACTACTTGACAACACCTATACAAAGGAAATTGGACTTTCGGAGCATTCTCATACTATGCAAAATGGAAAAAATAGGTTTTTAGGTTATATGAGACGTTTGACGGTTTTAACAATCTAGCCATGTTACTGAACTAGATAAAAAATTAAATTGGATAATATTTGAAGGAGAGTAAT
>Ga0207650_10002342_pt1 | contig 13181 bp, 6 predicted proteins | sample KBSS63metaG_FD_184325 | JGI IMG/M metagenome (GOLD analysis project Ga0207650, IMG submission 184325) | Switchgrass rhizosphere microbial communities from Kellogg Biological Station, Michigan, USA - KBS S6-3 metaG (SPAdes) (version 2) | ecosystem: Host-associated > Plants > Roots > Rhizosphere >...
CAGTAAAGGACAAAAAAGAACAGCAGGTAACCAAACGCGGCTGGCACATCCGTCTGCACCACGCGCCCATGCGCGAGCACAGTGGGCTCAAAACTAAAAAGTGCGGTGGCGAAGATAGCGGCGCGCGATCCAAACAGGCGGCGCGCAATTATGAAAACCAAAACCCCGAGGGCGATCGTAAAAAGGATCATCGGGATTCGTGTCCAAAAGGAAATGCTCTCGAAGTACTCGGCGTTACTTTCCCAGAAGCGCATGTAGTCCGCGGGCCGCGGTTCGTTTGGCTGGACCAGTAACAGGGGCGTGGCGGCGAGAAATTTTGCGAGCGGCGGGTGTTCATTAACCAGTTGCACGTTGCCCGCGACCAGATGATAGTATGCCGAGGGAATCATCACGATCTCGTCAACCGTAATATTCTTGCGTCTGACTACGGCGAGCATTTGAAATGCCGCGGCGGCCAGCAGCACCGCGCAGACCAACTCCGATCGATGCACCCAAACCCAATGGTTCGCGGCCGCGAGCATACGTCGCGGCTCGATCAAAATAAGCGGCGGCTCGCGCGTGACGCTGACCTCCGGCGGTCCGCCCGCGCTCGCGGCATCCTGACTCAATGAACCGTTCATCCAGTTTTCGTTTCCGAGTTAATTCAGACGGCCTGGCCGCCGCTGCCGTAACGCTCGCGCCGCTGGTTTATTTCTATCGCGCGGTGCTGGGCCAACGCGTTATCTCGCCTGACGACGGCATCATTTTCAACATTCCACTGCGCGTCGCGGCGGCGAACATCATGCGCAGCGGTTACCTGCCGCTTTGGAATCCGTACCTCTTCAGCGGCATGCCGCTGCACGGCGCCGCGCAGGCCGGACTGCTGTTTCCACTTAACTGGTCGTACCTGCTCTTTTCCGCGCCGGTTGCAACCAACGTCATGATGCTCGCGACCTACGCGCTCGCCGCGCTGGGCGCTTATCTCTACGCGCGCCGCAGCGGCTGCCTGGTGACCGGCGCGATCGTGACCAGCCTCGCCTGGCAATGGAGCTCATTCCTCATCACGCACATTGGTCATACTAACATCCTTCAGACCGCCGCCCTGTTGCCGTGGATTCTCTGGGCCATCGACGGCTACGGCCTGCGGAACTCGCGGAAGCGCGGACTATTGCTGGCGTTGCTGGTGGCCGTCCAATGTTTTACCGGTCACCAACAGACGTTTGCTTACTCGCTGATGGTCGCCGCTGCTTACGCGTATATTATGGCGCGCCGATCGCCGGAAACGCGGACCGGTTACCTGCGTTCGCTCGTATTTGTCGCGGCGGGGATTTTGTTGGCGGCGGTGCAAATCGTACCGACCTTTGAGTTGCTCCGCAACAGCCCTCGCGCCTCGATCAGTTACAGCTACTTCACTGCGTTCTCGCTCCCGCCGCGCTTCATACTGACGCTGCTCGTGCCTTACCTGATGGGCGGCGGCGACGGTTGGATCTTCCGTGCGCCTTACGTTGGCCCAACTTTCTACGGCGAGTATGCCGCGTACGTTGGCGTTACTGCCGTTACCCTCGCGCTGGCGGGGCTACTGATAAGGCCGGACACGCGCACGAAGTTTTGGGCCATCATTGTTGCGTCCGGGTTCATCCTGGCGCTGGGTCGCTTCGCGCCGCTCGGTCTCTACAAACTGATCTACTTCGTGCCGGTGCTGAATTTGTTTCGCGTGCCGGCGCGTCACCTGATGGAAGTAGACTTTGGACTCGCCGTACTTGCCGGGCGCGGCGTGACGACTCTAATCAACCAGCGCGAAAGTTTACCGTCGCTCAAGCGCGTAAAGATTGCGGCCCTCGTGGTGGTCGCACTCACGATACTGACGGTCACGCTCGCCCGGCCGGCAAACTTCACGCTCGGACGAGACGCGCCGGCCAGTTTCCTGCGCGCGCCCGAACTTTTCCTTCCGGTTGCATTTTCGATGTTAGCTGCGTGGGGCATCTGGCGCTTCGCGCGGGGCAAGCGCGGCGCCTCCGCCTTGTTGTTAAGCGTGCTCGTACTTGACCTTGCCGTGTGGGGACAATCGAGCGGCTGGCGCAACGCCAGCGCGCCCCGAGATTTTGAGCTCTGGGGCGAGCCAGACACGGTCAGGTTTCTTCGCGAGCGTGCAGCAGCGGAGGGTGGAACTCCCTATCGCATCCTCACCGAAGATCAACCATTCGATCCGGAAACGCCCGTCACGGCTCCGGCGGGCGGCGCCTGGGTGGCGACGCTGCAGCCGGACGTCTACATGATGTATGGCATCGAAAACGCCGCCGGCTATGACGGTTTTGGTCTCGCACGTTACCAACGCTTTGCCGGCGACATGAAAACGTGGGGCGAGCTTGGCGATGGCGAGCGCACCCTGCGCGGCAGCGGTCGGGAAATTGATCTGCTCAACGTGCGTTATTTATTGACGCGGCCAATTCCCGGCGCGCCGGGCGCGGATCCGTCCGCGGCGTTCTCACTGTCAGCTTTGTCAGCGCCGCCGGCAAAACTTCCCGACAACGGCCCATTAACTTTTCCCGATGCGCCCGCTTCGTTTGGTGGGCAACACTTCGCTGCGGAAGAGCTCAAGCTGCCAAGCGTCGCCGCCGGTTCGCGTTTGTTGTTCACCGTTCCGCCCATCGACGCCGACTCAATTGCTCTGGTTACGAATCTCTCCTGGTCGCAGGAACTGCCGGACTCAACACCCGTGGCCCATCTGGTACTTCGTGCCGCCGATGGACGCAAGTTTGATTTCGACTTACGCGTTGGCGAACACACTTCTGAGTGGGCTTACGATCGCAGCGACATTCGCCGCCAGATTAAGAACCGGCGGGCAACGGTGGCGACCAGCTATCCGGTGCGCGACCAGCGCTCCGCCTTCCAGGGACACACCTATGTTTGTGCTCTGAAGCTTCCGGAAAAGGCGACGATTACCGGCGGCGATCTGACCGTGCTGAAACCCGAACTGGCGCCGGATCTTAGTCTTAGTTTGTTTCGCGTGTCGCTCGGAAACGACGGCAAGAGTTTTCCCTTGCGCCCGGAATGGATCACTCGCGAAACCAACACTGCGGAGGATTCGCGGTTTGCGGATGCACTACTCGGCGGACGATGGCGACGCTTGAAAGAGTTCGATCGCGTTTCGCTTTTCGAAAACGCTCACGCTTTGCCGCGTGCCTGGCTGGCGACTGAAGTTATTAAGCTGAACGAGCAGCAGATACTCGAAGTGGTGCGCAGCGGCGTGTTGCCGGATGGCGGCGTGTGGAATCCGGAGAAGGTAGCCCTGGTTGAAATTGAAGGGGCTTTGCCGAGCAGTGCGCAGTCACTTGCGCGCGCACGCGTCGAGATAACCAGGCATGAGCCGAACAGAGTAGATGTGCACACAACTTCGGAGACACCGGGAATTCTTGTGCTTAGTGAAAATGACTTTCCCGGTTGGCGCGTTTATGTCGACGGGCAAGCGGCGGAGCTGTTGCGTGTGGATTACGATCTGCGCGGCGTGTCGCTGCCGCAAGGTGAACATGCGGTGAGTTTTGTTTACCGGCCGGCTTCGGTTGTGATTGGTTTAACGGTTTCGCTACTGACGTTGATCGGGCTCTTAGCGCCAAACGTGCTGCGAATCAAAGGTGTGCGCAGAGGTAGCGAGAGGCGCGGCGCATAGAAGAGGCGCGGAGAAGGCAAATGCGCATCGAAGATGCGCGCAGAGGGTAGCCAGAGGTGAAACCTCTGGATGAAGATGTTTTGTGAGGTTTGCGCAGTGAAGGTGCGCTCAGAACAATCTATGCGCGCTTCCAGTGCGCATCTCAGATAGCTTATCTGATCCAGACGTTTCACGTCTGGCTACCTTCTCTCGCCGCTGCCGCGGCAATAACACTACGCAACCTCGAATTGAATCGACAGCGGGTGGGATCCCTGCTGCTCAAACCAACAGATATGCTGGTCCACCAGGTCAACGGTCAGCGTGTAAGCGCCGGGCCGAAGTGGCGCGGTGTAGCCGATGGTGAGGTTGAACGTTTCTCCCGGTGCGATTGCTTGCGGCAGAGGCGGGTCGCCATGGAATTCGTTAACGAGGGTATTCGTGTCATCAGTAACTCTAACGCCGGGCATCACCACGCCGGTCCGCGCTGACTTGCCGGCGAGCCAAAGCGTATCGCCGCTGTTCGTGATCGAAAGCGGAATAGTAAACGTCTCACCCGGGGCAAACGACTGGCTGAGCGGCGCCAGCAAACGAAAGTCGGCGCGCAAAATATTCGGGCTGCGACTTTCCGGAACCGTCGCGGCGCTCGCAGCTTCGCAAACTTTTTTGCAGACCAGGTAGTGATAGTTCAGCGCTGACTTGCCGACGACCAGCCGGTCACCTTCCAAAAGTTCACGCTCGAAGAGTCCGTTAATGCTCAGATAATCACCGACAATCGCGAACCCGTTTTCATCAAGCAACGCCCGCAGGTAGTCGTCGTCAAACGGCGACTCGAGCGTCTGAAATTCGCGCATCACCTCGCGCAATTCATTCTCGCTCGGAGAGCCGGTCGGCGGGCGTTTGCCTTCGAGCACGAAGAGCTGGCCGCCAACCGGCAACATCGCGGCGAGGTTGCGCATCACCGATCGCTCGTCGGCGAAATGATGCAGCGAGTCGTAACAAACAATTGCTGCGAATTTTTCGTCGAGCGGCTCGAGCTCGATGTCGTGAATTGCAAAGGTGCAGCGCAGCGGCGTTTCATGATCGACGCCATAAGGAACGCGCGCCACGCGCTCGCGCGACATCTCAATTAGCGACGGGCTGATGTCGATGCCTTTTACTTCGTAGCCGAGCCGCGCGAAATATTCGCTTAACCAGCCGGAGCCGCAGCCAACGTCGAGCACGCGGCTGCCCGGCGGGAGGGCGAGCGTCACCGCCATATTGGCGAAGTCGCAAAAATGCCGCTGCATGTCTTCATCCATGCCTTCACCTTTGTACTTCGCCGGTTTGTGGGCCAGGTTGTAGAAAGGTTTGGTGCGCAGGTGGTGATGACGTTCTTCGTCGAGCCGGCCGAGATATTCGATCGCCGCGCGCTTGTAGTCGATGTTCTCAATCTTCGGCAGGCGTCCACTGCTTTGATTTGCGGCTGGCGTTTCGCTCCGGGTGGCGGGAGTCGCGGCGGGCTTATGATGGCCATTAGCTGTAGGGGCGCTCCTGTGTGCGCGCCCGGGGCGGACACGCGGGTCCGCCCCTACTGTGGAGGCTAGCGCCTCGACTTCAACGGCTACCGTCTGAAGAAACTGCTCGCCCGATGCACCCAAAGTCGCCAGTTCTTTTGCGACGCCGGCCACCAGACGCCGGCGCGGACGCCGCGCAATCACTTCAGCGATAAACTCTAGATAGCCGGTCGCTGCCTGCTCGAGCGAATGTCGGGCGAGCATATGGCGGCGCGCGTTTTCGCCTACGCGTTTGCGAAACGCCTCGTCCGCGAGCAGTCGCCGCAGATATGCGCGCAACAACGCATCGGCGTGGACGTCAAGCGGAACTTTTATTACCGCGTCGTCAGGAATTTCCGAATACCAACCCATGTCGGCAACGATTGCCGGCACACCCGCAGCCATGATGCGACACAAGCTCGCCGAGGTTTCGCCGACCGTGCGTTCGCGAATGTTCAGTGCGATGTCAGTCTCCGCGATTCGCTGTTGAAACTCCGCGAGCGAAACGTGACCGGTGATGGTGACGCGATCGCCGATGCCGAATTCGTCGATCAGCGCGCGCACGTTGAAGTAGGAATTGTCGGCGCCTACGAGGGTGTAGTGAAAGTCGAATTCATCGCGCAGTGTTGCCAGCACCCGCAGCACCTGTTCGATCCCTTTGCCGGGAGTAATCAAGCCAAACGAAGCAATGGAGACTTTACCCCGATCACGTTTACGTGCGAGGTCAGCGGTTGGACCAGCACTCACCGGCATGTTGATTCGCCTGACCGGCACAGCGGTGGCGCTTTGCAGCCGCGCGCGGGCCCACTCTGAGTGTGTGATGATGCCTTCAGAGTAGCGAGCGAGCCGGCAATTGATCGGGTAGCTTAGCGGCGCGGCCACGTGGGGCGGCACGCTGCCGCGCCGCAGATGTTCTTCTGCGAGCCGCCGCTCCTTTTCACCGTGACACGCTAGCATCTCGTCGAGATAGACGCGCAGGTCTTTTCGCTCACGCGCCAGGCCGAGAAAGAAATCCTGCAAGGCGAGATCGTGAAAGACGGCAATGCCCGGAATCGCGCGCATCGTTTCCACGATTCGCGCGTGATAACGGTGGTCGTTCCCGACGTGATAAATGATCGCGTCGAACTCGCGGAGTTGTTTCTCGATTGGCCGGTTTGCGTAGTCCACGAATTCGAACCGCGCGAGCAGCGCTTCGTTGGTTGGACGAAATCTATCAACGAAGAGCGTGATCTCCGCGCCGTGGGCCAGCTGCGGCAAGAGCTCTTCGCTGTAGTCTGATATCCCGGAGGGTTGCGGATTAAGCGGGCTGAAGTACGCGAGTTTCATCGGTTGACATTTGAACCGCCAAGACGCTAAGGGCGCCAAGCTTAATAGCAATACTTTGCCGCGTGGCTGTTACGAAAACTACCTTGGCGTTCTTGTCGTCTTGGCGGTTGAGATCTTGTAATCCGCGTAATCTGCGGATTGCTGTGCCTAACGGACGACGGTCACTTCGGCCTTAGCTGTCGGCGAGCCTTTGTCGTGAAACCACGAAACCTGCTCCTGCACCAGGTCAATCTCGAGCGTGTAATTACCCGGCGTGGTTGGCGCCGAGATTGTGAGTGGAACTTCCACTTCTTCGCCCGGTCGCAAATCTTTGGGTATGCCGATGCGGCCGTCCATTTCCGTTACGAGTTTGCCATCTTGCTGGAGCCAGCGGTCGCCCACCGCAATGTAAAACCGGTTGCTGTTGGCGTCGTTAGTCTCACCGCCGCGGGCCCACCAGAAAACGTCGCTCGCATTCTTGACGCGCACAACGACCGTCTCCTTCTGCCCTGCACGCAGCTTCGTAGGCGCATCCTTGATTGCCAGCAGCGCTCGGAAGGCGCGATCGGGAAGTGGGCCGGGAGTTTTGCTCGCAACCGGTTGGTTGCTTGCGGGCGTGCTCGCGGGAGGCGCGGTGGTGTTGTTCTTACACGCAACGCTGCCAAGCAGAGTTGCGAGGGCGGCAATGGACAATACAGTTTTAAGACACATGCTGAAAATTCCTCTCAATTAAGAAGTTGAACTTAGTACTTTGAGCTTAGAACTTAGTACTTGGAGCTTGGTACTTTGATTAAAGTTCAAAGTTCAAAGTACAAAGCTCCAAGTACAAAGTTCAAAGTACAAAGCTCCAAGTACAAAGTTCTAAGTACAAAGCTCCAAGTACAAAGTTCCAAGTACAAAGTTCTAAGTACAAAGCTCCAAGTACAAAGTTCTAAGTTCTAAGTTCAAAGCCTCAGCGCTCAACGCGCACTTCCAACCTTAGTGGCCTCGCGCCGCGTTCGTAAAACCAGGTGACGCCTTCGTGGACCATGTCAACTTCCAGCGCATACGCGCCCGGTTCCTGCGGGGCGTTGACCGCTAGCGCGAGTTCCACTTCTCCTCCCGCTGGCAAATCAGCCGGCATGCCGGTGCGGCCATCGAGGCCGTTCACTTCGCTAGTGCCGGGCTTCAGCCAGCGGTTGCCGATGTTGACCTGATAGCGTCCTTCCTTGTTGCCGACCGCGGGCCAGGTCGAATAGCCAAGGTTCTTCACGCGAAATCTTATGACAACCTTTTCACCCGGGTGCATCACGCTTGGCGCGTTCAGCGCCGTAATCTCTTCGCGGTAATCCGAGTCAGGAAACGCCGCGTTCATCCACGAAGTTACAAACTTGCTGCGTGCTTCGTCTGACTCTGGTCGCCGAATTTCGATCAGCATCATACCGATACGTTCGCTATTTGAAAAAAAGGGAACGGCGATCGGCGTGATTGTCCCGATTTCCAGGCCTCGCAGGGCAATCGCTTGTTTGGCCGCGTCGAAGTCCTCGGCGAAGCACATCGAGAACATCGTCGGGCTACTTAAGTGTTCTACCTTTTCAACAAATTTCCGCCGCGATTCGCGCGTGAAAAAATACTCGGGATGATTTACTGAAATGATCGGCGCCTGGTTGTTAAGCAGTACCTCGAAGCCCGTTGATTTCGTCGCGCTCTCAACCCACACGGGCACGGCGCCCAGTTGTTCAGACGGCAGAAACTGAGGCAGCGAGCGGTCGCGCAAAAACATGCGAGCTTCGCGCAAATACTCCGTGCCGTTAGCAAGGATAGTCGGTCGTCCGCCCCACTCGTGATGCAGCACGTAGCCGCAGGCGAGCGCAGTTTGCAACAGCAGTGCGATCGCAAACAGCGTCGCCGGAATCTTTCCCCAACGCGCAGGCTCGTTGATAAAGAGGGCGACAAAAACAACTACTACCAGTCCCGCGAGCACTTCGTCATACAGTCCGTAACGACTGTAGCCGAGCGCGGCGAAACTCCAGAGCAACGAACTTGCCAGCAGGACCAAACAGAGTTGGCGTAGATAGCTATTCTTCCTGAGCAGAATCACGCCGACGATGGCAGCAATCACACCGAGGGATAAACGTCCTGAGTAAACCGCCAGCTCGGAATACCGTTCCGGTTTGAGTACGACGAGGATGGGCCAGGCCACGGTCTGCCAAAACCCTACCGGTCCCCAACGATTGTCCCAGCCGCCGTGCGTGGGCCAATACGGCGACTTGAAGAAAACATTGCCGATGGGAAAAAGAGGATTGCCGGTGAGGCGATAAATGTAGAAACAGAAAGGCAACAGCGGCAGAACGAGGACGAGCAAACCCGCGGCCGCAGTTTTGAGTTGCCTGGCAAGCCCACCTGTTTTCTGGTATCTGAAAGCCCAAAGCAATAACAACGGCAAGGCCACTGTGAGGTTGGTGATTTTGAAGGCGGTGCTGATGCCGAGCAGAAAAGCGACCTGACAGAAACTCGCGCAGTAGGACAGACATTCCTGTGTGTCCGTTTGTCTTGTAGGGGCGGACCTGTGTGTCCACCCCGAACCAGGGCGGACACTTAGGTCCGCCGCTACAGTTTTTCCCGGAGGACAGACAGGAATGTCTGTCCTACTGATGCGCAAGGTTAGGTACGTCGCTTCGAGCAGCAGAGGCAGCGTGAGCAGGTCGACCATGTAGGTGCTGATCTCGAACAGCAGATGTTCCGCCAGAAAGACAACCAGCACGCAGGCCGATCTCAACCAGACGCGTTTCACAAAAGGACGAAGAATCTTATCGGCGACTTGCGCCGCCCAAACGAGCACCAGCCAATTGATGATCGTGCCAAGGCGAAAGCCGAGCAGGTGCCGGCTGATTGCTGTAAGTGTGTCGGGAGCTGGATTGAACGGAGTGGTGGTCGGGAAAAAGTCGTCCGGCAGGAAGAGCGTGCCGCCGAGCGATCGCTCGCCGTGCAATATGTGATAACTCAAGACGTCAAACGAATGATCGGGAAACGCCGCGCGCAGTCCGTAGATTCCGAGCAAAGGCAAAGCAACCAGCAGCCAGAAACTGCGGCCGTATCGCGCGGCCGGCAATGGTTTGTTGGCTACGTAAACGTACCAACAGATCGCGGCGAGCGGAATCGTAAACACCCAGGCCAGCGCGTTGTTGTTAATGATCCAAAGGTACTGGCGCACGAAGATCGCGAGGTAGAGATAGAGCAGCGCATCGCCGAGTTCCACGCGCGTGGCGAGCGTCAGGCGAAGGTTGTGAAGGGTTGAATTATCGGTCAACGAATGCCTATCTGACGTTAGTATCGAAGATGCGAGATACGACGCTGCGCATCGGAAATGCGTGACGAAGGTAGCCAGAGGTGAAACCTCTCCAGACGTTTCACCTCTGGCTACCTTCTGTTCGCCGCTACCCGCGGCTACCTCTTTGCGCCGCTACCCGCGGCGTTATCGACTGCGGCGTTAGCGGCTGCGGCGTTAGCGGCTGCGCAACTCGTCGGCCAAAACCTGTATCTGGTATTCCAGTTCCTGCGAGCGGCGCGCGATCGAGTGAAGGATCAGGCCCACCGTCATCGAGATCACGCCGCAAAGAATCAGGAACACCGAGAGCAGCGCCGCCGGCAGCCGCAGCACCAGGCCCGTCTTGATGAACTCGATAACAACCACGCCGCCCGGTATCAGTCCCAGCAGCATCAAAATCAAACCGGCGCCGCCAAAAAAAGTCAGCGGCTTGTAATCGCGAAATAGCGCGAGCGTGGTGTTAAGAATCAAAAAGCCGTCGCGCATGAACTGGATTTTTGAATGACTCCCGGCGGGCCGCTGCGAAAGGTCAACCGGCATTTCCAGCACGCGATAACCGCGCTGCACGGCCTTGATAGTCAACTCGGTTTCGATCTCAAAGCCGCCGCCAAATAGCGGCAGGCTTTTGACGAAGCGTCGGTTGAAAACGCGGTAGCCTGAAAGAATGTCAGTAAGTTGTACGCGGAAGATGAAGTTGAGCAGCGCGCGCACCAGCCGGTTGCCGAGTCGGTTCATTTGTTTGAACGACTTTGCGAATCCGCGTGCAGCCGCGAACCGATCACCATGTCGACCTCGCCAGACACGACTGGCCTCAGCAGCCGGTGTATCGCATCAGGAGGATAGGTGCCGTCGCCGTCGACCATGATGTAGAAATCGGCGTCGATGCGACGAAACATTGCCTGCACCACGTAGCCTTTTCCCTGGCGGCGTTCGCTAAAAACGATGGCGCCGGCGCGCCTGGCGGCAGCCGCAGTTTGATCGGAAGAGTTGTTGTCGAAGACGTAAATCTGAGCGCCGGGCAGTTCGGCGCTGAACTGACTCACAACCTGGGCCACGGTTGGTTCTTCGTTGTAACAGGGAATCAGGACTGCAATTCGGCCGGGCACGGACTGAAGCTGGGGCGCGGAAAGATCGCTAAGAGGTTCTGTTGACATCAAGCTATTTAGACCAACACAATGCCCGTCAGTTTATACAAAAAGTTTCCGCTTTGGTTCAAAGCTAATGTTTACAGACTTCGGTCAGACCGAAGGGCTGCAAGAAAGTAGCCGGGGGTAGAGCGCGCAGCGCGACACCCCCGGATCGAGTGTTAGGTATTTCTGACCCTGAAAGGGTCACAGAATTCGTCTGGCACCCCCTTCAGGGTGCGAATTTTATGTCGTCGTTTTCCGGGGGTCTCCGCTTCGCTGCGACCCCCGGCTATTTTCTTGCAACCCTTCAGGTTGCGAGAGACCGGGTAAATTCATAGCTAAAAAGTAGGGCAACGCTAACATTTCGCCGCTGGCAATGACAACCGCGCGCCGTGCAAATTCATCATCGCTGAAACAGCGCGCGATCGCAGTCGCTCGCCAAGTTATTCAGACCGGCACACGCCTCCCTGTCATCCGCGAAGTCTTCATCATCCTCGCGTTCTGCGCATTGACCTCGGCCATGACCTGGCCCTACGTGACGCGTCTGCGCGATGCCGTGGCCGGACCCGGCGACCCTTACCTCGTTTCCTGGATCATGTGGTGGGATTACCATCAAACCTTTACCGATCCCCTCAATCTTTTCCAGGCGAATATCCTCTATCCTTACCGCTATACGCTCGCGTTCAGTGAGCACTGTTATGGGTTGACGCTGCCCTTCTTTCCCCTTTTTGCGCTCGGCTTCAGACCGCTTACCGTGCATGCGGTGGCGATGTTTTTCGGTTTCGCGCTTAGCGGCTATGGTGCTTTTCGTCTGGCGCGGACGCTCACGAATTCAAATGGGGCCGCGTGGGTAGCCGGAGTCATCTTCGCCTTCATTCCTTATCGCTTCAATTTGATGGCGCAGTTGGTCTACCTGTTTTCGATGTGGATCCCGCTGTTATTCGAGGCCTTCATTTTGTTTGTGCGCGCACGCACGCGCAAACGGGCCGCCTGGCTTGGTTTTACATTTTTCATGACCGGACTAACTACGATCTCCTGGCTGTTGCTGGCGATTGTCCCGCTCGTAGTTTGGGGAGCAATGCTGTTAACGCGTCACGTCCTCTGGCGCGATCGGAATTTCTGGCGGCGAAGTGCGGCAGCTCTCGGCGTGGCGTCGCTTGCCCTGACACCATTCCTGGTGCCGTATTACATCGTCTCGCGCCTGTATGGCTTCAAGCGCAGAATTGACGACGTGCAGGCGCATTCCGCCCACCCGATTAACTGGCTGGTGGCCGAAGGGCGCAACAGACTTTGGCAGGGCTTCGGCGCGCAGTTTCCCGACGCTGCAAAGTTTCAAATGTTTCCCGGCTTGTTGGCGCCACTGTTAGCGCTGGGCGAACTGTTGCTCAACGGCTCAGATCATCAAACGCGGACCACCAAAACCGCAGCCCCTGCGGTTAAAGTCCTTCGCGTGCTTGACGCGACGATCATCTTTTTTCTCGCCCTGGCGATTGTCGCGGTCGGCTACGATCGTGCGCCGGATTTTTACCGCCTATTTGAAATCATTACTTCGGAACTCGCACTTTCGCTGCTGTCAGTCGCCGTGATCGTGCGTCTCTGCATCGCCTATCCGCGGTTCTTAAGACGTGATTCGTCCAATCTCATCGAGACCATTCGTTCCGAGCGACGCACTGACGCGTTCTGGCTTGGCGTTATTCTGGCAGTCGTCGGGTTCATGTATTCGATCGGCTGGAACTTCTTTTTCTATCGCATCCTTTACGACTTCATGCCAGGTTTCAAAAGCATGCGCGCGCCGATGCGCGGCGCTGTGTTCGCTTATCTTGGCATTGCGCTGTTGGCGGGTTTGGGCAGCATTCGCATAAGTAGGCTAGTTTCGCAGCGTCTTCCTCGAAGCCTGGTTTATGCAGTCTTGTGCGGCCTGCTGTTGGTGGAATTCAATCCGGTGCCGCTCTATTTCATACGCGGTGATGTTTTCCCCGACCGCGTGACGCTGCGCTTAAAAAGCACGCCAATGCGCGGCGGCATCGCGTATCTGCCGGCAGGCGTGGACTACAACACCCGATACATGCTGCGCGCAGCCGACCACGAGAAACCGCTCATTACCGCGACCTCGGGTTTTGATCCTCCGTACGTGGATCAAATTCAAACCATGACGCGCGCGGGTGCTATATCGCAGCAATTGATGACGGTGCTCGAAGCAATCCCTGCTTCTTACCTCGTAGTCGAAAATGAACTAATACCGTTGGAGCGTCAGCCGGACTTTGCCGGTTTTTTGGGAAAGGCGG
>Ga0207650_10002349_pt1 | contig 13146 bp, 11 predicted proteins | sample KBSS63metaG_FD_184325 | JGI IMG/M metagenome (GOLD analysis project Ga0207650, IMG submission 184325) | Switchgrass rhizosphere microbial communities from Kellogg Biological Station, Michigan, USA - KBS S6-3 metaG (SPAdes) (version 2) | ecosystem: Host-associated > Plants > Roots > Rhizosphere...
ACCTGCGTTATGGGGCGAAGCAGAAAGATAAAAGAGCTCGCCTTCTTTGACTACGGCTAACGACCTGTATCGACCTCTTGGCAATGGTAGCGGAACAATCCTGTTTTGAATGCCTTCCCAGTCTATCCTTACCTTGCCACGACCTGAATCTGCCTTGTAAGGTGCTTTACCAGTGGCAGTGTCTACAACGGGTTCAGTTTCGTTTTCTTTTGCAAACGGTGATATCAACTGTTTTTGCAGAGTCACGAGGTAAATAGAATTCGTTGCTTCCATATCATTGCTCGACTGGTCGAACCAATTCACCACAGGGCCTGCATCGGTGCTGGCGAGCAGGTATATGTATTTACCTGAAGGATCAAACACCGGTTCTGTAACATTGGATAAAGCATCAGTGAGGGGATAAGATTTGGCTTCACTAAATGAATACACCCATGCCCGCTCAAAATTTGTTTCGGTAATTGTGGTGTAAGCAATGTGGTTGGCATCAGATGACCAGCTGCCAAACAAATCCCGGAATGCTCCGGGTGCATAGTTTGCATCTTCTGCAATTTTTGTGGTCTTTCCAGAAGCAACATCTGCTACGTACAACCGGCGGCCATTATCTACAAAAGCAATCTTTTTACTGTCCGGCGACCAGTGCATGTGTGCGTAAAAACCTGAACCGGTAAGTTTGATAGCTTGTGGTTCGCTGCTTCCATCCTGGTTTTTAATATGAAGCTCGTACTCACCAGATGCATCACTGAAGTAGGCGATAAATTTTCCATTAGGTGACCATGAAGGTTCTTTTTCATGTGCTCCCGGTGTATTGGTAAGATTAAATACATCACCTTTTTGCGCCGGGAGTGTGATGATATCTCCGCGATAATCCATAACTACTCTTGCGCCTGAGGGAGAAATATCGCCGCTGCGGATATACTGGTCTCCTTTTACATACCGCTCACGTTGATCCAAAAGATCTGCAGCAATTGCAATCTTAATTTTTGCAGCATTGTTGGTTGATGGATTAAATACATGCAGGTATCCTGCCTGAGAAAACACAATTCCATCTGCTGTTCCTTCCAGGCTGGAAACCGGGAAGTCATTGAATTTGGTTAACTGCGTCACCGACTTACTTGCTACATCATAACTATACAAATTGAATTCTCCGTCACGGTCGCTGCGGAAATACACCTTATTACCTTTCCACACAGGTTTGGTATCGTTGCCTCCACCTTTGGGTTTTGGTATTTCTGTTACGTTATGAGATTTGGTATCGTAAAGCCAGATGCGACTGGCAGTACCACCGCGATAATTTTTCCACTGTTCAAACCTGTCAGGAATTGTTGTATACGCAATACTATTTCCGTCCGGACTATAAGAAGCCCAAAATCCATTAGGTATATCCAATTGTTGTTCTGCTCCTGAATTTATATCTACAGTAAAAAACTGGTAGTAACGATTTGTAAAACTGTTTCGTTGAGAAGCAAAAAGTAGTTTCTTTCCATCGGGAGAAAAGTCGCGAACCAGGTCAGCTCCCGGGTGCCAGGTTAGTCTTTTAGGTACGCCACCTGTAGCCGGTACAATAAAAACATCTGTATTGCCATCGTATTGGCCTGTGAAAGCAATCATGCTGCCATCGGGAGAAAATACAGGATTCGATTCTGATCCCTCGCTAACCGTTATTCTTCTTGGATAACTGCCATCGGGGTTGGCCACCCATAAATCTTCGGCATAGATAAAGGCAATTGCATTTTTGCTAATAGTGGGTTGCCATAGTAAACGGGTATCAGTAATGTTTTGTGCTGATACAAGAACATAACTAAACATCATAGCTAATGTAATGGCAATAGAGGAACGATAATGCATCATATGTTATAAGAATTAGAATTAAAAGAGGTAATAATTAACCTAAGTTCGCGGGGTACAAAAGTGCCTGATTCTAAAGGCGGGTAAGTTATTTAAAAGTTTAGTAATGATCAAAAGATGTAGATGATTTGTAGTAATACTCGAGGGAAACTTTGTGGCAGACGACAAACACCTTTAGACAGCTCAACATTTCTGACTGTCGGAATTGTTCATTTCTTACAAGGAGGTTTTTCTTCTTAGGATGACTAAGATGAAAGGGAAAAATTGTATGCATAAAACTGCTACTAGCTTTGACACGGTTGGGCATTTATTGTTCATCAGCTTAGCCTAAGCACAAAGGCTAAACAGTGATTATTAATCTATGTCGCAATTGTTATTTTAGAAGTTGCGCTAATGCTTTCCTGCCGCCTTCGTTTTTCGGGTTTAGTTCAATTGATTTTTTGTACATCTTAATCGCTTCTTCCTTTTGTCCAATTGTTAAAAGAGCTTCCCCATAACTGTCATATACATTCCAGCTATCAGGGAAAAATTCCATATTCAATTTGAATGTTTCCACAGCTTCGGCGTACTTATGTTCTTCTGTAAAATGATAAGGGTTGGGGTTGTTGCTGCCACCCATAAAATCATAACCTAGTGAATTCATTTCATCTTCACTGAGCATGTAATTCAATGTATCTTTTCTAAGAACGTCCACAGTATCTCTTGCCGCATCTGCTCCTCTGCTTAAGAGCACTCTGGCGTATATTTTTGCAATACTCTTTCTGGGACAAGGCACCTGAATTTCATTAAGAATTTTCAAAGCATTGTAAGCGATTTCATGTGCATTGTAATGTGTATTGTCAAATACAATCACGGTCTGATGTCTTGAAATATTTCGTAGTAGGATGCTGCTAAGACCCGTAGCGACTCCACTGTGGTACACCACTTTCCCAAGTGAACTGTCCTTCTCTATTTCCCAACCTAAACCAAAGTTTTCCGGATTGTTGATTCCATTATTTAGTTTCACTGGTGTGAATGCTTCCTTTACTGTTGCATCGCTTAACAATTTGCCATTATAATAAGCCTTGTCGTACATTAATAAGTCGTGAGTGGTACTTATGTAATCGCCAAACCCATTAAAATTATATGCATGCCAATAACTTGCTACGTAAGGCACGGCATTGGCTTTTACCAAACTGTCTGAATAAAGATGAGGATATAAATGAGGGAACGCAAACCTTGCATTTCTGTTTTGTGCGTATTGGAGTTTCAACGGGAAAAATGCAGTGTTCGTCATGCCGGCTGGTTCAAGAATATATTTTTTTATATAGTTACTATAAGTCATTCCTGAAACCTTTTCAAGTATCAAAGCCAACACAATAAAATTGATATTGTCGTAATTACCTTTTTCACCAGGCTGATACATCAAGGACTTTTTATTTTTCATCAATCCATTCATAAAATCAGCATTCGTAAAAACCTTATCAGGGTGTTGTTTTTTTGTACTGTCAAAATAGGCATTGTAAGGTGGCAAGCCAGAAATATGCGATAGCAGATGTTTGATGGTTATTGTAACATATGGAAAATTGGTAAGGTGCTTTATGACAGGATCAGAGATCTTCAATTTGCCTGCCTCAACAAGTTGAAGGATAGCCGTTGTTGTAATTGTTTTTGAAAGTGAAGCAATTGGAAAGACCGTGTTTTTTGTGTTTACGTCCTTAGTTGTAAAGTCAGAATACCCGAAAGAATGTTCATAGATCGTTTTTCCATTTACAGCAATCAACACGTTTCCATTGAACTGTTGGCTTTCTCTTAATGCTAAAAAATATTCTTCCAACCTTGTTTTCACGTTTTGCGCATGCAAGATTTGAGTAAATAGAAAAAGGGAAAAAGAAATTTTTAGCCTCAGTTTCATAAATTGTAAAAGGTCTTTATTTCAAAAGGTCTGAAGGCGTGAGCACAACAATTGTATTTGCGCTAATATACACTACGTTTTTCAGCAATAATTTTCTGAAAATATTCTGTTCCAAGCGTTTATCAAAAAAAACGCGGTAATTGATCAATAAGGAAAATACAATTTAGCTAATAGGTTATTTCAATAACGTACCTGATTTCCACTACCTGTAACCTCTTCGGCCCGTCCGTAGTCAGATATATTGTAAGCAGTTCTTTAAAAAATCTTTCCGCTGGCTGTAACCTGGGTTTAAAAGCTGTAGTCAGATAGGAAAGACAATTCAAAAACGAAATTTAAATACAATAAAAAACTCATTTTATGCAAGGACCAGAAATTTTAATACCACTTACCATCTTCGGCGGCGGCTTTGCCATGATATTCGGCATTGCCTATTTAAAAACAAGAGAAAATTTGGCCATGGTTGAAAAGGGAATGAACCCCAAACAACAATTCAGCCGTCCGGCACCTTTTAAAAGTTTAAAGCTTGGATTATTGCTTGTAGGGGCTGGTTTGGGTTTGCTTTTAGCCTACATCCTAGATGTGAATATGAACAGGAACCTTACCGGCGGTAACTTCCATTATCACAACGACAACCCGGCCATCTATTTTGCCCTGATTGCTATCGGTGGCGGTATAGGATTAATTGCTTCCTACGCTATCGAAAGAAAATTCCTGGTGGATCGCAGGGAAATATAAAAACCATAAGCCAATATAAATGAAGCGGCCTCCTGGTGGAGGCCTTTGTTATTTAAGTACTTCTATCGCTTTTTCAATATCAGCATCATAACTATTGGCTACCTGGTAGTAACCTTGTGTTCGCCATTTTAACCTCGCCAGATAAGCTTTAATCTGGTTTTGAATATTTTTTTTATCTGGTTCAGGAACGTTTTTCAATTTGATACTGTCCTTTAAAGCTTCATCTATAAGGAGGGTCCAGGGTTCCTCCAGGTTTTGATAATGAGTGACGAAATCAGAGGGTGATTTGTATTGTTCAAGCTCTTTTAAATGGCTGATGTAATACTTATAAACGAAGTTATTAAAGCGTCCGTCGAGGTAAAGCTGGGTAACGCTTTGGGTAAGCCTGCCCGTATCAAGTGGAACAAAAATATCTGGAACTATTCCACCGCCCCCATACACCGTTCTTTTTTGAACTAAGGTTTTATAGGTTTTCTGGTCCTTAGAATAATGAATGGAATCGGCGTTGAACAATTCGCCGTTGTGATAGCGCTCAAGAATGTCTTCATCATAAATTTTCCGCCCCTTATCATAAGGTTTCTGAATGCTTCTTCCGGAGGGAGTATAATATCTCGCAATGGTTAATCGAATTTCCGAGCCATCGTGTAATTCGTATTGGCCTTGCACAAGTCCCTTACCATACGTTCGTCTGCCAATGATTTGTGCCCTGTCCCAGTCCTGTAAAGCACCGGTAAGAATCTCGCTTGCACTGGCTGTTAATTCATCTACAAGAACAACGAGTTTGCCGTTTTCAAATATGCCTTCCTTACCCGCTTTGTATTGCTGCCTGGCAATATTAGCCCCCTGGGTGTAAACAATTAATTTATCGCCATCCAAAAATTCATCGGCGATGTCTGTAGCCTTTTCCACAAATCCTCCAGGATTATCCCTTAGGTCCAAAATCAGTTTTTGCATGCCCTGGGTTTTCAGCTGATTCATGGCGTCCATAAACTCTCGATATGTAGTTTCAGAAAATCTACTCAATTTAATATAGCCTGTAGCGCCATCCACCATATAAGTGGCAGCTATAGAAGGTAGTGGAATAGTACCCCGAACAACATTATAATATTGCATGGTATTTCCGCGAAGAACCGTCAGCTTTACTTTACTTCCTTCTTTTCCACGGATCAGTTTTTTAATGTCATCATTAAACAGTCCCTTATTCACGATGGAAGAATCGTCTACATTAATGATCTTGTCACCAATACGAATTCCTGCTTTGTCACTCGGACCACCCGGGATTACATAAAGAACATGTACGGTATCACTAAAGCGGTTAAACTCAATGCCAATGCCTTCAAAATTTCCCTGCAGTTCTTCATTAGCCGATTCTACATCCGAGGCGGGAATATAAACTGAATGCGGGTCTAAATGATTCATTACTTCTGTAATTGCATCATCCTGTAAGGAGTCTAATCCAACCTTGTCGACATATTTATTTTTGATCAGGTCGAGCGTTTCCTGAAGCGAAGTTTTTTTATCCCTGTGAAAAAAACTTTGCCCTCCGGCCTCCTGGTGCAACTTAAATCCGAAAAACATCCCGGCAATCATCACCAGCGAGAAGATCAATGGCAACCAAACCTGTAATTTTTTCTTACTCATCTCTTCCTTTACTTTGTAAATTATTGCAAAATAGCAGTTTTGATAGAATGATTGAAGCTTCAGCCAATATTTCAACAATACATTAAGCCGAACGGTATGTCAGTAACCTTAATAGCCGATAGTGGGGCCACTAAAGCGGAATGGTGTTTAGTCAATAACGGGAAAAAGAAAACAATATTCACCCAGGGTATCAGCCCATACTTCTTAAATACAGATCAAATTGCAGAACTGGTAACAAAAGAGCTATCAGGCAATCTTGGAAAAATGAAGCCAGAACATATTTATTACTATGGAACGGGGTGTTCAAATATTGAAAATGCAAAAAGCATAAAAGGAGCACTCGCCAGGGTTTTTCCACAAGCCTCAATTAATGTCAATACCGATTTAATGGCGGCTGCAAGAGCCGTTTGTGGACATGAAAAAGGAGTTGCCTGCATATTGGGAACCGGTTCCAATTCCTGCTATTACAACGGGAAGAATATTGTAAAGAACAGCCCCGGAATTGGTTACGTTTTGGGTGATGAAGGAAGCGGTGCCTACCTTGGAAAGAAAGTTCTCCAGTATTATTTATATAACACATTTGATGAAGATTTGAGAGCGAGGTTCGATGCCAGGTTTGTTACCACTGCCTCCGAAATACTGGATAGTGTATACAAGAAGCCTTTGCCCAATAGATATATGGCTTCCTTTACCCTGTTCCTTGCAGAAAACCGCGGCCACTACATGATAGAAAACATCATTGAGGACGGGTTAAATGATTTTTTCTTTCAACATTTGTGTAAGTATAATGAAGTTTGGAAGTTCCCGGTGCACTTTGTTGGAAGCGTAGCTTTGGGATTTAAAGATGTTTTGGAACAACTTTGCAGCTCATATGAGTTTGAATTGGGAAAGGTGCTGAAGAATCCGATGGAAGGATTGGTTAACTATCATGGCAAAGAGCAATAGAAAAGAAATTGTGTAATTCTCCCGATAATTATCGGGATTAATCGTGTAATAGTATTCAATGAATGAGTTTACTAAAATAACAGAGCAGTCAAGCAGTTACCGTCACCTGGACAAAATGACGATAGGAGAGCTACTCACTAATATTAATAATGAAGATAAAACCGTACCATCGGCCGTTGAGAAGGCGATTCCACAAATCAAAAGATTGGTAGGCTCGGTAACTGATAAAATGCTGGCTGGAGGCCGGCTTTTTTATATTGGGGCAGGAACAAGTGGTCGGCTGGCAGTGGTTGATGCCAGTGAATGTCCGCCCACTTATGGTGTGCCATATGGATTAGTTATAGCTGTAATTGCAGGTGGTGATGAGGCCATAACCAAGGCCATTGAAAAGGCTGAAGACAGTTTTGAACAGGGCTGGATTGATTTGCAGGGTCATCAGATAAATTCCAAAGATGTGGTGCTTGGCATTGCAGCAAGCGGAACCACGCCTTACGTTATTGGCGCTTTGACGGAATGCCAGCGAAGGGGAATAACTACCGGTTGCATTACCAACAATCCTGGTTCACCGTTAGCAGATGTAGCCGATTTTCCAATTGAGTGCGAGGTAGGTCCTGAATTTGTTACCGGCAGTACACGAATGAAAAGCGGTACGTCCCAAAAGCTCATCCTTAATATGATATCTACCACAGTAATGATACAATTAGGCAGGGTAGAAGATAATAAAATGGTGAACATGCAACTCACCAATGAAAAACTAATTGACCGTGGCACAAAAATGATAATGGATAAAATAGGTTTAACGGATTACGAAGAAGCCAAGGATTTATTATTGCAGCATGGAAGTGTAAAAAAAGCGGTGGACAATTATCGATTGAAAAGATAAGTCGATGTGGCGATGTGGCAATATGACAATTATTAAAATGTTTTCAAATGTCGGAAGCACCAAATCTTATACTGGAATCAACTCTTGAATTCTCTTTAGAGATTATAAATTATACTGAGATTTTAGAGAGAGCTAAAAAGTATAATCTGGCCAACCAATTATTTCGTTCTGGTACATCCATAGGTGCCAACGTGAATGAAGCGCAGAGTTGTGAAAGCCGATCTGATTTTATTCATAAAATGAAAGTGGCTGCGAAGGAAGCTGAAGAAACAAAATACTGGCTTACGCTCTGTATTAAGGCAGACTCATATCCAAAGCCGAATGGTGTGATTGAGAAATTACAAATCATAATTAAAATTTTAAACAAAATAATTGTCTCTTCCAAACAAGTGAAGATGCAATAATCGGCATATTGGCATATTGCCACATTGCCACATTGAATTATGCATGACATTGAACCATATTATAACTGGCGACACATTTATGTGAGTGAGGAGGATGATCGATCGCCATTTTTTAAAAGAGAATATTCTGAGTTTGAATTTACTTCTACGGTTTATAATTATTATATACATCCACAATGGGACGACTTTGGAAGCAGAACCCTTTATCTGAAAGTGCTGCAGGCAAATTACGATGAGCATTATATAATTATAGAGTTAATTGGCGAGTGGAATGATGCCATAGAAAATGACATCATGGAATTGAAACGAGAGGTAGCCGATAAATTTATGGGTGAGGGAATCAATAAATTCATCCTGATCAGTGAAAATGTTTTGAACTTTCATAGTGGCGATAAGGACTATTACCAGGAATGGTATGATGAGGTAAGTGATCAAAACGGGTGGATTGTTAGCCTCAACATGCCGGAACCCACTCAATACGACTTTAAGAAAGCTAAGCTCAATTATTATGTAGAATTAATGGAAATAGACAACTGGCGCATTTATAAGCCTTTCCACTTATTTAAGAAGATTGATGATGAATTAACCCGGCGCCTGCCTCTATAAGTTTTTTCTTATTTCCTTTTTGATTCAATTTTTTAACTATCGGGACTTACCTTTGCGTGAAATTTTTCAACCCCTCCTGATAGCTTATGAAATGGTCGCAATTCTTCACTTCCGCTGTTGGTAAAAAAATAGTGATGGCGCTGAGTGGTTTGTTTCTTATTTCTTTCTTACTGGTTCACGTTGGCCTCAATTCCTGCATATTCAACGATCTCCCCATTTTTAACCCGGAAGATGATGGCTCCATGTTCAACAGGGCCGCTTATTTCATGGGTAATTCTATAGTCGTTCGCATCATTGAGATCGGACTGTTTGCCGTTTTTATTCTTCATATTATCCAGGGATATGCTGTTGAAGTAAAGAACAGAAGTCGCAGAAAGCAGGGATATAAAATTGGTTTAGGCAACCGTGGAAGTACATGGATGAGTCGCAGTATGGCCATTCTTGGAACATTGATTTTTATTTACCTGGTTGTGCATATTTCGCATTTTTGGGTTCCCTCACGAATAACAGGATTGGAAGAAGTGGAGTATAATGGAAAGCAATACCATAACTTATTTATCAGGATGTTTGAAGTATTTCAACAGGAGTGGGTGGTGATATTATACCTGGTTGGTGTTGGGGCCCTATTGTTTCACCTGCTGCATGGATTTCACGCAGCATTTCGTTCTATTGGAGTACACAATAAAAAATATTTGAGTTTGTTGAAAGGTTTGGGATATGGTTTTAGTGTGATTGTTTGTATTCTATTTGCTTTGATGCCGATCAGTATGTATTTGCATTGGGTTCATCCTGGTATTTAACCGGTTGATAATAGTAGTAGAGATTGCAGTGTGATGAATAGAATTACAGAACGTACAAGAGTGCGACGCAAGAGAAAATGATAGTAGCAAAGCAGTTTGGTTCATAAAATAATTGTCACATTTTCAAATTGTCGGATTGTCAAATTTGATCTATGCTTGATTCAAAAATACCTGCAGGACCCTTGGAGAAGAAATGGGAAGATTATAAAGGTCATGTGAAGCTGGTGAATCCTGCCAATAAAAGAAAACTGGAAGTGCTAGTGATTGGCACCGGCCTGGCAGGAGCATCTGCAGCTGCATCGCTCGGTGAATTAGGTTATAAGGTGAAAGTATTTTGTTTCCAGGATTCTACCCGTCGTGCACATTCCATTGCTGCACAGGGTGGCATTAATGCAGCTAAAAATTATCAGAATGATGGTGACTCAGTGTTCCGTCTTTTTTATGATACGATAAAAGGTGGAGACTACCGTGCAAGAGAGGCGAACGTTCATCGGCTTGCAGAAGTAAGTGCAAACATTATTGACCAATGTGTAGCACAAGGTGTTCCATTTGCAAGGGAATATGGTGGATTGTTAAGTAACCGTTCTTTTGGAGGAACACAAGTACAAAGAACATTTTATGCTGCCGGACAAACCGGCCAGCAATTATTAATTGGTGCCTACCAGGCTTTGGAAAGACAGGTAGCATTGGGAAATGTAAAGCAATATACCCGCCACGAGATGCTGGAGATTGTAATGATTGATGGCAAAGCCCGTGGAATCATTGCAAGAAATTTAGTAACAGGAGAATTGGAGAGACATTTTGGTCATGCAGTTTTGCTATGCAGTGGTGGCTATGGAAATGTTTTCTACCTGTCTACAAATGCGATGGGCAGTAACGTAACTGCTATTTGGAAAGCGCATAAAAAAGGCGCCTACTTTGGTAATCCCTGTTATACACAAATTCACCCGACATGCATACCGGTCAGTGGTGAGCATCAATCGAAGTTGACATTGATGTCGGAATCGTTGCGCAACGACGGAAGAATCTGGGTTCCCAAAAAACAAGGTGATAACAGAAGACCAAACGAAATTGCCGAAGATGAAAGAGATTATTACCTCGAAAGAAGATATCCCGCTTTTGGCAACCTCGTTCCACGCGACGTTGCTTCGCGTGCAGCCAAAGAAAGATGTGATGCTGGTTTCGGTGTCGGGTCTTCTAAACAAGCTGTTTACCTGGATTATGCAGATGCCATCCAACGGTACGGAAGAATTGAAGCCAGTAAAAGAAATTTAAATAATGCAGATGCTGCAACCATTACTGCATTGGGTAAAGAAGTAGTAAAGGAAAAATATGGTAACCTGTTCGATATGTATGAAAAGATTACAGGTGAAAACCCATATGAAGTGCCTATGCGCATTTATCCCGCAGTTCACTATACCATGGGCGGACTGTGGGTAGATTATGAATTGATGACAAGCATTCCTGGTCTGTACGCATTAGGCGAATGCAATTTTTCTGATCATGGTGCAAACAGGTTAGGTGCTTCGGCATTGATGCAGGGATTGGCTGATGGATATTTCGTAATTCCTTATACCATCGGAAATTATTTAGCCGATGAAATTCGCACTAAAGACATTCCAACTTCTCATCCTGCATTTGAAGAAGCGGAGAGAAATGTTCGTGAACGAATAGAAACATTGATGAACATTAAAGGTTCTCAAACTGTTGAAAGCATGCACAAGCGTTTGGGAAAAATTATGTGGGATAAATGTGGTATGGCCCGTAACGCACAGGGCTTGCAAGAGGCTATCGGTGAGATCCGTCAATTAAAAAAAGAATTCTGGAGCGATGTAAAAATTCCGGGAAGCATCAATGAGTTCAATCCTGAACTTGATAAAGCAGGGCGGGTTGCAGACTTTATTGAGTTAGGCGAATTGATGTGCATTGACGCCTTGCAAAGAGCAGAAAGTTGTGGCGGGCATTTTAGAGAAGAATCGCAAACAGAAGAAGGAGAAGCGCTCCGCCATGATGCTGAATTTATGTATGTGTCTGCATGGGAATTCCAAGGATTGGAAAACTGGCAATTACACAAGGAAGAATTAAAGTATGATGTAGTGAAACCAAGTCAAAGATCTTACAAATAGAATTTGACAATTCGGTAATTTGACAATTAGCCAATGGTTGCAACTGAAAATATTATTCTAAGGAAGGCAATTGAGTTCTCTTTGGCCGTTATTGAATACACTGAGTTATTAGAGTTTAATAAGAAATATGTGAGAGCCAGGCAGCTTTTGAAATCCGGAACTTCAATGGGAGCAAATGTACATGAAGCACAAAATGCTGAAAGCAAAATTGATTTCATCCATAAATTTAAAATTGCTGCAAAAGAAGTTGAAGAGACCAAATATTGGTTGGTGCTTTCTCAAAATTCGAAAACGTATCCTTCCTGTGAACACCTCGTGAGTTCATTGGGAGAAATTGATAAAATCATTACCAGGATTATTGCTGCAAGTAAGACGAAGTAATTGTCGAATTGTCGCATTGTCACATTGTCAAATTGTTATGGAACATTACAATATGAATCTCACACTAAAAGTGTGGAGACAAGCAAATAAAAAGGCAGACGGAAGATTTGAATCTTACGAAGTGAAAGGCATCTCTTCTGAAATGTCTTTTCTGGAAATGTTTGATGTGTTGAATGAGCGCCTCATAAATGAAGGGAAAGACCCGATCGCTTTCGATCATGATTGTCGCGAAGGGATTTGCGGCGCCTGTTCTATGCATATTAACGGCCGCCCCCATGGGCCCTGGCATGCAACCACTACCTGCCAGCTTCACATGAGAGCTTTCAAAGATGGCGACACTGTGGTAGTTGAACCCTGGAGAGCGAATGCATTTCCTGTAATTAAAGACCTGGTTGTTGATCGTACGTCCTTTGATCGCATTATCCAGGCGGGAGGTTTCATTTCCGTTAACACTGGCAATGCCGTTGATGGCAATGCCCTTCCAATTGAAAAAGATAAAGCTGATGCCTCATTTGGTGCTGCTGCCTGTATTGGATGTGGTGCCTGCGTTGCAGCCTGTAAAAATTCTTCAGCTTCCCTTTTCACGGCCGCAAAAATTGCTCACCTGGCTTTGTTACCTCAAGGCGCACCCGAAAGAAAAAGCCGTGCTTTAAGTATGGTTCAGCAAATGGACAACGAAGGCTTTGGCAGTTGTACATTTACAGGCGCCTGTGAAGCAGTTTGTCCTAAAGAAATTGCCATCACAAACATTTCAAGAATGCACAAGGAATATTTATTGGCTGGATTGTCCTCCGAGAAGTAGCTGCAAATCTCTAAGAGGCAATAACATAATTTGCATAGGATCCTTCTTTGCTATTCTCCTTTTAAACTACCGTCTGAGATCGGG